>Ga0180434_10000119_pt1 | contig 112979 bp, 147 predicted proteins | sample SS_ome_7_FD_132453 | JGI IMG/M metagenome (GOLD analysis project Ga0180434, IMG submission 132453) | Hypersaline lake sediment archaeal communities from the Salton Sea, California, USA - SS_1_D_2 metaG | ecosystem: Environmental > Aquatic > Non-marine Saline and Alkaline > Hypersaline >... | reverse complement strand
TCGACTCCCGGGTCACGACCAGGTCGACCGACCTCCGTCACGCCCAGGACCGACTCGACGAGATCGAGGAGGACCTGGAGTCGGCCGAGGAGAAGGTGGTGACCTGGTCGGAAGACCGTGACCGTCGACTCCAGGAGGTCGACGAGGAGATCGAGGACCTGGAGTCTTCGGCCGAGGACCTGGCCGGTGTCCGGAAGGAACTCAAGTCGACCTCGAAGAAGAAGAACAAAGCCCTCGACCGAGGTGAGGAGCTGGTCCGTCTCCAGGGCAAGGTCGACGACCTCGACCGGGAGATCCGGGAGAAGAGGTCGGAGGAGTCGGAGATCAAGTCCGAGGTCTCCAGGGTCAAGGCCACGGTCGGAGCTGCCGAGTCCCGTCTCCTGGAGCTGGACCAGGCCCAGGAGGAGGGTCGGTGCGAGTCCTGCGGGTCCTACCTGGACTCCGACCAGGAGAACGTCGGCTTCGAGGAGACCAGGTCCTCGACCCGCCGCCTCCTGGAGACGTCCCAGGAGGCGCTATCGGAGGTCGAGGGGTCTCTCGATACCTGTCAGGGGGAGATCGAGGCTCTCCGTGGACGTCGGGCGGTCCTACGGGCCAAGATGGACGACCTCGGGGACCCAGGACAGGAGGTTCGGGACCTGGAGAAGACCGAGAGGCGGCTCCGGGAGGAGGAGGACCGTCTCCGGGGGGCCGAGTCCGAGGTCAAGGTCAAGAGGGAGTCCCGGGAGTCCATCGCCCGGGAGACGAACCCCCACGTCGAGGAGGTCACCCGGCTCAAGGAACGGAGGTCCCAGGCCCGACGGAAGGTCGGTCGACTGGAGATGGACCTCGACCGTCTCCGGGAGGAACTCGCCCTCGCCTCGTTCTGGGTCAAGGGGTGGGGGTCGAAGGGGATACAGTCATTCGCCATCGACCACGCCCTCCCGAAACTCTCGGCCGCTTCCCAGGAGTACCTCACGACCCTGTCGGGTGGAGACCTGGAGGTCGACTTCGACTCGGTCTCGAAGACGAAGAAGGGGGAGGTCCGGGACACGTTCCGGATCATCCCCAGGGTCGAGGGGGACGAGGGACTCAAGATCTCCGGTGGACAGAAGACCAGGATCGAACTCTCCACCTCGTTCGGTCTGTCCGACCTGGTCGCGGAGAGGGAGTCGGCGTCCATCGACTGTTACTTCCTCGACGAAGTCTTCGACGCCCTGGACCAGACCGGCAAGGACCGGTTGATCGATCTCCTCCGGTTGCTCCGGTCCAGGCGGTCGACTATCCTGGCCGTGTCCCACGACCCGGACGTCGTCCGTCACTTCGACCGGGTGATCCGGGTCCAGAGGAAGGACAAGGTCTCTCGGATCGTGGAGGGTGCGGAGTGAGGATACTCGTCGGTCCGTGTCTGGAGTGCAAGGTCGACGACCGGCTTCTCTGGGTCGTCGAGCTGACCATCTCCGAGACGGGTGGAGGAGAGGGGTCCATCGTGTACGAGTGCTTGACCTGTCACACCCGACACTCGGCAGAGTTCCACCTCCCTCCGGTCTCGGGTCGTCTCGCCCGTCCTGGCCTGTCCTCCGTCAAGAGAGGTGTCTAGTGGGAATCATCCTCAAGTCGGGCGAGACCCTCACCGTGGTCCTCTCGGACTCGGTCGAGGGAGAGGACCGGACCTTCGAGGAGGTCGAGGACCTGGTCAACGCCATCCGGACCACGGCCGGGGTCAGAGGTTTCGAGGTGGAGATCTGGGGACCGGAACCGTCGGCCGAGAAGTTCCTGGCCGACCGTCGTCTCCGAAGGGAGAGGGAGAGTGAGTCCGAATAGGGTGAGACCTTGCTGGTTCGTCCGGGTCGTGTATTGGATCGGAATGACCGTCGTCTTCGGTCTGGGTCTGTACTACTCCTGGAGTCGTCGGTACCGCCGTCTCCGTCAACCGGGGTGGGAAGGACACGTCGAGAAGAGACTCACCGTCCGGGCCGTCCTCGACCGTATCCGCGAGAGGAAGTGGAGACAGGACGGGCTCTCCGAACTCGGTGACGCCATCGGCTTCCCCAGGTTCTTCGACGAGGCGTCCGACGAGGAGAGGTCGTCTCTCGGTCAGGATTGCGACGAGTACGGGATCTTCGCCCTGGACGCCGGTCGAGACGGACTGGAACTCAAGGGGGAGACCTTCCGTCCCGTCGGGTTCCTCTCGGTGATCGGGTGCCAGGGGTGGCGGCGATTCTGGAAACAGAAGGGACACAACGTCGCCGTCTTCCAGGGCGAGCCTCGGTTCGGAGGTGAGGTCCAGGGAGAGTACTACCACCTCGGGAACTGGGGTTTCCTCGGACCGTTCGATCAGGTCGACGACCTCTGCGAGATGATCGCCCGACGGATGGACTCTCACCTCATGGGGTACTCACTGGTCGACGGGGACCTCGACCTCCTGGAGTGGAGGTTCCTCGCATGAGCAGGAAGAGAGACGAGAGGTCGAAGGCCACGACCGGGACGAAGAAGGGTTCGGTCTTCGAGCGGGACGTCGCCCGGTTCCTCTCCCTATGGTGGGGAGACGACAAGGACCTCGGTGCGAAGGAACTCTCGTTCCGTCGGTCCCCCGGGTCTGGAGGTGTCGACCCCCAGGAGTGGCCGGGTGACGTGATCCCGACAAGACGGATCGTCCACAAGTGGCCTCTCGTCGTCGAGTGCAAGGCCCAGGACTCCGAGTTCGGTGACCTGATCGAACTCCTGTCCGCTCCGAAGTCGAGGTTCTGGGACTGGATCGACCAGGTCAAGAGGGACGCCCAGGGTGTCGGTCGGTCCTGGTTCCTCTTCGTCCGTCGTGTCCGGTACCCGTGGCTCCTGGTCTTCGATGTCCGTGACTGGCTCAAGGTCCGGGCCGTGGTCCAGGACGTCGCCCGACTCACGCACTTCCGTCTCACTCGGGAGGATCGACAGGTCAACGCGATCATCGTACGAGCCGACCAGTTCTTCGACCTGGTCACGCCCGACGACCTCCTGTCGGTCCTGACCATTCGGGAGACGAGACTCTAGGGGGATACGTGTCAAAGCCAACCTTGATCGTCGATGGGAATAACGTCCTCTATCGGATGTCGTATGCCCTCTTGACCCAGTCTCTCTCGGTGATCCTCGACGAGACCAGAGTCGAGACCGGGCCGACGTTCCTCACGTTCAAGACCCTGGTCGAGATCGCGGACGAGTACGATGCGGTCCCCCTGGTCTGCTGGGACCCCGAGTCCGGACGAGGTCGACTCCAGAGACGGAAGATGCACAAGGGGTACAAGTCGGGACGGGAACCGGCGAACGAGATCGACCGGGACTTCCATCGGGAGGTCACGGACCAGAGGGGGATCGTCCAGACCATCCTCGGGACGGCCGGGGTCTTCCAGACGAGAGCCCTCAAGGGGTGGGAAGCCGACGACGTGATCGCCCGACTCGCCCGACAGCTATCCCGACGAGGACGTGAGGTCCTGATCCTGTCAAACGACAAGGACCTCGTCCCTCTCCTCGCCCTCCCCGGTGTCCGGATCGTCGCCATCGGTTCCCGGAAGTGGTCTCAACCCGGAGAGAGGTACGAGGTCCGCGACGAGGAGTGGGTCAAGGCCCAGTACGAGGGACTCACCCCGGACAAATGGATCGAGTTCCGGTCTCTGGCCGGTGACCCATCCGACAAGGTCCAGGGGGTGAAGGGGATCGGGAAGGTCTGGGGAGTCAAGCTCGTCCAGGAGTACGGGTCTGCCCTCGAAGCGGTCCGGGTTGCGGAGAAAGCCGAGAAGGCACTGGGAGGGTACGGGCTCCTCCTCGACAAAGGAGGGGTCCGTCGGAAACTCCTGGGACAGACCGACCAGGTCAAGGCAGCTCGGAAGGTCTTGACCTTGAACTATCGAGCGCCCTTCGAGTGGTTATCCCGAGAGGGAGACCGGAAGAAAACCCAGACTTTGATCCGACGGTACCGGTTCCGGTCATTCATGGCCGGGACTCTTCGGGTCCAGCTCAACGGACTCCTCGATGCGATCACTTGACCGACTCCGACGGAACGTCGAGGGGTGTGACCTCTGTCCCGACCTCGTCGAGTCCAGGACGAGGATCGTCTTCGGTGACGGACCGGACGACGCCGACTGGGTCGTGGTCGGTGAGTCCCCCGGTGCGACCGAGGACAAGGTCGGCTCACCGTTCCGGGGGAAGGCCGGTCGCAAGGCTCGGATGGCGATGGTCGACGAGGGTCTCGATCCGGAGTCGGCGTTCTGGACGAACGTCCTCCTCTGCCACCCCGAGAAGAACCGGGACCCACGACCCGAGGAGGTCCGGAACTGTTCTCTCCGTCTCATCCTCACCCTGTCGATCCTCCGACCGAAGGTGGTCCTCACGTTCGGTCTCCCGTCGTTCAAGGCTCTGGCCGGGGTGACGGGTCGGGTGTCGATGTCGGAGTACCGGGGACGTCGGTTCCGGTACCGGGTCAAGACCAGGTCGGGGGGATACCTCGACACGGTCCTCGTCCCGACGTATCACCCGGCGTACATCGCACGACCGACCGGGAAGCCGTACGAGGCCGACTGGAGGGAGGATCTCCGACTCGTCCGACGTCTTCTGGAGAGGTCACCGTGAGCAACCCCAGGACCATCGCAAAAGAGCTGCCTCCGGAAGCGGAGGAGATCCGACGTCGACTCCGACGGGAGAATGCCGAACTCCGACGACAGGAGGAGAAGGTCAGGTCGACCCATGCGGAACTCTGGGTCGTACTACAACGGCACTTCGACCTCGACCTCGACGGGTGTCACTACCAGATCGACGCCGACGGTCAACTCCTCCAGGTCCTCCAGAGAGACCGACCAGGTGACACCTCAACGCGCGTCCGGACTCGACGAGACCCGGACTCCTCGCTACACTAGGGAGCCGTGAAATGACTCGACAGGACCAGGAACGACTCAAGGTGATCGACCGACTCCTCCGGGAAGACGTGGTCGACAAGATCGTCCCCTCCCCGCACCGGTCCGAGGGGTGGGGCAAGGGACGTCCGGATCGACCGACTCCCTGGGGGGTCATGGTCCACTTCACCGGGGGACCTCACGGGACCGCTGCCAAGTGGTTCCAGGACCCTCGGGCCAAGGCGTCGGCCCATGTCGTGATCCAGAGGGACGGGATCGTCGTCCTCTGTGTCCCCGTCTTCGACCGGGCCTGGCACGCAGGAGACTCGGTCTGGAAGGGAGAGCGGTACTGTAATCGGTTCACCTTCGGGATCGAGCTGGAGAACTGGGGACCCATCGTTCGTCGAGGAGACGGATACTTCGTCTGGCCCCCGGTCGATCCGAAGACCAAGGTCCGACAGTACCGTCGTCGGTTCCGAGGGACGGGTATCCATCATGCCCCGTTCCGGCCCGACTTCGAGTTCTGGGAGTCGTACGACCCCAGGCAGATCGACGCACTCGTCGAGGTCCTCAAGATCCTGGTCGCCCCTCCCGGTGACTGGACTCCTCTCGACGTGGGGAACGTGGTCGGGCATGAGCAGGTCGCACCGGGCCGGAAGATCGATCCCGGTCCTGCCTTTCCGTGGAAGGAGGTCGTCGCCCGGGTCTTCGAGATCGATCCGTACCTCGACACGGACGCCGACCCGGACGAGGACGAGGACGACGAGCACTTCTTCCAGATCCTCGACGGGACGTCGAAGGACAGAGGGGACGGTGTCGCATGAGTCCCCTCACGACAGTCGTCTCGTATCCGGAGAGGGGTCCGTTCGGTGACCACAAGTTCCGGGGGAATTGCTCCGGGTATCTGGTCAAGGACCTCGTCGAGTACTTCGAGCCGAAGACCCTCCTCGACCCGATGGAAGGTGGAGGGACCTCACGGGAGGTCTGCGAGGCTCTCGGGGTCGAGTACGAGGGACACGACCTCGCCCAAGGCGACGATCACGACGTCTTCGAGAAGCCCTGGGGGGACCGTCGATTCGACCTGGTCTTCTGGCATCCCCCGTACGCGTCGATGATCAAGTACTCGGACAACCCTCTCGACCTCTCCGGTCTCACCGTCCCCGAGTTCCGCGAGGCTCTGATCGCTGTCGCGGACCTCCTCTTCCGTGAGGCCGTCGTGGACGGTGGTCGACTCGCCGTTCTGATCGGGACCATGAGGAAGAACGGACGGATCTTCGCCTTCGCCCGTGACCTGATCACGGACTGGAGGGAACCGACCGAACCGGAGATCGTCAAGGTCCAGCACCACGTAACCTCGAAGTCGACTCGGGCGGCTCAACTCTTCGGGAACCGGTTTATCCCGATTGTCGACGAGAGGGTCCTCGTCTGGAGGAAGCCATGCCCGTGATCGGCCGAGAGTCTTTCAAGGTCCGTTGCATCCGATGTCAGTCCGACAACGTCGTCGAGAAGAAGGTCCGTCCTCCCTCGACGGCCGACAAACCAGCACAACACGGACCGGGGTACTTCCGCGTCCAGAGGACGTGTCGGAGGTGCGGGTTCGTCTGGGAGAAGAAGACATGATCGACACCCTGATCGACCGAGTCCTCGACCCGAAGTTTCTGGTCAAGGTTCTAGTCTTCGGACTCGCTGCCCTCACCCTGATCACGATCAGGACCGACGTGAGGAACGACGAACTCGTCGACCAGGTCGAGACCCTCCGGGCCTGTCTCGGTCCCGTCGAAGGTCGCCCCATCGTTCTCGACGGTGAGGTCGACCCGTGCGCTAGAGTCGTGGACCTGGAGAAGAGGGTCGACTCTCTGTCCTGGAGATCAAAGGGTCTCTTTATGGATTGCTCCGACCTCTCCGAGTCCTGTGTCCGTATGACCGCGATCATCGACGACGCCCTCCGAGAATTCATACGGACCCACGTCGACCCGGCCGAGATCGAGAGAGCCCGTGACGGGATCGAGAGGTACGCCCGACGCCGAGGACCCCCAGAGGGCGGTGTCGGTGGAGAGGAAGACTAGCGGGAACGGGTCCTCTGCTCCCTGGAGTCCCGAACTATCCTCCGAAGGAGTGCGAGGATGATCACGGCCCTCGACGTACTGGAAGCCCTGACCGAGACCATGTCGTCGAAGACGACCGTCCACCGGGCGGCTCGAAGTCTGGCCCGTGACCCCGTCTTCCTCCAGAGGGTAGCTGCCAAGCTCCGGAAGAAGGTCAAGGCCCAGATCGAGGAGAAGTCGTTGACCGAGAACGAACTGACCGGAGACCTCGTCGGGTTCTGCTCGACGACGACTCGGGCCAGGGAAGCCGCCGTCCGACTCCGGACCGTCTTCCACGTCCTCCACCGACTACCGGACAAGAAAGAAGGCCCGAGGGTGAAGTTACCTCCGGAGCTGATCGAGAGACCGAAGAAGAAGACGAAGAAGGGAAGGAGAGTCGTCCGATGATCGACAAGACGGATCAGTACAACCGTTTCCTCGGGGGGTGGGTCGGTGCGTTCCTGGGAAACGTCCTCGGGTCGTACACGGAGGGGAAGTCCCCCGCCCAGGTCGAGGACTCCTTCCCTCGGGGACTCCAGGTCCTCCCGGCTCCGACCGCCCCGTCGGGTCTCGCCAAGGTCCTCCGGGAGACGGGGGAGGCGATCTCGTCGAGGACGTTCCCACGTCCTCCGAGGAAGTCGGATCTCGGTCTCCTGTCCCCGGTCCTCCGGGCGATCACCCCGGGACTCTCCTCGGTCCCGGCCGGTCTCTCCCCCGACGAGCTGGACGAGTTCGTCCTCCGGTCCATCGGCCAGGACGACCCGCCATTCCCGGCACCGTCCGTCCTCCTGGCCCTCTGGTACGCCCGGGTCCTCCGGGTCGTGGTCACGACCGACGACGACGGACTCCAGGAGGTCGACGAGTACCTCTTCGGACCCATCGACCAGATCGAACGACCCTCCCCGGCTTTCATCCGGGCCAAGGACGACGACCAGTCGTACGTATGGGGAGAGGCTCGTCTCCTCTTGGCCGAGGGTGTCGGGACAGGTCTCGCCACGCTGGAGCGTTTCGACTTCACCGACCCGGTCCTCGACCCCTACACCCTCGCGGCCGGTGTCGTCGCCTGGGCGACTGACATCCGGGACGAGACCTTCGCCCGGTCCCTGGCCTTCCTGGTTTCCCGAGGTGGTGACTCCTCGTCCCTCGGGATGATCGGGGGAGCGGTCCTCGGTGCCCGGATCGGATTCGACGACCTCGACCCCGACCTCCTGGAAGGGCTCACCGGTCTCGACCGTCTGGTCGAGGAGGGGTCCCGTCTCTTCCGGGCCGCACAGGAGTACAAGTCGGGGGAGTGACGTGACCAGAGACTCGAAGAAGAAGTGCGAGCACTGCGGGGGACCGAACCCTTCTATCCTGATCCGTCCGAAGGGGAAGCCTGCGAAGTGGTACTGCGTCAAGGTCGGGTGTCAGTCGGCCGCGTCGACGTACTGCGGACAGATCTTCTCCGAGAAGGACCTGGTCGGGATCAGCACCGACCCAGAGCCGCCGACTCCTCCGACTCCTGGGAAGACCAAGGTCGAGAGGAAACGACCGTCGAAGGACGTCAAGAGGGAGAGACCGTCGAAGAAGGTCCCGACCCGTGAACGGCCGAAGAAGAACGTCGTCCGAGAGAGACCTCGTCGAGTCGTGAAGGGGTAACTCATGCCTGCCGGGAAGTCCGTCCTCAAGCTGCCACGGGCCGAACTCCGACTCCTCGTCGCACTGGTCAGACAGTGGCTCACCGAGCACAAGACCGACGCCGAGATCCTGGAGTCAATCGAGGAGTTCGGGATCACCGACATCCGAGAAGTCCGGACCCTCAAGAGACTCGTCCAGGACGAAGACCGCGACGAGGTCAAGGGGAAGGAACCCCTCGACGTCTTCGTTGAGTACCGTCGAGACCTTCTCGCTGTCGTCCGGGACGTCGACGAGTTCGTCGAGAAAATGAAGACCAGGGACACGCAACAGTCGACGATCCCGTCGGCCCTCCGAGTCAAGCTGGACGCCCTTGACAAGATCGCCCAGAGGGGGATCGACCTGGGGATCTTCCGAGCCCGACCGAAGGGGAGGGGAGTCCTCCTCGGAGGGATCATCCTGGCCGAACTCTCCGACGACGAACTCCTCGGAGTGGTCGAGCAGATCACCGACCAGGTCCGGACTCTCCGAGAGGTTGCGAGCCGACCCCTCCTCCCGGCCGGTGGATACCGTCGGACGAAGACCCCTGCCGACTATAAGCCGACCTCGGACGAAGAGGGTGACGTGGTCGAGGCCGAGGTCGTCGAGGAGGCTCCGGTCACGGTCCCGCCGGAGAAGAGGAAGAAGAGGAAGCCCTCTCCCGTCCGCGAGAGACCGAAGAGGGTCAAGGACAAGATGTCGATCACGACCTCGGACGGGGAGACCGACGGACGAGCCCGACCCCGTCGACGGAGACCGACCTAGTGCCGATGCGGATACCGTGGGGATGGGAGATCGCCGTCCCGGTCATGCTCAACTTGGCCGAGGTCTGGTCCGAGCGTCCTATCGTTCGTCCGTCCAGTGAGGAGATCTCACAGGACGAGGGTATCCCGAACGGTGGACGGTGGCTTTCCCAGGCACTCGCCAAGCTGGTCCGAGCCAAGCTCCTCACGCACCAGAAGAGGGGGCAGAGAGGATACCGTCTCCAGAGGTCCCCGTCGAGGATTAACATGTACTCGGTCCTCATGGCAGGACCGACCCGGTCCGAGGCGAGACCGAGCAACCGGATCTTTGATCACCGAGTTCTCTTCCTCGACCGGTCCGACCAGGACCGGACCCGGGAGTCGAGAGGACGGAACCCGAGCGCCTGGCTATTCGACCGGACCGAGGACCTCGTCGTCGAGTTCCTCAAGCGGACGACCTTGGCCCAGGTCCTCGCCGTCAACCTCGACCTCGTTCCCCGAGTGGTCTACACCGACGAGGGGAAGACGAACCAGCACCTCCGGTCGATCCGGGAGTCGACGCACAAGGTCCTCCGAGAGTTCTGTCCTCTGATCGAGACGACGAAGAGTCGTCTCCAGGTCTGGCCGTATCGAGACGTCGCAGACGCCGTCAAGGATGGGTTCCGGGCGTGGTATGAGGACCTCCCCGAGAACCGACGGAGGGAGCCGAGGTACCTCCTGGACCGAGACCTCGGTTCCCTCCGTCTCTCGATCCTCGACCGGGTGTCGTCGTGACGGTCAGACGGTTCGGACCAGGAGAAAGGATCGTCGAGGACCAGTTTCCGATCACGAAGTACGAGGAGGACCTCAAGCGGGGACGAGTCACGACGAAACAGATCCTCGACGCCCTCGGTGGTCTCGGGGTCATGGTCGAGAACGACCGGGACATCCTCGACGGTGGCATCCTCTACACCCTCTCGGTCGAGGTCCCAGGAAGTCGAGCGGGCGAGGTCCGGTCCTCCTCGTTCAAGATCACGGACGAGGAAGCCGAGGTCCTCTCGAAGAGGCGGCTCGAAGTCAAGGTCGCATACCGTCTCTTCTGGATCGGGACTCTCGTCTATCTGGACGCCCGAGCCCGACGAGGGAAGGAGACCGTCCGCAAGATGTCGGACGGGACCGAACTGGTCGAGGTGGAGCTGTGAGGTCCGTCGTCCGACAGTTCCGGGTCTGGGAGAGAGCACTCGCCTCGGAGTTCTGTCACGTCGACCCAGGGGTCAACGTGGCCGTCGTCGAGTCGACCCCCTGGAGGGGACGTCCGTCCTTCGAGGTCCTCGGTGTCCTCCGAGTCCACCTCCTCCGGTTCGCACACCTCGCCGGATGCGGCCAGGACGTCAAGGACCAGATCCAGGAGGACGGACCCGGAGCCCCGTTTCCGGTCGAGGTCGTCGGTGGTCTTCGGACCGAGGGTGTCTGGAGGTACGTCGACCGACGTCCCGGAGCTGCCAAGTCGTACCAGTCTCTCGTCGGTGGACAATGAGCCTCGACAGGATGCGACGTCGGTTCTCGGCTGGCCGAGAGACCGAGCCTCAACCCGAGTGCTTCGGTGACTTCGACGAGGACCTGGTCGAGACCCGGGAGTGCGAGGACCGTCCGTGTCCTCACCGTCGTCGGTGCCAGGCTACGACTCCCGACGAGCAGGATGTCCCGGACTGTTTCACCCGGTACGACATGACCATCCCGAAGTGTCTGGGGTGTGATCACAAGTCGTCGTGTATGGACGAGTCGATCAGGGAACTCGTCTTCGAGGGAGATGTCGAGGGACCTGGCCCGGAGTCTCGGCCGGGGTACGAGAGGGACGACCCGGATACCTGGGGGAAGGCCGTCCTCAAGGAACGGAACCGGGTCCGGGAGTGGCTCAAGAATCAGCCCGGGTGCTTCGGGACGTACTCGAAGAAGGGTCGGACCGACGACCGTGACTGTCTCGACTGTGAACTCGACAAGGTCTGCGTCGAGTGGTCACGGTCTCCTCTCCGGACGAAGGGGTCTCACCTCTACGGCTTGTCGGCCCAGGAGATCCATGCCGAGGAGGAGGAGGCAAGGCTCGCACCGTTCCGAGCCCTCCAGGAGTCGATCCGGGGATACGCCCAGAAGATCACGAACCGGATCTCCGACCCGGACGAGATCTCCGAGAACCTCCCGGTCGTGGCCGAGGCGATCCGACTGGGGGCCGAGAGGAACCGAGAGAACCAGGCCGAGGTCGCCCGCGTCTTCGACTTCCTGGTCCAGAGGAACCGGGTCAGGTCGATCAGGTTCTTCCGGGACGTGGTCGGTGCGAAGGGTGACTTCCGAGGTATCATGTCAGATCGTGGAATGGGTTGAGGAGGGGTATCATGTCCGAGAACAAGACCGTCGTCGTCGTCTTCGAGGGAGTCCTGGTTCCGAGTTCGGCCGAGTCCGAGGGAGCGATGGAACCCGACCGTCTCCGTCCCGGGGCCGAGAACCTCCTTCGGGCCATCGCGGACAGGGGGTACTCGATCATCCTCTCGACGTCACGGGACGTCGGTCAGCTCCTCCGGTGGGTCGAGAGGAACGACCTCAACGACGTCGTCGACGACGTCGTCTCTCTCCCTGGGGAGATCTTCGTCGGACCCGAGACCGTCCGCTTCGACGGGGACGTCTCGAAGATCCTCCAGGACCTCGACCTCGGTCCGTTCTGGGAGACCGAACCCCAGGTCCCCCAGACCATCCCCGACAACCTCCGAGGGTCGCCTCGACTCGCCCTCCTCCGGAAGAAGCCCGACGACCTCCAGCGTCTCCGGGTCCGTCTCCGGGAGACCGAGGAGAGGGTACTCGACAAGGTCCTCAAGCGGGCCGTCGACATCGCCCACGACCAGAGGTGGGACCCGGTCGCGGTTCGTCTCCTGGAGAACCTGATCCAGACCATCCGGGAGGAGGGGGACTTCTCGGTCACCGACGTCCTCCGAGCCCAGGCCGAGGAGTACCGGGACGGGATGCGGATTGCGTATGCCAAGGCCCTCCAGAAGATCGACGAGGTCGAGAAGTACCAGACAGCCCTCAACGTGTCGAGGAAGACCGAGGGGGAACTCAGGGCCAGGGTGATCGACCTGGAGAGTCGGGTCGTGTCTCTCCAGGAGACGAACGAGATCCTCGTCCGACAGAACCGGACCCTCTCCCGTCGGGAGGTCCTGGTCAAGTCCGGACTCGATCCCGACGTGGCGACCGAGGAGGAGGTCGAGACCGAGGCCCTAAAAGGAGGGGTTGACACCGAGGACGGAGGCGAGGTAGACTGACCTCCGAGTGTAACCCGAGCTGGAGAGGTCACGTCGACCCAGACAGCCAAGAGGAGGAAGACCATGAGCAAGGAAGCCTTTGTCCGCAAGAACTTTAAGCGGTCGTCCCTGGAGATCATCGAAGCGGCGAACGAGATCATCGACGAGTACCGAGCCCAGGGTTTCGACCTGTCCCTCCGTCAGCTCTTTTACCAGTTCGTCTCTCGGGACATCCTCCCCAACACGCAACGGCAGTACAAGTCTCTCGGGGGGATCATCTCCGACGCCCGCCTCGCCGGTCTGATCGACTGGGACTCGATTGTCGACCGTGTCCGGGCGACCGAGATCAACTCGCACTGGACGTCCCCGGCCGAGATCGTCCGGGCCTGTGCTCACTCCTTCCGGATCGACAAGTGGGCCGACCAGCCCGTCCACGTCGAGGTCATGTCCGAGAAGGACGCCCTCTCCGGTGTCCTGGTCCCGACCTGTAACAAGCTCGACGTCGGGTTCACGGCGAATCGGGGGTACTCGTCCCAGTCCTTCATGTACCGGAAGGGGAAGTCCCTCGGGTGGAAGTCCCGTCGCAAGCGGATCGTGATCCTCTACGTCGGGGACCACGACCCCTCGGGTCTCGACATGGATCGGGACGTGGTCGAGCGGTTGAGCATGTTCGCCGGGACCCCGGTCGAGTTCACCCGTCTCGCCCTGACGTACGACCAGGTCGAGGACTGGTCCCCTCCTCCGAACCCGGCGAAGATGTCCGACGTCCGGGCTCCCGATTACGTCGCCCGGTACGGACGAGAGTCCTGGGAGCTGGACGCGGTCAATCCGACGACCCTGGCGAAGCTGGTCACCGACGCCGTCGAGGACCTCCGGGACGACCACCTCTGGGAGAAGGCCCTCCGTCGTGAGGAGAAGATGCGGGCCGAACTGGACCGGTTCGCAGACGAGTACGAGGAGCCCGACTTCGACGAGGACGACCTCGACGACTAGGTGACCGAGTGCCCTCCCTCTCCGAACTCCGAGACAGGTTCCGCAAGAAACCCCCCAGGGACGCCCCCACGTCCCCCAGGAACGACGAACCCACCCCGACACGACCCAGGACACCCCCGGGACAGTTCGTCACCTCTGGGGGACGACAGGTCACTCCGAAGACTCCCCACGGGAAGGAGGTCGCGGTCCGTCACCTGTGCCGGGTTGCGGAACTGGACAGGAAGACGGTCCTCAAGTCTCTCGGGGCCGAGTCGGGAAAGGTGGGTCTCTCCCTCTCGGCCTTGATCGAGTTCCTGGTCGACCTGGTCGCAAGGGAGAGACCTCGACGGTCACCCTCCGACGTCCGTGACCTCGTCCGGTCGTTCCTCCAGGACTCTCGGCCGCACCTCGACGAGAACCGACGGGTCTAGTAAGATCCGGTCCCGAACTATCCCGAGGGAGGTGACCTCATGCGAGAGGTCCGAGGAGTCTGCTTTCTGGCCTTCACGTTCAAGACGTCCGAGGACGTCGACGACGAGGGAGCCCGACTCCTGGCACTTCGGTCTCTCCTCAAGGCCGAGATCGAGGTCAACGGGGCGGGGGACCTTCGGGTCCACTTCTTCCCTCCGGAGTTCACCGACCCGGACCAGTCGAAGACCCTGGCCGAGATCTTCTCGGGGTCCAGGGACGAGGCCGTCGAATTCGTCGGTCGTCTGATCAAGGGGTGACATGGGTACGACCCGACGAGTAGACCCACCGCCCGTCGTCCACGGCCGACGACCTGGGGTCCTCCTGGTCAACCCGGAGTGTCTGGGTCAGTCACTCGACTCGGCCACGGCACAGATCCTCAAGGAACAAGACGCAGGGTACCTCGACCCTCACACCGCAATCCGGCAGCTCCTCACGGTCCAGGACCTCCGTCGGTCCCTGACCGGGAAGGACGACCCGGTATTCCGTCAACTCCTCAACCGGGCGAAGGCTCAACTTGAGAACACAGTCTTCGTCGTCCGACAGATCACAGGGGAAGACCATGTCCGAGAAGTCCGATTCCGAGTCCACGTTGATCACGACCCGGGACGTGTACAACCGCGTCGTCGAAAGGGTTGATCCCGAGTCGTTCGGAGACAACCCCCGACTCGCCATTTCCATCCTCAAGGCCGTCGCGGAGGTCTTCACCGAGATCCTTGCGGAACTCATGCCGCCCCGGGACGAGGACCTCGGACCGGGCGACATCCGGTTCACGTTCCCCGACGGGAACCGGGTCACGGCCCGGTGCCGGTACGAGGAGGACGACGACCCCGATCCCGATCCCGACGAGACCCGATGGGTCCTCCCCCTCGGGAACGGGAACCGGATGGTCGTCGACCTGGAGCACGACCGGATCGAGACCGACGACGGAGGTGAGCCGTGACCGACGACCTCGACCGGAAAGCCCTGGGTCTCGTCCTGGGAGCCAACGACGTCGCCGTCCGGACCGCCCTCCGGTGTCTGGCCGAGGACCTCGGGGTCGACGAGGAGAAGATCAAGACGGTCCTTGAGAACGGGTCCGAAGACCCGGAGGACCTGGTCCTCGTCGAAGAGATCAAGACGTACTTCGACCAGGACAACCGAGACCAGGCGAGAGCCGCCGTCCAGGAACTTCGGAGGTGGAGGGGTGTATGACTTCTCGGCCGCAACGACCATCCTGGTCGGGTGTCAAGAGACCCTGTCCGTGGTCCATTCCCTTCTCGCACTCGTCGAGGAAAGGTGGAAGTCGAAGGACGTGTCCGAGGCCGTCCGACTCGTCGGGATCGCCTGTGACCTTCTCCGACCTCCGTTCCTGGGAATCGAGAAGAAACCCCCCGAGGTCAGGGAACGACCTCCTCGGGTGAAGAAGACGAAGAGGAAGAAGTGACGGACGGACTGATCGAGATCACGGCCCGACACCGAGGGGAGTGGTACAACGAGACCCTCGAAGTCCGACACGTCACCGTCGAGACCTTCGACGTGGTCAGGGCGTACGGGTGGAAGTGGAAGTCGGTCCGATTCCGTCTCTCGGATGGGAGGGTCCTGGTCGACGTGGAACTGGAGACGCCCTTCGTTGCGACGAGGGTGTCGGAGAACGGGTACTCGGTCGGAGGTCTCTTCGACCTCAAGAGAGGAGAGGTCGTACATGACAGAGGATAGGACAGAGGAACCGGAGGTCGACCCCAGGGAGGTCGTCCGAGAGGCACTGGCACTCGTTCACCAGGCAATCCGGAAGGCACGGTCCACGGCCCGGGTCGGTATCCGTCGACGGATGGGAACCAAGGAAGCCCGGGTGATCAAGAGGTCGGTCGACGTGGCCCTCCATATCGCGGAGGATCGGGTCGAGTACCTCTTCGAGATGATCCGTCCGACGGAGAGACACCTCGAAGTCGCCCACGACCAGGTCGAGGAACTGGTCTCGGTCGGGTCGCCCGGTCGAGTCGGTGAGACCCTCCCGGGCCTGGAAGACGGGGTCTGTGCGATCTGCGGCCGACTCCCGTGTCGACACTACCCGGAGCCCGAGGAGAAGACCTCGGGGGAGGGTGAGAGACAGGACGACGAGGACAACGTCGTCCACCTTCCGGACGACGCCGATGCGCCCGACCCGGAGTGAGTACTTCCGGCTGGTCCTCCGGGACCTGGTCCGGATCGTGACTTGGCCGGTGAGGAGGATCTGGAAGGTCCTCCTCGGAGACGAGAGGGGGATCAACCCGTGAGCCGGTTCTCATACTCCACCGTCTTCGTCGAGGGGACCAAGGACGTCCCCCTCTCGTCGTCGATGTCGTACGTTCCGGGAGAGACCTTCTCCTGTCGGATGCTATATCACGTCCTCAAGAGGTTCCCTCCTCCCTGGACTCGACTCCGGGCGTTCGTCTGCCGTCGACTGTACCGGGACTGGAGTGAGGAGGGGGCGAAGAAGAAGCACCCGGACGCCCACCCGACGGCCGTGTCTCTGGCCGATCAGGTCGGACTCGGAGGTCCCCTCCACCGGTACCTCGACTCCAGGGCCGGGAGTCCGGAGGAGAGAGACGCCCTCGTCGAGTTCACCCTGGCGAACCAGTCCCTCAACCTCTACGGGGTCAAGGTCCAGTGTCCGGACTGGGTCCCCGATGGTCTGGTCCTCGTCGTCCGTGACGGAGGTGGGTCGTGAGTCGTCTGGCGAACCTCGACGTCTTCGGGAAGGTGGTCGACGGTGCCTTCCGTCCTCTCACCCCCGACGAGTCCCGGGAACTCGGAGCCGCCGTCGGAGACCGAGTCCGAGAACAGTTCAAGGACCTGGTCGGTCAGACTGTCACCCCGTTCCTCCGGGAGAGGGTCAGGCAGCTCACGACCGAGATCGTCCTCGACGAGATGGTCGAGAGGGACGTGATCACCTTCGGGACGTTCCTGGTCTCGAAGGTCTCAATCGAGGCCGTGATCGACGAGGAGAGCGGTACTGTCCGATGGCCCGAGTAGACCCGAAGACCTGGCAACGGACTGTCCGGTCCCGATACGGGGATCGTCTTCTCGGTGAAGTCCGGATCGTCCGACACCGGGACGACACCTTCACGGTCACGACTCGACCGAGGATGTCGAAGACCGAACTCAAGCAGCTAAAGAGAATCGTTGATCGGGCAATCAAAGCACCGCCCGACTCGAAGAGGAGACGAGGAGAATGACCGGCGAGAAGATCTCCGCGACCCCGCTCCAGTACTACCGTCTCCGGAAGAGACTCCGGAACCTCACTCGACTCCAGGGAGGGATCTGGACTCACCGGACGAAGAGGGGAGAGGAGCACGTCGAGCACGTCTTCGGCGCGGGACCGTGGGACGAGGTCGACTTCGACGACATCCGAGAGGGAGACGTGATCAAGTCCGACCCGAGGGACGACCGGTCCTGGGTCTGCTCTCGGTGCGGGGAGGTCCACGGGACTCCGAAGATCTCGGTCGTGGTCAAGGTCGAGAACAACCTCCTCCAGACCGAGGAACTCTGCGACGACCCCGAGGCCAGGAGACTCGGGAGACCGGGAGGTGTCGCATGATGATCCTACCGCTGACCGTACCCGTCGACGTCGATGTCGACCAGGTCGTTCGGACCCTCCACGCCTCCGGGTGTGAGGTCGAGGTCCTCGTCCGACCCGGTGAGGATGGGACTGGTCTCGTCGCCGCTTTCTTCCCGGAGAAGAAGGTCCGGTTCGCAGACGAGACCTTCGAGATGGTCAAGGCCCAGGGACGCCTCGCACCGAGAGAGGGAGGTGAGTCGTGAAGATGTCGGACTCCGCGTTCCTGTCGACCATGTCGGCCGTCGCCGTCTTCGGAACCCTGATCCTCCGGATGGACCTCGACGGGTTCCTGGAGAGGATCGACACGGCCGAGAGTCTGGGTCCCATCCTGGACCCGTCTCTCTTCCAGAAGGGCAAGGACAACCTCCAGGCCGTCAAGGACCTGGCCGAGTCCCTCCGACCCTTCCGGGAGACGGTCCTCCGACTCATGGCCGACGGTCCAGGAGGTGAGCCGTGAGCCGCCGAGAGATCGTCCTCGACCTCCTCGTCGACCTGATCGTCGTGGTCGTCCTGGGTCTCAACCTCGGGGTCCTCGGGTGTGCGGCCGAGGACGGTGTCGACGGTTCCCAGGGTGACCAGGGACTCGTCGGACCCCAGGGACCGCCCGGGGAGACCGGCGAGACGGGTCCCCAGGGTCCCCCAGGTCCTCCAGGAGACGCGGGAACCCCCGGACGGGACGGGGAGGACGGCCAGGACGGAGAACGTGGACCAGAGGGACCGACAGGTCCTCCGGGTCCCCAGGGACCGGAGGGACCTCGGGGAGACCAGGGACCCACCGGACCCCAGGGTCCACCGGGCGAGACTGGACCCCAGGGGCCGAGAGGTGACCAGGGAGACCAGGGACCGACCGGACCGACCGGGGACCAAGGCCCCCAGGGAGATCCCGGACCGACGGGACCACCGGGACCGATGGGTCCGACCGTGGTCTGGAGGGACCGGACCGGAGCCGTGGTCGGTCACGGTCCACTGGAGGGAGGTCGGGTCTTCTACCACGACGACGAGACCGGTCTCTTCTGGCGGCTCGACCCGAGGTGGTCGAGGTACGATCTGGTCAAGAGGGCGGTCTTCTGGTCGGACCTCGGGTGCCAGGGGACACCTCACGTCGTCGAGTCGACTCCGATGATCCCCTTCGAGACGTACGGTGACGGGAAGACCTGGAACCGACCGGTTGAGTCCGACGTTGTCTTCGACCTGACCTCGAAGTCCGAGACCCGATGGGACGGGAGCTGCCAGGACGGGGACACGTACCTCGACCGGACCGTCCGGGTGTCCGACCTCGTCGAGACCGTCCGACCCTCTCTCCCGTTCGTGTCCCCGTTCTACCCGACGGTAGGAGGTGGGGGGTGACGGACAGGAACTTCCTCGTCCTCGACGACCTGGAGGTCGGTGGGACCATGTCCGAGGAGACGGCCCGTCGGTTCCTGGACTTCGTCGAGAGGGACATCTTCCTCGACCGTCTCTTCCCACCGAACGTCGTGATCGGACCGCTCCCGATCCTCGACCGGTTCGCACAGTGGGTCTGTAACTGGAGTGCTCGTCTCCAGAGAGCCCACGTCCGGTCGTGGTGCAAGGTTCACGGGGTCGACTGTCCGTACGGGTACATCGACCACGTCCGGAAGAACGGAGCGGACCTCCTCACTCCCTGGACTCGACGACCCGACTGTCGGACGTACCCCAGGGCCGAGGTCCGAGACGGGAACGGGTCCCAGTTCGTGATCTTCTCGACGGGTCCGATCAAGGGAGACCTGATCGACAAGATCACGACTCCGACCGACAGAGCAAGAGAGAAGATGGACGAACTCGGAATCGAGACCGGAGGAGACCAGTGAGCAGAGCCCAGGACCTCACGAAGAGGATCGTCGACCAGCTTCCCCAGTACCTCAAGGACGTCTCGGGTCGACAGGCCGTGGTCGACCTGGTCACGACCATCGGGACGGTCGTGGGGACCGAACTGGAACTCATGGAAGTCCGACTCCGGAAGGAGATCTCCGAGTCGTCGAAGCGGGCCGAGGAGAACGCCCGGACCAAGGGACCGATCATCTTCGGGGGTGGGTCGTGAAGGTCAGACTTCACTCTCCGTCAACCCTGTCGTTGATCAGGTACCTCCTCTCGGGGCTTCCCGAGGGAACGACTTGGAAGTCGGTGACCTGGTCGTTCGGACCAGAGGGCGGGATCGAGTGCTGGATCGTCCCGACGAGAGGTGGGAAGTGAGTCGGACTCTCCAGGACGGACTCAAGTCGGCGGGACTCGTCTCCCAGAAGGACCTCGACCGACTCGAAAGGGACCGACAGCGGGCCGAGAGACAGGACCAGAAGAGACGACGACAGGAGGCCCAGGAGAGGAACCGTCTGGAGAATGACCGTCTCCGACGACAGAAGATCGAGGGGTACCTCCGACGGACGACTCGGGACACGGGGATCGAGTTCCCTGGTCACGTCCGGGACGACTTCTTCCGACTCCCGGACTGGGAGGTCTTCGTCCTCCTCGGGACGTGTCTGACCCTCTGGGGTATCGAGAGGGATGTCGGACTCGACGACCAGGAGGTCAAGACCAGGTTCCTCCGACGGGTCGAGGAGGACCTCGAAGCCAAGCTCGTCGGACGGGTCGAGGAGGTCGAATCGTGAGCGACAGAGACATCGCCGTCCTCGCCTCGGGGAATCACGTCTCGGCCCTGGTCACCCGGGACGTCCGGGACTCCGAGTCGGTCCTCTCCGTCTGGTCCGAACTCCTCCGGAGGTGGCTCGACCAGATCGAGGACACCGACAGGATCGGACTCGTCCTCCTCCTCTCCCCCGACATGGTCCCCAGACTGGAGATCGAACTCAACCGGGCCGAGGACCTCCACCTCTGTCCGAGGACGACGTTCGGGTCGGACTGGAGACAGTTCTCGATCAGGGGTGTCCTCGTCGGAGTCCCAGTCCAGCCCGGACCACCTCGGACTCTCGTCCTGGCCCGAAAGGGTGCGGTCGAGACGAACTGGGTCCAGACGAAGTCGAGAGGACTGGTCGAGGCCCGTGTCGTCGACGATCTCAACCGGGTCGTGTCCAGGGGTGACCGGCAGACCAGGACCGGACGTCGAGACGACCCTCCTCCCGGGACGAAGACCAGACGACCGACCGGACCACTCGATCCCGTCTTCCTGACCAGGGCGATCAAGGGAGCGGGGATCATCCTCGGACTCAACCGTCGTCCGATCCAGAGGGACCTCGCACTCGTCCTCGGGGTGAGCCTGACCACGGTTAATGCCTGGTCGACCGGACGACGGGAGCCGAGACGGAGGGACCTGTACCGCGCCCTCGTCCGACTGACCGACCTGGAGTCCGACGTCGAGAGGTCGAGGAGGACCACGGTCAAGGACCTGGGGACGATCCTCGACCGGACCATCCAGACCACCGAGAAAGCCGCCAGAGACCCGAGGGTGTGACGTGACCGACAAGACGACCTGTCGATACTGCGGACAACCGTCGACGAGGATCACCGGACTCGACGGAGACGTCGTCGGGATCTGTGACTCCGACGAGTGCTGGTTCAAACTGGAGGAGGAGTCCATCCGGGTCCTCGGGAGAGACTGGACCCCGGACCTCCAGAGGAAGACCACCGAGGACGTCCTCGGTGACCGACCTGACCAGACCCGACAGGTCCGACTCACCCCTCTCGGTCGGGACATGGTCGAGGCCATCCGAGACCAGGAAGGAGACGAGACGTGACCGACGAGAAGAAGACCGAACCGACGACCGACGAACTCACCTGTCCGAAGTGCGGGAACGTGATCGAGTGGAACGAGGAGCAGGCCGAACTGGAGGCCCTCGGGTGGAGTCGGTTCCCGGCCTGTCCGGAGTGCGGTCTCGGAACCTGTGAGGAGTGCAACCCGATGGGCCGGGGGTGTCGGTGCCTGGAGTGTGAGGAGTCACCTTCACTCGACGGAGAGGAGTGAGACCGTGACCGTGATCGACCTGGACTCGTACCGCCGACTCAAGGGACTCGGAGGAACGAAGAGACGACCCCAGGGATACGGGACACCTCCTCCCGTCGACCCAGACCAGAGACGACTCTTCCGACTGACCCGACTGGCCGAGGACATCCTCCAGACCATCCGAGGACCCAGGTTCGTCGACGTCGGAGAGGAAGACGAAGACCACGACACGGACTGACCAGGTCCGAACCAGGAAGGAGAAGAGAGGAAGATGGGAACGAAGTTCAAGGCCGAGAACGAGGTCAGGGTCGGACAGGTCTACCAGGACAAGGACCGGAGGGCAGGGGACCGACGTCTCGAAGTCGTCGGACTGACCACCGGCCGGATGCGATACGACCCACCCGGGACCAGGTACGCACTCGTCCAGGTCACGACCGACGGAATCCGGATGCCAGACCAGACCATCCGACTCGACCGACTGGCCCAGGAGAAGGGATACCGTCTCGTCTCCCAGGACTGACCAGGACCGACGAACTCCACCTCCCCCGACCCCAGACACCCCAGACCAGAGAACGGCCGTCACAGAGGACGAGAGGACCTCGGACACGACCACGTCGAAGACCTCCCCGGTGTAGACCACGGCCGAGAGACCCAGGACTTCGACCAGGAGGTCGACCTCGTCGGGATAGGACGGAGCCGAGTACACGTCGAGACAGACCAGTACGACAGGACCACGGAAACCGAAGACGAGACGAACCCGGAGAGGTCCGGACTGTAAGAGGAGGTACCGGGGAGGAAGAGACGAGAGAGACGAACTCGGACTCGAAGACCCAGGGGGTAACACAAAGGCGAGGACGAAGAGACACACCCCAACACAAAGGGCAGGACGACAGGACTTTCCAGAGGTCAACACAAAGGAGACGAGCAACACAAAGGCGAAGACGAACCCAGGAACGAAGACATTTCCCAGAAGACACGCACCTAGAACCCAGGAAGAGAGAACAGTCCCAGGGGGAGAAGTAGAGACCTCCACTCCATTAGACGACACACCCGTCCCGGTGACTCCCGGTCTTCGGCGGGGTGCGACGGCTCAACTTCTGTTTCCTTCTACGCGACCTCGGACCGAGCCGAGCCCCGTACAGATCCGGACCGAGTACCAAGGGTCCGAAGGATCGGAAGGGTACCGGTACGGTCCCGTCCCGAAGACGGGACCGGTACCCGAGGACCGTTCCTCGGTCCTCGGTGTACTGTGCCGATGATCGGCACAGGTACCCCAGGACTGGGAGTCCAGTCCTGGTACCGGTCGGACCCTGGTACGGGTCCGACCATCCTTCCGATCCTTCGCCCCCCCCTTGCCCCGATCCTGGCACCCGCGCCCGGGTACCGGATTGCCTGGCCGACCTCGGACAGCGAAGCTCTGACAGAAACTCAATCCGTGTTGAGCCTCGGACAGCGAAGCTCCGACAGAAACTCAAAACCGAGAACAGAGAACCAAGGACCGAGGACCTGTGCGACTGTGCTGACCAGTGCCGAGGACCCAGAACCGAGGAACCAGGCCGAGGAGGACGGCACTGTGCCGAAGACCTCGACCTGTGCCGAAGACGAGGACCGAGAGACCAGTGACCTCGACCAGCGGTCCAGTCCGAAGTATCCCGAGAGAGCAGACACCCCCCACGGGGGAAACGAGAGGAGAGACGACGTGAGACTCTACTGGATCGAATTCGAGGGAGTATCGGTCGGACGGAACGGGGAGGCGTGGGTCCTGGCAGCGAACCGAGCCCACGCCCTGCGACTCCTCCGGAAGAAGGACGAGGAGTTGTCCGCCCCGGAGGTGGCCGGGAAGTATCCGCTCAAGACGAATGACGGGGAGCGGGAACTCACGAACGACGACTTCGTCGAGGTCGCACTCGACGAGGCCCGCGTCGTCCATTTCGACGACGGCGATTACTAGGAGGTCGGACGGTGGAGAAGAAACTCACGAACGAGGAGGTCCTCGCCCTGGTCCTCCGGGCCATCCCGTATCCGGACCAGGTCACCGAGGTCGACACTCGGAAGAAGGGTCAGGTCCGATTCGACTGGAGGGGGACTCGGTACCGGGTCAGCGAGAACCTCAACGTCGAGTCCGTCCACGACGGGATGCTCCGAGGGTGTGACACCTCCCTCCTCCTCGGAGTCCTCTTCGAGCAGGAGAGGTCCAGGTCCGAGGAGGAGGACGAGGACGAGACCGAGGAGGAGAAGGAGCGTCGTCGTCTCGTCCTCCGACGTCTCGGGTTCCTGGTCGAAGCGGCCGAGGTCCCACCCGGTACCGAACGAGAGACCGTCCCCCTCGACCTGGTCGACCTCTGGGTCACGTTCGGGGAGCTGTGCCTAATGGACGAGGACACTCCGGTCCGGAGGTTCCGGGCGAAGGCAAGGCGGATCGAGGAACTGGGCGAGGTCTGTGCCGACGTGAGCCCGGTCGTCCGACTCATGGCTCGGAGAGGCTAGTCCGAACTCCCCCGCTCAACTCATCCCCGAACTATCAGACGACGAACCCACGACGAGACGTGGAAGAGGAGGACCGACATGAGCGGAGAGGGAACCGAGAAGAAGATGTCCCAGGTCGAGGCCGAGTTCCTCACCTTGGTCCAGGTCGAGGATCGACTCGACACCCTGATCAGCGAGGTCGAGGAGCGGCTGTCCCCGGTCCTCCGGGGTGAGGTCCCGGAGCAGGGCGAGGACGTCCAGAAGGAACTCGCCCTCGTTCCCCTGGCCGACAGGGTCCGGGGGATTCGGTACCGGTCGGAGCAGAAGGTCAACCGCCTCGTCGACCTCCTCAACCGGATCGAACTCTAGTCCGATCACCCCTCCCGGTCCGACCCCCGAACTATCCAGAGAACACACCCTCACGGGAGAGGTCCGACGTGGAGAAGATGCTCAAGGTCCTGGGGACGGTCGTGGACGGTGAGGTCGAAGGTGTCGTCGTGACCACGTTCCGGGCTATGAAGACGGCCGAGGTCGAGATCGCCAGGTTCCAGACCAGACACCCGGACCGGTCCGAAGACCTCGACCGGGCGTTCCTGTGTCTCCAGCCGCCCGTGTCGTTCTAATCAAAGTCGGACGTCCTGTATCGGGCGCACTGTCGGGAACTCCTGGGTCGAGTGGTCCGGGGAGAGGACCTCCGACCCGGGACGTCGGCCGAGTGTCTGGTCCTGATCCTGGAGGTGGCGACGAGGACTCCGATACGGTCCGACTTCGCTCTGGCAGCGGACCGGGTCTTCGAGGACGTGTACGGTGAGACGGCGAAGAAGGTGATCGGACCCGTCAAGGGTGTCGAGTCGTACGAGGGTGCGGTCGACGAGATCGTGTCCGACCTCCGACGTCGCCTGGGGAATCCTGACCGAGTGCTCAACCCATAGGACGAGAGGGAGAGAGGAAGATGGGACGGAAGTCGAGAGGAACGAAGGCCACGGTCCAGACCAGGGACCCGGGCCAGACCCGACGGTGCGGTCTGTGCTGGAGACGGGAGCTGCCGACTCCGGTGGGGACGACCGAGGACCTGGCAGCTCGTCTGACCCGGTACGAGGACGGGAAGAAGGTGGGGTGTCCGTACTACCACGGCGGCAAGGGACGTCGTCCGCTCCTCGGACACGTCTGCGGTCTCTTCGCCCGACGGAACGAGAAGTCGTACCTCACGTCCCTCACCCGTCACCTCCTCCTCGGGACGCCCCTGCCCCGTCGGAAGAGGGAGGTCGTCCGGAACGACGGACCTCCGGGGTGGACGTGGAAGCCGAAGGGCGCGGTCCAGGTCCACGACCTCCCTGCGGAGGTGTGACGTGGACGAGAGGAGAGTCCCTCCGTTCGTGATCACCGTGAGCGGTGGTCTCCTGACACCCCGGAGCATCGAGCGTCTGACCCAGTACGTCGAGAAGTACAAGACCGGGGACGCGGCGATTCTGGTCCTGGAGGCCGAGGTCTTCGACGTCCCGGCCGGGGTCAAGATCACGGTCACCCCGCTCCCCGACCCGTCGTGGACCAAGTTCTTCCGCCTGGACTATCCCCGGGAGGACGGGTCCGGTGCGTACCTGGTCGTCGCCGCGTCGGACCGGGAGCACGCTCTCGACCACCTCCGGAAGACCAGGTCCGAACTCCTGGAGCACTTCGGGATCGAGATCACTCCCGACGATCTGGTCGAGGTCGAGGGGCTGGACCTCGACGGGGTCGTGGTCTTCGACTCGTCCGACGAGGAGGTGTGACGTGACCGAGTCGAGGAAGGTGACCGTCCTGACCACCGGGTTCGGACGTGAGGAGGTCCTCGGGACCGTCGACCGATTCCAGGTCCGGACCTCGGGGGGTGTCGTCTTCCAGGTCGAGGAGACGGACGACGGTCGAGGTCTCCGGGTCCGTGGTGCTCCCGACAGCCTCTCCGTCCTCCCGGAGTGTGCGAACGTCGTGGAGGTCGTCTCACGGGAGGAGGTGTCGTCGTGACCGACGAGGAGAAGAGAGACCGGTCCATCGACCTCGCCAAGAGGTTCCAGGAGGTCGGCTTCGAGACCTCCGTCGAGGAGCACCTCGACACGGGATGGACGGTCGTCGTGTCCGGACCACCGGAGAAGATGATCACCCTCCGGTCTCTGGTCGAGTCACTCAAGGACGTCGGTGAGGGACTGGCACCCGAGTCTATGTACAAGACCATCCCCGTCGAGACCCAGGTCGTGACCCTGTCCTCGCCGCCGTCACCCGAGGCTCTGGAGAGGATCGAGTCCTTCGTCCAGGACCAGAGACGAGGACGTCCGGAGTCCGAGACCCAGGGGTTGATCGCGGAGGTCAGACCCGACCCGTCGGTGACGCCCCTCTTCCGGAAGGTGACCACGGTCTTCGCGGTCAACGTGTACGAGGGGATCAACGACCTCACCGACGACCTCGCACGGACCGAGGCAGAGATCCGAGTCCGTGACCTCGACCCGACGGCTTACGTCGAGGCGATGTCGACTCGACGACACGGTCCCTGGTTCTCGGTCCTGGTTATGCAGATCAAGAGGGCCCGACCCGAGGTCGACCTGGAGGAGAAGCGGTGCCGGTGCGGGTCGAGGACCTGTCCGGACTGTAACTGACCTCGCACTCCACCTCACTCCCGAACTATCCGACAGACAACCCGTCCACGACGGACGAGAGGAGGAACCCATGTCCGAGCCCGAGAAGAAGGTCCAGTCCGAGGAGGAGGTCAGACCGGAGGACCGTCCGTACCTCCTGCTCCTCGACCTGACCATGTACCCCACCGAGGACCAGTACCCGAAGAAGGACCCGACGGAGATCGGGATCTCCTTCCCGATGTGCGTCTCCCCCGAGGTGCTCCAGGAGGACGAGACGTCGAGGACGACCCTCCTCCGGATGATCTTCGATCACTTCCTCGTCGACCTCGACCCGGAGCTGGCGGGCGACGAGGACAAGATCAAGGACCTCTGGGCGCACGCGGTTCGGTCCGTCAAGAACCGTCGGGCCGTCCTCGACGAGCCTCCGGTCGAGAAGGCCCGGGACCCCGAGGGCGATCACTCGACCTTCGAGTACGACGAGTCGTCCGAGAAGAAGGTCGACCAGCGTGACCCGTCGGCCGTCTGCCGGGTCGAGTCGATCACCGACTACACCTTCCAGGACTGGGTCGACCTGGTCCGTCGTGGTCATTCCGCGCTCGCGGACGCCGAGGGTCTCGTCCGGGTCTGCTACCCGATCTCCGAGAACGTCGTGGTCGTCTTCGACCCCCAGGGCGTCGAGAAGGACAAGTTCTCGCAGAGGTACCACTCCTCCGAGATCGACCTGGGGACCAAGGTGGTCAACGGCAACGGGGTCGAGGTCCGGGCGACCGACCTCTCGGTTCCCGAGCTGGCGAAGATCGCCGCCGTCCGGGAGATGATCGAGGACTGGCAGATCGGTCGCGGTCCCCTCGCCCCGGCCGAGCCGATCTCGTACCACGTCAAGACCGACGGTCAGGGCTGACCGATGGACTTCCCGCATCACCGGAAGGACCTCCTCGACCACCTCGTTCTCGACGGACCCGGGGTCGTCCTGGGTCTCTGCCTGGCAGCTCTCCTCGCGCACCTCTTCTTCGGGTGATCAACCCGTTCTCGACCACGGCCCGAACTATCCAGAGAACACGCCCTCACGGGAGAGGAGGAACGTCGTGACTGACCTGGACAGGTTCAAGAGACTATTCCGAGCATCTGGTGACCGGCCGACTCGTCTCACCGAGGAGAAGTCGTACACCGAGATCGAGGTCAACCTCACCTCCCAGGACGATCACACCGCGAGGCGTCGAGGTGACTTGACCGTCCTGGAGTTTGACTCGTCCGGTCGGTTGATCCGGTGGGACGGTCGGACCGTCGGGCCGTGGTCCCAGAAGGCCCGACTCAAGGCCGTCCTCGACGAAGCCGGGGTCGAATACGACGACGACCACTCCGGGGTCGATTCGACGATCACGGTCGAGGTCGAGTGGACGAACGGAGACGGACGTCCCCACTTCTGCGGGGACCACGGGTGCGGGGCGGTCTTCCTCTTCGACCTCCAGGAGAACCTCGCCCAGATCGGAGGGTACGAATACGACAGGGTCCTCTCGGCCGGGACCAAGGACATCGACGAGGACGACCCGTGCGCCCTGTGTCAAGACGAGGTCCTTCCCTGGGCTCCGTCCGACTGTCCGGACCGGGACTGTGCCGAGACGATCACCGACATCGACGAGGACGACTCCGACCAGTCTTGACCAGCTCCGACTTCCGAACTATCCAGAGACGAACGAACCCACTGACCAGGGAGACGACTGTGCCGAAGAAGAAGAGACTCTCGGAGTCCGAGGAACTGGCAGCTCTGCGACGTGACGGGAACGAACTTCGACGGACCCTCAAGGTCGTCCGTCGGGAGCGGGACGCCCTCTCCGACGAGCTGGCCGATACACAGGATGCCCTCGACGAAGAGACGGCCCGACGACTCGCCCTGGAGGTCCAGGTCGAGAGACTCCAGGAACTCGTCGACGACCTGTCACCGAAGACGAAGACCCAGGGACATCCGGCTCCCTGGTATCGGCGGATCTGGAACTGAAAAGGGAGTGGTTGATCATGCCCGACGAGAAGAAGAGACCGAGGACGAACGAGGCAGAGGTCACCCTCGACCGACTCGCCGCGTTCGTGTATATCCTGGTCAGGGACTTCGTCCATCCCGGAGACCTCAACCGGGTCGTCGAGGAGTTCGGTGAGAATCTGGAGTTCCTGGCTTCCGATCCCCTCCTGGCCGTCTGGTCCTCGGACTTCGCCCGACGTATCCGTTCGGCCGAGTGGAAAGCCCTGGTCCACCGAGTTCGGTTCGGAGGGGCAAGGGCTCACCTGGAGACCGACGGTGACCTCGGTCCGACCCTCCACGTCGAGGTCGACGAGTACCATCCTCAACTCAACCCGGAGGAGCTGGCCGAGGTCAGGGTCGTCGGGAAGAAGCCCGGGTTGATCGAGAGGTCGAGACGTCCCCTCCGGATCATCCCGACCGACGACGGGAAGTGGCACATCTTCGTCCTCGACATCCGACGGGACGCCGACGGGAAGGTCGTCGACGAGGAGTGGGTCGATGTCGACCTGGTCGACGCCGAGTACGAGGACGGACCCCCGACCGGTGAGCCTCTCGACCGGAACGGCGAGGAAGAAGGAGACGAGTCATGAGAGACGTCAACCTCCACCTCAAGATCGGGAACGCGGAGATCACCGTCGAGGGTCGTGTCCTCCGGGTCGAGTTCTTCGACGAGGAGGAGGACGGGTTCCTCGACGGGGGTGACCGACTCGATACGGTCGAGATCGGAGCCTTCGCCATCCGGGACGAGGAGAGAGCTGCCGACTCGATCCGGATCGTCCGTGGTCAGGTCGACTCGGACTGGGAGATTCGACGGGTGGCCGGTCCGGTCGAGGAGGGTCTCTTCGAGGACTGGGAGGTCTTCGGTGAGGTTCACTCCGGACACGGTCACGATCCGACTCGCCTCTCTCTCCTCATGCACCGACAGAATAAGACCGTCCGGGTGACCGACGAGGGAGACCCCGACGAGGTCTAAAGGAATGGGTTGACATCCCTGGTCGACCGTGGTACACGGTGAGCATAGAAACAACCCCCACGGGAGAGAGAGGAGACAGTCATGCCCAGAATTAACACGGTGAAGAAGGCCCGGAAGGACCAGGGGACTTGTCGAGGGTGCGGTCGGGAGATCAAGGCCGGGGACGGATACAAATGGATCAAGTTCCGGTACGGGGGCAAGGTGAAGAAGTGCTCGTCCTGTAACTTCCGGTCGTCCGAGCTGACCTCGTCCGACAAGCTGTCCCGTCTCTACGCCGCCCAGGAGAACGCCCACGACCGTCTCGACGGGTGGGACCGGGAGGACCCGGACGAGATCCAGTCCCTCCTCGAAGACACCGCCCAGGAGATCCGGGAGGTCGGTGAGGAGTACCAGGAGTCGGCCGACGCCATCCGGGAGCACTTCGAGACCTCCGACACGGCCGACGAGTGCGAGGAGAAGGCCCAGGAGATCGAGGGGTGGGCCGACGAGGTCGAGGGCGCGGACGTCCCCGAGTGGGACGACGAGGAGGTCAGGGACGAGGTCCTCACCTCTGTCCAGGGAGACATGATCGGGGACGGCGAGGCCGTCGAGTGTCCGACCTGCCAGGACGCCCCGTCCTCCGAGTGCGAGATCTGTCATGGGTTCGGGATCGTCAAGGGTCCCGACTTCGACGGGGACGACTTCCCGGCGTCTGTCGAGGAGAAGTTCAAAGCGGCGATCTCCGAGAAGCGGTCCGAGTGGGCCGACGAGGTCGTCTCGGCCGTCGAGTCCGTGATCGACGAGTGCCCGGTCTAGTCCCTGACCCTTCCCCCAGACCTAGACTCCCCCCACGTCCCGAACTATCCCCCAGACACACCCGAACCCCTGGGAGGTGACGTTTGTCCGTCTGGAGTCGCGTGAGGAAGTTCTGGGACCGGATCTCGGGGACCAGGACGACCAGGACCGAGACGTACACCCTCACTCTCCTGGTCAACGGTAAGCCGGTCGACCCGGACTCCGACCAGGGCCGACGAGTCGTCGAGGAGTTCCGTGAGAGGGAGAGGCAGCTCGAAGAGGTCACGAAGAGGATCTTCCGAGGTGAGCCGTGGGAGTGAGGACGACCATCCCTGACCCAGTCGGCAGCTCTCCGGTTCCGTCCCTGGCCGTGACCGGTGTCCTCGTCCTCGTTCTCCTCCTGGTCCTCCTCGCACCACGACTCAACCGATGGGCTGACCGTAAACTCGCCCGGTTCCGTCGAGAGGAAGAACTCCGGAGGGCGACCACGATCAAGATCGACATCCGGTCGTCGGTCCCGGTGACCGAGTGCAAGTCGTACCCCAGGATCGACTCGGCCGTGGCGACCCTTCCCTCTCCCTGGGGGAAGAGGTCCCAGGACCTCCGACCGTTCTGGGTCCGGGGATTGCCCGGGTCGTGGTACGAGTACCTCTCTCGGTGGGTCTGGTTCCGACGACTCGTCTGGAGTGCCGTGACCAGTCCGAGGAGAGTCAACCGAATCATGTACGTCGATCTCGCAGAGAAGGAGGAGTGACGTGTCGAAGGAAGTCAAGAGGGAACGGCCGAAGAAGAACGAGTACCCCGAGACGTGGGGACAGAGATCCAAGTTCGTCGACCTGGTCAGTCGGGCAGCTCTGGGGCGTGACCCGAGGACGTTGACGCCGGTTCTCGGAGCGGTCCGACTCGTCGTCGGGGAGGATGGTCGACTCATGGCCCAGTCGACCGATCTGGAATTGAGGGTCTCGGTCTGGTCCGAGGTGAACTGGAACGGAAAGCCCTTCGACGTCATGGTCGACCCCGTCGTCTTCGGGAAGATCGTCAAGCCGAAGAAGAAGGCGAACGACGGACCGATCAACCTCTCGGTTCTCCCAGGGCAGACCCCGTCGAGTTCACCGAAGATCAAGATCGACGTCGATGGTCTGGCCTCGTCTCTCCTGACCCCGGGATTCGTCGAGGACTTCCCCGAGGGGTACACCGACCCGACCGACGAGAGGGTCCTCTGGACCTGGCCCGGGAAGGACCTGACCACGGCCCTCCGGTACCTCAACCCGTCGATCTGCACCGACGAGACGAGGTACTCCCTCAACGGGGTCCTCTTCCGCCCGGGTGACCTGGTCTCGACCGACGGTCACCGCCTCCACAAGATCACGAACCCGTCGAGTCCGGACGGGTGCGTCGAGTTCGATCCGGTGATCGTCCCCCGGAAGGTGATCGGAATCCTCCTCAAGCTGGTCGGTGACTCACCGGTTCGTCTCCTGGTCCAGACCGAGGGGACGGAGAAGAAGGACGGCGAGGAGGTTCCGATCCAGAGGTACCTCTTCCGGTCCGACGACTGGGAGATCTGGTTCCGGCAGATCGACGGCGAGTACCCCGACACCGAGCAGGTCTATCCGAGCCGTCGGAAGATCGTCTTCGTCGTGTCGGTCGACCGTGACCAGATCATCCGATCCGTCACCCGAGCCCTCGACGTGATCGGGAGCCCCCAGTTCACCGGGGTTGCGGTTCACCTCCCTCCCCCCGGAGAGTCCACCCTCAAGATCACGGCGTCGTCTGTGACGGTCGGAGAGATCGAGACCGAGGTCGAGGGAGTCGTGGTCAAGGACCACCGGGAGGACTCGACCCTCAAGGTCGTCGGGGTCAATGCGAAGTACCTCCAGGATGCGGTCAAGGTCTTCGACTCGACCGTGACCCTCTCCTTCGTCGACGAACTCCTCCCCGTCTTCGTCGAGTCCGAGGAGGACGGGATCTCCTCCCTGGTCATGCCGGTCCGTCTCTAGTCCTACTCCCCAGAAGTGGGCCTAATCTGGCTCTCTCTACCTGGTCTAAAAGAAAAGGTTGACATCCCCGACGGGACCTGGTACACGTGGGGGCATGAGTCACCCGAACCCCAGGAGAGAGACCATGAGCAAGACCACGGTCAAGACCTTCGAGATCGCCCTCTACGGAAACCGCCAGGCCGGTTTCGACTTCCTGGCCGACGAGCCGCTGGCCGACGGCGACGTCCGGTTCTTCGAGGGGTCCCAGCCGTCCCCCGAGGTCCTCCGGTTCGGGACGGCGACCGAGGCTCTCTGGTCCGGTCTCCGGACCCTCCAGGACGGCGGGGCCGAGGACGGTTCCCGGGTCGTCGTGTACCAGGACGGAGCGGCCGGTCCTCGGTCCGCGATCCTGACCCTCGGGGACTTCCCGTACTTCGGCTCGATCACCTGGGGACCCGCCCCGGTGGTCGAGATCCAGATCGACGATCTCCTCCAGGCTTCCGAGTAGGAAGGAGAGAGACGGTGAAGCTCTCGAAGACGCAGACGGATACTCTCACTCGGATCGTCGAGACCTTCGACTCCTCGGACCCCGAGGACCGGGTCGACGACGGAGTCCACCTCGGGACCGTCCTCGGGGTTCGGCTCGACACCCTCTCGTCTCTGTACCGGATGGGACTGGTCGAGGTGACCAAGGTCTCGGCCGGGACGCCCTTCGTCCGTCCCACGAACCAGGGACGGTCGGTCCTGTGACAAGTCAACCCCGTCGAGATCGACGGGAGAAGGGAACGACATGAGCACGACGAAGAAGGCCTCCGACCTGGTCGACGGACTCTTCGACGGGGAGATCTCCGTCCTGGAGTTCCTCCACGACGCCCAGGTCTTCACCGACCACCTCACCGTCGACGAGATCGAGTCGATGTCCGACGCCGTCGACCGACTGGTCACCGAGGACGTCGACGACTTCTGGGACCTCGACCCGGACGACCCCGGGGTCTCCGAGTACCGGGACCTGGTCGACGACGTGTACCTCTCCCTCGACGTCGCCGTCCGGTCCGGTCTGGCCGACTAGGAGGTCCCCGATGGCCGACAAACTCTTCCTCTTCCCTCACCTCCTCAACGCCCTCCAGAAGGCGAACCAGACTCTCCACGACCGGACTCCCCCGGGAGCGTCCGTTCTGGTCACAGAGCCGGTCTCCGGGGGTGTGAGGGTCGTCGTCGGACCGTTCTTCGGGATCGACAAGGCCCGTCGGTTCGTCCGGAAGATGCGGAACGTCCGGTGTCACTCGACGTCGAAGCCCCTGACCGTGACCGAGGCCCGGGAGAAGGGTCTCGGCCCGAACCCGAAGTCGGACATCGGTCACTGGGACTCGGGGTACTACTTCGTCGAGGTGACCCAGGTCTTCCCTAACCAGAACGAGAAAGGATAGAAAGATGCGTACCGTCACGATCACCGTCCAGGAAGCCGACACGGGTGTCCGTGTCACCGTTCACGACCTGGAGTCCCAGGAGCAGGACATCGACTCCGAGGTCTCGTCGGCCTTCTTCTCCGACGTCCGGGAGGCCGCGAAGTTCTGCACCCGGTTCAACACGCACCTCCGGAACGAGACCGTCTTCTCCTTCACGACCTCCGACCCCCTCAAGCACCCGGGCAAGGTCGACCTCACCGTCGAGACGGAGAAGGGGGAGACCCTCCTCGACGCCCTCCAGATCAACCCGTCCACGGGGATCGAGTTCGTCCAGGGGTACCTCTTCCCGGGGGTGAAGTCGTGACCAAGTACTTCGACGACGCCGTCGGACAGGTCACCGAGTACGCGGACACGATCTCCGACGACGACACGTTCTGGAGAGGGGTGTGCGAGGTCGAGGTCGAGGTGATCGAGGAGGTCCGACTCAACACGGGAGACCGTGAGTTCCCCGAGGACCTCCGAGAGAAGATCCTGACCGCGATCTCGGTCGACCGGGCGTACGTCTCCCGGAGGGTCGTGACGGCGACCAGGATGTCGACCCTCCTGGGGTCCCTTCACTCCCTTTTTCACGACCTGGCAGCTCGTCGGATCGAGACTCGGTTCGGGACCTGGTCGGACGACCCGAGGGGGAACTTGAGGTCTCGTCGGGTCCACGACCAGGACCTCGGTCAACGGCTCGGTCTGGACTCCTCCGACGCCCTATAGCACTTGGCATAACCTCACGTCAATTCAGTCCTTTCCTATCCACTAAAATAAACGGTTGACAACGGGTCCGAGACCTGGTACACGTGGGAGCATGAGAACGAGAACCCAGACGCCGAACGCACGACCCCTGACCAGGAGGAAGAAGATGGACACGAAGATCTGGACGACCGTCACCGAGGACCACGACAACGGGTACCGTGAGGTCCTCCTCGACGTGTACCTCAACCCGCACCACGTCGACCTCTCGACGAAGAAGATGGACGACCTCCTCTTCGTCGGTCCGGTCGGTCTTCTCCCCGAGGTCCTTTCCCTGGCCTTCCCCGAGGAGACCGTCGAGTCGGTCGTGGTCACCCCTCACGGGTTCGGTGAGCACCGGAACCCCCACTCGATTCCCTGCCAGGAACTCTCGGCCGTGGTCTTCATGCTCGACGCCTCCGAGAAGTTCGGTCCGGTCCAGATCCACGGGACCCACCCCGGACAGCCGCTCCCGTCGACGCCCCCCGAGGACGGGACCCTCACCCTCGACCTCCCCGACGACATCGACTTCGACACGGTCCAGGCTCTCGACGCCTGTCCCGGGTGCGGGTGTGTCCCCGGTGACGGTGTGACCGAGGGGTGTGACCATCCGGACGGGTGCGGGTACTACAAGCCCACGACCCCGGACCTCGGTGAGACCGACCACGACCAGAGCCTCCAGGTCTCGATCCCCGAGACCTTCGAGGAGGTCCTCGGTCTCTCCTCCGAGGACGACTGGGCGACCGATTACGGTCTCTCGATCTGGGCCGAGTCGGGTGACCCCGACGACCTGGTCCGGGTCGGTGGGACGGACCTCGACCTCTGCCGCCTCCGGGCCGACCTCCTCCGGACCGACACGGACATCGGTCGGGAGTCGGCTCGGACCATCGCCAAGGCCGTCGCCCTCCACCGTCTCCGGAACCTGGAGACGGTGATCAAGGACCAGGACCCGGTCGACTTCGAGGACGGTCTCCTCCTGATCGTCGACTCGATCACCCTGGTCGAGAACGACGACGACTGCACCGAGACGTACCTCAACGACCTCTCGCACGAGTGCTTCGACGGTGGGTTCGCCGGGTACGGGAACTCCGTCGAGAAGATCATCCGACTCCTCGGTCTCCAGGGCCGGAACTAGGAAGGGAGAGAGAAAATGTCAGGATACGAGAACGCCCCCGCGACGAAGATGCTGGCGACCCACTGTGCCGCCTGCGGGAAGGAACTCGTCGACGCCCGTTCGGTCGAGGCCGGGATGGGTCCGGACTGTCGGAAGAAGTACCAGGTCCCGGACACCCTCGACGACGAGACCCGGACCGAGGCGAACCGTCTGGTCTACCAGATCGCCCTCGACCAGAAGGGTCCCCAGGTCGTCGCCAACCTCGCCCGACTCCGCGACCTCGGGTGTGACGTGATCGTCGACCGGATCGTCAAGAGGGTCCGTCCCATCGAAGTCCTCGACGACGGCGATGGTCGGTTCGCCCTCAAGACGCCGTACGACCCCGACTTCGTCGGTCACCTCCGGACCGTCCACGGTCGTCGGTGGGACCGGGAGCGGAAGGTCTGGACCTTCCCGAACTCGCAGAAGCCCTGGGTCTGGAAGGCTCTCCAGAAGTCCTATCCGGGGACCCTCGGTCTCGGTCCCCGTGGCCCCTTCACCGTCCCCGCCTAGCACCCTCCCTCAACTCACCCTTCCGGAACCGACCTCCCTCCAGGACATCCCGGAGGGAGACCCTCCTCCCGGCGAACCCGAGGAAGTGACCACGGTCGAAGAGACCGTGCGAGAGGACCCGGACACGACCCTCGACGAACCGACGTCCTCGGTCCGTCAACCGGTAGAGACCGACCTCGGTGTCGTGACCCTCGACGAGTCCCCAGGAGACGAGGCGTGAGACCTCGTTCGATCTCAAGACGTGTCGAGGTGCGTGTCGGGGGACGTTCGTCCATCCTGGGGAGCCTGGGGCCGTGTAGAGCCACTCCACGATCCGACCCATCCCGGCGTTAAACCGTCGACGGTAGACCTTGACTTGTCGGTCACAGCAGGGACACCGGACGCCCTCGGGATCGAACTTCCTCTCCTCAAGGTATTCCTTGATCTCGTCGAGGGTCCAGGAGTCGTCGGGACGGGTCACCGTGGTCTCTCCCTCTTGACCTTCTTCTTCGGTCTCGACCTGGTCGGGGCCGGGGTCGGAGCTGGTCCCTCTCGGCCCTCCCGACGAGCTGCCATAATCGGTTTGACCAGACGACGGACTCTCTTCCCGACCCGAGCCCGATCACGGTCGACCAGGACGACGAAGGGGATGGTCACCTTGATCCCTCTCTCCCGGAGACGGACGTCGAGGTTCGGGAGGATGCGGACCTCGTCGATCATGAGTCCCCCGATGTCGTGCTTGAGGGACTGGAAGTACCAGTGCTGGACGTCGGTGTCGAAGTATCGGTACTTCGACTCCTGGACCGACCGGGCGACTCGGGCCATGACCAGGTCGACCCCGAGTCCCTTCTTCCTCTTCTTCCCCACTGGTCACCTCCTGGGGGATAGTTCGGAGCTGCCAGGTTCCCCAGGTCCCCTCTCCCGTGAGAGTCTCCAGGACGGAGAGGGGGACCTCGGGGGTCTTCGGATACCCGTCGACCTCCGTTTGCGCCTCCTGGGACGGCTCTGGAGGTCCTGGACACCTTCCCGGCCGGTCGTGTACCCCAGGGACGGACCCCGAACTATCCCCAGGAGGTGACCAGTGGACCGACTCCCCCTCTCGTACCGGGCCAAGCTCTACCGGGACACGTTCCCCCAGTTCCCCGACTCCTGGCCCTGGGTCGAGACCGGGAGGTGGCTCAATGCGATCTGGGTCACCGGGAACGACTATCGGGGGTCCGGGTATTATGGGTCGTATCCGAGGGGGTACCTCCCCCGGGTCTTGAGCATGTTTCCGGACCGGGTCAGGACCCTCCACGTCTTCTCGGGGTCACTCCCTCCTCGACCTGGAGAGGTCAGGGTCGACCTCCTCCCGAACCCCGACGCCCGAGCCGACGTGAAGGCCGACGCCCGTCACCTCCCGTTCGGGGACCAGACCTTCGACCTGGTTCTGGCCGACCCACCGTACTCGTCCCTGGACGCGGAGAGGTACGGGACGACCATGCCGAGTCGTCTGGCCGTGGTCCGGGAGATCGCCCGGGTCCTGGAGCCCGGGGGATACCTGGTCTGGCTCGACCTGGTCCGTCCCATGTACCGGAAGTCCGAACTCGAAGGGGTCGGGTTGATCGGGATCGTTCGGTCGACGAATCATCGGGTCCGTCTTGCGACCATCTTCCGTCGGAGGTGACGGGGTGACTCCTCTGGTTCGGCAGCTCCTCGACGAACTCCACGACACGGGTCTCCCCGACCGCCTCCTGGTCGTCCGAGCCCTGGGTCCGAGACACACCCTCTTCGAGTGGGTCCTCTGGCACCGGGGTCCTGGTCCCGCGTTCCAGTTCGTCGGTCCTCCGTCCAGGACGATCCCCCGATGGGACCCCGACCAGGGAGCCGGGGGGATCTGGGTCTTCGATCTCTGGGAGGAGGAGTACCGTGGTCCGAAGAACCCTCACCCGGAGTTCTCCCTCCTGGATCTCCTGTCCTGGGTCGACGGTGACTTCTAAAAGGTGTCCTTGAGTGCGTGAGACCGTCCAGGACGGACGATCTAGTCTTCCCACGGCCCCCAGGTCCCCGACTCCAGGATCGCCCGACAGAGGTCCTCTCGGTTGTACCTCTTGCATCGGGTGAAGTCGATCTGACCGACGGTGTAGAAGAAGACCGAGGGTCCGTCGTACGACATGGTCCGGTCGATCACTCGGTCGCCCCATCGGGTCTCGACCCAGGCATGACCGTACCGACAGAACGGAGGAACCTGGAGGACGGGGTCACCGTGGACGACGACTCCGTCCTCCGGGGCGTGGGGGTGGAGGAGAAGGAACTCGGCCGCGACCTGGTAACAGTGACCGGGTTCCTTTGTCGTGACCGATGGTCGGACATAGGGTCTCACAGGTCTCGTCCCCTCTTTCCCCAGGTCCAGAGGATCGACCACCTCCACCCGACGACGACCTGGTCGACACAACCCCCGAGGGGATAGACGTGACCCCCGGTCCTCTGCTCAAGAAGACCCATCGTACGACAGGACGCAGCGAACCGGGGGAGGTCCGACTTCTTCACCCGGGAGAGGTCGACCTTGACCGTCCCCCACCGATCACCGAACCCGCTCTCCTCCTGGAACGTACACCCCAGGTCGACCAGAGACTCGACGGTGTGCTCCAGGTCCTCGACGTCCTTCCTGGTCAGTCGTCGACTCACGACGCCACCACCTTCCTCCAGGAGTCGACGAACTCGACGGCCTGGTCCGAGGTGTGACAGGTCGCGGAGACGACCTCGTCCCACTTCCCGGCCTTCCCGTGGACCTCGACGTACTCCTCGACGGTGACGGTCCAGAAGTCACCCGACGTCTCGACGTGGTACCGATACATGGTCTTCCTCCTCGGTTGGTTTGGTCTCGGACTCGACTAGGCGACGAGTCGGGCCGTCTCCTCGGCCAGCTCCTCGGCTTCCAGGTCCTCCCAGGACTTGAAAACGACCTTGGCCCGCTTCGACTCGGTGTCGAAGTCCATCCGACGACCGTTGACGTGGGACCAGATCCCCGTCGGTCCCTGGACCTCGAAGATCCCCGACCGACGGGAGCCGAGAGGGGCTCCGTTCTCGCGGGCGATCTCAAGGGCGTCTTCGATGTCCAGGTCGACCGGCAGTTCCAGGACCAGGTCGAAGGCCGGGCGGTTGGCCCAGTGCTCGTCGAAGGTCTGACCCTTGAGGTTCTTCTTGTTTACTTCGGCCCGGAAGAAGAAGCACCAGTTCGCCGTGTCCATCATGGCCTCTCTCTCGCTGGGGTTCGTCGTTCTCATGCCCCCACGTGTACCACCGTCCTGTACCCGTGTCAACCCATTTTTTTAGCTCGACACTTCTGCCCCATTATTTCAGGTAGTTACGGGACCTGCCAGAGAGCTGCCAGAAGGGGTCGGAGGACGAAAAGCGGGACCCCTGCCAGGGGGTCCTCGGATGGTCCGAGTTCGTCGATCTCGACCAGACCGAGGTCGGAGTCCGAACTATCCGACGGAGGTGGTCGAGTGCCAAAACGACGACCCAGGAAGAGACCACGGAAGACCGAACCAGAGGTCGACGTTCCCGAGGTCGGACCGTCCGAGTCCGACGACCCCGACGTCGAGATCAAGGTTCGGACTGTGAGAGTGTCGATGGAACGGGTCTACAGGGTCGGAGAGTTTCGGACTCTCCGGTACGGCCTCGGGGTGGAACTCGAAGTCCCCGACGGAGCCCTCGCGGACGACGTCGTCGAGCGGGGGACTCTCTTCCTGGATCGGAAGGTCGAGGAGTTCGCCACCGACAGAGCCCTCGACCACGTCCGGACCGTCGACCCGAACTTCGACGACCGTCCTGGTCGGGCTCCATTCGAGGACGACGAGGAAGAGGAGAACGACGACGAGGTCGACGACGACCTGGACGTCGAGGACCTCGAAGACGAAGAGGACGAAGACGAAGAGGACGAGGACGAGGACGAGGACGAGTGAGAACGATCCCCACCGGAGTCCCCGGGGTGAGTCGAGCCCCTTCCGTCGGCCACCCCGGGGGCCCGACTCTCTCAACCGAACCCTTGACCGTGACCAGGTCGATCAGATACAACCGACGTCTTGCGACTCCGATGGACGGAGCGGGGAGGTGACCGATGGCAGCTCGGAAGAAGAAGACCAGGGAGAAGACGGGGAAGGGGAAGTCCCCCCGTCTCCGACGGCAGGAGGTGTCGAAGATCGGGGAGTACGTCTACCGGCAGATCGAGAGACAGGGTGTGACCGCCGCTGCGTTCGCGGAGTCGGTCGGTCAGTCGCCCCAGAACCTCTCGGCCATGCTCCGGACGGCTGACCCCCGTCTCTCGACCGTGACCCGGATCGCGGGGTTCTTCGACCAGACGACCTCGAAGTTCCTGGCCGTCGTCGAGCGGTGGCACAAGGACAAGAACCGGAAACGGTGACCGCTCCCCCAGGACGAACCCAGTCCGACAATCCTTGACCGACTCTCCCTCACTCTGCTAGGCTCGCATCCACCGATACCAAGGGGTGAGACCCCACTGGAAGGGAGAGAGACCATGAGCACCGTCCTGGAGACCCTGACCCACGACGACCTCGCCGGTTCCGGAGCGGCCGAGGAGCACACCGAGGCCCTCAAGACCAAGGTCAACGCGGCCATCGCCCAGGTCAACACGAACTCCCCCGTCGTCGAGACCCTCGACGCCCGGGGTGACCAGGTCGAGGTCGACGAGATCGACCTCACGGACGACGGGTCGACCGACTACACCGTCGATCTCAACGGGGATGGCGACGGCGAGTTCGTCCTGGAGGACGTGATCGTCCAGTGTCTCACCGAGGACACCCTCACGGGTGACGCCGAGATCAAGATCGGGACCACGACCGACGGGGACGAACTCCTCGCCGCGACCGCCCTGACCGGCCTGGACGCCGTCGGGGACACCTTCAAGATTGCGGTCGCGGGTCTCCTCCCGACCGTGTCCGACGACGCGACCCTCCACGTCACGGTCAGCTCGGCCGACTCCGGGACGTCGGGGACAGCGAAGGTCCAGCTCTCGGGGAAGCGGATCTAGTAGAGGTGACGGGCGGCGGTCTGGAGGAGTTCCCCCAGTTCGGGGTGTGACTGCTCGAAGGCATCCCCCAGCTCCGACAGGAACCGGGCGACGTCTCCGTCTCCCGGTGACCCCGCATTGAGGTTCCTCAAGCCCACCGTGATCGCGGGCTCCAGGTCCGGGAGGTCCTGGAGGTCCGTGAGCTGACCGGACAGGTCCTCGACCTCTTCTTCCAGCTTCTCGATCTTCTTCTCGGCCGTCTCGTACTCGGGCTTGATCAGGTCGAGAACCTTCCGGGCGACCGAGGAGGGTGTCGAGGTCTTCGACTTCTGGATACGGGCCAGGATCTCGTCGACGTAGACCTTGACCCTCCGACCGATCTTCCCGGACCCGAGGTCGTCCTTGACCTCCTTCGTGATCGTCTCGAAGATGTCCTCGTCGTCTTCACTCTGGAACTTGTCTTCGACCAGGTCGTCGACCTGGTCCCAGTCCTTGACCTCGACCTCGTCTTCGTCCTTGTCTTTCGCCTCGTCGACCATCGGTGACCTCCGTCTCTCTTCGTCTGTCGGATAGTTCGGATCTCACCCCCCGACAGGGTGAAGTCGCGGAACCTCTTGCGTCTCTTCTTCTTCGGGTGCTATCCTGCGCCCGTGAAGACGAGGGGAGTGTCGAGTGCGTCTGCCGAGGAGAGAATCCAGGGTCCGTGGCGGGTCGACCGAGTGTCACGGTATGGGGGGCTCGGAGGCTCCCCCCCCCTCTGACTTCCTGGCCGTGAGGTCGACCCGCCAACCTTTTCCAGTCCACGTACCACGTTGAGGGAGGGCTTCGATGGAAGCGATTGAGACGGCCGGGGCGGTGGCGATTGCACTTGGTTTGATCGAGGTGATCAAGCTCCTCGTCGGGAAGCTAGGGAAGAACGGAAGCTCTCCCTCGACCCTCTCCCCGGAAGACCGAGAACTCCTCCGAGAGATGGCGAAAGGAATCCAGGCTCTCGTCGCCGTCCATAACAAGACAGACGAGGACGGGACCCCTCTTCACTACACCCCGAGATCTTCCATCCGTATCCAGCAGGAAATCGCCAGGACCCTCCAGTCCGTGTCGGGAGTACAAAAGGGACTGGTCCGGATCGTCCAGGAACTTGCGACCAAGATCTCGGGGTGTCCCTACAACGTGTCGGGCCGTGAAGTCACGTCCCCAGGAACGCCCAGTCCGTTGACCTCTGCCTCGGAGTAGAGGTCACGTCGACCGGGGGGTCAATGGCGAGACGAACGACAGCGGCGAAGAAGAGGAAGACGGCGACGGCCAGGAAGCCCGAGAGCCGAGACGAACTCCTCCGGGTCGTGACCGAGTACCAGTCCCTCTCGAATGAGATCATCCGTCGGGCCGTGGTTGAGGAGAGCCGATTCGACATCCTCGCCTCGGAGGTCCTCGGACTGGAAGTCGAGGAGGCGCACCTTGAACTCCTCGCGTTCGCCCTCCAGCACAAGAACTCCCTTCACCTGGCCTTCCGGGGGTGCGGGAAGACGACGACTCTCACCGTGGTCTATGCCATCGGTCGAATCCTCCAGGACCCCGAACTCCGAATCCTGATCGGTTCCCAGTCACTCGGCTATGCGAAGACCATCCTAAAGGAGATCAAGGGACACCTTGAGTCCGAACGACTGACCGAGATCTTCGGTGACCAGAGGTCCCCGACGAAATGGGAGGAGACCGAGGCGACCGTCCTGGGGAAGACCAAGGTCACGAAGGAGTCTTCGTTCACGGCTCTCGGGTGTGAGGGTCAGCTCACCGGTCGACACTTCGACATAATCCTCGTCGACGACCTGGTCTCCGAGACGAACTGTCGGACCAGAGCCCAGAGGGAAAAAGTCAAGACGTTCTTTTACAAGACCCTCGACCCGTGTCTGGAGCCCGGGGGTGAGAAGAAGGTGATCGGGACGAGGTATCATCCCCTCGACCTGTACGGTCACCTCTGCGACCACGAGTACTCGTCGTCGGCCCAGATCATCCCCGCCCTCTTCGAGTACGAGGAGGTCGATCCCTCGACCGGGAAGATGGTCACCCGGTACGAGTCGTCGGCTCCGGGTCGGTTCCCGGTGTCGTACCTCCTGGAGAAGCGGGACACGATCCCGACTATTGTCTGGCTCACGCAGTACCAGTGCGAGACGTCGAGGTACCACGGAAAGGTCTTCCGTCCCGAGTTCTTCGAGAGGGAGGGGTTCTATTTCTCCGGTCCTCTCCCCGAGGGGTCGTTCAAGTACCAAGCTGTCGACCCGGCCGTCACCGAGGACACGGCAAACGACTTCTTTGCCCTAATGACCATCGCCGTCGACGGGGATGGGGACGTCTGGGTCGACTCGTACGACAACGTCCGACTTGAGTTCCCGGATCAACCCGATCACTGTGTCGACCGATTCGAGGAGGAAGACCCGATCCGACTAGGGATCGAGAGCAACGCTTACCAGAAGGCACTCGGTCAAGAGATCCTCCGACGAGCCCCTCACCTCAAGGGAAGGGTTGTCCCCCTCTTCACCGACCGGGACAAGATGACTCGGGCTCTCAAGTTGACGGCGTACTTCCAGACTGGCAGGATACACCTCCGCAGAGAACACTCGGAACTGGTCGAGCAGCTCCTGGAGTTCCCGGAGGGTGAGCACGACGATCTATTCGACGCCCTCGATCTGGCCGTTCAGCTCGGGACGAGGACCAGGGTCAAGAGGAAGCGGCGTAAAGAGTTCGGGGTCCTCTAGGAAGAGAGGTTCTAATGGCGAAGAAGAAGACCAGAGTCCGACCCAGGCTCAAGGTCCTCAAGGCCGAGTCGGTCGGCTCCTCCCTGTCCGGTCGGACTCCCTCCGAGGCGGCAGCTTCCGCAACGGTCGACATCGGTTCTCACGACGACGGCCGTCAAGTGGTCAAGGCCCTGGTCGTCGGACCAGACGCGAAGATCGACGGACCCGTGTCGAGGGCGATGGGCGACGACCCGTTCAAGTCCCTCCTCGGATCGAAGACCATCCTCGCCCCACCTCTCGACCCTCGCCTCCTCTCGACGATCTGGGAGCAGAATACGATCCTCGGTCCGTGTATTGCGACCATGATGGTAAACTGCGAGGCCTTCGGGTACCAGTTCGTCCCGAGGATTCCGATCACCGAGAAGACCGACCCGAAGGTCCTCCGTCGGATGGACGAAGAGAGGATCATCCTCGACAACTTCTTCCAGAACTCGGTGATCGAGGGCGACCTCTCCTTCACCGGTCTCCGGATGGAAAAGAGGCGTGACCAGGAGTCCGTCGGGTGGGGTTCCTGGGAAGTGATCGAGGGCCAGGACAACGGGCCGATCCTCGGGTTCAATTCCCTCCCCGCTCACACCGTTCGGATGTCTCCCCTTCAGGGTGACCGGGTCGCCGTGAAGAAGAAGATCCTCGTCCGGGGTGAGGACGGGACCCTCAAGTACGTCGACCGAGTCGTCTGGAGACGGTTCCGGAAGTACGTCCAGGTCCGGGGGAGCAAGATGGTCTGGTTCCGGGAGTTCGGTGACCCCCGGGTTATGGACTATCGGGACGGGGAGTACAAGGACCCGGCCCAGGTCAAGCCGAAGTACCGGGCGACGTCCGTTCTCTTCTGGCCCCTCAACACGTCGTCGAGGACACCGTACTCCCTCCCCAGGTACGTCGGGAACCTCCTCGGTCTCTACGGGTCCAGAGCTGCCGACGAGACGAACTTCTTTACTTTCGAGAGCAACAATATCCCGTCGATGATCGTGACGGTCAGTAACGGGATGCTCTCGGACGGTTCGGTCGAGAGACTCCAGGAGTTCGTCGAGAAGGCCGTCCAGGGGTCGAGGAACTATTCCCGCTTCCTGATCCTGGAGGCCGAACCCGTCGTCGAGGGGGTGAGGGAACCAGGGAAGGTCGGGATCAACGTGGAGAAGATGTCGGACCAGCAGAGGACCGACGCCATGTTTGTCGATTACAAGAAGGGCGGGACTCGGGAGTGCCGAGCTGCCTATCGACTCCCCGACATCTTCTTCGGTGAGGCTCCGGAGGGAGGTGCGGTCGGAGCCATGACCCTCCTCCGGAAACTGACCGACGAGCAGGTCTTCCACCCGGAGAGGATGTCCTTCGACGAGAGGATCAACCGAACGGTTCTCCCTCGCCTCGGAGTCGTGTACCTCAAGATGCAGAGCAACACTCCGGAGACCACGGACAATGCCGACCTGATCCGTATCCTGGCGATGGCCGAGAAGTCCGGAGGAGTCACTCCCGGGATCGCCCGTGAGTTCCTCGGTCGGGTCGCCGGTCGTGATCTCGGGATGGTCGAGTCCATCCCGGCCGACGTCCCGTTCTCCCTCCAGGTCGCCTCGGCCCAGAGGAACCAGGGGGACCCGCTCTCTGCGAACTCGGTCCCAGGGACGAACGCCCTTCGTCGGATGGGAGCTATGACCCGACGAGACCTGGGGATCGAGAAGTCGGCCGAAGTCGACGAGGACACGGTCGAGGGTGAGGTCCTGATCTCTGCTCTGTCGGCTCTAGCCGAGAAGGTCGAGAACGCCCTGGTCGAGAAGAGGACAGGACCAGGAGGACACCGAGCAGACGGGACAGGACCTCACGGTCGGGGGATGGGTCCCGGTGGAGGTCGTGGAGACGGGTCCGGTCTCGACGACGACGAGAAGAAGAAACCAGTCAAGAGGCAGCGGCCGAAGAAGATCAAGACGTGACCCTCACTCTTCCAGACACCGGGGTCCTCTCCTTCGGGGACCTGATCGACCGGGCGACACCGGAACAGCTCAAGGTGGTCAAGACCATCCTCGGAGAGCACCTTGCCGTGGTCGATGCGAAGAGGGCTCCGACGACGTTCCTGGGAATCGAGAAGGAACTGGAGGAAGCTCTCTCCGACAAGTGGGACAAGACGGGGAAAGCTGCCGTCGACAAGGGCGTCAAGACCCTCCGGGACTATGAGGAGGGGAAGATCACTCAAGCCCGGATGGACAAGGTCCTCGCGGACCTTGAGGCCGCGATGGGAGTCAAGTACGGGACGTCCACCCTCCCGGACTTCCGTCGGGCCGTCCTCCAGACCTGGAGACTCTCGTCGAAGGCCGAGGCCCAGAAAGCCGGGGTCCGGTGGACGACCAAGCTGATCGACGAGACAGCGGTCAAGACCCTCTCCGAGAATCACACGTACTGGATCGGGAAGTTCTACGGGGACAGTCTCTCGGACGGGATCAGGTTTGCGACGAGGAAGGTGATCGTCGAGGAGGGACTGGCAGGAAAGGACGCCGCCGCCCGGTTCCGACGAGTGGCCGACTCGTTCCTCAAGGGGAAGGGGTACACGAAATTCCCCGAAGCACCTCCTCCGACCTGGAACGGTACGCCCGACGACTACTTCGCCGGTCTGGGGAATCACGTCGGGACACAGGCCCGGGTCTTCGGACGGATCGAGACCTTCGGACGTCTCGACCTCAAGACGTACCGGATCGTCGCCGTCCTGGACCGGAGGACGTCGAGGGTCTGTCGTCTCATGCACGGACAGACCTTCACCGTCGAGCAGGCTCAACCGACTCTCGACGCTTGGACCAGCACCGACCCGGAGACGGTCAAGGACAAGGCAGGATGGATGCGGATCGAAGACTTGACCGAGCTGGCCGGGTTGACGTACGACAAGGACACCGTCCTCACCTCACCGAAGATCTCGTCGTCCGGTCTGGCCGATCTCGCCTCTGCTGGTCAGGCCCTTCCCCCGTACCACTTCCGTTGCAGGACGGACGTGGTCAGCGCATAGGAGACGGGGAATGAAGATCAAGGACATTTCGCCCGAGTCCCTGGAGGGAGTCCCCGACGAGGAACTCCTCTCCCTTCACCTCCGGACGCATCAGCTCTACGGTGCGAACTTCGGTCCGGACGCACCCCCGGACCGAGGGTACCGGGACGACGAGGGCAACACGGCCGTCGACGGTCTCCTCGTCGGGAACGAGATCGCCCGGAAGATCTGGAAGGACGATCTCGACGAGGTCACCTTCGAGAAGAAACCGGGGAACGTGGCCCGAGGTCTCTTCCTCGTCTCGCCAAAGTTCACGTACGGGATCATCCGTCTCGGTCTGCCGAAGGAGGGGACCCTCAAGTATCCGGTTGAGTACTTCCGACCGTTCAAGGTCCCCCTCCCGTACAAGGCAGCGTCGACGGGTGGGTTCCTGGCCCAGAAGGTCGAGGTCACCTCGGACGAGGGTCCGCTCTCCCTGGAGACCCTGGTCAACGCTCACCTCTTCATTCTCGACGAGATGGACAAGAGGAACCTCAAGCACCGGTGGGCGTCCGAACTCGACGACGAGGGGGTCCCCACCGTCGAGAAGGAGGCGGGTCTCTTCGGTCGGGAGGATGCCTACTCCTCGGCCGGTCTGGAGTACTGGGAGGACGACGTCGACGACGACGACGGTGGAGAGGAGGGGGACGGTGTATCGACTTCGCAAGAGGGTTGAGATCGACTCGTCCCACTACCTCCCCGCTCACCCCGGGAAGTGCCACCGTCTTCACGGACACCGATGGGTCTTCGAGGTCGAGGTCACGGCCGAGGACGTCGACAAGGCGACCGGGATGGTCGTCGACTTCGGTGACCTGGCCGCACCGATCAAGGCCCTCGACCATCGGGTGATCAACGAACTCGGTCCGTTCACCCGAATCCCTCCGACGGCCGAGAATCTGGCGAGGTGGGCCGTCGAGGAGGTCTGGGGTCTGGCACCGACCGCCATGTCGATCACGGTCACCGTCTGGGAGACCCCGAGTTCGTCGGTGTCCTGGACGAAGAGGAGAGACAACCGGTGACGTACTCGGTCTCGGAGATCTTCTATTCCCTCCAGGGAGAGGGAGTCCGAGCGGGAACCGCCGCCGTCTTCGTCCGGTTCGCCGGGTGTAACCTTCGCTGCACCCGTGAGGTCGACGGTTTCGACTGTGACACCGTCCACGACCAGAGCTGCCGACTCACGGTCCAGGCCCTCGTCGAGAAGGTCAAGACCGTCGACCGTGGTCCGTGTCGGTGGGTCGTCTTCACCGGAGGAGAACCAGGGCTCCAGGTCGACGACGAACTCGTCCGAGCCCTCAAGTCCGAGGGGTACCGCCTCGCCATCGAAACGAATGGGACGGTCGACATCCCGTCCGGTCTCGACTGGGTCACGGTCTCACCGAAGCCGTCGGCCCCTCGACTCGTCGTCCGTCGGGCGAACGAAGTGAGGTTCGTTCTGGACGAGAGTCGGGTCCCTCACTGCGTCGACGAGATCGACGCCGATCACTACACGGTCTCCCCGGTCTTCGACGGGGACCAGTTCGATCCGGCAGCTCTGGTCTGGTGCGTTCGATACTGTCTCCACGACCCACGGTTCCGACTGTCGGTCCAGCAGCATAAGTTTTGGGGTGTCCAGTGAAAGAAGAAGACAGGAAGGAAGCCGAGGGTCTCGTCCGACGGATGATCGAACTCCTGGGGGACGACCCGGACCGACAGGGTCTCAAGGACACCCCGAGTCGAGTGGTCCGTTCCTGGGAGACCCTCTTCGGGGGGTACGACCAGGACCCGAAGACTCACGTCCGGACCTTCGACACCTCGTACGATCAAGTCGTGGTCGTGAAGGGGATCGACTTCTTCTCGACGTGCGAGCACCACCTCTTGCCGTTCCACGGACACGTCGGGGTTGCGTACATCCCGAAGCCGAACGGTCGTGTCCTCGGTCTCTCGAAGGTGGTCCGGATCGTCGAGGTCTTCGCCCGTCGTCTCCAGATCCAGGAGCAAATGACACAGCAGATCGCGGAGTCGATACAAGACGCGGTTGACCCTCTCGGTGTCGCCGTGGTCGTCGAAGGTCTGCACCTCTGTATGATGGCCCGGGGAGTGAAACAGGCCCACGCCTCCGCGACGACGTCGTGTCTCCTCGGACGTTTCCGGGAGAGTACTTCGGCCAGGGCCGAGGTCCTCTCTCTCCTCAAGGGAGGGTGAGAGAATGAAGACGGTTGCGATTCTGTCCGGTGGTCTCGACTCGACGGTCATGGTCTGGAAGCTGATCGCGGACCGGCACAAGGTCAAGGCCCTCGGTTTCAATTACGGTCAACGACACGTCCGGGAACTCCTCCACGCCCGGGAGGTGGCAGCTCGTCTCGGGATCGAGTTCCGGGATGTCGACCTCACGTCGATCACCCCCCTCCTCGCCGGGAGCGCCCTCACGTCTCCCGAGGTCCCGGTCCCGGACGACGAGTACAAGGTCGAGACCATCAAGGTCCTGGTCGTCCCGAATCGAAACATGATCATGCTCGCCGTCGCAACGGGGTGGGCGACGTCCCTCAAGTACGACTCGGTCTCGTACGCCGCCCACGCCGGGGACCATGAGGTCTATCCCGATTGTCGCCCCGAGTTCACCGATGCACTCGGGGAAGCGATCCGTCTCTCGGCCATGAGGGAGGTCAACCTCCTCCGTCCGTTCGTCGAGATGTCGAAGGCCGAGATCGTCCGACTGGGTCACGAACTCGGAGTCCCCTTCGAGCTGACCTGGTCCTGCTACAAAGGAGACCAGGTCCACTGCGGGACCTGTCCGACGTGCGTGGAGAGGAAGCGGGCGTTCCGTGACGCCCAGGTCACCGACCCGACGGAGTACCTCGACGGATGATCCTCGTCCTCGGATACCTCGCGGCGGCGGTGCTCGCAAACCTCACCGTCGCCCACTTCGGACCGTCGTCGGTCTACGTCGTGGCCTTCGTCGCCATCGGTTTCGATCTCACCTGTCGGGACCTTCTCCACGAACGCTGGCAAGGACGGTCGTTCCTCCCGAAGATGTCGTCGTTGATCCTGGTCGGTTCGGTGATCTCATTCGTCCTCAACCGGGACGCCCTCCAGGTTGGGCTCGCCTCGTTCTTCGCGTTCCTCCTGGCCGGGACTTCCGACTCGGTCGTGTACCATCGGCTCCGGTTCCGATCTCGCTTTATCCGGGTCAACGGATCGAACGTCGTGTCGTCCGGGGTTGACTCGCTGGTATTCCCGACGCTAGCCTTCTGGGGATTCGACCCGACTGTGACTCTGGGTCAGTTCTTCGGGAAGGTCCTCGGAGGTCTTGTCTGGGCCTGGATTCTGGGCAAGACGATCTGGAGACCCCGAAGGGAGGACGACTAGGATGGCCCTCTCGCACAAGGACTTCTTTTATTACGTCGAAATGAATCCCGCGCACTGGAGGAGGTTCGCTCATATCCTCCAAGGCGAGGACGTCCTGATCTCCTTCATTCACCTCACGAAGAACAAGGACCCCCGTCGGACCTTCACCGAGGAACTCAAGAAACACTCGGGGCGAGTCATGATCGACTCGGGTGGGTTCTCCAATTTCACCCGACCCGGGACGGTCCGCTTCGACGAGTGGGCCGAGTACGTCAAGGACGCGAAGTCGTGGTGCGACGAGTACGTGACCTTCGACGACCTCGGGTCCAGGTCTCGGACCCTCAAGTTCTTCGCCAAGGCTCGGAAGCTCGGTCTCGACCCCCTCTTCGTCGACCACCTCTGGATGCGAACCCAGAGGACCGAGGTCGATGCGATCTGGAAGTCGGCCGACAAGCTCTGCCTCTCCGGGTTCGCCCGGACCCTCCCGACGCAGAAGCCGTTTCCCGGTGACCCGAAAGCCCGGGTACATGAGGCCTTCGAGAAGGGACGAGAGAACAAGACCTCGACTCACCTCCTGGCCGTGTCGTCCCTCCGTCGGTTCCTCCCGTACCTGGATCGGATTCACTCGGTCGACTCGGCGGGGTGGGCCAAAGGAGCGGCGTTCGGGGCCGTCCTGATCTTCGACCCCGAGGACCTCGGAGGAGGTCTCGTCGTTCCCCGGGTCCGGGCCTACCGGTACCCCGGAGGGACGTCGGAGACGAACGCCGTCCTCTCGGCTGACCAGAAGAGAGAGTCCTGGGACTATCCTCTCCGGAAGTTCAAGGTCCCGACTCACTGGGCTCTGCCGCAGAGGGCGAAGGCCGTCTCTCTCTGGAACCTCAAGCGGTACATCAAAGCCGTAAAGAAGGTCGACCCCGACGACCTCCGGAAGAGGATCGCCCAGAGAGCCGAGGAGAAGAAGGTCTCGAAGTCGACGACGTACTTCTTCCTCGACGGGGACGACTTCGACTTCGACGGGATGGAACCGGTCGAGAAGAAGAAGGCCGAAGCCGAGATCGACCGAGACGAGATCAAGGGGTATCTTGATCAGGCCGGGGACTTCGTCGTCGTCCCCGAGTTCGTCTCCCTGGTCGGGTCGATGGTCACGGGCGATCCCGAGACTCCTCCCCAGGATGTCGACCTCCTCGTCCGTGGTCTACAACCCGACCCGAAGATCGAACTCAAGCTCGACCGGATCTTCCCCCCGGAGGTTCGTGAGCACGTCTCGATCATCTTCGATCCCCAGGGACCGAACTGGGACTCCCTCCCGTTGTACGACCTGGTCTGTCGTCGACGGACGGACGACCAGGTCAAGGCCGTCGACGAGCCGGGGTACAAGCCCTTCCCGTCTCGACATCCGGTCACGAAGGCCACGGTCAGGGTCGGTCGTCCGTTCACCCCCCTCAAGGCTCGGGGTGGATACCACCTCGGGGAGTTCTTCGACCTCGGTCCTCTCTGGGACCTCTGGGTCGACCCGAACCTCAAGTCGGGGAAGTCCATCGCCGTCGAGCCGAAGTACGACGGGATCAGGTTCACGGTCCACAAGGACGGAGGCAAGGTCTGGGTCTTCACCGAGGACGAGAAGAGAGACCGTGCCGAGATCCTGGTCGACGTCGTCGAGGAGGTCAAGGGACTCAAGCCCGACCGACTGATCCTCGACGGTGAGCTGGTGAAGTGGGACAAGGGTCAACCTCTCGCCCGCCACGACATGATGGACCTCGTTGTCGGCAAGGACCCGATCAAGGGAGAGGATCTCCGGCTCAACGTCTTCGACGTCGTCTGGGCAGACGACGAGTCCCTCGTCGACTCGACCTGGGAGGACCGACAGAGGGTCCTGCGAACGGTCCTCCCGGAAGACGGGAAGCACCTCCGACGGGTCCGTCCTCGGGTCGTCTCGAATCGACGGGAGTTCACCGCCGCCCTCAAGTGGGCTCGGAACTTCGTCGGCTCCGAAGGGGCGATGCTTAAGTTGACCGACTCCCCGTACGACCTCGACGGTCGCACCGGAGCCTGGGCCAAGCTCAAGGACGTATTCGAGATCAAGTGCGTCGTGATCGGTGTCCGCAAGAAGATGCCGACCGACCAGGAGGACCCGAAGTTCCGGGCGTCTCCCGGTCGGTGGACCTTCGAGGGGATCAAGGACCCGTCTGCCTACACGTACCGGTGCGCCGTCCGTGGTCGAGGAGGACAGCTCGTTCCCATCGAAGGGGAGAGGACGTACACCGATTCGGACCTCAAGGTCCGGTACGTCAAGGCCGGGGACAAGGACCCGGTCACCGGACAGGTCGCCTCGACCTCGGGGTGGAAGGGTGTCGACGACCCGGCACTCTGGAAGATGGGCCGAGGGTTCAAGAGTCGAGGTGCGGGCGACCTGGAGTACGGGATCACGTACAACACGGGGAACGAGGCCGAGATCGGTGACGTGATCACGGTCTCCCCCGTCCTGGTCCGTGACTGGGTCGGTGAGGACGGTCGACGACACTACTCCTGGACGTTTCCCATCGTTCGGGAGACGGACCCGACCCGGGAGAAGCCCGACACCGTCGAGGACCTCCGACGGATCGCGGAGTCCTCGTCCGACCGTTCCCCCGAGAAGGAGCCGAAGCCCGAAGAGGTCCAGGCGGCAGCTCTCTCGCCGTCGACCCTCCGACTCTCCTACCTCCAGAAACAGAAGAGGACGGACCTCGACCCGGACGAGACGAGCCGTGAAGAGTCGAGGGAACTCACCGAGGCCCTCACGGGTGATCCCTACCAGGTCGAGCAGAAGGGAGCGAAGTCGTACCCGTTCGTCCTCCAGTACCATTATCGAGGGTTCTGGTCGGACGACGAGAGGGACCAGCTTCGGAAGGCACTGGTCCGGGCCAGAGCTGCCAGGGACCGAGGTGAGAAGGACGAGGCCAGGGCTCTCCTCAAGGGGCTCTGGCAGGAGTTCTCTCCTCTCCGTCTCAAGGCACCGGTTGAGGAGATCCGGGAAGCGGCGAACCGGGCCGACGACGCAGGGGAGGGGAACGTCTCCCCGACCGTCCGTCGGTTCCTCGACGACAAGGTCCCCGACCTCGACGAACTCGACGACGTCGAGAAGAAGATCGTCAACCTCGGGAACGTCCACGGCGATCTGCGAATGAAGTCTCCCGAGGGGAACTGGCTCGTCGGGTGGACACTCGACACCCCGAAGACGGCGGTCCAGACTCTCGGCGGGGAAGCCACTCCTCTCCTCCGGTCGATGGTCACCGACAACGAACCAGGGGACAACGTCGTCTCTCAACGGAAGCTCGTCCAGCCGGTGTCGTGGCTCAAGGTGGTCACGAAGGACAATCCGGTTAAGAAGATCGGTCCTGGCGACGTCGGGTCGACCAGGGGGACCTCTGCCGAGTACCATTACGTCGACTCCGGGGAGGTCGTCTTCGGAGCACAGAAGACGGACTTTCACGAGTACTTCTTCTTCCCGAAGTCGGGGAAGTGGGGAGGTCGGTGGGGCGTCCAGTTGATCGAGGGTCGCCCCGATTACGAACGAGTCCCCGGCGAGTTCTGGATCACGAACCGACCGGCCAAGACCCAGACGCCCTATATCCAGACCCACGACAGAAAGGTCGAGGAGGAGAAAGCGAAGAAGGACAAGGTCGACCTCGTCTGGAACGAGGACACGATCAAGGCCCTCCGGAGGAAGAAGTACCCCGACCTGGCCGACGTGAAGAAGTCGACCGACACGGACGCGGACACCGACGAACGGCAGCGGGTGTCGATCTCGATCCCGATTGTCAAGGTGGCGAAGGAGGAGCGGTACATTATGGGGATCGTCATGATCCCCGAAGTCGCTGACGCTCACGGTGAGGTCACCTCTGCGGAGGAGATCCGACAGGCCGCTCACAAATTCCTTGCGCGGGGTCCGAAGATCGGCTATCAACATAGCGAGACCCCCGGAGGCTTGACCCTGCTGGAGAGTTACATTGCGCCGGTCGACTTCGCACTCGGTACCAGGAAGATCGTCAAGGGGACGTGGCTCATGGCCGTCCGGGTCGACAACGACAAGATCTGGAAGGAAGTCAAGGACGGGACGATCACCGGTTTCAGTATCGAGGGGTACGCCCGCAAAGTGCCGGTGACCTGATCTGGGGCAAAGGGATTCGAGCATGTCGAGCACACCCGAGACGACGACAACCGAGAAGAAGGCCGAACGTCGTCTCGTCGATCTCCAGGTTTCAAACGTCGACCTCGTCGACGACGCCGCGAACGAAACGACGTTCTCTGTCGTGAAACGGAAGGAGGGCCGAGGGATGGCCGCAAAGAAGTCGAAGGTCCAGAAGTCGGAGGAAGAGACGGTCGCCACCGAGGTCGCCGGGGACGAGTCCACGTCGGGGGGCGAGACCACCGAGGAGTCGACCGAGGAGACCACCGAGGAGACCACCGAGGAGTCGACCGAGGACGGTGGCTCCGAGACCGTCGGGAACGACGGCGGTGACCCCCAGGCCGCGATCCTCAACGGCGTGTCGAAGACCGCCGAGGCGGTGACCGCCCTGGGCGAGCGGCTCGACGAGTTCCTCAAGGCCATGTCCGGGAAGAAGGACAAGACGAAGAAGGAGGACGAGGAGGACGACTCCGAGGGCGTCGAGAAGCAGACCGGCGGGGACATGGTCAAGATGATCAAGGACCACCTCGCCGCCGCCCTCAAGGTCGCGGACCTCCCGGCCGACGCGAAGACCGAGATCGACGCGGCCATCGCCGTCCTCGGCAAGATGGGGACGTACCCCGACGCGAAGTCGAAGGACGGCGAGGAGGTCGCCAAGGCCGGTCGGGTCTTCTCCGCGAAGAACCTCAAGACCATGAAGACGGCCTTCGAGGCCCTCGACTCCCTGATCAAGATGGTCGAGTCCGAGGCCGAGGACACCTCCAAGGGCAAGACGAAGAAGGAGACCGAGGAGGAGGACGGCGAGAAGGTGACCAAGGCCGTCGACGGTGCCGACCAGGTGACCAAGGCCGTCGAGAAGCTGACCGGCGTCGTCGAGAAGGTGACCAAGCGGCTCGACGACGTCGAGGGTCTCGTCGGCGTCTCGAAGTCCCTGGGCGACGACGAGGACGGCGACGACAACTCGACCGTCCAGGAGTCCGGGACCTGGGACTCCCTCGGGCTGATCCCCGAGGAGTTCACCGGCAAGAAGTAGATCGCCCCGGGGTGGACCCGGGATCGTGAACACGGGGCTCCGGTGGGGATACCGAGGCCCGAAGGAGAAAGGACAGGAGGCCCACAATGGCAGTCGGAAACCCCGAGGTGCTCCGCAAGGCCGTGATCACGACCGACGCGATCACGACCGCAGGCAAGCTCAACCCCGAGCAGGCCGACAAGTTCATCGACTACGTCTTCGACGTCACCAAGCTCAAGGGGAACGCCCGGACGATCAAGTTCCGGTCGGAGCAGTACTACATCGACAAGATCGGCGTCGGGGCGCGGGTCGCGGTCCCGAAGGTCGAGGCGAAGGACCCCGGGGTCCGTCGCGGGGTGTCGACCTCCCGGGTCACCCTGCACCCGCAGGAGATCATGTGCCCCTTCGAGATCTCGTACCAGATGCTCGAACAGAACCTCGAAGGGGAGGCCCTGGCCGAGAAGCTGATCCGCCTCTTCTCGATCCAGTTCGGGAACGACATGGAGGAGCTGTGCATCCAGGGTGACCAGCTCGGCCGTGCGGTCCTCCAGTCCGAGTACATCGACGGCGGTGACCCGACCCGGTACGTCCGGGACAACTACCTCAAGCTCCAGGACGGCTGGCTCACCCTGGCGCGGGCGGGTCACGGGGTCGATGCGGACCAGGCCAACGTGTCGAATCGGATCTTCTCCCGGCTCCTCAACGCCCTCCCCGAGAAGTTCAAGCGGAACCGGGGACAGCTCCGGTTCTTCTGCTCGACCGACCTGGAGCAGAACTACCGCGAGAAGGTGTCCGCGAGGGCGACCGGCAAGGGCGACCAGGCCCTCATGTCCGAGGTCCCGCTCACGCCCTACGGCATCCCGCTGATCGGCGTCCCGCTCCTGCCGATGGGTCCCCGGATCGTCGAGCACGTCACGCTGACCGGCACCACGGCGGTCCCCCTGCTCTACAAGGGGATCACCTCGGTCGTCGTGCTCCCGTCCGACCTGGACCAGACCCCCACCCTGCCCTACACCGAGGGCTCGGGCAACGACTACAACCTCACGACCGCCGCCGACGGGACCGTGTCCATCGCCCGCGACGGTGCGTCGACCATCCCCTCCGGGGCGACGGTCAAGGTGACGTACTCGGCCCTGGCCCAGATCATCCTCACGCACGAGAGCAACATGATCGTGGGGCTGAACAAGGACACCGTCCGTCTGGAACGGGACCGCGACATCTTCGCGGGCGTCCTCCAGTTCGCCCTCACCGCCGACCTCGCCGTCGAGTACGAGGAGGCCGACGCCATCGCCTTCGCCTACAACGTCGGGACCGACGTCTAGGTCGAGGAGACGTCGTCGACCGAGTGACCCAGTTCCATCCGAGGGGGCGGGGGTGTGACTCCCGCCCCCTCGACTTCCGTCCATAGCCCGAGAGGAGGAGGAACCTCATGGCAACCGCGAGGAAGTCAGGGTCGAAGAAGAAGACCGCTGCGAAGACTCGCTCGTCGAAGAAGACGACGAAGAAGACGTCGAAGAAGAAGACGTCGAAGATGTCCGTCGGGTCGAAGGTCAAGACCGACTTGCCGCCCCCGACACCGGCCGAGGGCGACGAGGGGAACGACCAGTCCGACCCCGTCGAGAAGAAGAAGGGCGAGCCCGACTCGACCGGGAAGCCCTGGTGCTTCGGCCAGACCGACCAGCTCGACGAGGGTGAGGTCTGTACGGAGTGCGACCACCTCGACGACTGTGCGGCCGAGGTCGCCCTCACGAACGTCCCCCTCGACGAGCCCGACGACGACGAGACCGAGGGGACGTCGGAGCCGGTGGAGTCCGAGGAGAAGAAGCCGATCCGTCGGTCCCGTCCGAAGAAGACGGTCCTCGACGCCCCCGCCCCCGGGAACGGTGCTCGGGTCGTTCTGATCCAGGGCCGGTCGGACACCCCGGCCGGGGTCGGGGTCAGGTTCCAGGCCGGGGTACCGGTCCTGCTCAACGACCCGGCGAAGATCGACATCCTCCGGGGCAACCCCCGGTACTCGGTCGTCGAGGCCACGCCGACGAAGAAGTGAGGAGGTCTCCGATGTCCACCGAGTACACGCACGGTCTCTCCCTCAAGTCCTTCGGGTCGACCGTCGAGGTCAAGCTCCCCGACCGGAAGGTCCTGGTCCACGGTCGTCGACGTGTCCTGATCACGTCGGCCGAGAAGGACTGGATCGAGGAGTCCGACGACTCGTCCCTCTTCCGTGTCCGTGAGCTGCCGAAGCCCAGGACCTCCCGGGTGAGGAAGCCGGTCGAGCCGAAGACGGCCAAGTCGAAGAAGAGGAACTTCGTCGAGACCCCCTCCCGCAAGGAGATCGAGAAGACCGACGAGGAGACCAGGAAGGCCCAGGAGAAGGAGAAGTCCGACGCCGAGAAGTCCCGGAAGAAGTCGAAGGACGAACGAGACGCCCGGAGACGGGCGAAGTCCACCGACGGGGACTCCGACACCCCCGAGGGGGAGAACGTCGACCAGGACGGACCTCCGGGCCAGGACGACCCCCTCTCGGTCGATGTCGGGGCGATGTCGGCCACGGTCGACCCAGGACCCGACGGGCAGCTCGGGACCGACGACGACGAGACCACGATCACCCCGAAGAAGAAGTCCCGGAAGAAGAAGTCGAAGTCGAAGACCGAGGGGTGACCGACCCCTCGTCCGTCGGGGGGTCCTGTGCTCAAGATCAACCGCCGAGACGGTAGGACCCTCACCTTCGACCTCCTCACTGTCGAGGGTCTCGACGACTGGGTCAAGGCCCAGGGCGACCCGAAGTTCCAGTCCCAGATCTCCGGAGCCGGTATCCTCCACGACGGAGTACTCCACGTCCTGACCATCCCCCAGGGGTTCCGGACGCTGTCCTTCGAGGCAGAGGTCCTCTATCGGAAGAACGGAGACGGGACCAAGGTTGCGGGGGAACGACTCACCTGCTACGCTGACCACGTCCGACTCACGGTGACCGTTCACCACGGGTCTCGTCCGAAGGTGGCGAAGTACTCCACCGCCCGAGTCGGACGAATGAGGTACAACCCGGCCCTCCACGGGCCGGTCAGGAAGGAGAGAGACTCATGAGTCAGACCCCGCACAAGGACGACCCGAGAGCACTGGAGACCGACGTCGAGGGACTCCCGATCCCCTCCCCGAAGATCACGGTCCGGAGCGGTCAGTTGACCGGGGTCCTGGTCACGGTCGGTGCGACCGTCGAGATCGAGGACCTGGAACTCCGGGGCAAGATCGTCCGACTCCAGGTCAAGCAGACGGCGGGCTCGGCCAGTAACTACACGGTCCAGGTGCTCACGAAGGACCCGACGGCGAGTCCTCACGACTTCGACGACGTGTACCCGGCCACGTCGCACGCCGTTGCCTCGGACCCGGTCGACGAGGACGTCGACAAGGTGTACGAGAACCGGGACGGAGACGACGGCCCGAGGAAGCGTTCTCTCTACGTCAAGATCATCCCGGACGACTCGGTCACCCCGAACGATTACGACATCCGGCTCACGGTCGAGCAGCGGGTGTGAGGTCCTCTTGCGACCGAGGCAGATCACGGATGGTCTACGTCACGACTCTCTGGACGTAGGACCTCACGACCACCACGGCCGTCCTGCCTCGGTCGGCTTCTCGGACACCTCCACCTCTCTCCCTCCCGGAACCGACTTCGACCTGGACGTCACTCTCCCGGCAGGAGACTACACCTTCGCCAAGGTGATCCTCCTCGGTCCGACGGTCAGTGACGGAGGGTCTTCGTCTCTCTGGAAGGAGTCGGCTATCGTACTCGTGACCCGGTCTGCGTCGGAGGCCATGTCCGAGAGTCTCCGATACGCCTCTTTCAAAAAGACGTACGTCGCCCGGTACTCGAAGAACGTGGGGGACTCGTACCTCTCGCACAAGATCTTCGACTCGAATACTTCCCACTCGGCTCGATACATCGCACTCAAGGACGCGGTCCTCACCGGATCGGTCCTCCGACTGACCTTTCACAACTTCTTCGGCGGGAGTGCCTTCCTCTCCGTCAAGGGACAGGCCCTTGCGTGGTGAACCATGAGACCGGCTGACCGACAGATCCAGGACGGGCACGACGACCTCCTCGGGGTGACGTCGGAGCAGCACCATCCGATCCCCCAGACGATCAAGGTCCAGATCAACAGCGCGTCGATCTCCGGTCTCTCGTCGTACGAGCACCGGGTCTCGATAGGATCTGGTCACAAGACGTTCTTGGCGAACCTCCGGGGGAACCAGGTTATCCAGATCACCGGTCACACCGGGGCTCTGGTCCTTGCCTCGGACTCGTCTGGTCAGTCCTCCGGGATCAGTGCCAAGCCGTACGGGGCGGGAGGATACTACACGTCGTATATGGGCGGGTACTCCCGACTCCACGGTGACTCGTACCTCACCCCGGACCTCTTCGGATCAAATGTCAGGTTGAGGGACGCTTACATCGACACCGCGACCGACGAGGCGGTCCTTGAGTTCTACAACGTCAACCCGTCTTCCCGTTCCGTGGTCTGCTACGGGACGATCATGGTCAAGTAAGATGCGACCCGAAGACATCCTCCAGCACCCCACCTTGCACTCGGCTCTCACGGGGGTCCTACCCGATCAGCACCACAAGAAACCCACTCGGGTCGTCGTGTCGAATACCAGTCTCGTCGTCCCTCCCCTTCCGGGTGGTCCGAGTAACTGGGACATCCCTGTCGACTTCGACGCCGTCGCCGTCACCCTCAACCTCCGGTCTGTCCGAACCGTGGCCGAAGGTGGAGGCAAAGCCGGGGTGATCGGAATTGCGACCAGGTCCATCCTTGAGGCGACCTGTGCGAGCCTCGGAGGGTACACCTCGATCTCGATCTCGGGACAGAATAGCTGGTACTCGAAACCGGGAGGGAGTCTCCTCCTGTCGCACAAGGTCTTCGACTCGACCGGTGCCTGGATCGCACTGACCGAGGCGTACCTGACCTTGACCGGTCCGACGACGAGAGTCCTCCGAACGACCTGGACGAACTATGCGGCCAGTAACAAGACTCTCTCGGTGTCCGGAGTTCTGGGGGTGGTCAGTGAGTGATCGACTTCGAGTCCTCATGGTCTGTCAAGAGGACCCCGCTTTCATCCTGGGAGGGATGGGACGTCACGTCGGAGAACTCGGTCGGAGCCTGGCCGAGAGGGACGACGTCGAGGTCGAGCTGCTGACCAGCGGTCGGGGAGAAGGGTCGGAGGAGTGGCACGGGTTCGTCCGTCACCTCTCCGACAAGTTGGTCTGTCGGAAGCCACAGAGCCCGAACTTGAACGCCCTTCGCCTGGCCGACTTCCAGCTCGCCAAGACCTTCGCCCGACTACTCGCCCAGGGGAAGAGGTGGGACCTCGTCCATATCCACGAATGGAACTCGGTCGAGGTCGGACGAATGGTCCGGGACGCCCTCGGTGTCCCGATGGTCGGGACCCTCCACCTCTGCCTCACTCGTCTCTCGCAGATCGAGACGTGTCCGACTGACCACGTCGACGAGGACGAGTTCAAGTCGGAGGAGTGGGCGTACATGCTCCAGCAGGAAGCCCACCTCGCCGTCGACACCGACCGGTTTATTGTCTGCTCCAGGGCGTACGAGGAGATCGCCCGAGAGTGCTTCCTCACCGAGAGACGAATCGAGGTGATCCCGAACGGGATCGACCTCAAGGTCTGGAACCCAGACGCCGGGGTCGGTGTCCGGGCAAGGTCGACTCACAACCTCCCCCCGAAGAGGATCGCCCTCTTCGTCGGGAGGATTGCCGACATGAAAGGAATCAGGGTCCTCCTCGACGCGGTTGAGCAGGCCGACGACGAATGGATCTTCGTCGTGGCCGGTGAGGTGAACGCGGACACGAAGGAAGCGGCCGACCAGTGGGAAGTGACCAAGAGGATCAAGTCCATCGAAGAGGCCCACCCTCAACGTCTCCGCTGGCTCAAGTTCCAACACGGCCAGAACCTCCGGGACCTCTACTCCTGTGCCGATGTCGTGATCATGCCGTCCGTACATGAGCCCTTCGGGATCGTGGCTCTGGAGGCGATGGCGATGGGTGCTCCCTTGATCTCCACCGAGGTCGACGGACTCGGGGAGGTCGTGCTCGACCAGGAGGGGAACGAGTACTCGTTTATCTGTGACCCGAACCGACCCGATCATATCCTCGAAGGACTGGAGAGGTGCAAGGACCCGAACGTCCGCGAGGAACTCCGTCGTCTGGGACTCCGTCGAGCTGCCGACTTCGACTGGGACGAGGTTGCGGAGCGGACAGTCCGGGTGTACAAAGAGGCAACGGGAGGTCAGTAATGCTGGCGACGATCAGTAACCCCGATCCGACGGTCCCTCTCGACAAGGCCCGGATCGCCTCGTACAAGCCCGAACTCAACCCGGGCCAGGGTCGACTCTGGCTCGAAGTCTGGGTCGTCCTGGGGAAGCTCCTGGACCCCGAGGACGAGGACTCCTTCGTCGAGTACCCGGTCCCGTCAACCGGAGCCGCCGCCCTCGAATTCAAGATCGAGGACGGGGTCCATCCGTTGCGACCGGGAATGGGTCTCGGGAAGTGTGACCAGTGCGGGGAGTGGCACCCGAGGATGTCCGGTCCCTGCGGTCTTCCAGGTTGTGAGGGGACCGTGATCATGTACGACGGTTTCTCTCGCATCCGGACACCCCCGGAGGAGATCGACGGGGACTGTTGCTTCCTGATCCATACCGAGAAGATGCTGGAGTTCCTGGTCAACGAAGAGGTCCCGGACCCGGATACCTGGGAGCTGGTCAAGGTCCTCGACGCGACCCTCAACGGAGGCTGATCATGTCGACCGTCCGAATCCAGACGGGGGCGACCGAGAGGATCGAGTACCTCGTCCGCGACGGGAGTCTGTCTCCCCTCACCGGGAAGTCTGACATCCTGGTCTCGATCCGTCGGATCTCGGATGGTCAGTACCTCGACTTCGACGACGACACGTTCAAGTCTTCGGGGTGGACGACCAGGCAGACGGCGATGTCGGAGGTGAGCGCGACGTACTCCCCGGGGACGTACTCGTACGACTTCGACACCTCGTCGATCACGAACCCGACGACCGACGACACGTACGTCGCCCGGGTCGAGCAGAGTCCCGGGACCGACGCGGCGAATCTCCCGGCCGAGGGAGAGATCAAGGTCGGAGAGTGGGTCGACGACATCGACACCCCGATCTCTGGTCGGGCAGCTCCCGGGGATGCGATGGACCTGGTCACCGACGCCGTCGACTCCGACGCCGTTGCGACCTCGGGAGCGAACGAGATCCGAGACTCGATCCTCTCGGACTCGACCCCCTTTGCCGGTGCCGACATCGACGTGGCGATCTCGTCGAGATCCTCTCACACCGCCAACGACGTACGAGACTCGATTCTCTCCGACTCCACTCCATTCCAGGGGGCGAGGATCGACGCGGCGATCTCGTCGAGGTCTTCCCATACCGCTAACGACGTACGGGATGCCATTCTCTCCGACTCGACGCCCTTTGCCGGTGCCGACATCGACGCGGCGATCTCCAGTCGGTCGAGTCACACCCCGGCCGATGTCGACACCGAACTCTCGGGAACCCACGGGGCCGGATCATGGGAGGACGACTCCCCCACCCCCGGCGACGTGGCCGACGCCGTCTGGGACGAGGCTCTCTCCGGACACACCGGACCGGGTACGGCAGGGGAAGCCCAGGGTCACCTCGACGCGGACGTCTCCTCCCGGGCGACCCAGGCCGACATCTTGTCGGATGCGACTCCCTTCCCCGGTGGGAACGTCGACGCCCAGGTCTCGACCAGGTCGAGTCACACTCCCGGGGACGTGGACACGGTCCTCTCGGGGACTCACGGTTCCGGCTCCTGGGAGGACGACTCTCCGACTCCGGGTGACGTGGCCGACGCTGTCTGGGACGAGGACCTCACCGGTCACACCGACCCGAACTCGGCCGGTGAGTCCCTGGGTCGAGTCGACGTTGACGTCTCGTCGAGGTCGAGTCACACCCCGGCCGATGTCGATACCGAACTCTCGGGGAGTCACGGTTCGGGATCGTGGGAATCCCCTTCGGTCGGTGACATCGCAGACGGAGTCTGGGACGAAGACGTCACGTCTCACACAGGTCCGAACTCGACCGGCGAGGCCCAGAACAGACTCGACGCGGACGTGTCGTCGAGGGCGGCTCCTACCGACATCCTCTCCGACTCGACTCCCTTCCAGGGTGCGAGGATCGACGCGGCGATCTCCAGCCGGTCGGACCATACCCCGGCCGACGTGGACACGGTCCTCTCTGCCTCTCACGGGGCGGGTTCCTGGGAGGACGACTCCCCGACTCCGGGTGACGTCGCAGACGCGGTCTGGGACGAGGACCTCACCGGTCACTCGACTCCGGGGTCGGCGGGTGAGCACCAGTTGAGACTCAATGCGACCGTCGACAGTCGGGCGACCCAGGCCGACATCTTGTCGGATGCGACCCCCTTCCAGGGGGCTCGGGTCGACGCGGCGATCTCGTCGAGGTCCTCTCACACCCCGGCCGACGTGGACACGGTCCTCTCGGGTTCTCACGGTTCGGGGTCCTGGGAGGACGACTCCCCCGCCCCGGGTACCATCGCGGGGGCCGTCTGGGACGAGGACGTCACGACTCACACCGCTCCGAACTCGGCGGGCGAGGCACAGAACCGTCTCGACGCGGACGTCTCCTCCAGGTCGAGTCACACCCCGGCAGACGTGGACACCGAACTCTCGGGGAGCCACGGGTCCGGTTCCTGGGAGGTCGACTCCGGGATCATCGCAGACGCGGTCTGGGACGAGGCCCTCTCCGGTCACTCCGCTCCGGGCTCGACCGGTGAAGCCCAGTCCCACCTCGACGCGGACGTGTCGTCGAGAGCGGTCCAGGGCGATGCGATGGACCTGGTCAACGACGCGGTTGACTCGGCCAGTCTCGCAACTTCCGGGGTGAACGAGATCCGAGACTCGATCCTCTCCGACTCGACTCCGTTCCCCGGTGGGAACGTCGACGCCCAGATCTCGTCGAGGTCCTCTCACACCCCGGCCGATGTCGACGCCGAACTCTCGGGGAGTCACGGGGCGACCTCCTGGGAGACGGGACCGTCGGTCGGTGACATCGCAGACGGAGTCTGGGACGAGGCTCTCTCCGGTCACTCCACCCCGGGGTCGACGGGAGAAGCCCAGGGCCACCTCGACGTCGACGTGTCGACCAGGTCGGACCATACCCCGGCCGATGTCGACACCGAACTCACGGCAGCTCACGGGTCGGGTGCCTGGAATACGGGAGACCCGTCGGCTATCGCAGACGCGGTCTGGGACGAGGACCTCTCCGGTCACACCGGACCGGGGTCGGCGGGTGAGTCGATGGGACGTCTCGACGTCGACGTGTCGACCAGGTCCTCGCACACCCCGGCCGACGTGGATACGGAACTCACAGCTCAACACGGGTCGGGGTCGTGGGAGGCCGCGTCCGTCGACCCGTCGGCAATCGCAGACGCCGTCTGGGACGAACTCGCAGAGGACCACGTCTCGTCGGGGTCGATGGGCGAGCTACAGAACCGAGTCGACGACGGGTCCCCGTTCTCGTCCGGTCACCTCTAAAGGGAGGGTTTGACAATGCCGAGTCTCGCCAGAGGTCAGGAGAACACTCCCGAGATCCTTAACTGGTTCGTCCGACAGAATGGGGTCTTGATCGACCAATACGAAATCGGGTTCCAGATCTGGGACCTGTCCGGTGGTGCGCCCGGGACCCTCGTCTATCCGAACCCCGCCGACCCGTCCGAGTGGGAAGACGTCACCTCCGGGACCGGTCACTTCGGGACCGGGTCGTATTATGCCTATAACAACGACGACTCGGTCGGGTGGACACCCGACCTCGGTGAGCCCCTCGGTGAGCACTGGGTTAAGTGGAGGTGGAAGCCGACGGCGTCCTCCCAGTACCGTGAGGACCAGGAGGCTTTCACCGTCCTGGTCGAGTCGGGTGGGTCGACGACGAACGAGTACGTCACCGTCCAGCAGGTACGAGACGCTGGTCTCCCTCTCGAAGCCGACGGAGGTCCGTCCGATGCTCGGGTCCTCTACCTGATCCAGTTGTACTCGAATCTGATCGACAAGGTGACTCGGTGCTTCTTTAACTCTCGGAGTCTTACCCTCTACCTCGACGGTCTCGGACATGAGTCCCTCTTCCTCCCCTTCCCGGTGATCTCGGTCTCGACCCTGGAGATCAACCTCGTACAAGGGTCGGGCGACCCGATGTCGGACGACGACTTCCGGGTCTACAACCGGGACCTCCGGACCGACAAGATGGTCCCGAGGGTGACCCTGGTCCGAGAACGGCAAAACATTTTCTCCGGTGTGTCGTCGGGACTCTTCGAGGTGGGTCACCAGAACCAGAAGATCTCGGGTCTCTTCGGCTGGCTCGAAGACGGTGGAGTCCCGGTTCCGATCCAGGAGGCGGTGATCCGTCTCGTCGTGAAGAACGCGGGCAACGTGGCGACCGGTGCCGGTGGGGGAGCCGTCGGAGGATGGGGCGGTCGAGGGTCCGCGACCGTTCCGTTCGGTGTGACCCAGGAGAAGGCCGACAAGCACTCGATCTCGTACACTGACCTCGTCGGTCCTCTGGTCAAGGCGGCAGACGCGACCGCCCTCCAGTTGATCAACGACCCGATTGCCTACTCCCTGATCATGCAGTACCGGATCAAGACCCCGGCCGTCGGATGGTCCAGCCGGAACCGTGAACGTGCTATGATGTCTTCCTAGAGAGGTGACCAGTGGTCGCACCGAACCTAATCCACCCCGTTCCCATCGTTGTCGAGCAGATCGACAAGGACGAGATCGAGTGGGACGAGGACGCCCAGGAGCCGGTCGGTGCCGAGGAGTACACGTCCGAGGTCACCCTCCAGGCACAGGTACACTGGCGGTCCATCGACGACCCCGACTGGACCTGGTCCGGGAGAGACGACTCGACGAAGGGATACGTCCTCTTTCTCTGGGCCGACCTCCGGGCGAGGTCGATCACAATCGCCGTCGGTGATCACATTCGGAAGATCGGGGACCGAGACGTCGACCTCTACGTCGAGTCCTTCGAGGACGCTGCCCATTATCCCGACCTCGGTGGGGCCGGGTTCCTCCTGGCCTTCTTCGCAGACCGGACCCCGGTCTCCCATGTCGGAGATCATTAGTGGCGAAGAGAGACCCGAAGACCGGACGGTTCGTCGGTGGAGGGAAGGGGAAGTCCCGCCCCCCGAAGACGGGGAGTCGTCCGTCTGGTCTGGCCGCAGGAGCGAAGAGAACGGGAGCCGGAATCGGACCAGGGTCGACGGGCCTGGTCCTCTCCGGTGACTGGGACATCATGACCAAGACTCTCGACACCTTCGAGGGGACTCTCGCCCGAGAGATCGAAAGGGCGACCGAGATCTCCGCGATCAAGGTCCGGGACGAGATCCGGACACGGATCGACGACCGGAAGTACGAACCGAACGCCCCTCGGACTCTGATCCTCAAGAACGACCCGGAGGGTCTCCCCCTGGCAGGAAAGACCCAGTCGGGAGCGGCACTCCTCAAGTCCCTGGCGTACGTTCTCCTCCCTCCCTTCGCCGCGATCATCGGAGTCAACCGGTTCGCCCGATGGAAGGGTCGGGTGAACGTGGCACAGATCGTCCACGACGGGATCACGATCAAGGTCACCCCGAAGATGCGCCAGTACTTCAAATTCCTGGCGTTCAAGTACTCCGACCTCGGGTTCAAACCACTCCACCCCCGGACGACTCGGATCGTAATTCCGCCTCGTCCGTTTATCGGTGACGTAATGGACGACAAGGGTGTCCAGGCCGAGGTGAGGAAGAGGTGGGAAAAGGCCGTCGACAATGCCTTCGGTAAGGCCCACGCAAGAGGGATGGTATGAGAGACCAGACCTTGATCAAACGATTCGAGTACAACGAGGGGACGAGGTCCGACCTGGTCTTCTCCGACACGGCCGAGATCTATCTGGAGTCCCGTCTCTTCCAGGGGCCAGGAGTTAAGCTCCGTCCGGACTCCTCGACGGGGGAGTACCCGACCACGGGAGAACAGTGGGTCCGACATCGGGTGACCGAACCCTTGGCCCTCCTGGGGTGGCAGGGCTTCGATTATGAAGCCGACCTCCCGGATGGGACCTCCCTGGGGTTCCGTCTCTCCGACGGAGTCGACGACTGGTACTGGGACGGAGCTGCCTGGTCGACCCCGGGAGCGGGTGACTGGAGCACGGTGCAGGAAATCAATGACAACGTCTCGACCTTCCCGTCGATGCTCGCAACGGCCGACCGGAAGAAACTCCAGGTCGTGACAAGACTGGTCTCGACCGATAGTTCCTTGACACCGCGACTCCGGACAATTAAGCTGCTGTATCGAGCACGGATCAACTTCTCGGAGGACGTGATCTTGCGGTCCCTGATTCCAGCACTCAAGTCCGGGGTCACGACGTTCAAGGACTTCGCCAAGAAGCTCCCTGCGACGACGTCGGTCCTGGAAGTGGGTCCGGGTCAGGCTCACTCGGTCGCACCGTACGAGGTCGCGGACGTGGTCGGGGTCTGGAATCACACCGACGACCCGGATCACCTCGTCGACCTCTTCGACTCCTTCGACGAGGGAGCACAGGAGATCACCCTCACCGCCTCCGTCGACCAGGGCAAGAAGATCTGGATCTCGTTCCTCGCACCGACCGACGTGTCCATCGCAAAGCACCCCGATTACTATGAGGTGGCGACGATCCCCGCCCTGGTCGTCGAGAGACTCCGACCGGTCGAGAAGCTCCACGGCACTCCCGGTCGACGAGACGCCGTGATCAATCGAGACCAGAAGACGGCGACCGTCGTGGCCGAGGTCGACGAGACCTCGTACGACGTGGACATCCTCGCCGTCGTGGACCGAGTCGCAGACAGGTTCCGACTCGGTGACCGACTCCGACAGTGGGTCGACGAGAACCCCCTCCTCCACCTGGTAGGGCTCGACGACCTTCTCCCGATTCGCCTCATGAGAGATCCGGACTGGACGGGTCAACCCGAAGGTTCCGGCCGACTCATGGGGTCCCTGACCGTACGTCTTGATCGCGTTGCCTACCCGCCACCGTCCAGGGAAAGGAACGTGATCACAAACTGGCAACCGGAGCTGACCGGCCCCTAGTCAACCCAGGGGTCCGCGACAGTCCGGGCGAAGAGAGGAAAAGAAAGATGGCGCAACGTCGTTTTGGCCCGACCCTCGGCCCGGGGACCGTCGTGATCGAATCCGAGGGGCAGAAGCAGATCTCCCCCTCCCAGCTCGGGACGACCTGTCACGTCGGGGTCTACCAGAAGGGGAAGGTCGGAGAGGTGATCGAGTGTCTCCGTCGAGGGGACTTCGATACCAAGTGCGGAGGCCGTATCCCGGACTCGACGGCTCCGGACGCGGGGCAGGACTTCTTCTCCCTGGCGAGCGGTGCCGGGGAACTCGACGTGATCCGGGTGACCGACGGCGACGAACTGTCGGCCGAGCGGACCTTCTACACCCGACACGACGACGCGGACCCCGGGGCGGGGTCCTTCCTCAACGGTGCCGTCCCGTCCCTCAAGGTGACCGCCCACTCCCCCGGCCGGTGGGCCGGGACCGACTTCCTGTACGACCAGGAGGTCGCGGACACGGACGTCACGGCGACCACGGTGGACCTCGGTCTCCCGGCCGGGACCCTCGGGGTCGACCAGCTCAAGGGCGCGGTCATGACCGTCGAGGACATCGCCGGGAAGTCCTACGTCTGCACGGGGAACGACGACGCGGGCCTCTGCTCCTTCGAGAGCCACAACGACATCGCCTCCGACTGGCCGTCGGGGTCCCCGTCGGTGGTCTTCCTCTGGCTCGACGGGTCCGCGAAGAACGTGTCCGTCGTCTTCGGGAACGGGGTCGAGAACCCGACGACCGAGTTCTCGATGGTCGTGTACGAGGACGGCGACGAGGTCCGGACGTACGAGAACCTCTCGATGGACCCGACCTCGGGTCGGTACGTGGAGAACGTGGTCAACAACGACGGGCTCAACTTCTGGGTCGAGGTCGAGGTCCAGTGGTCCGGAGGCGTGACCGCCCTCGCCCGTCCGACGAATTGCTGGAGGGGTGAGTCGACCGCCCTCACCGACCCGTCGGACTCCGACCCCGACCTCCTCACGGCCGAGGTGACCGCCGTCTCGTACGACGCGGGCAACACGGGAGACGGGACCGGTTCGGTCACCTCCTTCACCGACGAGTACCTGGAGGACGAACTCGTCTTCGAGTGTACGACCCTCGGTGGAGACGCCGTCGGCAAGTTCAAGGTCACTTCCACGATCTACGGGACGAGCGCAGACGACGTCGTGACCTCGGGGACGGAGTACGTGACCGGGACCCGAGGGGTCGGCGTGACCCTGGTCGGCGGTCTGACCGACTGGGCCGTGGGCGACAAGGTCACGGTCAAGGTCTACCGGCTCGCCACCGACGACGAGCTGGTCGGCGGGTACCTGTACCCGGACATCGACGGGAACCCGAACGACTCCTTCCGGATCATCGGGAACTCGGGCAACACGATCCGGGTCGCCGTCGGGTCCGACCTCGGGTCGGTTGCCACGGTCGGGGACACCTTCTCCGTCGAGGCTCCCCAGCGACTCCAGGGAGGGGCCGACGGGATCGGTGGCCTCAAGAGCAACCTCACCCCCTTCGTCGTGGCCTTCGACACGGCGACCTCTCCGATCAACGACCTCCGGGGGAAGGGGAAGGGTCTGGTCAAGATCGCAACCCCCGGTCTCTCGAAGTGGGCCGAGGACAACGCAATCGGCTCCCTGGGGGTCCTGGTCCACAAGGCCGGTCTCTCCTACGCGGAGTCCCGGGCCTACCAGTACCGGGTCGAGGTCCCGCCCGCGACGACCGGCGAGACCGCCGCCGACACGTACGTCAACTCGACCGTCGGGAAAAACGACTTCGGTGTCGTCTCCTTCCCGTCGTACTGCTACGTCCTCGACCCGGACTCGACGGACGGAGCCCTCAAGGTCCTGCCCATGACCGGCATGATCCACGGTCGGGAGGCCGGGGTCGCCCGTAACTACAACGGGTATCACAAGGCAGCGGCGGGTATCGAGGTCACCCTCCCCCGGGTCCTCAAGCTGACCACGGGCAACACGGTACTCAACGAGGAGTACCTCAACCCGCGCGGTCTCAACGTGATCAAGAAGGTCGCGGGGAACTTCGTCCTCTGGGGCGACCGGACCATCGCCTCCGACCCGACCTGGAAGTGGAAGCACCAGCGGGAGCAGATGTCCCATTACATCCTCTCCCTCCTGGAGTCCTTCGACTGGATCATCTGGGCACTCAACGACGAGACGACCTGGCAGCTCGCGTACGCCGCACTCTATTCCTTCTTCCTCCCGGAGTGGAACAAGAGGGCTCTGCGTGGTGACAACTTCGAGGACGCCTGCTCGATCAAGGTCGACAAGGACATCAATACGGATGCGTCGATGGCCCAGGGCGACCTCAACGCGCAGGTCTCCCTCCGTCTCGCGGACGTCGTCGAGCGCATGATCATCACGCTCGGGAAGAAGGGGATCTTCGAGGAGGCCGCGTAGACGGTCGACTCGTTCTCGGATCGTAACCAGGACCCGAGGAGAAGAGGGTCCGAAGGAGAAGGAGAAGGAAGATGGCGAGCGGTGGCAATCGACTCATGACCGGTGCGTTCTACGGGACGGGTGCGGAGCTGACCGTCGAGGTCGGGTTCAAGCCGAAGTACGTCCGTCTCCTCAACGTGAGCGGCAACGCCCAGGCCGAGCACGTCAAGGGGATGGCCGACGCCTCGGCGCAGAAGGTCGTCGACTCCGGTGCCGGTGCGACCGACATCTCGACGATCACGTCGAACGGGATCACCCTGGAGGACTCCGGGTTCAAGCTCGGGGCCGACACCGACCTCAACGTCGACGGTGAGCTGGTGCGCTGGCTGGCGTGGGACTAGACCAGGTCAGTCGACCCGGTTCCTAGACCACCCGAGGAAGGAGACAGAGGATGATCGGCAAGGCTTCCCTGGCACCGGATCACATTCCGGTCTCGAAGTACGACCTCCTCGTCGTCGGCATCCCGATCCCCCTGCCCTTCACGGCGATCAGCGGGATCGAGGAGGAGATCGAGAACGTGGAACTCCCGGACCGGACCACCGCCACGGGTGGTCGGTCCCGGCCCGTGGAGTTCACGGTCACCCTCCCGATGCACGAAGACGCGGCTTACCTGGCGATGGAAGAGTGGTATCTGGAGGGCAAGGACCGAGTCGCCCCGACGTACAAGCGTCCCGCGACCCTCCTGGTCCACCACCTCTCGAATCCCGTCCCCAGGTCGTTCCTCCTGATCGGCTGCTGGTGCTCCCGTCGTGGTCTGCCCGAACTCGCGGCCGACAACGACGGCGAGATGGCGACGGTGGAGTACACGATCCGGGCCGACTCGATCAGCCCGGGGACCTAGTCCTCGACGTCGTCGACGTGGTCGACGGTGACGGTCAACCCTACAACCGCCGCCCTGTGAGGGTGGCCGACTTGGGGGTACCAAGTGGAAACGAAGACGCTCAAGGACCAGGGGTACAACCTCCCCCTCGGTCTTCTCAAGGACGGTTCTCTCCGCAAGCCCTTCACGTTCAAGCCGTACACGATGGCCGAGGACAAGGCCATCGCCCGACGGATCGACTCGTTCGGTGACGGAGCACCGGAGTCGGTCAAGGTCTCCTTCGTCCTGTCCGAACTCCTGATCAACCTCGGGGGCGAGGACGTCTCCGAACTGGAGCAGGGGAAGAGGGACCTCAAGGTCTTCGGGCTCGGGTTCGGGGACATCATGTACGCTTACCTCATGGCCCGGGTCGAGAGCCTCGGTCCGGAGGTGAGGTTCCCCTCGGTCTGTCCGTGGTGCGAGCAGGCCTTCACCTTCGACGGTGACCTCCTCTCGGTCGAGGTCCTCACGACGGAAGACCCGACGGAGCTGACCCGTGTCGTCGACCTGTCGGTCCCGTGGAAGGTCCGAGGGATCAGTGCGACGAGGGTTCTCCTCCGTCCGACGCCCTGGGGGATCTGTCACGGGAAGTCGGTCACCCCGGCCGAGTTCCAAGCGCAGATGTACCAGGGGGCGATCATCGGGGTCGACGACAAGGACCCCGGGTCCGAAGATCCGATCACCGAGATCGCCATGTCGCCCCTCGACATCGACACCCTCCCGAAGAGACTGGTCAACGAACTCGACGGGGCGGTCAACGATCTCAACGGTGGTCCTCGACTCCGACTCACGACGAAGTGTCCTCACGACGGATGCGGTCGTCCCGTGACTCGTCCTCTGCCCTGGGGGTTCGACTCTTTTTTCGGATGATGCGTCCGGGCCTCGGTCTGGACCTGGGGGAGCTGTGCGAGCTGACGTTCAAACTCGCTTTCCACTCCCAGGGCGGGATCGGTGCCTCGTACGTCGACACCCTTCCGGTGCGGGAGGTCCTCCTCTACCTCAAGAGCCTGGTCCGACAGCAGGAGAGGGAGGAGAAGTACCTCCGGACGATCATGAGGCGACGAGAGGTGTGACGTGGCGACAGAGCTAGGACTCTTCGCAAAGCTCAACTTCCAGGGCGACCAGGCCGTCCAGGGAATGAAGAGGTCGTCGTCTGCCTTCGCTGGTCTCCGGAAGTCGGCCAAGGGAGCCCAGACCGCCGCCCAGGGTCTCCGTCAATCCTTGACCCCTGTTGCTATCGGTTCTGCCGCCGTCGCCGGGGCGACCGCCCTGGCCGTCCGAGGGGCCGTCGAGTTCCAGACCGGACTCGCCAAGGTCAACACTCTCCTCGGTCCTGCCGGTGACGGACTGGAAGATTACGGGGTCGGGTTGATCCAGCTCGGGGCCGACTTCGGGAAGACGACCTCGGACGTATCCGAGGGTCTCTTCCAGGCGATCTCGGCCGGTGTCGAGACGACGAAGGTTATGGACTTTATGTCCGTGGCCCAGAAAGCCGCCGCCGCAGGGTTCACCGAGACTCGGACCGCCGTCGACGGTCTGACCAATATCATGAATGCGTACGGGAAGACCTCGGACGAGGCCCTCTCGATCTCGGACTCGATCTTTATCGCTAACAAACTGGGCAAGACCACCTTCGAGGAGATCGCCCGGACCATCGGTCGGGTTGCGTCCCAGGCATCGGCGTCGAATATCAGTCTCAACGAACTCCTCTCCGTCGTCGTCTCGGTCACGAAGGGAGGCATCCGGACATCGGAGGTCATGTCCGGACTCAAGGCCGCTCTCGCCAACGTCGGGAAGCCGACCAAGGACGCGAAGGACGAAGCGGCCCGACTCGGGATCAAGTTCAATACCGCCGCTCTCCAGGCCAAGGGGTTCGCCGGGTTCCTCGCGGACGTCCAGAGGGCGACCGGTGGGGACATTAAGTCTCTGCAAAAACTCTTCGGGTCCGTCGAGGCCGTCAACGTGGTCACTCGGCTCACGTCAAAGGCCGGGTTTAACGATCTCAAGGTCTCTCTCGCCGCGATGGAATCCGGAGCGGGGACGACCGAGGAGGCCTTCCAGAAGGTCGCCCAGACGACCGGGTTCCAGCTCCAGAGGATGTCGTCGGCACTCAAGTCGACCGGGGCGGCGTTCGGTGCTTTCGCCCTCCCCCTCCTGACCGGTCCGTTCTCTCGGGTCTCGGACCACCTCAAGGACGCGGCCGTCGCCTTTCAGATCTATTCGACCGACGTGGACAAGAGAACCCCGAAGATGCGAGAGCAGCTCGAAGGGATGTCGACCTCGGTCAAGGAATTCGCAGAAGGTATCCGCGAGGGTGTCTCCTCGGTCAAGGCCGGGTTCGCCACGGTCCGAGGTGTACTCGGTGACGTGGCCGGTGTCTTCGGATTCGAGGGGTCGTCGAGAGAGATGGGGAAACTCGTCGTCCAGGTCGCGGCAATCGCACCCGCGATTCTCGCCGCTGTCGGAGCTCTCAAGGTCCTCGGGATGGGTTTCGGTGTCGTGGCGGGTCTGGCGAAGACGGCCGTCGGAACGACCCAGATGCTCGCCCCCGCCGCCCGGATCGGTGCGAAGGGACTCCGAGGTCTCGGTCGACTCCTCGGCCGAGGTGCGAGTCGACTCTTCGGTGGTCGAGTGGTCGGTGGTCTCGGAGAAGCCGCGACCGCCGCCGCCTCGACGATCACTCGACAGGGTACTCCGGTCTGGGTCACGAACGTCTCGGAGTTCGGGTCCGTGGTCGGGGGTGGAGTCGGAGACGCCCTCCTCGGGAAGACCGGAGCCACGGGTCTCGGTGCGGCCGGTGCGAAAGCTGCCGCCGCAGGAGGTCTCGGTCTCGGGAGCAAGCTGGCGATGGCGGCTGGTCCCCTCGCAATCTTCACAAGTGGACTCGTCCTCTTCGGGAAGGCCGTGTCCGACTCGATTGATCTGATCGGGGATTATGAGGGACTCGCGGCGAGGTCTCCGATCCGGAAGATGATCGAGGACGAGCAGAAGGCCAGAAGAGAACGAGAAGAGAAGGAGAAGGCCGAGGCCCAGAAGGAGGCCAGACTCAACCGAGAACTTTACGGGGGGCAGACGACCTTCGAGACGTTCAAGGTCGCCCGAGAACTCGGTGGTCAATTCGAGGAGAAGGCCCGACAGCAGCTCCGGGCGCAGGCCGAGAAACTCGCCGCGACCGGGGACGTCTCCAGGACGTCGACAGTCCTCCGGGCTCTCGACCTCCCGTTCCTGATTAAAGAGACGGCAGCGGGTATCCCGGAGATCAGTCTCGCAAAAAAGGAGATGGCTCAACTCGACCAGCTCCGAGGTCGGATCGAGAGAGGGAAGACCCTGACCGATACCCAGGAGGATCAGCTCGTCCGACTGGGGCAGATGGAAAAGTACCTCTCCGACATCTCCCGAATCCTCGGGGTGACTGTGGCTGGTCAGCGATTCGAGGCCAGTCTCCAGGTCAACCTCGACGGTCGAGAGATCGCCCAGGCCCTCGTCGAGAGGAACCTCACCGACCTCAAGGGTCGAGGTGAGTCTCCGTCCCCCGAGGACGAGAGGTTGATCCAGTTCACCGGGAACCCCGAACTCCGGAAGGCCAAGCCGAAGCCGTAGAGGAGACGACGTATGTTCTTCGGTATCACCTGGCGGCTCTGGAACTCGGACACTTGGGACGTCCTAGAGTCCGGGTACGAGATCGGTGGGGAGATCTCCGAGTCCTTCGGACCCACGTACATCGAGCATCAGGGCGTGGGGATGGACGCCCCGATCCAGCAGTGGGTCAGTGGGAAACAGAAGACGATCAACCTCGACCTCTTCTTCTTCGCGGAGTTCTTCACCGAGGATATTATCGACCTCGTCGAGAAGCTCAAGTCGTGGACCGAGAGGGACAAGTTCCTCAAGCCCCCTCGTCCTCCTCGTCTCCTCTTCGATTACGGTGAGGCCTTCCTGGTCCCCTGCAAGCTGGACGCCGTCGGAAGTCTCCGGTGGGAAGGTGGACTTCGGTACGACGGGACTCCGAGGATTGCCAGGGTCCCGGTCGTCCTCCGTCGGTGGGTCGACGACATACAGTACGAGACCACCGACCCGACACGTCCCCCGTCCTCGACGGTGTACCACGAGGTCGCCCAGGGCGAGACCTTCGAGCACATCGCCGCGAGACGGTACGGCTCCGAGAACGCCCTCCTCGGTGTCCTGCTCCGACAGGACAACCCGGACAAGGTCGACCTCCGAATCGGTGACGTGATCGAGATCCCCGACCTCGACAAGATCTCCCCTCGGTTGGTCCAGGGGTCCTCTCCGATCTTCTCGGGAACCGAGGACGCCGAGGAAGCCCTGTCCGAGTACTGGGACCTCCGGTCCGGTGCGTCGTCGACCAGTCTCCCAGTCCTCGATCCTCCGACCGACCTGGGAGAGATCGAGTTCTCGGCTCTCTTCACCGTGACGGAGTGAGACCATGCCGACGTTTGTGACCGTCGTACTCGAAGTCCTGGACGGGTCGACCTGGAGGTCGGCCGTTCCCCAGGACATCGACTTCGGTGAGGTCGACGCGGGTACGACCTCGGCCGTCCTCGACCTCCGGGTCCGGAACTGGAGCGACGACGACAGGACCGGGGTCGGGTTCTACCTGGCACCCGAGACCGCCCCACTCATGATCGAGGACCGAGGGATTCTCCTCGACTGGGGTGACGTGAACCAAGGTCTCCAGATCCAGCAGAAGACCGGACCCGGTCCGGGAGACTGGGGGTCGTGGTCCTCGTTCAAGACCGGGGTCGGAGATTCCGAGGAGGATCTGGTCCTCTTGTCGAAGGACGGAGTCGACCCCGCCCAGTCCGAGGACGGTGACCTCCCCGCCATCCTCTCCGGTCAGTTCCGGATCAGGATCGACGTCCCCTCGTTCGCACCGTCCAGGTCGAGACGGTACAAGCCGAGGCTCAAGGTGAAGTACGCATGACCTCCTGGGACGTCCAGCTCCCTCCGTCCTTCTCTCTCGACGTGAACGGGACGAGAATCCAGGACGACGTCGGACGGATGGTCAAGTCCATCCGATACACTGACGCGACCGACGGAGCCGACGTCCTGGAACTCACCCTCGACGACCCGACTCTCTGGCTGGTCGACTCGAAGATCTTTGCCGAGGGGAACGTCGTCGATCTCTTCCTGGGGTACGGACACGTCAACCGGTTCGTCGGTCGGGTCCTGATCTGGGAACCGCCCAGAGCGTCGGCTCCGAGGAACGGTCGACCGTCGACGACGGTGATCGGACATGGCGCGACCCGCTGGCTAATGGAGTCCTCGAAGAAGAAGAAGGGACGTCGCATCGGCTCGGCCGAGACGAGGACGTCGGCAGCGAATCGAGAAGCGGACCAGGAGACCGTCGGGATCATCGCCTGGGACTATGGGTTCAAAGCTCAATCCGACCGGACACAGCAGAAGAGAAAGGCGATCAAGAGGAAGGGCAAGTCCGACTGGCAGCTCCTCAAGGACATGGCTCGACTCAACGGGTTCCGAGTCTGGTGCGAGTGGATTCCGGAGAACCTCGCCGGTCAGTGGAACCTCTGTTTCCTCAAGCCGGGGAACCAGCCCCGTCGACCCCGGGATCTTCGACCTGGTCAGTACGAGTTCTTCTGGGGTGTCGACGAGACGACCAAGAACAACCGACTCCTCGACTGGTCCGCGTCATTCTCGACCCAGGCCGGGGCGTCCGAGGTCGAGGTTCTCCGGTACGACCGGAAGACGTACTCCTATGCCCGGTATATCGCCCGTCTTGAGCAGAAGGGTCGGTCGCACCTCTTCTATGGTCCGGACGGAACCGAACTCTCGAAGGAGGAGATCACCACGGGATCAAGGGTTCTCTTTACGGCCTTCGGTCGGCAGCTCCACGTAATCCGAGACCGACCCTTTGCGAACGACGCGGAGGCCCTGGAGTACGCCCGGTCCTGGCTCGCCAGGAACTCCCTCTCCTTCATTCACCTCCAGGGAACGGTACCCGGTCTTCCGGATCTCCGGAAGTACACGAAACAGAAGATTACGGGAGTCCCCGCGAGACTCGCAGGGGAGTACGAGTTCTTCGACATCGTACACGAACTCAACGAAGGGTCGGGGTATACGTGTCGATTCTCCGCGAGACGAGCCGAGGACATCGGACTCGATATGTCCGCGTTTAGGGTGTAGTCATGCCGGTCGAGCAGTGGAAGGCAACGGTCACCGCGAACGACGACCCCCAGAAGAGGGGACGGATTCGGGTGACGTGCCCTGCTCTCCTGGACGCGAACGACGACGAGGCCGCTGTCCGAGAGGGAGAACAACCGGAGCCTCCGGAGCTGCCCGACTGGATCGAGCCCTCGTTCTTCTTCGCGGCTAACTACACAGGACGGACGAGCACCGAAGGGCGGTTCTCCGAGACGAACCAGCCTGCCGGGTTCTTCTTCGTCCCTCGCATCGGTGACCAGGTCGTGATCGAAATGGACACCGACGCCGACGACCTGGAACTCGAAGAGAGAATGACCTGGAGGTTCGCCCTCTATCCGACGACCGACGACGTCCCCGCTATGTTTCAAGGTGTCTTTTCCGACGAGATCGACCAGCGGACACAGGACCTCTTGTACACCCGGATCTGGGGGTTCTTCTCGTACGAGGGTCACGGCCTGGTCATGCTCGACGTCCCTCCCGAGAACGGCGGGGCTCTCTTCCTTCTACAAAACGCGAATACCGCAACGACCGGACTTGCCCCCGAGCGGTTCCTGGTCATGGGGGAGATGGACGGATTCGACGACCCAGTCTTCGCAGTGATCGACAAGAACCAGAACCAGCTCTCAATCGAGGAGAGCGGCAGGATCATCCTCAACTCGGCAATCTACGGGGGGACTCTCTACTTCGACGACAAGATCGTCGGACTTTATTCCGAGCCCGGGTCTGGGCATGAGCTGGAGATGGTCACCGACCCCGGTGCCGGTGAGGATTATATTCGGATGCTTCACCGGAATGGAGGGGTCGAGTTCTACCTGGACGAAGATCGGATCTTTATGGAGGACTCGCACGGTGAAGTGGTCGAGCTAAACACCTCCGGAGGTCCGTCGCAGATCTATATCGGGTCCAGTGCGACCGAGCCCCTCGTCCTGGGGACTCAACTCCAGACGATCCTCAATTCGATCATGACCTTTCTCCTGACCCACGTACACGAAGGTCCAGGACACACCCCGCCCGATGGGTTCACCGGAGGACTCGGAACGGTGTCCGCTTCGGGGTGGGCGACCTTGACAGCTCTGATCGCCGGGACCACTTGGCTCTCGGACTTGGCAAAGACGAAGAAGTGATCGTATCATGCAGACCTGGTTAGACCCCAGGTCAGGAAGAGGAGGAAGAAGATGTCCGACGAGAAGACCACGACCGAGACCGAGACCGCCCCGACCTTCGAGGACGTTGCGAAGGCCGCACCCGACTTCGACGAGGACTCCCTCGACTCGTACTGCGAGCGGGTCCGCGCTGCCTTCTCCCAGTTCAAGGACGGACTCCGGGAGAAGAACGAGGAGAAGACCCCCCTCGGGAAGCTCCCGAAGCCGCCCAAGTACTCCGACAACGACATCCCCCGGGTCTCGACCTGGAGGCTCTGGCTCAAGCGGGTGTACGCCTCCTTCGTGATCGTCGAGAACGATTACGAGGGTCGCAAGTACAAGATGCCCATGAGCGACGACGGGAAGGAGATCACCTTCGACCCGGCCAAGGTCGTCGAGGTCAAGGAAGGCTGGATCGCCAAGCACAAGGGCTTCGGGATCGAGTTCTACAAGCCGACCTGGTCCCCCCTGGTCTTCGGGACCCAGGACCGCTAGGCGAGGAGGTCGGTCGTGGCCGAGGAGAAGAAGAGAGGTCGACTCGGACAGGTCGCCTCGGTGATTGCGTCGGTCGCCGCTCTGGTCGTCGCACTCACGACGGCCTGGACCTCGGTCGCCCCCACCGTGGTCGAGGACCAGGAGAAGAAGGTCCAGGCCCAGGGGGAGAAGGTCGATCAGTTCTATGCCCTCTTCCGGACCGTGGTCGAGGAGCAGAGGGCGACCATTCGTCTCCTCCTGGACGAACTCCGGGCAGCTCGTCGGGGGGAGACACCCGTCGAGGTTTCGGCCGGGGTGGGGACGGTCACGACCGGAGGTGGGCGTCGAGTCCGGGCCGCTCCTCGGGTTCGGTCCGGGTCGCCCCCCAGGGTGACCTCGACCCCGTCTTCTCCCCCTCCGGACCCCGAGGTCGAGGAGGTCGGGGATAGCGAGACGGCCCAGGAGGGACGATCTCCGGACTGGACCCCTCTCCCTCCGTCCCTGGAGCAGTACGTCCAGGAGAGACGACCTCCGGGCGTCCTGCCCCCCGTTCCGGACCATCCCCCGGACGCAGGAGCCGTCGAGACCGAGGTCGAGGCCCCTCCGAGGGTCGAGGAGAAGTAGGATGGCCGAACCCCAGGGAGTGAGTCTCCCGGCTCGACTCACCGGAGAAGGTGGGTTCGTCTGGGTCACCGGAGAGGACTTCGTCCGGGAAATCGTGGTCCGGGCCGTGAGCCCGAATTACTCGGACAACCCCTTCGAGTCGATCCCGATGGACGAGGACGCAGTATTCAAGATGGACGACCCATCGACCAGAGTCCGGGTCCTCGATGCACTCCGTCGGGGATTTGCCTACCTGGAGAGGATCGGTCTGGCCCGAGCCACCGGGACTCGTCCCTTCGTCTTCCGGGACACCGGAGTCGAGGGAGAGGCCGAGGTCCAGGTCTCGTACACGAACCTCAAGACCCAGGACCCGGGAGTCCTCACTCGTCGACTCCGGTTCGCCTCGACAACGTAGGGTGAGATCATGGCGACGGTAACCGTTCCCTCTTTCCGATTCGCGGTCTTCTTCTACGCGGAGATCCTCTCCGAACTCCGGGCGTACCTCCGGATCAATGTCCCGGAGCTGTCGACCGAGAACGATTACGAACTCGCCGTCCAGATGCTCAAGTCCTTCGCCCTGGTCGGACACCTCAACTCGGTCCATACCGACGCAGCGGCGAACGAGGCCGTCTTCGGGACGGCGAAACTCCTGGAGTCCGTCCGACAGCACCTCAAGTTGATCGGGGTCGAGCCCGACACGGCGACCCCCGCCGTCTCGTACATCTTCGCCCGGTTGACCAAGGTCTTCGACGCGACGACCGAGGTGATCCCTCCCTACTCTCAATTTGCGACCGCACCGACCGCCGACTCCGTCGGGGTCGTCTTCGAGTACAACGACGACGACCCTCTCGAAGTCTCCCGGACCGACCAGCTCTCGGCCGTCTTCGCGGACAACGGTGGGACCTTCACCGACTACACGACCGAGGCCGTCTCCGGTGCGTCGTGGTCTCCCTGGCCGACGGTCGAGGCTCAAGACGCGGTGTACTTCGGTCACGACTCGATCATCTTCTCCGGGTTCGTGGCCGACGTCGACACGGCCGGGGCAGATTACGACGGGGTCTGGGAGTTCTATGCCGGGTCCCTGGGGTATCCCTACAGCAACCCCTCGGACGTGACGGACCTCGGGTCGACTCTCCGCTTCGACCTCGACGGGACCCTCGGGTCCTCGAAGGCAACCGGATCTTTGATCCGAGTCCAGTACAACCCGACGGGTGCGTACGAGGATGTCGAGTCACAGTGGGACGGGGTCCATAACTATATCGAGACGTCGACCCTCCTGGGTCAGTCGTCGCCGTCGACCGAAGAGTCCGACTACACGGTCGGGAGCGAGTGGCTCCGGGTCTTCCAGGTTTCCGACGAGTCCTCCGGGTTCAAGTCGGACGGAGACGGAGAGGTCTTCTTCTCGCCAGGGAGCTACGTCCTCCCGTACATTCAGCCCGGGACGGTCAACGGTGTCGAGGCGTACTGGTTCCGATACCGGGTGACCGAGGTCGGTGGTGCTCCGACCGGACCAGACCTCCAGGAGATCGCCCTCTCCAGCCTGTACCAGATCGTCCGATTCGAGGTGACGCAGGGGCAACGGATTGTCCAGGAACCTCTCGCCTCCGGGACGGGGACGGCGACTCAACAGTACACCCTCGCCCGGACCTCGTACATCGGGGGGACTCTCCTGATCACCGTCGACCCGGGAACCGGAGCCCAGGACTGGGAGGAGGTCGACAACTTCCTCAACTCCACTTCGACCGACCGACACTTCACCGTCGAGGTCGGTCAAGACGACATCGTTCTTGTCACCTTCGGGAACGGGGACAACGGGGCAATCCCTCCCGTCGGTTCCGTGATCAATGCCTATTATCGGATCGGTGCCGACGTCGACGGGAATGTGGCGACGGGGAGTATCACGATCAACCGATCCGGGGTTCCCTACCTCGGGGACCTCACCTCCGGTCCCGGGGTCGGATGGAAACCTGCCCGGGGGTCCGACGCCGAGGACCTGGAGAAGCTCAAGATCGAGGGACCGGCCGAGATCCGGACTCTGGGGAAGGCCGTCACCGTCGACGACTTCTCCGTCGTCTCCCTCGACTACCAGAACTCCCTCGGTGCGAAACCGATCTCCCGAGCGTACGCCATCTTCGAGGAACTCGGGCCGAAGACCGTGGGCCTTCACCTCGTCGCCTCGGGTGGGAACTTCCTCACGGCCGACGTCCTGGAGGACGTGGAGAAGTGGTACAACGGGGACGACGACCTCGATTACGACACCCGTGTCCTCATGGGGTACCAGGTCGGAGCCCAGAACTATCGACGGAAGACGATCACCGTCGAGGCCACGGTCAAGGCCCGGGGTGTGACCCAGGGTCAGATCAAGGCAGCTCTCCAGACCTTCCTCAACCCACTGGCGACCCACGACGACGGGGTCACCTGGAGATGGGACTTCGGAGAGAAGGTCCCCACGTCGAAGATCATCGGAGCAATCGACGGAGTCGCACCGGACAAGATCGAGGAGGTGACCTTGACCGTCCCCGCCTCGGACGTGTATCTCGACCCGGACGAGCTACCGTGGACGACGGACGCTGACCTCACGGTCACGGTCGTCGACTAGGAGGGTCCTGGACCGATGGCAAACGAGGAGTCCTTCGAGAGAGACGCCTATCGGTTCCTGCCCTTCTTCACCCGGAGGGAGGACCAGGACCAGGGAGGCTCTCTCCTTCGCCGGATCTTCGGTGCGGTCAATTCCGTCTGGGACCAGGTCGCGGACAGGATCGAAGAGATCCGAACTCTCCCGGACCCGACACAGGCTCCGGTCGAGACCCTCAAGCACCGAATGTCCCTGGTCGGCTTCGGTGGTCCATTCTCGCACGTCTGGTCAGCTCTCGGTGAGGAGGACCTCCGTCGTCTCCTCTTCGCTGCCGTTCCTCTCTGGAGGGCGTCGGGAACCGAGGCCGCGATCAAGATCGCCGCCCGTCTCCTGACCGGGAAACCCATCTTCCTCCGGAACTCGCACTCGTTCCTCCCGGTCTTCACGCAGAGTCCGGGGATCACCTTCGGGGTCAAGTATCGACCGAGGTACGACGAGGGTGAGTCGTTCTGGCTCGTCGGTCCGTCGACGTCGTCCCCTCACGACATCGACTCGATTGATCTTCACCTGATCGACGAGGGTCTCAACCGGACCCTCCTCACCGACCTCCTCGGAGTGATCCGGTCGGGCGGTGAGAAGATCGTGATCGTGTACGCCGACTTCGTCGAGGACTGGGCAGGGACCGAGATCCGTCCGTGGTGGACCGGGGTCGACGGGGAGTTCAAGCAAGAGAACGGCACTCTCGTCCTGGGTCCTGGAGACGGAGTCGATTCCGACGTGGTCGCCCTGGAGACCTTGTCGACTCTTCCCTTCGACGAGTTTTATTGGTCCTTCACGGTCACGGCCGAGGACGTACCGTCAACGGACGACGCGGCTCTCCAGGCCGTCTTTAGATTCGACTTCGGAACCTTCGACGGGTACGGGGTTATGATCTGGTTCGGGTCCGACACCCCTCCGGAACGTGAACTCATGATCTTCCGTCTCGACGCCGGGACTCCCACGGTCCTTGCCACTCATACCCTCGAATGGCTTGGCCCGAATCACGAGTACCATGTCGGGATCACCTGCCGAGAGGAGGGGGTCGGGACCAGGATTCGGGTCACCCTCGACGGAGTCGTGATCGACGAGGTCGACGACGCTTACTCCGGACGTCGACTCGACGGGGTGATTGCGTTCGTGAACCATAACTCGGACGCCTCCCAGGTCCTCAAGATCGGACCCACCGAAGTCCTCCGGTACCCGGGGGACGTCGGTCTCGTCGGACCGATCCTCCAGGTCCACCCGACGAGGTACTCCCTGACCAGCGGACAGTCGGTCACCCTCCGAGCCCGAGGCGGGTCCGGGTCCTACGGATGGGACTTCGACGAGAACAATTCCGGGGGGACCGTGACGCCCCTCGACGAAGACGAGGCCGAGTACACGGCCGGGACCGTGGTCTCCACCGTGGTCGACCTGGTCAGACTCGAAGACAACTTCGGCAACACGACGGTCGCAGAGATCACCGTCGAGCCGTAGAGGAGAGGGAAGATGTCGACCGGTGACAAGCGGATCAATATGTATCCGAAGAAGGTGGCACCCGAGGACCAGATCCGAGAGGGGTGGCTGGAGTACACCCTTTCGTTGATCTCGGACAACCTCAAGGCCCTGTACCCTTCGTCCGGGTTCTTCTCGGCTCCGACGGCGGCGGCTGGTTCCGTCGAGGACACCTTCGAGATCTCGTCGTTCACCGGTCTGTACGCGGGAGACGTCGGCCGGTATTTCGATTATGCCGGTGGAGACGAGATCCCCTTCGAGAACGCAAACCTCGTCGAGTACTGGGCGGCAGTACACCTCTCCCTGGTCCCGGTCCTCGACGCGACCGGACTGGAGGGGAGTCCCGACTTCGCCACCTTCCGGTATTCCCAGCTCGAAGAGATGGTCGGGTACTTCGTCGAGCCCGACTCGGTCGTGGACACCGGGAGCGGCGTCAAGTTCTACCTCAACGACGTCCTCACCGGGAACGTCGGTTCGGGTGCCTTCGACCAGTCCGGTCGAGAAGTGTACGTCATGCTCTGGCCCGACCCGGAGAGCCTCGACCCGGCCGAGGCTTTCCAGCTCAAGGCCGTCGCATGGGACACGTCGGACAACACGGTCACGACGACGAACTATCTGGGCGCGACCGGGATCAAGGCCGCGTCCTTCTATCGGGTCTTCGTCCCGGTGTGTACGGTGTCGAAGTCGTCTCCGTCGAATCCTACTCTCTGGACATTCAAGGTCACCGGAAACGGGCCGACGGCCTTCCCGGGTCCGGGGGACTTCGATTACACGGGACAGAATATCCTCGGGTTCTCGCCCGCGACGATCACCGCCGCTTTCCAGAGGGAGCACGTCCTCTCCGGGAGTGCCGACGACGGGCGGCACAAGGACGTCACCTTCGGGACCATGAGGAACCGGACCACGGCCGAGGGCGGGTCGGCAGGAAACAAGTTCTATCTTCGGTCCGTGAACTCGGGAGACGACGCAAACGAACTCTTCCGGGTCCTCAATAACGCTGGCTCGACCGTGGTCAAGATCAAGGGATCGGGTGAGACGACCATCGAAGAGGACTTCTACCTCAACGGGGACTTTGTCCAGTTCCTCGGGAACGGGGAGGGTCACTCGATCTCGGGGATCGGCTCGCAACGAATCCAGCCCATGCCGTTCCTCGACTTCCGTTCCTACAGCGAGTCCCCCGACGGAAGTGCGAAGGGTGTGAGCCTCGTCGTCTCGGGGTCGACGTACTCGACTCCTCGACTCATGCTTCACCTCATTCCGTACCATCAGGGGTCGGACTTCCCGTCGGACATGACCTGCACGGTCCACGATACAGGACTCGTCGACGTGTCCGGAGCGGCCGACTTCACGGCCGACCCGGTTCTCCCTCTCCTCTCGCCCGACTCCTTCGTCGTGAGGATCGACGGGACCACGAATCGGGACGGGGTTTACTCGGCCGAGGTCGTCGACGCGGACACCCTCGACGTATACGAACTCGACGAGTCTTCCGTCTCCTGGTCGGGAGGTGACCAGGCAGGAACGATCACCCTCTACACGATCAAGACGACCATCGCCTCGTACGAGACGGGGGGAGGTGGCCTCGACGTCGGGTTCCGGACGTCGTCGTACGATCCGGGGTCCATCGGTCTCGGATTCCTGGTCGCGGACAACCCGGCCCCGGTCGGTGGGAACGAGGTCTTCGGGTACGGGTTCGCTCACGTCGACGCAGCGAGAGACGAGATCGTCTTCGCCACCGAGAGCGGTGGAGCCGCCCGGGGATGGGCCTTCGGTGGACGGGACAACAGTCCGGTCGACCCCGCCGACACGACGGGACCGAAGGAGAGGTACATCGGTCTCGACGCCCTGGGGTACTCGGCCGAGGCCGACGACGTCCTCCTCATGACCGGAGAGGAGAACGGCGACGGTCGGGTGTACATCGGTCGCCCGGAAGAGGACTCCGCGAACTGGCCCTTCCTCCAGTTGACCGAACCGTTCCTCGTCCTCGACGTCGACAGCGGGTCGATCCTCTGGACCGACCTCCGACCGTGGGCGACTGGTCAGGATCTCGGGACGGCGTCGTACCGGTGGGACGTCTTCGTCGAGGACCTCAATATCAATGGTGACGTGACCGGTGACCTGGTCCCCGTTGCGTCGTACCAGAACCTCGGGGATGCGTCCCACGTCTGGAACCTGTATTGCGCCAACCTCTTCGGAGACGCGGGAGCGGTCACGGTCGGAGCCCACTTCGAGCCTCTCGCATCGAGTACCTACAACCTCGGTCACAGCTCTCGTCCGTGGGCGTACGTCTACGGATGGCGGTACAACATGAGCGGAGACGTCGCCTCCCCGAATCAGGGAGGATGGACGTCTCACAACTTCCCGAACCTCGACGACACGTACGACCTCGGACGTCCGGTCGGGACGGGAGCCGGTACCCGGTGGCGGGACCTCTACTGTATGAGCGGGACGTTCTACGACTCCCCCGGTTCTCTCGCCATCGACTGTCGGGGTGACGCCGACATCGACGGCGACTTCGACGTCGGCGGTGACACGGTCCTCAAGGGAGACGTGACCCTCGGGTTCGCAATCGGGGACGACGTCGAGGTCCACGCAGGAGAACTCAAGCCCCTGTCTTCCGAGTCCCGGTGGCTCGGTCGAGCCCACACTAACAACGGGGGGACCACCCTCGCCCTCTGGGACATCCTCGCCTCTCGGTCGTGGTGGGTCGCAGAGAGGATGCACGTCGGGTCCGATTACGACCGATTCGGTCCGTGGACTCCGGGCGATGATCCGGACGGCGGGATCGACGTCGAGTACCTGGTCAACCCGGCCGAGGGGAACGCACCGGGCGGGGCGTGGGGGTTCTCCTCGGTTCCGGACTGGACCCTCGGGGCCAGTGAGACCGACGAGGTCCTCTTCTTCCCGATGGGCGACCTCCCTCACGGGGCGATCCTCCGCTCCTTCGAGGGACGGTCCTACACGGACGGGACCCTCTCGAAATTCGATGTCGAGTTCGGGTACTGGTCGGGGGACCAGAGCAACGGATGGGCCTGGACTTCGGTCCAGACTCTCGACGTCGCCGCCATCGGTACCGGTAACCAGAACTGGTCGACCGGGTCCACCGAACCGAACGACCCGATTGACCTGTCGCAGACACCGAGACGTCAGTACGGATTCCGGGTGATCGCCACGACCGGCGCAGGACAGTCCGCGAAGGTCTTGTCCCTGGCACTCGACCTCCAGGTCGACCAGGCCGATCCGTTCCCGGGGTTCGCTGATTACTCGACGGGTGCGAACCCGAGTTAATCGTTGACTCGGTACTAACCGTCGACAGGGGGTCGACGCGATAGGCCGAGGAGGAGAGAGAAGATGTCCCAGAGCAAGTCGAAGAAGAAGAGACGGATCGCCAAGGTCGTCGGGAAGTCCCAGAGACCGGACCCGGCAGCTCCCGTCCCGACTCGGAGCCTCCCTCCGGGGGCGGTCCCGGTCCAGGTCCCGGCCCAGACCATGACCACCTCGGGGGACAAGGACCTCGACGGTCGGGCCGACCGTCTCCTCCGGTCCGACCCCGAGAAGATCGAGGACCCGACCCTCCGTCTCCTGGTCAAGACCTGGAGACCGAAGGCACTGACCCACGCCGGTCACACCGGTCGGCTCGAAAACCTCAAGGCCCAGATCCGGGGAGCCGAGGACGAGATCCAGAAGGCTCGGGGCGGGATCTCCTCGGTCGAGGAGATGATCTTCGAGCGGCTCCGCGAGATGGACCAGGAGGAGGCCGACGACCAGGAGGAGGCCGACGACCAGGTTGAGGAGGGGTCCCAGGACGCCCAGGACGGGCCAGGAGACGAGAACTCCCCCGAGGACGGACAGGAGGACCCCCAGGAGGAGAACGAGGCCCAGGAGGGCGAGGAGACGGCCGAGTCCACCCCGGACCCGGCCGAGACCGAGGGGGGACCCGAGACGGAGACCGAGGCCGAGGACGGTGAGGTCCCGGCCGAGGAGACCGTCGACAAGACCGGGGAGGCCGAGACCGGCTAACCCGGTTCCGGAGGAACGAAATGGAAGACGTGATCGCCAAGGCACTCGGACACCTCCTGTCCTGGGAGGTACTCTCGCTGGCAGGAGGGGTGTACTTCCTCCTCGTCGTGGTGAAGATCCTGATCGGGCAGGAGGTCAAGGACAAGCCCTTGATCAACCGCCTCCTCTTCGTCGCCCCGTTCCTGGTCTGCGTCGGGGTGGCCTTCGTCCCGGGTATGTTCTCCGAGGTCTCGACCTGGGGTGGAGCCCTTCGCATGGGACTCTGGACCGGAGGGGTGTCGATCTTCTATCACGTCTTCCTCAAGTTCCTCCTCGGGGACAAGATCCGGAAGGCCATGTCGGACCGGGTCGCCTCCCTGATCGGGAAGGGCTCGCCGTGACCGTCCTCAAGGAACGAGTCAAGACCCTCTGGCTTCGAGTTCGTCGGGGAGGGTGGAAGGTCTGGCTCGTCGTCGTCCTGGTCGTGGTCGGTGTCCTCGCGGTCCTCAAGTTCGTCCTCTCCGGTGGGGGTCTCTTCACGACGAAGGGTAAGGCCGGGGAGAGGGTCCGCGAGGAGGTGAAGAAGACGGCCGGGATGATCGAGGGTGCCATCGCCGGGACCCGGGAGAGGATCAAGACACGGACCAAGGTGATCGAGGAGAGGGAGACCGAGATCGAGGAGATCAAGGCCATCGACTCCGAGGTCGAGAAACTCCGACGTCTGGCCGAACTCTCGAATCGGACCGTCCCTCGACGTGGTCGGGACCAGGGACGACGAAGGGGGTCACCGTGAACCCAGACACCCGCCGAGGTCAGTTCGTCCGTCCTGGGGGACCTCACGCCCTCCTGGTCGTGGTCCTGGTCGGTCTCATGTCCTCGATCCCGGGTCGGGCCTGGGCCGATGGGATCAAGCTCCTCCCTGGTCTCCGAGTCGACTGGACGACCCTCCCCGAGTTCCAGCCAGCTCCGGACCCAGACCCGATCCCGGCCGACGACCCCGGAGCGGTCCTCGTCGAGAAGGGACAGGAGGCTCCGTTCTCCGGTCTCCTGATCTCGGCCGACCGGATGATCTGGTACGAGGCCGTCGTCGTCCAGAGGGACAAGCTCAAGGTCCAGGTCGAGGAGACCGTCGACCTGGCCCAGACGATCCAGGCCACGGCCCTCGAAGGGATGGAACGAGCCGCGAAAGCCGCCGAGCCGAAGTGGTACGAGTCACCCGAGGTCAACCGGTGGGGAGGGTTCCTCCTGGGTCTGGTCCTGGTCTCGGGTGTCGTCGGTGTCGCCGTCGGAGTCTCCCAGGCCGTCGACTAACGTGTCCCCTCCCCGCGCCTAGTCCGTCCAGCTCTCGAAGTATCCTTCGACTCTATACCCGGAGCCCTCACACCCTCCGGGGTCGAGGTTGTCGACTGTGAAGAAGAACCCCCTCCGAGAGAAGTTCAGACCAGGGGTCCGAGACCCCGAGGTCGTCTGTCGAGGGAGGGAGATCCTGACCGGGTTCTGTGTCCGTCACCGATGGCGGGTCAACCGGGACGGACATCCCTGCGACGAGGCGAACCAGAGGAACGTGACCCGGTGCGGGGAGTGTATCCACTATCGGAGCCCGAAGAACGAGGTCGAAGATGATCCGCTTCCGCGTCGGTGACGCCCGGACCGTGATTGAGGGAGTCGAGAAGTCCCTCCTCCGGGACCTGGACGAAATGACCTCGTACAAGATCGAGGGAGCCCATTTTTCTCCGTCGTTCCGTCAACGACGGTGGGACGGGAAGACCCACCTCTTGAGGTACTCCCGTCGATTCGGACTCCGGTTGTACACGGGTCTCGTCCCGATAGCTGCCAGGTACCTCCGGAACCTCGGACACCGGGTCGAGGTGGTCGACGAGAGACGACCTCTCAACCGGACGGTTGACAACCCCCTCCCGTGGCTCGACGACGAGTTCGTCCTCCGTCCCTACCAGGAGGACTCGGTTGAGGCGATCCTCTCGAAGAACCCCGACCTCCCCGGCCGAGGGATGGTCTCGTCGGCCGTCCGGTCTGGCAAGACCGTTATGGCCGGGGGTCTTATCCATCGGACCCAGGCGAGGGCTCTCTTCCTCGTACATCAGGAACGGCAGTTCGATCAGACCTGGAGGTTGTACTCGCACCTCTTCGGTCGTGACCGAGTCGGGATGGTCGGGTCGGGGTACTGGGAGCCGAACGACGTGACCGTCGGGATGGTCCAGGCTCTCCACCCGAAGAGGAAGACCTCGGAGGTCCGACGCCTCCTCCAGTCCGTCGACGTCCTCGTCGTCGACGAGTGTCACCACCTCAAGCAAGCCCAGACCTGGAAGGACCTGGTCCTCAAGTGTGACGCCCGGATCAAGGTCGGGATCTCGGCCACGATTTACCTCTCCAGGAAGAAGGAGTCCGAGAAGTCGACGGTCTGGCTCCAGGCCCTCACCGGTCCTCTCCTCTACACGATCTCGACGAAGAGGTTGATCAGGATGGGAGTCCTCGTCCCGGCGACGATCCGACTGGTCAAGGTCCAGGGACCAGACGTCGTCGACGTGGACTGGGACCAGGCCCAGAAGAAGGGGATCGTCCAGCACGATCAGAGGAACCGGATCATCGCCCGTATCGCCCAGAGGAGGGTGAGGAAGGGACGGAAGGTCCTGGTCATAGCTCGACGTCGTGAGCACATCGACCGACTGATCTCCGAGTTCCAGGAGCACGACCTCGGTGACCTGGTCGTGAGGATCGACGGACGGACTCCGAAGGGGACCAGGACGAAGAGGGTCTCCCAGTTCGTCGACGGATCAAAGCCTCTCTTGATCGGGTCCGTCTTCCAGGAGGCGGTCGACATCCCCCAGATCGAGGACGTGATCGTCGCGGACGGTGGGAAGGACAGGAAGGCCACGATCCAGAAACTCCGGAACCTCACCCCTCACAAGGGGAAGACTGATCGGGTCTACGTGTACGACATGATCGACTTGCACAACCCGACCTTGGCAGCTCACAGTCGGGCTCGGATCAGTGCCTATCGGTCCGAGGACTGTTTCGACTTCGAGGTGATCGACTGGTCAAAGAGAAAGACCAGGAAGAAGGGACGACGTTGACAGGGTAAGGTGCGACGTGCTAACAGTGGACACACTCCGGACCCGATCCATAGCTGCACGGTCGAGACCGGGGCGTCCGATCCGAGGAGAACGTGAGTAAGTCTTCTTCGCGTCGACAGACCCGGAAACGGGTCCCGTCCTCTCGTCCCCCGAAACGGGGTCGCGGTTCTCCCGAGAGGTCGGGGTCAGTGCAGCCCGGAGACGTCGCGCTCCCCGATAGGGGCGGGGGGACCGAGTCCTCGTCCACCGGTTCCCCCGCCCCCCTCCCCACAAGTCTCCGACGGACGTCCATCGGACTCCTGCTCGGGGACCTCTCCACTATGACCGACGACCCTGTCGGTCTCCTCCTCGCCGCGATCAAGGACCACGTCGGAGACCTGGCAGCTCGGGCCTTCGGCGTGGTCCTCCTCTCCACCTTCACCGGACGACAGGTCTCACGGCGGGACCTTGTCGACCTTGGTCTCTCTGTCCAGAATCTTCGGACCGCAAAGAAGAGACTCCAGGAGTTCGGAGTCTTCTTCGAGTTCGCACGGGGGACGGAGAAGAGGGCCGACTTCGTCGTCCGTGGATACGACCTCCTCTGGGACACGGCCGAACGTATCCAAGCGAACGGACACTTCGACGATCTCCGGTCCGAAGTGCTCAAGATGATCGAGACCGACCTGGGTCCTGTGCCGATACCAAGCGGACCCTTTAGACTGGGAGAAGACACAGTTAATCCGGCCTTTGTGTTAGGGGGTAACACAAAGGCCAACACAAAGGCGGGGGCCAGTTCCTCAACGGGTGATTTTACCGGGACAGGTTCTCCAGTCAATCCAGCCTTTGTGTTAGGGCCAGACGCCTTTGTGTTGGCCGACGGGACGACCGTGTCTCTGGACGTGGTCTCCGAGGACGTCAACACAAAGGCTGGAATCACTAAACGAAAGTCTCGTCTAAAGGCTCTCTTCGTACGTACGGGTGAACGTACGTCCGGGTCGCGCGGAGATAGAACAGAGAAGGAAGAGAAGAGAGGGAGAGGGAGGAAGAGAAAGAAGAAATCGAAGGAGAAGAGTCGGACGAAACCGCTCCCCGGTGGTCCTCGAAAGACCTTCGTCGGTGACCCGGCCGAAGTCCGACGTCTCCTCTCCCTCCGTCGTCCGACCGGTCCTGACCAGAAGAGGAGGTCGGACCTCGTCCGGGTTCTGTCCGTCCGCTTCGACGGAGTGTACCGGAAGGCCTGGAGGAAGAAGGTCGGACGACGTCCGATGTCAGCTCGGCCCGGTGACTTCGAGACGGTCGCAATCTGGACGACCCTCCAGGGGATCGACCCTGCCGAGTTCGTCGACTGGGTCACCGAGGAGTATTCGTTCACGGGTGAGGCTGTCGCCTCCGTCGGGATGATCAGGTCGAGGAAGGTCTGGGACCGGTGGCTCTCGAAGCACCCGAAGAAGAGGACCAGGAAGAAGGGACACGCGGGGTTCTCGTACGACGAGGACCCGGACGAGGACGACCTCAAGTCCAGACTCGTCCGGGCCGGTCTCGACGGAGCCGAGGACCTCGACGACAAGACCCTCGCCCGGATCGAGAGACTGTCTCGGGCCACGGTCAAGGCAGGGGGGAAGATCCCGCACACCTCGAAGAGACTCCGACCGTTCGTCGAGTGGGCCTGGAAGAACGTGTACCGGAAGGAGAAGAAGAAGTGATCGACCTCCAGAGACTCGACCTCGAAATGACCGAGGCGAGGACGAAGATCGCGGACGGGTGTCCGAAGTGTGACGGGGTCGGGTGTCACGTCCCGGACGACGAGGACATCGACCCCGACACCCTGGAACCGAAGGTCGTCCCCTGCGAGTGTGTCGTCCGACTTCGTCGAGAGATCTCCCTGATCGACGGGAACGTCCCCAGGGAGTTCCGTCGTCGACTCAAGAGACACTTTGATCTCTTCTCCGATGGACCGAACTCCGAGGTCGCGGACCTCCTCCGGACGTACGTCTCGAAGTTCAAGGCAGCTCGTCGACACGGACTCGGGTTCCTCTTCTCGGGCGAGAATGGGACGGGGAAGACACTCGCCTCGTCGTGGCTCTTGACCAGGGCCATCGCCCGGGGATACTCGGTCTTCTACTCGACCGTAGAAGAGTGGCTCCAGGCCGTGACCCAGGGGTACCGGGACGAGGAGTTCGCAGAGTGGGTCGACTCGAAGAGGGACGTCGACTTCCTCGTCCTGGACGAACTCGGGAAGGAGCACCGGGCCAGGGGGTCCGACTTCGCACTGGCGCAAATTGATCGGTTGATCCGTTCCAGATCCTCGGGTCTCCTCCCGACGGTCGTGGTCACGAACCTCGGGGTCGACGAACTGGAGGACGCCGTCGGGTCGTCCCTGGCTTCGATCCTCCGAGGTCGTCGATTCCGGACCGTCGAATTCGAGCCCGGTGATCACCGTGGGTCCGTTGACTGGGAGGAGTTACTCGAAGATGCCGAAGACTAGATTCGACGTCGACCTGGAGAGGTCGGTCCTGGCCCGATGTCTGGAGGACCCCACGTTCCTCCGGGAGACGGTCGAGGTCGCGGCGCACCACGACTTCTCGACCAAGCCCCACGCCTGGGTCTTCGCTCACCTGTCCCGTCACTACAGGAAGAGACGGGAGGTCATGAGTGGTCGGTCCCTGGTCGCCCGACTCCGGGCCGAGATCAAGGACTCGGACACCCGTGGTCTCCACGCAAAGGCCATCCGGGAGATCGTCGACACGAAACCCGTTGACGCTGGAGCCGCACTCGACCTCCTCCGGGACTTCGTCCGGTTCCAGAGGATGCACTCGACCACGGTCACCGTCGTCGAGAAACTGGAGAAGGGAGACCTCGACGGGGCCGAGGCCGAGTTCGCCCGACAGTCCAGGGAGAGAGTCGGTCGAGTGAGGTACGACTCCCTCGACTGGTACGGGTCCTTCGACGAACGAGTCGCGGACACCCTCCGGGAGATCAAGGAAGGGAAACGTCTTCGGATACGGACCGGGATCAGAAGCCTCGACCGGATCATCCTCGGACAGCACATCGGAGAACTCGGGATGATCCTCGCCACGACCGGGAAGGGGAAGACCATCCTCCTCCTCAACTTCACCGTCGCCGCTGTCCTCCAGGGGTTCGGGGGGATCTTCTTCGCCCTGGAAATGCCAGCTCGACAGATCGCCCGACGACTGGACTCTCGCATCCTCAAGGTCCCGTACACCCACCTCCGTCAAATGAAGTTCTCGCACTCCGACTGGGTCGAGATCGAGGGGATGATCAGTCGGAGGGAGTCGACGTTCAAGGACAAGATCCAGATCGTGTCGGTCCCCGTGTCGAAGTGTACGACGTCCCTCCTGGAGTCGATCATCGAAGAGAGGCGGGCCGACGGTCACCCGGTCGACTTCGTTATGTTTGACTCACTCGACCACGTCAAGTCGGACGTCCGTCGACGGTACGAGCAGAAGAGACACGAAGCCTCCGACGTGTACTGGTGGGCCAAGGGTCTTGCGATGGGTTCGGAGTCAACCCCTGGGTTTGCATCCTGGACGACCTGTCACGCCGGTCGGGAGTGGAGGTATCGAATCGCCACGCCCGAGGCGACCTCGGAGTCGTACGACAAGTCGAGGATCGTGGACGTCGCCCTCTCGGTGAACCAGACCAGGGCCGAGGAGAAGGCCGGAATCCTGACCGGGTATCTGGCGAAGTACCGGGACGGACCGTCCTGGGTCCGTATCCCGATGTCGACGAATTATCAGCTCATGACGTACCGGGAACTCCGGGAGTCCGAACGAGCCGCCATCATGGGAGAGGACGAAGAGGAAGAGGACACGGCTTGAGGATCGATTACGAGGAGCACCTCTCGACCCTGTCGGAGACACGACTCCGAGGAGGGAAGTCCGGTCCTCAAGTCCTGGTCCGTGACTGTCCCCTCTGTGGCGACGACGGGTGGCACCTCTACGTCAACGCTCGCACCGGGTACTGGAAGTGCTTTAAGTGCTCCCAGTCGGGGTCGTACCTCCGACTCGGAGCGGCCTTCTCCGGGATACCCGTACATGAGGCAGCTCGGAGTCTCCGGGGTCTTCCTCGTCGTCGGGCTCCGGGGTACTCGTCCCTGGAGAAGATCAAGGAACGACTTGACGCCCTGACCTGGGACCACCTCCTTCCTCCCCCGGAGATCGACGTCCCTCTTCCGGCCGAGTTCCTCGGGTGTCGGGTCGAGGGAGGGTGGAGGGTACCTCGACCGGTGAAGAAGAGGGGATTCCGTCGGTCGACCTTGGCCGAGTTCGGTCTGGGGTTCTGTCTCCTGGGGAAGTACCGGAATCGGATCGTCGTCCCTATCGTGACCGGGACGAGTCACGCCTTCCAGTCCAGGGCGTTCACGAAGGGCCAGGACCCGAAGTACCTCTCCCCGTCGGTGGACATGAGTCGACTCCTCTTCGGGGAACCGTGGCTCGGTCCTCGGGAGAGGTTCGTCGTCGTGGTCGAGGGAGTCTTCGACGCACTCCGTCTCTGGGAGTACGGGCTCCCCGCCGTGTCGACCCTGGGGAAGACGGTCTCGGAACGACAAGCCGTCCTGATCGGTGAGAGGACGGAGAAGGTGATCCTCTTCTACGACTCGGACGACGACGGGATCTTCGGTCCCGTGTCAGAGGCAACCCGTATACTCTCGTCCGTCGTCCGAGAGGTCAAGGTTGCCTGGCCTCCGGAGGGGAAGGACCCGGACGAGTGTACGAAGGAAGAAGTCGTCCAGTCGATCAAGGACTCCAGGAACGGGGCAGACGTCTCGTCTGTTCTCGGTCGTCGAGTCGGTCGCCTGTAAGTCGCCCGGAAGTTTTCAGAGCGCAAATACGCGGGACCTCGACGGAACCCGCTATAATCCGGGGTTGACTTCCGAGTCTGCTTCGAGTATGATCCCCGGCGAGAGTGGAGACCCGGACGGGGAGGAGACCCATGCCTAGAGGACCAGTCGACAGGAACGGGAACCGACGGATCAAGTGTAAGGAGTGCGGGACCTGGCATCATGCCCTCGCCCCCCACCTCGGGAAGAAACACGGGATGTCCGTCGAGGAGTACATCGACAAGCACCGGGACCCGGACTCCGGTGTCGCCCCTCCGACGATCTCCGATTACGCCTCGAAGGAGATCGACAGGAACCGGAAGAAGAAGAAGGGAGAGAGGGAGCGGCCGAAGACGAAGAAGAACAAGGTCACCCGTCCCCCCGAGGTTCTCGACATCGGAGGATGGGAGGTCGAGATCAGACCGGACGACGACATCCCCGAGTCGGCCCGCGACGACATCCCCGTCCACGACGAGCACTGGGAGGTGGACGAGGACTTCTTCTCTCGGATTGCCGAGGCGATCTTCCTGGACGAAGTCCTCATGATCGTCGGCCCCACCGGAGGCGGGAAGACGTCCGGGGTCGGTGAGTTCGCCTCTCTGGTCAATGCGCCCTGGGTCCGTATCCAGGGGGACAAGGAAACCTCGGTCGGAAAACTCTTCGGGAAGACGAAGGTCGTGACCGACCCGGAGACGAAGAAGCGGGTCACGGTCTTCGTCGAGGGGATCATCCCCCGGGCTCTCCGTCTCGGGTACTATATCGTGATCGACGAGGTCGACGGTCTCGACGAGGACATCCGACTCGCCCTCCACGAAGTTCTCGAAAAGGACGCCAAGGGTCGCCGTCGGTGTACTCTGGAGACGAACCTCGACGACGAGGTCGCCCGGGTCGTCTGGGCTCACCCTCGGACCAGGTTCTTCCTCACGGGCAACAACCTCGGATCGGATCTCATGGGCCTGTACGGGGGAACGGACTCGGCTCCGAACCTCGCCTTCCTCGACCGGTGCGAGAGGGTCAACGTGACGTACCCTCCGAAGGAGGTGATCTCGTCCATCGTTCACAATAAGTCGGGAGGTCTGGACACCCGGTACTGTGACCTGATCGCCAACGCCGTACACGAGATCCTGGAGGCCCATGTCAACGCGGGCTTGACCTGGGTCTTCTCGATCCGTCGGGCCGTCACCCTGGGTCTCAAGTTCCGGTTGTACGAGGAGAGGGGTCTCCCGAAGTCGGACGCGGTCCAGAGGGTGATCCTCGACAACGTCCCGACCCCTGACATTCGGAACGACGTCCGGGGGATTATACAGAGGGTCGGTCTTCCCGTCCCGACGGTGAGGGCGACACCGTGAAGACGACCAGGACGAAGTCGAGGCCGATGGTCTCGGGGTACTTCGGGACCCTGGCCGTGGTCCTCTCCAGAGAACTCGGGGTGAAGGTCGTTCCGTCCGACGGTGCCTGTTGCACCGACTGTCGTACGACCATCGCCCTCCCGATAGCTGCCGAGCACCTCCCCGACGACTCGGCCCGAATCCTCGACGGACTCCTCGACCATGAGTCCGGACATATCCGGTGCGTCAAACTCGACGAGGAACTCGGACGAGTTCCCATCGACAAGGTCGAGCCGCCGGGGACGTCTCCTCAACTTCATACGATAATGAATGGGTTGATCGACGGTCGTGACCAGATCAAAATGACCCGACTGTACCCGGGTGTCTCGGAGAATTTCGATCACTCGTACCGGTGGGGACGGGACAGTCACCTCCGGAACGTCGAGGAGTACGAGAAGACGGGGAACCCGGCACTCGCCCCCTCCCTCTTCCGCAACGTGGTCTGCGTTCTGACCTCGATCATGAGAGGGTACGATCCGAGTCCCTGGGGTGAGGAGGCGAACGACCTGGTCCGGACTCACCTGGCAGACGAGGTCAGGGACGGACTCCGACTCGTCGACGAGTTCGGGTCACCCGAGGAGTTCTTCTCCCTCTCGAAGCGGGTCCTCTCGAAACTGGGGGACCTGGCCGAAGAACCGCCGCCCCCTCCCCCCGGTCCGGGTGGGGAGGGCGATCCGACTCCGGGAGAGGACGACGACGGTGACCCGTCCGGTGGTCAGGGTGGCGAGGAGGACGAAGACGAAGACGACGACCAGGACGGTGAGGGTGAGGGAGACGAGGACGAGGACGGAGACGCCCAGGGCGAAGGGGACGACGAGGACGAGGATGGTCCCCAGGACGACGGAGACGGCCCAGGAGAGACGAACGGGGACGAGGACGAGGGTGAGGACGGGTCCGGGTCTGGAGACGGCCAGGAGGACGACGAGGACGGCGACGACCAGGACGGTGAGGGAGACGACGAGGTCGACGACGACCAGGACGGTGAGGGAGAGGGTGGGGGAGACGAGGACTCCGACTCCCGAGGTGGGGAGCCTTCGGACAAGTGCGAGGGTGAGGTTGACTCGGTCGATCCCGATTACGGTGACGGAGGAGGAGGGATCGGTCCCGCTCTCCGGACCGCCCTCAAGGAAGACCTCGAAGCCCTGGAGTGCGACGACGACCCGGTCGACGGAGCTGCCAGACGTCACCTCGACGAGCAGTGCAAGAAGTCCCTCGGTCGGGTCCATATCCCGCACCCCGTTGCCCTTGCCGCCGACCGGGTGTACGACCCCCTGGAGTTCACCTCGGCAAGCCGACAGGACCTCCTCAAGCTCTACCACTCGATCAAGAACCAGGTCACTCCGGAGATCGGTCGACTCCGGTCTCAACTCCTCCGAGCCCTCAAGTGCCAGCAGGCGAAGAAACTCCGGGTCGAGCAGGAGGACGGGGAGTCCCTCCACGACGGGTCACTCTACAAACTGATCTCGGGTGGGGACGAGAGGGTCTTCCGGAAGAGACTCCCCGGACTCAACCTCGACACCGACCTCTCGATCCTCACCGACCAGTCTGGGTCGATGTCGGGAGGAGGAAAGATCGAGACGGCCCGGAAAGCCGTGATCGCCCTGACCGAGACCTGTGCGTCGATCAAGGTCCCGGTTGAGGTCCTCGGGTGGGACACGGGCGAGACCGTCGTCTATCCGAATCCACCGTACAACCGGGGCGAGAATCAGAGGTATCGAGTCTATAAGACCCACGACGAACCTCTCAACGACACGGTCCGGGCTCGCCTCGCGTCGATGGGTTCCGGTATCCAGAATTGCGACTCCGAGGCCGTTGCGTGGGCGGCTGACCGACTCCAGTTGAGGAGGTCGAAGAGGAAGGTCCTCCTCGTCCTGTCGGACGGACATCCCGCCTCGTCGACCGTGGACTCCGGAGTCGACGGAGTGAATATCCGACGGGTCGTCGACCGGGCCTTCGACGCCGGGATCGAGGTCGTGTCCATCGGGATCAAGACCGACGCACCGAGGTATTACTATCCGGTCTCGATTGTCCTCCACGACATCTCGGCTCTCTCGAAGACCTTGGTCGGAATCCTGGACGCCCTTCTTCGACAGGGGAAGAGGGTCGTCCGCAAGATGGACCGGACAGAACTGGGAGTGTAGGAATGGACGGGGTCTCCTCTCTCTCTGCTTTCTCTCCCCGTCCACGGGACGCCCGGGATGGTCCCGGGCGTCCCGTCTTTCTTCCTAACCGGAAGGGTTGAGCATGGCACCCGGACTCGAAGAACTCCGGTCCCGGTTCTCGAAGGTCGGAAAGGCCGAGCGAGAGAAGAAGGCCGAAGAGGAACGGATCGCTCTCCGGGAGCGAGAGGTCAAGATGGTCGACCTCACCCTCAAGGGACTGGTCGACGCCCGGACCGAACTCCGACTCCAGAACGAGAAGACGGTCCGTCGAGGTGGAGAGGGTGTCGACGTCCCCGACTGTCTCGGGTTCTGTGAGGCCAGGAACCGGGAGAAGGCCAAGAGGGATACCTGTCGGGCTTGCGGGGTCCGTGGGAATTGCGAGTCGACCGACCGTGACCTCGGGGTCTGGAAGAACCTCAAGGCGTACGTCCCTCGGTGCTTCATACTGGGTCTCAACCGGAGGGACAGGAAGAACCGTTCCCAGTGCAACGCCTGTCCGTACAAGACTCCCTGTGTCGGTCTCCGGGAGTACCGGGCTCTCCTGAAAAAGAGGGAGTTCTTCCAGAAGAAACAGAAGGAGAAGGAAGAGAGGGACCGGAAGGAAAAGGAGGCCCTCGCCCGAGCTGCCAAAGCACCCGACGAGATCAAGACCGACGTCGTCTTCGAGCGGTACGAGTATCACGGGCTCACGACCAAGGGCCGACGGTCCGAGAAGTTCTGGGAGGTCGCTCGTCGAGGACGGTTCCTCCTCCGACGGTGGGGGAAGATCAGGGGGACGAAGGTCGACCGTCTCCTCAACGTCTACTCGTCCGATACCGTGGCTCAAGAGAGGATGGACGAACTCACGTCCCAGAAGACGGGCAAGGGGTACCGGTACGACAACCGACCGACTCGGTCCGTCGTGATCCGCCCCGACTCGAAGACCTGGGTCGAGGCTTGACGGAGGACCCATGCCAGAGTATACGAAGTGTCCCCATTGTGGATTTGCCGTCCCGATCCCCGGGACCAGGAAGAAGAGGACGACGAGGGTGATCGCTGGAGTGCCTGGTCAGTGGGAACCGACCGACTACCAGGGAGCACGGAAGGGGGACGAGGTCCTTCTCGTCTTCGGGGTCGGGAAGAAGTCGCAGACCACTCGGGGCCGGGTCGTCCGGAAGTACCGGGGGATCTATCTTCGGACCATCGGACCGCAACCGACGACTCGTACGTTCTTCGACGTCCCGACCGTGGACTCTGCGACGTCTGTCTTCCGGAGGGTGAGGACGTGACCCGTTCCAGGAAGACCCCTCCGGAGAGGGTCCGACCCGAGGTGGCCGTCTCCCCGGAGAACGTCCGGAAGTACGTCCGACTCCTTCGGACCCAGGCCATGAGACTCGCCCGAGCCGAACGGACCGGGATCGACGACGCCGACCAGGAGATCGCACTCCTGGTTATGGAAGCTCTCCCGAAGTACGACCCTCACCGGGCCACGGTCCGACAGTGGGTCCGACTCTACGTCACCGGCCGGGTCCGAGACCGGGTCGCCTCGGCATCGGCCGTGAAGAACCGTCCGACCGTCTGGACGTACGACCAGGTCTGGGGATGGTACCGTCAACCGGCCCAGGCGACTCCCGGGATCGAGGAAGACCAGGAGTCCGAAGATCTGACCACGACCGAGGACCAGTTCTTCGAGTCCGAACGTCGTGTCCGATTCGAGGAGGCCATCGCAGAGGCCGAGTCCGAACTTCGACGAACGGTCCGACCTGGTCAGGCCGACATCGCCGTCAAGGTCTTTCGGACTCGTCTGGAGGAGGCGACGGAGACAGGACGACAGAGACGACAGAACCCCCGGGCGACGGTTGAGTCCCTGGGGATCTCGTACTATGAGGAGAGACGACTCTGGCTCCAGGGTCGGACCCTCCTCCGGAGAGCACTCCGACAGAGAGGAGAACTCGGAGCCCCGGAGAGGGTCCGACCCCGAACTATTCACCACAAGGGCGAACGCCCGTAACTGGAGAGAGAGGGAGGACGAGGAACGATGGCGAAGAAGAAGACGAAGTCCGAGGACGAGCACTCGATCCCGAAGTGCCTGGGGTTCCACGCCGGGGACAAGACCTGCGACGGTGACTCCGAGGCGGCTGACCCGGAGATGCGGGAGAGCTGCCCGGTCCGGGAGGAGTGCATCCGTCTCCAGTCCTACGCGACCGAGAGCGGGGAGGACGCGGACGAGCTGATCAAGGGCCACGCCTCGGTCGAGTCCGTCGTCCGGTGGCTCGACGAGCAGGAGGACGACGACTCCGAGGTCGAGGACGACGACGAGGTCGTCGACGACGAGGAGTCGGAGGCCGACGTCGACGACGAGGAGTCGGAGGCCGACGACGAGGACGAGGAGTCCGAGGACGGCGAGGAGGAGACCGACGAGGACGACTCCGACGTCGAGTCCGACGAGGACGAGGACGAGGACGAGGACGAGGACGAGGACGAGGAGTCCGACGAGGACGAGGAGGAGGCCGAGCCGATGCCGAAGAAGAAGACCACGAAGAAGAAGGAGACCCCGAAGAAGACCACGAAGAAGAAGACGTCGAAGAAGACGTCGGCCAAGGGGAAGACCAAGTCGACGAAGAAGACGTCGACCGAGGCCGAGGCCCCGAAGAAGAAGTCGTCGAAGAAGAAGACGGCCAAGCCCGAGACCAAGGGCTCGAAGAAGAAGGCCAAGCCGAAGAAGGACTCGGGGTCGAAGAAGAAGACGGAGAAGACCGCCCCCGAGAAGCCCGAGTGTTTCGAGGACGAGACGAAGTACAACGGGAACGCGGACCCCTGCAAGTCCTGTCCGGTCGGGAAGGAGTGCAAGACCCGGGTCTACACGAAGCGGACCCTCGCCCGTCGGAAGGCGAAGAAGAAGGAGACGGCCCAGGAGCCGTCGAAGAAGTCGAAGACGACCACGACCAAGGGGTCGACCTCGAAGTCGTCCCAGACGGCGGCTCCGGTCGCCACGGACGGCAACCCGGTCCTCGGGGTCGCCCACTCCCAGGGGTGGGCCGTCCAGGACTTCGGGACGTACCAGGAGGTCGGTCGGTTCGTCGGCCGGGGCCAGACCCCCGAGGTCTTCCTCCGGGTCTTCGAGGACGGGGCGTTCCTCCGGGTCGCCACCTCCGACACCTCCCCGGCCGGTCTCCGGGTCGAGCCGTCCTTCCTGGTCGAGACCCTCAAGGCGAAGAAGTCCGACGCCCCCGGCTTCGACTTCGACCTGGAGGTCAAGACCAAGGGCGTCCGGAAGGCCCTGATCGAGACCCTGACCGACGAGCCCTCGATCATCTAGGAGGTCCGACGTGGCCCCTTCCATCGACGACCTCCGGAAACGGTACCGTCCCGGACGTCGGAAGAAGGACGACGAGACCGAGACCCCTGGCCGTGGTGGTCGGGGGTCTCGGTCAACCCGTCTTTGTATCCGGTGCAAGGGTGAGGGTACGGTCGGGGGAGACGAGTTCTCGAAGACGGCCGAGGTCCGGTGTCCTCGGTGCGGGGGAACGGGGATCGATCCCGACACACCCCACGAAGAACGACGACCTCGACGATCCGGGACCGAGGTTGACCCCGAGGATCTCTTCCTGACCCCGAAGGAACGGGAGGAGAAGAGGAAGAAGCGGGTCGATCCGAAAGCCCTGGCCGACAAGGTCCGGAAGAAGACCGGGAAGAAGTACAAGATCGTCGACGACGGCCGTGGTCACAAGGACGCGGTCCTCTACTTCGGGAAGTACTCCGGGTCGAAGGTCTCTCACCTGGTCGCGGACGAGGACGGACGGAGTTATCTTCTATGGGTCCTCAAGGAAGGATTCGAGGACGAACTCAAGGAAGTCGTCGTCCACCGTCTCCACCTCGAAGGGTACGACCCGGCCGAACGGATGTCAGACCCCCGAGGTACCCTCCCCCGTCGGCCCCCTTTCTAGCACCCCGGAGGTGCCGTCTTGAGTCCCACCGCTGACCCCTGGGTCAATCTTCACGTTCACTCTATGTTTTCCCTCCTCGACGGGGTCGGGTCGTATGAGGACTATGCGAAGAGGTTGATCCGGTGGAGGGAGAAGGTCGGACTCAAGGGACCGGGGTACCTCGCCGCGACCGAGCATGGGTCGATGCGAGGGATCGTCCGTCTCCAGAAGGTCGCAGAGGAGAACGACCTCCGACCCATCTTCGGGATCGAGTTCTACACGGCCGAGGACCTCACCGTTAAGGCTCTCTCCGACGCGGACAAGAGTCTCGTCCAGAAGGAACCGTTCCGGGAGAGACGGTCGTTCCAGGCCCGGCTCGAAAAGTACCGGGGAATCCGACCTCGGTGGCACCTCACCGCCTGGGCTTTGAACGAGACCGGACTCCGGAACCTGATCCGTCTTTCCTCGATTGCCTGGATAGACGGGTTTTATTACAAGCCCCGGATCGACTTCCCCACCCTGGAGAAGTACTCGGACGGGATCGCCATCGGGTCGGCTTGCCTGGCCGGTCCTCTCTGTTCTCCGGTCCTCGACGGTGAGCCGTCGGTCGCCGTCGAGAACGCGGTCTTCCTCAAGGACGTCTTCGGTGATCGGTTCTACGTCGAGATCATGGCGAACGGTATCCCCGAGCAGGACCGGGCGAACCGTGCTCTCGTTCGTATCGCCCGACGACTCGACCTCCCGTTGATCGCCACGGTGGACAGTCATTACACACAGCCTCGGGACTGGAGACTCCAGGAGGCGCTACTCTGTGTCCAGACGAACGACAAGATCGCCAACCCTAAACGGTTCCAGTTCTCCTCTCGGGACTTCTGGTACAAGACCGGAGACGAAGTCCGAAAGGGGTTTCGCCAGTACCACCCCTGGCTAAAGACCTCGGTCGTCCGACGGGCGATTCGGACCACGGCCGAACTCGCAGAGAGGTGCGAGGCGACCTTGACCCTCGACCCCTTGGCAGCTCTCCTTCCGACGCCGTCCGACCGGGACACGACACCCGAGGAGGACTTCGAGGCTCTCCGGGACCTGTGTGTCGAGGGGTGGGTCTGGAGACGGATCGAGGACCGGGCCAAGTTCGTCGCGGGGGTGAGGAAGTCCTCGGTCTCTCGGGTCGTGAAGGAGTACAAGAAACGACTCGCCCACGAACTCCGAGTCCTCCGGGAGAAGAAGTTTTCCCGGTACATCCTGGTCCTGTATGACCTGGTCCAGTGGGCGAGGGATCAAGGGATCTTTGTAGGACCAGGACGAGGGTCGGCGGCGGGGTGTCTGGTCGCGTACCTCGTCGGGGTGACGTCGATGGACCCGGTCGAGCACGGACTCCTATTCGAGAGGTTCCTCCCTCCTGGTCGAGTGGACTTCCCGGACATCGACGTCGACTTCGAGAAGGAGAGACGACCCGAGGTGATCCAGTACCTCGTCGACAAGTACGGTCGAGGGAGCACGGCCCAGATCTCGACGTACTCGACCATGAAAGGGAGGGGTTGTTTCCGGGACGTTGCCAGGGTGTACTCGGTCTCCACGACCGAGACGAACCGGGTGGCCTCTGCCATCCTCCAGAGACTCCCAGGACACGAACGAGAGGACCACTGTATCGAGGACTCTCTCGACACGTCTCCCGAGTGCAAGGCTTTCCGGAAGAAGAACCCGGTCGTCTTCTCGGTGGCCGAACGTCTGGAGGGGACCATCCGTCAAGTCGGTCTCCACGCGGCCGGGGTCGTGGTCACTCCGAACCCGCTGATCGAGATCGTCCCTCTGGAGTCACGGGTCGACCCAGACACGAAGGCCCGGGTCCCGGTGATCGCCGTCGACTTCCGGGACGCCCAGGAACTCGGGTTGATCAAACTCGACGCCCTCGGTCTCAAGCACCTCACGGCAATCCGTCACTCCCTCCAGGCCGTCGAGGATCTGTACGGTGGGGCGATCACCCTGGAGGACCTGGAGTCGGAGCACTACCAGGACCCGAAGGTCCTCGGTGCGTTTGACGATCCGGCGAACCGGGTGGGGGTTTTCCAGTTTGACTCTCCGACCATGTCGTCGATCATGACATTCCCGGTGACCAGATTCGAGGACCTGGTCGCACTCAACGCACTCAACCGTCCCGGGGCCATGAGGTCAGGGCTCGCCCGACGGTACGCCGCCCGAGCCCGGAAGGGAACCAAGCCGAAGAAGGTCCATCCGATCCTCGACCGGATCACGTTCCCGACTCTCGGTGTCCTTTGCTACCAGGAGCAGGTGACCAGGGTCTTCGTCGAGCTGGCAGGGTACGACCCCGGGGACGCCGACAAGATCCGGAAGAAGATCGGAAAGAGTGAGGGTGAGAAGGCCATCGCTCCGGAGAAGACGAAGTTCGTGACCGGTGCTGTCGACCGTGGTCTGGACGAGGACAAGTCGAAGGTCCTCTTCGCCCAGATCCTCAAGTTCGGCGGGTATGCTTTTAACAAGTCCCACGCCGCTGCGTATTCGGCTCTGGCTTACTGGGAAATGAGACTCCTCGTCGAGTACCCCGACACGTTCTTCCTCGGTCTCCTCCAGGCAGAGGATCAACTCCCGAAGGTCGCCCGGTATATCGAGACGTCGGCCCGTCACGGTGTCGACGTCCTCCCTCCCGACGTGAACGAATCGACGACCCGGTACCGGCTGGTCCATCGAAACACGATCCGATGTCCCCTCACCGGGCTCAAGGGAATCGGTGCGAAAGCTGCCGACTCGATAGTCAATGGTCAACCGTTCCGGTCCGTGGCCGACCTGGTCAACCGAACGGACTCCCGGGCCGTGACGTCGAAGGCCCTGGAGGTTCTGGCCCAGGCAGGAGCCCTCGACAAGCTCGCACCGAATCGGAGGTACCTGGTCGAGAACGCGAAGTCCCTGGCCGAGAGGATCAGGAAGAAGGACGGGGAGTCGGTCGACACCGAGATCAGTCTCTCCGGTTCGTCCCCCGACTACTCGAAGACGGAGAGGACCCGACGGGCAATCGAGATCGGAGTCTACGGACCAGGTCACTCCCCCCTCGATGCGTATGCCGATCTCTGGGAGGACCTGGAGTCTCACGGTGTCGAGTTCGTCCGACTCAGTGACATCGACTGGAACGAGTCTCTCGTCTGGGTCCGGGCCGTTGCCCGGGAAGCCAAGGCGATCACGACCGACGACGGACGAGTCGCAAACATGGTCCTCACCGACGGGTCGGGTCCAGACATCCGGGCGAGAGTCGAGACCAAGGAACTCGACCGATTCGAGAGAGCCGCCACGAAGGCACAAGGAAAGGCCGTCCTCGTCCGGGCCGGTCTCAATGCGAAGTCGAAGGGTCTCCGAGTACTCAAGGTCTTCCTGGCCGAAGACTTCCACGCACACTGGCGGTCGAAGGAACTGACCGACGAGGAGAAGAGGGTCTTCCGTCACCCCCTCCACGGTATCCGTCCGAGGTACAACGTGAGGAAGGCCATCGCAGACGAGGACGTCGGTCTCCTCTCGTTCGTCGGTCGGATCGAGTCGGTCAAGATCTGGGAGGACAGGAAAAAGAAGAAGATGGCCTTCTTCGATGTCCAGGCGTGGACGGGGTCGATCCCCGTCGTCTGTTTCGGGTCGTCGTTCCCCTCGTTCAAGAACGCGATCTATTCCGGAGCCGTGGTCAAGATCGAGGTCCTCCGAGGAGACGGTCCGTCCTGGGTCCTCGACTCGGAGTCGGGTTGCTCGATCAAGGACCTCGGATACTGATACGAGTACTGGCAGCTCTCGAAGTATCAGAGGGACACGAACCCCAGGAGGAAAGAGACCATGCCCGAGAAGATCGTGATCAAGATCGACGGAGAGGACGTCAACGTCACGTCCGACCTCGTCGTCGGACCGGACCTCGACAGGGAACTCGACCGGGGGTCGGCCCTCGTCGCCAAGTACGGCCGTCTCCTATCGAGAGCCCAGAACAAGGAAGCCCAGTGCCTCGCGGAGTACCGGCACTGGCGAGCCCGACAGACCGAGACCATCCTCCAGGCCGACCCGAAGCTGGCCGAGTGGAAGGTCAAGGCCAAGGTCGAGAGCCTCCCCCAGTTCCTCCAGCACAAGGAAGAGATCGCGTCGGCCGAGGAGGAGACGCACGGTCTCTGGGGGGTGTACGAGGCCGTCTGTCGACGGTGTGACCTCCTCCAGTCGAGGAACTCCCGGGACGTCCGGAACCTGTCGGCTCTCGGGGTCGACGGTCTCCCGAGTGAGGAGGAGATCGACAAGACCGAGAAGACCCGACGGGTCGGTGAGATCGTCGGGGGACGGAAGAAGAAGTCGAAGACCAAGGGCGCACCGGCTCGGGAGCGTCCGAAGAAGACGCGGTCCTAGTCGGACCAGGGAAGGAGAGACGAAGATGGGAACCGATCTCGACAAGCTCCGGAAGTACAAGAAAGAGCGGTCCACGGGGAAGAACCTCTTGATCCCCGAGGGCGACTCCCTCGTGTACATCGCACCGCCCGCCCGGGAGGACTGGGACCTCCCGTTCCTGGAGACGGCCGTTCACTTCGGGTTCCCCGGTGGCCCGAAGCTCTGCCTCAACTCCGACCGGAACCCGCTCCTCAAGGACCCCGAGTTCCTCAAGCTGGCGAAGAAGGCCGGGGTCGACGTCAACGGCCCCTGCAAGATCTGTCAGACCCTCTCGGGGAAGCCCGGGAAGCCGGGTCTCTGGGACACGGACAAGGACGCCGCCCGGAAGATCTCCGCGAGCAACCGGTTTCTGATGATCGCCGGTCGCCTCTGGGGTCGGAAGGACTCGACCGACTCGTACTCCCCGGTCGAGCCCTTCGAGCTGAAGCCCCTTCCCGTGGGCAAAAAGATCTGGGAGGCCGTGGTCGACATCTTCCTCGACCTGGAGGTCGACATCACGGACCCCCTCGCCGCGATCCTGATCAAGTTCCACCGGGAGGGGACGGGCCTGGAGTCCCAGTACAACATCACTGCCGACCCGAAGACGACGAAGAAGCCCCTCCGTCTCGGGAAGGCCGAACGTCGGATGATCCAGGAGGCGCTCGCGGAGGGGTCCGACTGTGACCCCTACCTCGCCGCCCTGGAGTGGTACACCTCGCCCGAGGAGATGTCCGCACTCCTGGAGGGGGTCGACATCGACGACGACGAGGACGACGACGACGGGGGCCGTGGTCGGGACGACGACGAGGACGACGAGGACGAGCCGCCGAAGAAGTCCTCGAAGAAGAAGTCGAAGAAGTCCTCGAAGAAGAAGTCGAAGAAGTCCTCGAAGAAGAAGCCCACCTGTTTCGGGATCGACTACTCCTCCGACGACGAGGACTGTGAGGACTGCGAGTTCCGGTCCGAGTGCGCGGACGAATCCGGGCACGAGTCCGACGAGTCCGACGAGGACGACGACGTCGACGAGGTCGAGGACGACGAGGTCGAGGACGACGAGGTCGAGGACGACGAGGTCGACTCCGACGAGGACGACGAGGACGAGGACGACGACGAGGACGACGAGGAGGACGACGACGAGGACGACTCCGACGAGGACCTGGAGGACCTGGAGGCGGCTCTCGACAAGAAGACCGGCAAGGGCAAGAAGTCGAAGAAGAAGCCGGTCAAGTCCTCGAAGAAGAAGACCTCGAAGAAGACCTCGAAGAAGAAGTCGAAGAAGACCCCCGCCCGCAAGCGGCCGAAGAAGTAGCCGTCCCGGTGCCAGGTTCCAAGGCAGAACCCCCGGTCCAGGAGAAACGGTCCCTCTCGTTCCCTCCGGACCCTGACCCCCGGCCGGGGGTTCTGCCGTTTCTTGAGGAGGAGTGAGATGGCGAAGTCGAAGAAGAGGACCCGACCGAAGAGGAAGAAGTCGGTCGCACAGCTCATGGTCTCGGCCGACTCGGAACTCATGGTCGGTCAGTCGGCCCGGGACGCCGGTCGTCTTCGGGGTGTGATCCCGACGGGTCTGGAGTCGGTCGACATCGCCATCGGTCGAGGAGGTCTCCCCCAGGGCCGGGTGTCGATGATCCAGGGGGACGAGGGTGGAGGGAAGACGACGTTCTGTCTCTCCTGCTGTCGGTCCGTCCAGGAGCGGGGAGGGGTGGCGATCTATGCCGACCCAGAGAGGAAGCTCGATCTCGGGTACGCCGAGAAAGTCGGGGTCGATCTGGACGAGCTGATCCTCGACCACCCGAGAACGATGGAACGGTTCGCACTGACCCTCACAAGGTCGGTTGACCGTCTCCTCGACATCTGCGAGGAGGAGGGGGAAGAGATCCCGGGGTTGATCGTGGTCGACTCGATCACGGCCCTCGACACCTTCCTCGAAACGTCCCTCGAAGACCTGGCCGGTCAGGGGAAGCCGAGGAAGGGGAGGAAGAAGGGAGAGGGGGTCGCCCCGAGGGTCGGTGCTCAACCGATGGCGATGTCGGTCCTCCTACGGAAGATCGTCCCGGTCCTGGCCGAGTCTCCCATCGCACTCCTCCTCGTCTCACAACTTCGGACCAAGCTGACCCACTGGGGAGCCCAGAACGACTCGACCTGTGGCCGTGCTCCGAAGTTCTATTCCTGCCTGATTATCCAGGCCCGTCCGGAGTCGGAGAACGAGTCGGGCTCAAGGGTCGGGGAGCGGGTCGAGTTCTACGTCGCCAAGAACCAGATCGCACAGCCGTTCAAGTCGGGACAGTACTCGATCCTCGGAGCCCGGGGTCTCGACCGGGAGAGGGACATCCTCGACGCGGCCGTGACCCTGGACCTTGCCGAGAGAGCTGCCAAGGGCGGGTGGATTACGTTCTCGGACGACACCCCGTTCAAGGGTCTCAAGGTTCAGGGGCCGAGAGGTCTTCGGGTGAAGATGCGGAAGAGACCGGAACTCGGGGACGAGATCCGAGCCGTGATCCGGAAGACGGCCGGGTGGGAGGACTAGGATGGGACAGACGAAGGGTGAGATCGAGGCCGAGGTCCTCTCTCTGGAGACCAGACTCCGAGAGGTCAGGGACCAGATCCGGGTGCTCTCCGAGAAGACCAGAGCACAACCTCGAATCCGGATCGGGAAGAGCAAGAAGGCCGAGGCGAAGAGACAGGCCCGTCTCGACCGTCTGGTCAAGGCACGGGTTGAGAGGGATCAGATCATCCGTGCTCTCAAGAGAGCCCGACACCGTCTCGCGGATCACGTCAAGGGCGAGATGTCGAAGGGGGGTTGACGGTGAGCCCGAAGAGGACAAGACCGAAGAGGAAGGCCAAGCCGACGAAGACGACGGTCGTGGCTTTCTCCGATCTCCACGCCGACAACGGGATGTCGATGTCGAAGTACGACGACCGGGGAGTCTCGGACCGACTGACCGACGCCCTGGACATCCTCGACCGTGTCTGGAGGTTGGCCGACAACGTCGACGCAAACGCCATCCTCTTCCTCGGTGACCTCTTCGAGAGAGCCCGGGTCGACTCGATCACCTTCACCGAGGTTGCGGCCCGACTCCAGCTCCTCCAGGCGAACCTCATGATCCCCCTCTTCCTCATGCCCGGGAATCATGACCTCGTCGCCAAGGACTCCCTCCGTTCCTCGGTCGACATCTTCGACGCCCTGGAGCTGCCTCACACCTTCGTCGCCTCGTACGAAAACCCGCTCTTTACCCCGGCCGGTGAGGAGGCGACTCGGTTCCTCGGGTGTCCGTACGAGAGACCGACGGTCGCCCGCCGTCGGCTGGCCGATGTCTTGACCTCTGGGACGGCCGAGCCCTTCTCCAGAACCGTCCCCCTCCTCCACCACGACATCGACGGCGGGAGGGTCGGGACGTACTCCCCGACGGACACGGTCGGTCGGGACATCTTCTCTCACTTCCCTCTCTCGATCTCGGGCCACTATCACACCCCCCAGATCCTCACCGTCAAGGGACGGCACTTCTACCCCGGGAAGAAGGACCCGTACTCGGCCGAGTCGATGCGACACGGACTGGTCTACCTCGGGTCTCCACGTCACCTCGACTTCGCAGACGAGGGAGAGCACGGTGCCTGGTTCTTCGAGTTCGTCGACGGTCAGTTGACCGAGGCCGAACTCTACCCTCTCGACTCTCCCCGGTTCCTGACCGTGGACTTCCAGTCCAGTCTCGACCCGAGTGAGGCAGCTCGTCTCGTCGACGGCAAGACGGCGTCATACATCCGGGTCCGGGTCAAGGGTCCACGTCACGCCGTCGACGGTCTCGACCGAGAGGTGTACGAGGGAGCGTTCGTCGAGGCTCTCTCCGACAAGTCGGTCGTCCGGGCCTTCTCCTGGGAACCCCAGATCGAGGCGCACCACGTCACCCGGGTCGAGGTCGACTCGACCCTCGGTCTCGACAAGATGATCGAGGCGTATGTCGACTCGGACTCGGTCGCCCTCGGGGGACTCGACGAGGACGAGGTCCTCGATTATGGGAAGAGACTTCTCGCGGAGGTGCGGAAGTGATCGTCCTGGAGAGCGTGACCTTCGGTGGGTTCCTCGGATACGTCGACCGGTTCACTGTCCCTCTCCGGAGTCGGGGCTTGACCCTGATCGTCGGGGAGAACGTCGGTCGGTCCGGGTCGGACAGCAACGGGTCTGGAAAGACCACGGTCTTCGACGCCGTGACGTGGGGACTCTACGGGGAGACGGTGACCGGCGAGAAAACCGAGGAGGTGATCAACCGTCTGTCGAAGAAGGCAACGGTCAGGGTCGTCCTCACCGACGAGGACCGGGAGGTCTCGTACCGGATCACCCGGACTCGGAAGAAGTCGGGCGGGACTCTGGAGTTCCTCCAGGTCGACGACCCCGAGGACGAGGAGGGGATCGACCTCAAGGGTTCGTCGATGTCCGAGACCCAGGAGAAGATCGACACCCTCCTCGGTCTCGACTCCCTGGCCTTCCGGACCTGTGTCCTCTTCGGTCAGGGAGAGGCCACTCGGTTCGCCTCGTCGTCGACGACCGACGCGGAGAGGAAGAGGATCTTCCGGTCGGTCATGCGACTCGAAGAGTGTGAGCGGGCCAGGGCTCTCGCGGCCGAGAAGAAGAGGGACCTCGACTCCCGGGTCACGACCAGGTCGACCGACCTCCGTCACGCCCAGGACCGACTCGACGAGATCGAGGAGGACCTGGAGTCGGCCGAGGAGAAGGTGGTGACCTGGTCGGAAGACCGTGACC
>Ga0180434_10000117_pt1 | contig 113077 bp, 138 predicted proteins | sample SS_ome_7_FD_132453 | JGI IMG/M metagenome (GOLD analysis project Ga0180434, IMG submission 132453) | Hypersaline lake sediment archaeal communities from the Salton Sea, California, USA - SS_1_D_2 metaG | ecosystem: Environmental > Aquatic > Non-marine Saline and Alkaline > Hypersaline >... | reverse complement strand
GCGGCACCAGCTCGACGACGTTGGAGCAGTCGGGCAGGACGTAGATGGAGCCGTCGATTCGGCGCACGCGCAACCCGCGCCCGTGCTCGGCCGGTTGGATGTCGAAGCGGTCGCCGCCAGGCGTCTCGATGCGGAACCAGTCCGACTCTGCGAGCGGCTCCTTGCCCGGGTTGTCGTGGGCCGGTGACGGGAACACCTTCAGCTTGCCCCTCATCGCTTCCTCCGCTTGGTGAAGTACTCGTCCACGTCGCCCAGGTAGACCAGGACGCCGCCCTTGTCGCAGTCCTCCAGCTCTTCGAGCCAGCTCGCGTCGGGCCCGATGGGCTCCACGCCGCCGTTGACGTGCTCGACGATGAAGCGCCACGCCTCCTCGCGGCTGGCCGCGGCCACGACCACCTCGCGCCGGTTGGCCCCTGGCCTGGTCGCGTAGCGCAGGCGGTAGAGCTTGGAGTAGGCGCGGCTGAACAGGGGCGTGACGGTGACCTCGGCCTCGGGGTCGTCGGACTCCAGCACCAGGGCGCGGGCTCTCTTGTCGCCCTTGGCCACACCATTCACGAACTGGGTGAGGCGCTCGATGCTCGGGATGGTGAGCTGGCCGCCGGACACGCTGACCACGAGCAGGGGGTATTCGGTGTCGTTCACGCCTTCCTCCTTGTCTTGGCCAGCATCATCCCGGCCTGTGAAAAGGTGTCGCCGAGGCACACCTCCTCGCCGTTGTCGGTGCGGTAGTAGCGGGTGACGAAGCTGTCGTCGTCGCCGTCGAACTTCGGCGCGAGCGCGGCTCTCGGCTCGACGGCCCACCCGTCCTCGTGCTCCCACCTGTGTAGAAGCCAGTTGTAGTCCCACCGGCCCGAGAACGCCCGGCGCAGGAGGGTGATGATTCTGGGGCGCCGCTTGGCCATCAGTAATCCCCGGAGTCGTAGTGGACGACGCAGGCCGCGTCGAGCGGGACCTCCTTGAGGTCGCTCGCGGTGATGGGCTGCCCATCGTCGAACAGGTCGTCGCCGTGCTGCGCGTGGAGCATGCGCAGGGCGTGGGGCCGGTTGGCCGCGAGCACCACCGCGGTTCCGCCCGTCACCGGGCCGTCGAAGCTGGTCCTGTAGAGCTTCATCGCTCACCTTCCTTTTTCTGCGGCCAGCCGCCAGGCGGCCGGATGGACTCCATCAGCTCGTGTGCCTTGCGGGTGTGCCCCCAGACCTCGGCGAGCGCCCTGCTCTCCGGGGTGGGGTCTTCGTCCCGCATGACCACCACCGCATCCACGAGCAGGGGGAACAGCTCCAGCACCTCGTTGAGTGGGTGGTAGGCCCTGTGGATGAGCCCACGCTCCTCGCAGATGGTGACTAGCTCCTGGGCTCGGGCGACGTCGATGTTCGTGAGCTTCCTGGTCACCTGGTCTTCTCCTCTGCGACCAGCTCCAGGGCGTCATCCACCCGGTCTGCGAGGTCGTTCATTTCGGACGGCGAGCGCCCGTGCCGGGCGTGGAGCCGCGCGAGCTGTCGGATTTCTTCCAGGGCCTCGCGGATGGTCTCGGGCTTCATGCTTCGCACCTCCTGCTCTACAGTTCCAGGTCGTCAGCGGCAAGGGGCAGAGTGTCAACCTCCAGGTTTAAGGGGGTTCAGAAATAGAGCGCGTTTCTGGAGGCGGTCAGGCAATCACGTACACGCGCCCGCCCGCCCGGGTGCGGGTAAGGGGGGTCGAATCGCTGCTAGCATCCCCGAGCATCCCTGACGAGGTTGGAAGTTGGATGCGGTCAGGCACGTCACACCTCCCGACCGGGCCGGGCAGCTCGGTTGCCCCCCACTGACAGCCCTGGGCCGTGGGCCTGGGCCTGGGCAGCTCGATTGCCGGTGGTGGTGGCCTTGGTCAGGGTGGCAACCTCCAGGGCTACAAAATCGGCTCGCTAATCCTCGCACCAGAGCACGAACGACTATCGGTCGTCGTGGTAGCTCGGATGCTTCCTGGCCGGTGTCCTGGGCTTCGGCTTGTGGGGGTGGGCTGTGATCCTGGGGCCTGGGCCTGGGGAGGCTCGGGGGAGGTGTGCTGCCCTGGTAGCTATCGAGGGCTCGTGTAGGTTCCGGGGTGCTCGGTGGTGCTCACTTCGGGGCCTGGGGGATGCTCACGGATGCTCGGGGATGCTCGCTGTCCAGGAATCATCCGCCAGGCTGTTCAGGGCGATGAGGCTCGATAGCGAGCGGTGTAGACCTCCCCACCTCCCCGGGGCTTGGGGCACCCCTTGCTCTTCCTCCCCCTGCACACCCCTCTATCGCTACCTCTCCCCCTGTCTCTGCCCCCTGTTGGATTCTGTGATACTCGCTCGCCTATCCTACTTCCTGCCCTGCCCTCTGTTCTACTGCCCTTTGTGGGGTTCTACTGGTGTGTCTGGGCTCTGCCTTTGTGGGGTGGTTCTCGTGGTTCCCTGGGGTTAGCTCCCCTTTGTGGGGTTCTGCCTTTGTGGGGTAGCTCGTATCACGTGGGCCTGAAGTGGGTGCTCTGGTCGTTCCTACTCTGCGGGTGTGCTCGTGAGGTCATCTAGAGCCTTTCTTCCCTGTAGCACCTTCAGCGCGTGCGCTGCTTCAGCTACCTGCTTCGGGCTCCCCGTATAGGTGAGCTGGATGTGTCCTCGCTCCGGGTGTCTCGGGTGTTCCTCTGCTCGGATGCCGGCTACCCTGGTCATCGTCGTCGGGGCTGCGAGTCGTAGCCCGGCCAGCTTGACCAGGTGCCGTATCGCCAGCGTGGCTATCGTGTCCTCCACGGTCCTCGACACTATCCTGCCCAGTGGCCTTGGTCGATACTTCCTGTTCAGCTCGCGCAGGCTTTCCAGCATCGCTTTCCTGGGCCACAGGTCCAGCGTCAGCACCGCGGTCGCTGCGTCGGTGCTGCTCCTGGTCCAGCGGCCGTCCGCTGCTAGCAGTAGCTCCTCCGCGGCCTTGCTCGGGTGGCGCAGCCCTGGGAACGTGGCTCTGGTGCGTCTGGTCTTCCTGCTCTCCCGTCTGTCTGCCCTGGCCCGCTTCAGGGTCTCCAGGTCTGCCTTGCGCCTGCCGCGGCGGCTGTCGGGCCTCGGGCTGCTCGTGAGTATCAACCCCTCGGTTGTCGCTTCCAGCTCGGCCGCCGTCACATACTCCTTCCCGCCTTTGTCTCGCTCCAGACCGTTCACCACCCGCGCCAGTATACCGGAGGCGTGGTCCTTGGTGATGCCGAACGCTGCCGAGAGCTGCTCTGCTGCCCGGGTGGCCTCGGCCACGTTCAGAGGGCGGCCCTTCTTCGCCTCTTCTGCTATCCAGGCCCGGGGGCTTGGCCGTGGCCGACGCTTGGGCCTGCCCTTGCGGTAGCGGTGGCGCAGCTCGTTGAGCTTCATTCGTCGTCACCCTCTGGGTTGTCGTCTCCGAAAATAGCCCTGGCCATGACGCGGTCCACCACCTCGTCAGGGATGCCCGCAATGCCGGCCTCGATATCACGCATCAGCTCCTCGCTCGTCCTGGCCTTCTTCAGCTTCACCGGCTTCACGGGTGGCCGGTCGATGTCGTAAAGCCTGGCGACCTCCTCGATCTCCTCTCTGGTCATCGGCCGGATCTCGATGTCGTCTGGCTTCGGCGGTGGAGGCGGCCAACCGACCTTTGACGCGAGCCGGCTGGTCGCCTCCTCGACAGCGCTGGCCGGGAGGTGGACGCTGAATCGCTCGACGCCCTTGTCGGTCAGCTCGCGCTCGTGCCAGCGCTTCAGGGCCGCCCGCACCTCCCGCTCACGCTCCTCCGGGTCTTCAATAGGCCCGCTCTCGATGGCCGGGTGTGGCGGCAGCGCGTCGGGGTCTCTGAACTTGACCCCGCCTGGGCCTGGGATGTCGTCGATGATGATGAACTCCTTGCGCATGACCTTCGTCGGCGTCGGAGGCATCTTCACACCGGCCTCGGTCAGCGTCCTGGTCGCCGCGACCGTGACCAGCACCTCCAGCTTCGGCAGGCGCGCCCCTGGAACAGCGTCGAGAGCTGCGCGGATCTCCGTGTCGAGCGCGGTCGCGGCCGTGTCCAGGGTGACGCCCAGGCGCCGCGATAGCTCCTCGATGCCCCTCGCGAGCGGGAGGGCCTTCGGGATGCCGCGTGACGGGTGGTGTGGGTTCTCCGCACGGATGGCCTTGGCCAGCTCGAACGCATGCGCGAGCCTCTTCGCGTCCTCTTTGGTGACGACTGCCGCCTTCTTTGGCTCGGGCTCGGCCGGCTTCCACCGGCCGCGCCTGAACAGCCGTCGCAGGTCGCGCAGCTTCATCAGCTCGGCCGGTGGTGTGGCAGCCGGCGCAGGGCAGTCAGCTTCGACAGCATCGCCTTCGGGCCGTAAACCTTGAAGGTGATGTAGCCGGGCAGGTGCTCGGTCGGAACGGTGTAGGCCAGGGGCGCAGCGCCACCGGGCGGGATCTCGTAGGTGCTGCCCAGGGTGCCGGCCTCGTCGAAGAGCTTGGCCGTGATGGCGCAGGCCAGCTTTCGAGGCCTCTTTTTGCGCCTGGCGGCGGCGTCCTTGGCCCGAGGGTTTTCGCGGAGTTCCTTGAGTTCCAGGGCGCCGAGGGCCTGCTCCCACCGGCTCTTGAGCACGCTGACCGTGATGAAGCGCAGGTGGTCCCACTCGCCGCCGAAGCCGTTGATGCCCCGGAGCGTGCCGATGTTCGCCGCGGCTGCGAGCCTGGTCGTGGCCTCGATCTCCGGGATGCGCCTGTCGGCCCGGTGGGCGCCCTTGGGGAAGCGACCGGCCGGGAGGACGGAGTGCGGGAGCCTCACGCCTCGTTCGGCGTCCTTGCCGCGGATGGGGTCGTTTGGCTCCGACATGCTGGCGATGAAGCGGCGAGGCCCGTGCACCCGGAAGACGAGGGCGTTGCGAGACGAGTTGTACTCCGGGTTCTGGATGCGGCTGGTCGCGTGGTCCGCGGCGGTCGGGACGTACCCGTCGTCGTGCGACCGGGCGAGGGCGAGCCCGGCCGCCAGCTCGCCCAGGGTCTCCGGGGCGCCGTTCGGGGCGTCACCCATGAGCCGGGCGGCCTCCTCGTTCGCCGCGGTCAGCTCAGTGCCCATCGGCACCCTGAAGCGGATGCGCCACTGGTCGGTCTCCCGGTTGTCGATGAGCGCCGTCCCGACGTGGGCGAGGCTCGCCGCGGCCTGGACGCACGCCTCCTCGGCCAGGGTGAAGATGCGACCCTGCGCCGACCCGTTGAGGTGCGGCCTGGGCTTCTTCTTCGGCTTCGGCCTGGGGCGCCCCTTGCGGTAGCGGTGTCGGAATTCGTTGAGGTCCACTGTGCCTCCCTCCATACAGTTCTAGACGGCCACGCCGTAGCGGGTCGTCCGTCCGGTCTTGGTCGCGGTCAGGTCGCCGGCCTTGGCGAGCCGGCGCAAGCTATCGAAGACCCGCGTGTACTGCCAGCCGTGGTCCTGGGCTGCCCAGGTCTTTAGCTCGGCCGGGGCCTGGCGAGTGATGGCCGCGTGCACCTCGGCGGCCGTGAGCGGGCCGGCTGCCGCGAGCGCCACCCGGGCGGCCTCGCCCAGGGCATCGCGCTCGTCCTTGGGCAGGACCACGCCCGCCCTGCGAGCCGCAGGAGCCTCGGCCTCTGCCTGGGTCGGGGCCTGGGTCGTTTCGGCCGTGGTGGCGACCTGGGGCTCACCCTGGGCCGCGGCGGCGTCGTTCCACAGCTCGGTGAAGCGCTCGATGCCGTAGCGGCCAGCCTTCTCCTGGACCCAGGCCGGGGCAGCGACCAGGGACTCCTCGCGCCGCGGGAAGCCCTCGCCCGTGTCGAGCACCACCTGCCGGGCGCCGCCCAGGGTGGCCTCGGCCTCGGCGCGGGTCATGGTGTCGGTGGTGCGCTCAATGGCCCGCATGCCGAAGCCGCGCTTGGCCGGGTTCGCCTTGGCCGGCATCATCGCCCGGCGCATGCGGAAGACCGCCCAGGGCACCGCGTCCAGCATCGAGTCGGCCAAGGCGAGCGCCTCGGTGTTGCCGCTGGCCTCCAGGACGCCGCGCAGTGTGCGGCTCTTGAACAGCTTCATCCGGGGGTTGAAGCGCAGCGCCACCTCTTCGATGACCAGGGCCTCGGCCGCGGCCTCGGGCTCGGCCAGGTAGCGGTCAACGACCGTGCCCTTGCCCTGGCTGAAGGGGCAGAACGAGCACGCGCTCTTGAGCCAGCGGACGCCGGTCTGCTCGGTGATGTAGTCGTGGCACTTGGCCCGGTCCCAGCCCCACTCGACCAGCGGGTAGCAGGCCACCCGGGAGCCAGCCTTGCCGAACACCTGGTCCTTCTCGACCCGACGCAGCTCGTCGGCGTTGAAGCCGATGACGTGGAGGTAGGGCTCGTCGCCAAGCTCGCGCGCGACCCAGTGGTCCAGCACGGCGCCCTTGAACTTGAGCGAGCACTTGCGGCAGCCCCCGGTCGTCGGGATGGTCGCCGCGCCCTTCATCTCGGCGGCGATGGGGTAGGCGCCTGCGAGGTGGCACTCGGCAGGGCTCGTGCTGTCCTCCAGCACCTCGGCCGCGGCGCCGCTCGGGCCGGCCTTGCCCACCTGCACGAACCGGACGCCGGCCTCGCGCAGCCTGGGCAGGATGTGCTCGGTGACCAGCTCGCCCGTCGTGGGGAACTCGTTGCCCACCTGGGCCGTGAGGAGAATGACGTGGTCCAGCGGGACCGGGCAGGTGTGGGGCTCGGCCAGGTAGCGAAGGAGGATCGCCGTGCTGTCCACACCCATCCCGTAGGAGAACACCATCCACTTCGGGGTCGTCGTCATCGTCTACTCCCTACGCCGCGGCCGGCAGCGCGCCGGCCCGGGAGGCGTTGCCGAACATGAACGGGGTCGGCCGCAACGGGCACTCGGCATGCCCGACGCGCCGGATGTCGAACTGCATCACACCGTCGACCGGCGCCATCGGCCGCACGAACCAGACGCAGCGGAGGTCGGCCTTGCCGGTGCGCAGGTTCAGGGCGTGGAATGCCGCGCTGCCCTCGTCGGTGCGGACCAGGGCGTAGAGGGCGCCGCGCTCACCGCGGAGCAGCACCGGGGCGAGGTGCAACCCCGGGCGGCTGACGTCGGTGCGGGCCTCGGCCTTCAGGGTACGGCTGCCGAAGCGGAAGTCCGTCCAGTTCACGTCCCAGGTCTTCGCCGTGTCCATCCCGCGCTCCGTGTTGTGGTGTGTGTTAAGCATGGCCCCACAGTAAGACCCACGCGCGGAGGGTGTCAACCTCAAAGTTTAACTTTCTTTTATTCCCAATGAAACCCGCATACTTCCAGATCACGATTTTACTTGACGGATCTGTGCCGAACGGCGGATTCGTTGCTCGGTGCCAGAAAGCGGAATGATTGCGCTTGGTTGGGCTACAGAAAGTTGTAAGGGAGGTAGATACTTGAGGAATTCAGCTCGGCTCGAACTAGCCCGCCAGGCCGTACACGGTGCGCTTGCCGTCCTTGGCCGCGACCACCTTCCCGGCCTTCTCCTGCCGCTTGAGGGCGTCGAAGACGCGGATGTAGCACCAGGAGCCGGCCTCGATCTGGCCCTGGAAGGTCGGCAGCTTCTTCATCGCGGTGGGGCTGCCCTGGATGTTCTCGTTCACGGCCGCCGCGGTGGCGTCGTTGGGCGCGGCCTCCAGGCTGGCCACGGCGACCAGCACCAGGGCGTCCAGGATGTCGCGCTCGTCCTTGGGCAGCACCACGGACGGGGCGCGCTCCTTCTTCCCCTCGGCCGGCGCCGGCTTCGCCTTGGGCCGGGCCTTGGCCTTGGCCGCGGGCTTCGCCTTGGGCTTGGCCGCGCTCGCCTCGGCCTCGGCCTTGCGCTGCGCCTCGTCGATGGCGTACTGCTCGGGCGGCAGGGTGGCCAGGATGCGGTCGTTGTACGTGGCCTCGTCCACCACGCGGAAGGCGCAGTCGTCGAGCTGGACGAGGAACGCCGGCTCGCCCTTGACGGTGGCCGTGGCGAAGCGGACCAGGGTGCCGTCCGCGGGCTCGGCCCGGGTGTCGGTGATGGTGACCTTGCGGGTGCCGACCTTCTCGATCTTCGGCAGGCCCTTCCGCTTGCCGCGGGTCACCAGCTCGTCGGAGTAACGCACGATGCGGGCCTTCATGGTCTCGGCGGTCTCGGTGGTCTTCGTGGTCATGGTCTGTCCCTCCTCGGGGTCGGTTGCGGGCGCCTCGGGCGCCGTCTCGGAATCCTCGTGCTCGTCGTTCTCGTCGGCGTCGTCCCAGTCGAGCCCACAGGTGCACTCGGGGCACTCGGGCTCGCCGTGGAGCAGCGGGTGGTCACAGTTCGGGCAGCGCCACTCGCCCTTGCTGTCGCGCTCGGGGGTCATGTACATCCTAGTCCTCCTCCTTCTTGGCCGGCAGCACCGGCCGCTCGGGCTTCACGATACAGACGAAGTGGTCCTTGCAGTACGTGCAGCGCCGCGCCTCGGACGCGGGCTGTGCTCGCAGGTTGCGGAAGTAGGGGCAGGTCGTCTTCCGGCGGGTGCGCCTCACCGTGGCCTCCTAGCAACCGGCCGCGGCAGCGGAGCCGCGCCGGGCGATGACGGCCTTGGCCTCGGCCCGGTCCAGCTTGCGGCGGCGCAGCCGGTTGACCTCGCGGACGATGTCTTTGCCGGTGCGGCCGTCGTTGACGTAGTCGGCCACGGCGCGGGCGAAGGTGGCGAGCGGCCGGTTGCCCCGCGCCGAGTTGCAGCGCTTGCAGGCGGTGACGAGGTTCGTCTCGTGGTTCGAGCCGCCCTTGGACTGGGGCTTGACGTGGTCGAGGGTGAGCACCGCGCCGTCCTCCACGGTGGCCCCGCAGTAGGTGCAGCAGAGGCCGTCGCGGAGGTAGATGGCGAGGCGCTTGTCCTGCCGAATCCACTTCCCACCCTGGTTCGCGCTGTTCATCTTCCGCTCCGTGTTGTGGGTTCCGTTAGCCATGAACCAAAGGTATGACGGCCCGAACACCTTGTCAACCCCGAAGTTTAACTTAATCTGTTTCCCAATGAATACCGTCGTGTTCCAGGTGCACTTTTTTTGCGGCCTGGCGGCAGAGCCAGGCTGAACAGCACTTCGCTTTCTAAACCTGGAGGTATAACGTCGGGTTACGCTACAAAAAGTTGTAAGCGATTGTTTTTATTCGTAGTCGCCCTGGCCGCTATACGTGGGGAGGTCTGGGTACGCGGCCCGCGCACGGAGCGCTTCCTTTTCTGCCTTCTGCCGGGCCTTCCGGCCGTGGTAGCGGGCGTTGAGGAAGCGCAGGCTCGCGTTCGCTTCGGCCGGGTGGGTCGCTGCCCAGTGGGAGCAGTCGGGACAGGTGACGTGCTCGTGCTTCCCGGTCCACCGGGCCGTGACCGGGGCGCCGCACGCGATGCCGACCTGATGGCCTGGCCGCAGAGGTTCGTCACCGGTTCGGTAGGCGACTCGGAGGTGAATGAGCCCGTCGTCGTGGGAGTCAGCTCGACGCTGCGTCACAGGGTTCCTCCGCATCGCCTTCGCGGTAGTCGACCAGGTAGACGAACCGGATCGCGTGCTTGAAGGTGTCGTAGTCGCCTCGGACCTCGCAGGTGGCCCGGGTGCCACGGTGGCCGGTGCACCGACCGACCGCACGCTCGGCCCGTCGCTCGGCCTTCTCGATGCGGTCGCGCGACGGGCCGTGGCCGTCCTTGTAGGAGACGTCGACCGGCAACGGCACCGTCACCTCGAACACCTCGCGGCGCAACCGGTTGACGGTGGGCTCGCGCCGCTCCTGCCGCAGCTCCCGGCGCAGCTCCCGGATCTCCTTCATCTGCGTCTTGTTCCTGATTTCGAGCTGTGCGCACAGCTCCTCCAGCTCGGCCTTGGTCACCTTCTTCTTCACGGCCCCTCCTCGCACTGCCCGACCGCCGGGTGCAGCGGCCGGCTGAACGGCAGCCCAGGCCCAGGCACCACGACGGTCCCGTTCATCGGCACCGCCCTCGGCAGGGCGACATCCCTGTCGGTGCAGGTGCCGTTCCACTCGGTCAGCGAGGCCGTGGTGATGTCGAGCAAGCTCTGGGTGTCGTCCAGGCGCACTCGGAACTCCCCGAGCAGCCGCAGCGCGACCCGGGGCGGTCGCTCCTGGAAGACAGCCTCGCCACCACAGCCGGGCTCGGTCCAGTACACCACAGGCTCCTCGGGCTCGTGCATCAGCGACCCGACACCCAGGCGCCAGAAAATACCGTCGCCGTCGCAGTACCACACCCGGGCCGCTGTCACATCACCGAAGCCCACAAACGAGCCAGAGGCATCGCACCACACCACGGCCGGCGACGGTGACCCGGCCGGGCCGGCATCGCCAGGCGCGCCTTGAGGCCCTGTCGGGCCTCGTTCCCCTGCCGGCCCCTGCTCGCCTCGGGGGCCTGCCGGCCCTGGTTCGCCCTGTGGACCGCGTTCGCCAGACGGTCCAGGTTCCCCGGCCTCTCCAGCCGGGCCGGGCTCTCCTCGCGAGCCTGGGGCACCCTCTGGCCCCTGCTCGCCGGCAGGGCCGCGCTCACCAGCCGGGCCGGGCTCGCCCTGCGGACCCGGTGGCCCCTGCTCGCCAGCCGGGCCGGGCTCGCCTACCGCCCCGCTGTCACCCGGCTCGCCGGGCTCCCCGTCTTGGCCATCGGCAGCGCAGCCGGCGACCAGCAAGAGCACCATCAGCGCTCGCTTCATGGCTCCTCCTGTTCGGCATCGAGGGCGAAGGGCTCGGTCACCAGGCTGCCGAACAGGAACTCACCATCCTGCTCGATATCGGCCACGGCCCCGCGCTCGTCGTCACAGAGGAAGACCCGGTCGCCGTGGCCCAGGCCGAGCTTGAGGATCTCACTGGCAGCCGGCTCCACCGACAGGGGCACCCGCTTCGTGACCGGGTTGCGCCTGCTGAAGTCCACCCTCACCTCCGGTATTGCCATCGTCTTCACCCGTCCTCCGTCTTCACGCGGAGCCCCCGCGGCTTGCTCATGTTCGCCACGGCCCGGTTCAGCACCTCGGCCGCGGCCTCACGCTCCTCGGGGCTCGTGATGTCGGCATCGTCCAGCACCGTGACGCACACCGGACACAGCTTGCCCTTCGCCCAGCGCTCGTCAGTAGCCGGCGCATCTGTCGCCAGGCCGCAGCGCGAGCAGAGCATCACTTCAGCCCTCCAGGTCCAGCTCGACGGCCACGCAGTCGCCGGGCGAGGTCAGCTCCTCCACCAGGTAGATACCGCTCCCCTCGTGAAGCTCGCCGCCGCAGCAACAGCACCGACCGACGTTCGGGTCGTCGGGATGCAGACGGATGACCATGCCGACCTCGATCTCGTCCCAGGCGACCTCGTGCCAGGGACCAAGCTCGGCCGCGTCCTTGAGGCAGACCTCGCCGTGCTTCGACATGAAGCTCATCTTCCGCCCGGTGCGCGGCTTACCGTTGCGCTGGAGCCGCTGCCAGCGCGCGGGCGGGCGCGACTCGATGTCGCCATCGTAGGGCTTCGCTTCCTCTGCCATCGCCTTCCTCCCGAGCATGTTTTCCACAGCCGACTCCGGGATGCGCCAGCGGCCACGGCCGCGGCCGATGCGAACCGCACCGGGCAGCTTGCCAGCTCGACACCAGCGGCGCACGGTGCGCTCGTTCTTGAGGCGACAGCGTGCCGCCACCTCCCTCGGCGTCAACAGGTTATCCACAGCCGTCGCTCTCCTCTTTCTCGATGCCCAGATGGTCGCCGTGGATGGTGATGGCCCACTGGCCCTTCGGGTACTTCGCAGCGGCGAGCCACATCCTGACGCCGTGCCGGTGGTAGTAGACCCGCTGCGCATGCTTGTGACCGAACAACACCAGGTCGACCCGGCCGGCCAGCACGCGGAAGAAGGCCTCGTCGTCCATCAGCTTCATCGTCGGGTCGGTGTGGATGAAGGGGTGGTGGTGCAGGGCGACAATGACCTTGTCGATGTCGTGACCGGGCACGCTGCGGCGTGCGACCTCGATGGTGGTCAGCATCATGTCGAGCGCCTGGAGCTGCCGCTGGCCCACCTCGCCGCACGCGAAGTCGAGCGGGTGCGTCGTCGGCAGGCATGAGTCGAGGCAGAACAGGTGCACCCGGCTCACCACCTCACCGCCGCGCTTCTCCTCCAGCTCGGTGTACCAGGCGTTCCCCATCAGCGAGGCGAACTCCCACCACCGACGCTCGCAGCTCGGCGTCCACAGGTTGCCGAGGTAGCCGTGGTCGTGGTTCCCCGGGCACAGGTGCAGCCCGGTGACGACCAGCGGCGCGAGCACCCTGGTCGCGGCCTCGTACTCCTCGCGGGTGCCGTTGTCGGTCACGTCGCCCGTCGCGATGACGGTGCGATGCTCGTAGGCGAGGCGCGGGTGCTGACCCTGCTCCGTGATGTGCAGGTCGCTGACGTGTAGCAACTCCATCGGTCACCTCACTTCCCGAAGCTCTGCCGTGCCTGGCGGCAGACTGCCGTCGACCACGACTGGGATTCCGAACATGGACAGCGGTTCCACGCCCCTCACGATGAGGTCCACCAGTGGCTCGCGCATCGTGTCGGCCTCGTGCGCCTGCCGGGCCAGCACCACAGCCAGCTTGAGCGAGCCGTATGCCTCGCTCGTGTGGGGCCTGGGGTACTTCGCAGCGGCGCACGCCTCGGCCGTCTCCCGCAGCACGTCGGGGCTCACCTCGAACCGCACCGGCCTCCCTGGCAGGAGAGTCCGCTCTTTGGCCAGCGGGTAGAGCCTGGACACCACGCGCCTCACCAGCTCGCGATCCTGCTCGCGCTCGGTCTTCGCTTCACCCATCCGCCATCCTCTTCCAGGCGTTGACGTTGAACAGCCTGGTGACCGACCCGCACTGCCGCCACACCGGCCTCTTGGACTGGGCGATGCGGCCACGCTTCACGAGCCGGCACAGGTTGGACCGCAGCGTGGTCTCTGGGAGCCCGGTGAGTGCTCGCAGTTCCCTGAATGTGAACCAGCGGTCGGGTCGCCGTCGCAGCTCGGTCAGGATACGCGGCATCGAGCTTGTCAGCCTCATGCCTGCTTGTCCTCCTGCCACTCGAAGGGGCAACCGCAGCGGGCGCAGCTCCACACCCCGAAGCCCGGCTCGCTGGCCTTGGCCTGGTCGTCGCGCTTCGTCTGGTAGGAGCCGCACTGCGGGCACTGCGGACGCCGCTCGGTGCCCTTCTCCTCTTCGGCCGGGTAGTGTCGGCAGGGCAGCTTCCCACACAGGGAGCACAACCCGTCCTCGATAGCCGGCAGGTCGCCAGCCGGCCGCCCGATGCTGACCACGTTGTCCTCGGGCTCGACCGCGTGGGGCGTCACCTCGTCAAGCTCCTCGTGCATCTCCTCGGCCGTGGCCCGCTCGGGGCGCACGGCCAGCATCAGCTCGGCGAGCACGGTCTGCGCCACCGACAGCTCGGTCCCGAGCCGGTTCTTCAGCTCGTTGGCCTTGCGCTGCGACATCTTCCCCCGCAGCCGCTTCGCGATGAGCTGCTTCGACGTGGTGAGGGCCTGGGTCGCGGCGAGCAGCCGCAGCCGGACGGCCTGGCGAGGATCTTCCTGCCGAGGCCCAGGGTCGACCGGCGGCTGGTAGCGCTCGGCACGGCGCCAGCGGTAGCGGGAGGCCAGGAGCAGCACAAGCGCGGCCACGGCCAGGACGGCGACAACGATCTCGGTCATTCGATCCCCTCCAGTGCTTCTTCAAAGCGGCCACAGGCGCCGCAGAACTTGCGCTCGACGTCGACCGGGTGGTGTGACGTCTTCCCGCAGTGTGGACAGGTGTAGCTCGGCTCGTCGTTGAAGTGGATACCCTCGTCGCGCTCCTTGCGGCCGAGGATGGCCTTCACCTGGTCGGCGAGCACACGAGGCACCCGCAGCTCGACCCGGATCTGGGGCGGCCCATCGAAGTCGGGCAGGTTCGTGACCTGCTCCGGGACCAGGCCGCTCGCCGGGTAGCCGACGCCGGTCAGCTCGCGCAGCTTCTCGCGGGCCGCCAACTTCACTGCGATCATCTCCTCTTCTGGGTCCGCAGCACGGTCGCGGGGCAGCTTCTCAAGAACGCGCTCGGTAAGTAGCACCAGGCGCATCAAGACCGTCTTGTCGGTATCGGCAACGGCGAACGCCGCGGTGAACTCGGCACTGACGAGCGACTCACCATCGTCCAGAGCTGCAAGCCGCTCGGCATCCCTGGCCTTGCTGAACAGACTCCGCAGCTCGTCCAGGGTAGGCATCAGTCAGACTCGCCCCGCATCGCAGTCCGAGCCTCCCCGCGGCTGCCGTGGCTGAAGTACAGCACGACGCGCTCCCGGGCCGCGGTCAGCTCGGGCGGGTCGGACGACGCAGGTGGGTCGAAGGAGCGGCGCACCAGGTCCTCGTTGAGGCCGGTGTCGGCCGCCGTCTCGCGAACCACCGTGTCGAACATGGCGCCCGAGGCACCCTCAAGCAACTCGCGCAGCGACAGCGTCCCGTTCGGCATCCCGTCCTCCTTCATCAGGCTGCGCCGCAGCCTGGCGAGCGAGGCGAGGTTGGTGCACATCTTCGCCCACCCCGCCTCGCCGCCCAGTTCGAGCGCCTCCGCGACCGCGGCCTGGGCCGCGATGTTGATGCTCCCGATGGTCTGTTCGGCTCCCCTGGGCAGGTACAGCGCGCCTGGTCGCCACCACAGCGCGATGACCGGGGGAGCTTCCGGCCCGTGCGTTGCACTCATGGCCTCTCCCTGTGATACCGGCTCTCGGCCGGCTGCCGCACACCGAGCATCGCACGCAGCTCGCAGAGGGCGCAAGGACCGTCGTCCGCGTTGTGGGCAGAGCACCAGCATTCGCGGCCGGGGTCCAGGCCCGCTTCAACACCGGCCTTGGCCGCTGCGATGAGGAATCTGCGCTCGGCCCTGGGCACATCGTTCCACGACCACTCGGCGCGGTGTGCGAGGTCCAGGATGCTCTCGGCACTCATGGCTTCCCCCGGTTGCGCCTGAACGACGCGAGCGCCTTGCGGATGGCGCGCCGGGCACCGACAGGCACGTTCTCGTCGTGCTCCATCAGGGCTGCATCACACTCGGCCAGGTAGACGCGGACGCGCTTCGGGCGCTTGCCTACCGGGTGCAGCGACGTGAGCTGGTACTGCTTCCCGTGACCGCTCGGGTCGGGCCGCGAGCGAATGGGGTAGCCGATGCGGCGCAACTCGCTCACCCGGCCTGTCGCCCTCACCCCGCCGACCCTGACGAGCTGTCGGTAGCCGTGCCAGCGCTGGTCGGTGAGCAGCTCCAACACGCGCTCGCGCGCCGTCTGGTAGCGGTCGGCAGGGTGGGGCGTCGGCATCGGTCAGCCGTCGTTCTGCGCGCCGAACTCGCGCATGACAGCCCACACCTCATGGAGGGCGTGGAGCCGACCCGGGTCCATGCCCGAGGGCGTCTGCATCACCCGGGCCTTGAAGTTGGTGTACTCGTGCTCACGCATCATCGCGACCAGGGCCTCGGCGACGTCACCGCGATTGGCCAGGGCGCGCCAGCGGTAGTCGGCGGGGGGCGCGTGCCAGGGCTCCTTCGCCCACCCGGCCGGAAGCAGCTCCTCGAAGCGCTCCAGGTCGGCCCGGCAGCGGGCGCGGACAAGGAACTCGTTCTGATCGTCGCCGTAGCGGTTAACCACGATGCTGACGAACCCGTGCTCGCTGAAGATCCACATCAGTCCATCTCCTCCTCGCGCTCGCCCATCGCCTCCTCGGCGCGGGCGATGGCCTCGGCCCCCTGCTCATCATCGAAGGGCTGCGCGTCGATGTAGCCCAAGACCCAGTTGATGCCGTCCTCGACGCCCTGGGTGTACGTCATACCGAAGTACGGGTTCTCGTTCGCGTCGGTCAGCACCGAGCAGGCGTTGAGCACCTGGTCGATCTGGTCCTGGGTCGGCTTGCTCGCCATCACTCCTCCTCGTCGTCCTCGTCGCCCGCACTGGCCTCGGCCTCGCGGTACTCATACTCCAGCGCCATGTCGCGCAGGTCGGCGCGCATCTTGGCCTGACGCTCGCATTCGGCTTCCCACAGCTCGTCATCGCGCAGCCGCACCACGGCCTCGCGCACGATCTTCACCAGCTCACGCGGCTCGGCCGCGTCCAGCTCCCACGAGTCGTCACCGTACAGCGCCCGGTATTCCTTCGAGCGGCTGTCGGTGGGCTTCGCGTAGTTCGGAGGCGGCCCCCAGTCATCGATCTGGTCCATCGTGAGGCAAAGGCGCTTCACCTTCACCGGGCCACGGCTGAACAGCTCCAGCCGCTCGACCACGTCGCGGTCCATGTCCATCCCGCTCGGGTCGTGGTCGCCCAGGTAAAGGACGTGGATGTACTTCGGCGGCACGAGCCGGCCGGCCACCTCGAACCCACCACGTCGCCAGCGCGCCAGCTCCTCGCCCTTCTCCCGCATGAAGCTCTGGGAGCTGTAGCCCTTGTTCGCGGTGAAGCGCACCCCCAGCTCGGCACACACCGGGATGAGCACGCCCTCCAGCGCGGCCTTCTCCGCCATCACCTCGACGTGGTGAGGCTGCGGAAGCCACCGGTCGATCTTGAACTGCTCGGCGCAGGCTTCGAGGATCGACTGCGGCCCGTCCCAGAAGACGCGGGTGGCGCGGTCGGTTTCCCGGCCGCGGTCCTCGATGGCGTCCCAGTCGATGAGGCCGGCCAGCCGGGCATCGCTGATGATGCTGCCGAGCCGCTTGTAGTTTCGGAAGTTGTTCTCCAGGATGCCCCGGGCGACGAACTGGTAGTAGAGCTGACGGAGGGAGAGCTTGAGCCCATCCGCGAGGTACTCGTCGATGATGGCGTCGGCCTGGCTAATCAGTCGGCGCGTCTCGGGCTTGAACCGTTTGCGGAGGTACGCTTCCTTCACTGTTGCTCCTCTTCCATCGCGTCTGCGACCACGTCGTCCAGCTCCTCACCACTACAGTTCTCATCTGCCACCGCGAGCGGGCCACGCTTCAGAATGCTAATCTCGTGTCGGAGGGCTTCGATGGTCGCGTTCGCCACCTCCAGCTCGGCCTCGGTCTTGGCCTGGGCCTCGCGGTCAGCCGGGACGGCCTGGCGAAGCGCGGTGCACTGGGCATCACGCTCCCGATACATCTGCATCAGCTCGGAGAGGCGCCGGCCGAGGTCTGCGATGAGCGCCTTGTAGCCGGCCGCCTCCTCGCGGGCAATCTCGAACACGGACCAGTCCCGGCCGGGCACCAGCTTCGCGGAGAGCAGCTCCACCAGGGCCTCCAGCATGTCATCCGGCCACCCCATCTCCTCGGCCCACCGATGGAGCTGCACCCGCAGCGTCGTCGCCATGCGTTGCTCGGCCTCCAGGAGCTTGATCCGCAAGCTCTGGACCGTCTCGGTCTTCTTGAACGGCCCCTTGGCCGCGGACGGCTTGCCAGCCCAGAACGGCTCGGCATCGAGCGCCGAGTAGACCGCGTTGAAGTCACCCTCGAACCGCACAGCGAGCGGGTCCAGATAGCGGGTGAGGGGAGCCTTGCCCTCCGTCACCGTGGCGACCAAGCCGACGAGGTTGTGTTGCTTGAGGAACTCCTTGGCCACCGGGGCAGGGAGCAGGGAGTGCACCTGCACCTGATAGCCCTTCGCGTTCAGCGCCACGAGAAAGGCTCGCGCGCCAGGCCGCAAGATGGCCGGGTCATCCAGTTCGAGGTCGGTCTCGGTCACGCACAGCACACCGAGCAGGTCGACCACGACGGTCGGCTTGTGCTCACTCATCGGTTCCTCCTCACAGGGCTCTGGTCTTGATAACGCTGGCCAGGATCGACACGACCTGCCGCTGCCGGTGCGGCTGCGATGTCGTGGCGGGAACTTGCCGCTGCACCACCACATCGAGCCGCTGTGCCGCGGCATCTACGCTGTCGGACGTGGCAGCGAGGCACCGGATCGCGTAGTTCGCGAGCTGAAGCACGGCCGGGTCAGGGTAGTCGCCGCAAGCGTAGCTCGCTATCTTGTGGGCTGTGCCCTGGGCACGGCTAGTGAGCGCGATAGCCGGCACGACGTAGCTCTCGTCGCCAGCCCGCGACTTGAACATGGCCGTCTCTTCGCGCGGCTCTTTGTCGGGCTCTGGCTCTGGCGCGCTGACAGGCGGGATCGGTTCTGCTAGCATCCCCTTCGGGACCACAAGCGCATCGGACATCCCCCGCCTCTGCTGCTCGACAAACTCCCTGACACGCTCGATGGCCTCGTCGTCCAACTCGCCACGGTCGAACTTGATAACCCGCTTCGGTGGCGGGTGCTCGAAAGCTCTGCGGCGCACGCCCTCGCACTGCCGACTGAACTCACAGTCGGTGCAGTCCTTGCCGTCCGTGCGCCCCGGGTTGTAGGTGGCGAAACACCCCGGCAGGTTGATCGGGGTCTGACCGGCAGCATGCTTCGGCTCGCGCGGGTTGAAGCGGTCGCACGCTCTGTCGTCGCCGTGGCGGTCCATCGACCGCAGCTCACAGAACTTGAGGAGAGCATGCCCGTCGAACTGTAGGTGCGCGCAGTCCTTGCACCGGGCATCGGCCCGCAGCATAGGAGGGACATCCGCAGGGTGGAACGTGGGGCACGGGGTATCCGCCGAGAAGACGGCCTTGCCGTGGCCGGTGCAGTGCCCGACAGGGCCGCCATCGATTTCGAGTTGGAAGTGGCGGCAGTGACCGCACTGCGCTTCGACTATCTCGGGATCGGGCTCCTCGGCTTCACCAGCACTCTCCTCCAGGCACTCGCCAAACGATGCGCACACGAGGCAACCGTCCCCCTCCCGGTGCTCCTCGTACTGGCCGAAGCAGGAGGGCCGCTTGGCGAAGCGCCGTCGTAGCTCGTCAGCCTTCACCTGCCAGCCCCCGGTAGATGTCGTTCGCGTCCCTGCGCCGGTCGATGTAGCTCCAGCATCCATCCGCGGTGAGCTGGCCCACGTCAGCCGGTGGCAGCGGCGCGCCTGGGCCATCCTCGGTGATGCCGTCCGTGTCCTTGAAGCGCACCGACGCAGCGAAGTCGAGTAGCCGCTCCCTGTCGGTGCAGAACACCTGGAAGGACTCGTAGCCTCGCCACGGCTGCACCTGGACCGCGGCGATGTAGCCGGCCCGGTCGTGGCAGTGGTGAGTCGCGAGGTTGCGTTCCCAGATCCGGTACTTCCCGAAGGTGGCGCCAGGCTCGGTTCGCCCTGCGAAGCTCTGCACCTCCAGGCGCAGCTCGTAGAGTTGCTGCGACCCGATACGGCGCGGTGCGGTCAGGTAGCGCTTGTGAAGAGCGCGCATCCACATCTCGAACCCGTTGAGCAGCGGGTCAGCGACCGGGCTGTGCGCCCAGGCGATGATGGAGCCTCTCCAATTCTCGACCAGCGGACAGAACTCCAAGAGCACCGGGCGCACCCTGTCGAGCAGCGACACGGGGTAGCGGGACTTCGCATAGGCGTCCCGATACAGCACCTTCGCCGTCAGGCCCAGGTTGGCCGCGAGCATCTTCGACAGCGTAATCCGCTTCAGGTAGGCAGTCACGAACTCGTCCAGGCCGCCGAAGGCATACTCCCCGGGGCAGCGCAGGCCGCGCGAAGAGCGGTAGCGTCGGATCTCTGCCCTCGGCAGGCGCTTGGACAGGTGGTTGACGACGCCCTCGCCACGGTAGTTGAACACCCCGGCGACGATGTCATAGAGCGTGATGCGCGACGGGGTACGAGCGAGCCGGTAGCCCATCGGCTGCTTCCGCTGGTGAGTGAGCACCCCGGCCTTGACCAGGTTGGGCAGGATCGAGCGCGACAGGTAGTGGGGCGTCCTGCCGAGCCCCTCGTCGTCCGAAATCTCCTGGCTCGATGGCCGCTGCTCCGGTCGGAGCGACCACATCTCGGCGAGGTTGAGGGCGCAGCAGATGGCGACTTCCCACTCCCACGGCAGGCGCACCAGCATCAGACGGGCCTCCTGCGCACAGGCCGCTTCCTGCGGCTGCGCTTCTTCTCGGGCTCGGCCTTGGCCGGGGCAGGGGATACATCCACCACATCCTCGCCAAGCTCCTCGGGCGACTTGGTGAACCTGTAGCCGCCGGGCAACATCGGGGCGCTCACCCGCTTCACCAGCTCTCGGAAGCCGGCTTGCAGCTCGTGCAGGTGTTTCACGATGTCGGCGTCGGACAAGTCGCCGATGATGAGCCCACCGACCAGGACACCGCCAGGCCCCGCGGCGCGGCCCTGGATGACGCCGGCCTCCTGGCCACGGGTGAACACCTTGTCGATGATGTCGGCCTTGGCCCGCAGCGCTGTCGGGATGGCGCCCTGGTGAACGTCCTTGCCCGACAGGTCCTCCACGAACTCATCCAGCTTGCGGGCGACGGCCAGCATGTCGCGGCGGTAGTCCAGGAACGAGTCCATCGCAGACCGACCCTCGATCTCGCCACGCTCCTCGTCGCGGACCATGCGCTTCAGGGTAGTCAGCTCGCGGATACCGTCGAGGTCGAACCGCGCGAGCACCTCGTTCAGAATCTCCTGGTCGCCCTTGTGCTCGGCGAGAGCCTGCCGGGTCAGCTCGACCAGGAGCCGGCGCTCCTCGGCCGAGCGCTTCATAATCGCCTTGCCCATCAGCTCGCCAGGACCGGCCGCTGCCGGATGGGCTTGGGGCGCGCCCGCTTCACGGCCTTCTTCGGCTTCGGTGCGGCCGGCGCAGGCACAGCCGCGGCCTCGCGGTTCTCCCGCGCCTCACGCGCTCTGCGGTCACGCACCGACTTCGGGATGAGGTCGGTCGTGCCCAGGACGCCCAGGTAGGCCGAGGCCGCGGCCTGACAGCCCGGCTTCGCGCAGTAGTAGCGCGTCGGCTTGCCCTTGGGGCGCGCCGCGATACAGATACCCTGGTCGCGCTCGCGCTTGCGAACCGCTCCGCAGTTGTCGCATGGTCGGTACTTCGCCATCAGCATCCCTCCAGCATCCCTCCAGCATGCGTCCGAGTAGCAGCGTCCAGCCCGCGCCGGCCGCTGCTACGGCCGCCACGAGCGCAGCCCGCAGGAGCCAAGCCCTCACCGCCGGTAGTCCTCGGCCGCCTTGAACAGGCGATTCCCGGCCTCGACCATGCTCGGCAGCTCGGACAGGCCCCGGAGGAAGCCCTGGGGGATGTCCTTGAAGCCGTCGCGGGCGCCGATGACGGCGCCGCCAATCATGCCGAGGTCGCTGGCCGAACCGCCGCGGGCGATGAGGTATTCCAGACCACGGTCGACCGCCTTGTCGGTGGTGAGCGCCCAGGCGACGACCGCCATCGCGAGCAGGTTCGGGTCGAGCAGGTCGTCCAGGAAGTCGAAGCGCTCCAGGCTGCGCAGGCCAGCACCGACGCCCTCGGTGACGGTGATGCGGGCCACGCCCCACGCCTCGGTCTGCGTCTCGCCGGGCTCGGTGAGCACCAGGGCCGGCGACGGCCGCTCGATGTGCTCGATGGGGCCGAAGAGACACTGGTCGATCTCCTCGTCGGCCGGCATCCCGAGCACGAGCTGCCGCAGGAGCCGGGCGTAGAGCAGCGCGCCAAGGATGGCCGCGGCCGGCTTGGGCTCGCGGTCCTGGAGCATGGCCTCGACGGCGATGTCGTCCAGCTCGGCCTCGGTGAGCCCGGCCGCCGCGGCGGCGAGGCCGGCCGGCAGGACGCGCAGGAAGGCCGAGTAGGGGTTGGCGATGGAGCCGACCGCCCGCGGGAACTCGCGCCGGCTGGAGATGACGTCGCTGGTGTCGTAGGCGAGGATCGCATCGGCGCCGGGCCGGCTCTCCTCGGGGAAGCGGCGCAGGCCGCGGGGGTACTGGTCCTCCACCCACTGCGGCGACTGGCCCTCGGTGAACCGGCCGAGGGCACTGCCCAGGGCCGCGCCAATCCAGCCGCCCAGGAAGCGGTCGTAGTCCATCATCTCCTCCTCTTCTTCGCCCGTGCCTTCGGGCTTCGCAGGTATCTCACGTCAGGGAAGGCGGGGAGCACCAGGTACAGCTCGCACAGGCGTTCGGCCGCCTTGATGGCCGTGGTCGTGGTGCTACTGAACAACTCGGCCAGCTCACTCGCCAGCGTCGGGGCGCGCACCACTCGCTCCTTCGTGTGCTCGTCCAGCGCTTTGTGTAGGCGTCGGACGAAGCCGGTGCTCGCGAGCAGCTTGTTCGCACCGCGCCGCTCGGCAGGCGTCAGCATCGTCGGCTCGGCCGCGGCCTGGAGTGCCTCCTTGAGCTGTGCGCTGTTCAGCATCGTCTTCCTCCACCCGCTCGCAGCGGGTCGGCACAGGACAGTTCCAGATCCGGTCGGCTGTCGGGCATCAGGTCAGTCCGAGCCACCACCGACGCCTCGGAACTCGCTCACCCGGTTTTCACGCCTGGCGCGCTCGGCGGGGTCGACGTGAGCCTCGATGAAGCTCCGCAGCGAACCGTCCACGAGGGCCGCCATGCTCTCGCACCGCTCGGCCAGGATGGCACAGGACCGAATCGACCCGGAGTGCATCGCAGCGACCTCGGCCTCCAGCGCTTTCAGACGCTCGCGCAGGGCCGCCACGTCGGGGCATGGCCGCGGCTCGGGATAGCAGCCCACGAGCACCAGAAGCAGGGCGACAGCCGCGGCCCTCATTGTTTCTTCTTCCAGGTGAAGCCGCAGCGCTTGCACTTGCGGACGACGTGGAAGTAGCCGGCCCCGATCTTCGCGGGCTTGTCCGCAGTGCTCGGGGCGCGCACCTTGCTTTCCTCGGCGCCCGGAGCACCGCAGCGGATGCACTTAGCGCCGAAGCTGTGCCGGCCGATGACGGGCATCACTTCCTCCAGATCAAGACGCGCTCGTCCACGATGGGGATGAACGGGTTGCCGTACATCATCCCGGTGCGCGTGGCCGAGCTGGTGACGTGGTGCTGCACCTTGATAATCTCTGGCTCGCTCGGCTCACGCCACTCGATGAGGTCGCGGGCGAAGTTCCAGATGCGCCCACCGCGCCGCAGCGAGCCGACCAGGATCGCGAGGTGGCCGCCCTCGGCTACAGCGTGGGTGAGTAGCAGCTCGGCCAGCTTGACGAGCACCTTGCCGAACTGCGCGGGCTTCAACGTCGAGAGGCAGGGCGGTTCCTCGCCATAGGGAATCATGTCTGCGTAGGGCGGGTGACAGAACACCAGGTCGAACCGCTCCGGTTGCCACGGCTGCTTGAACACGTTCTGGTCCTCGCCATTGGACAGGTCGAAGCCGGTGTAGTCGATACCCAGGTCGGCACAGACATCGCGGGTGGTGCCACTGCCCTCCATCGGGTCCATGACGCACGCCGGGGCGAAGTAGCAGCACAGGTCCACGAGCAGGTGACCGGAGCAGTTGCCCCGGAAGGCGTGGTCGCCCCACGGCCCGCGGTCAGGGTAGCTCACCACGCTGGTCAGCACCCGGCGCTTCACGGGCGGGAGCACCCGGGGCTCGGGCTGGATGATGGGGGGCAGCTTCTCGTCGCGCTGCATCCACCAGGCGAACATCTCCTCGCCCGACCGCCACCGGGCGAAGCCCTTGAGGCCCCGCTCCTGGCCACGGGTCCAGGCTCGGACGAAGGCCCGCTCGAAGGCCCGCACGAACTTCGGGTAGCGAGCCGCCTCGGCATCCCGCACCGCCTGCGACTTGAACGGGCAGAACAGACAGCCGAGCCGGTGGAAGCCCTCGTCATAGGGCGACGGATACGGCAGCCCGCGCGCCCTGATGAACTCCCACACCTCGTCGCTCGACCACTCCAGGATCGGGTGGACGTGTACCTCGTCGCCGCGGGTGTCGACGACCTCCTTGCCCGACCGCCCGAAACTCTCCTCGTGGCGCAGCCCGAGCAGCACCGTGCGACCGGGCGCCTTGCGCTCCTTCAGCTTGCGACAACACCAGCGCTTGTGACGCAGGGGGAAGCCCTGCGTCTGCATCCACCGGAAGAACGAACGCGAGGGGCGGTCCCACACGACGTCGGGGTGGTGCTCGCGGATGAAGGCAGTCACCTCCGGGGGGTCGATGGTGGTGACGTTGTAGTGGGCGTCGTACCGCACCATCGCGTCGTCGGCCAGGGCCTTGAGGACGATGCTGTCCTTGCCGCCACTGAATGCGAGGTGGTAGCCCTCGGGGGGCTCGTGCTCCAGCAACACCACCATCGCCTCGTCGTATCTTTCCGCCAGGCCCGCAGACAGGCCCTCACTCCTACGCGGCATCGGATTCCCCCGCAGTTGGCCGTTGACGTTCACGCCGCTGGACACGGCGCCGCAATTTGTTGAACTCCGCGAGCAGACGCTCGCGACTGGTATGGACCTCGACATACTCCCAGGGGAGCGCCTCGTTCGTGCTCTGGCGCCTGAACCAGCGCGCAGCATCGACACCGTGGGACTCCAGCACGTCCACCGCTTTCTCGAAGCTGGCCGTGGCCGGGATGGCATCCATCGCCTTCACCACGCCGGGCGTCACCGGGATGCGCTCGGACACGATCTGGGTCACCCACCTCGGGGCGCCGAGCGGCGTCGGCACGAACACGCTCACGCCGGTCTTACCGCTGCCGAAGTAGGACTTGCGCATGTCCAGGATCGCCCGTCGCGTCTCCTCGTCCCACCGTGGCCGCTCCCACTGCATCGGAGTGAATGGCGACGGCTGATGCGGGATAAACGAGACTTCGAGCTGGCCCTTGCGCAGCTCGCGGCGTACCTTCTCGACCAGGCTGCGCACGTTCTCCACGCCGGAGGGGCGGTCGCCCGGGAGGTTGAACTGATAGGTGAGCCGCACCTTCCACCCGTGCCGCAGCGCGAGCAACACCTTCTCCAGGGCCAGCGACTCCGGGATGGGCTTGTTGACGAAGCCGCGCACCTCCTCGCGCATGCCCTCCAGGCCGAAGAGGATGTTGCCCTTCCAGCCGGTGAGGGCGCCCTCAGAGACGCCGCGAACCGTGTTGCTCATCGAGTTGTTGATGCGGCCGTGCTCGCGAAGCCACTCCAGGAGGTCGGCGTGGTAGGACACGTCGACCGCGCTGGTCGTGGTGAGCCCGAGCTGCGAGCAAGGCGCGTCAGCGATGAAGCGCTGCACCACGGCCGGGCTCTGCTCGCGGTACTGACGCCTCCAAGGGCTGATGCAGAACGCGCACCGATGCCGGCAGCCCACGGTCAGGAGCAGGTTGCGCGGAGCATACGGCTCGGGGAAGATCCCCTCGTCCCGGTAGCGCACCGGGTCGCGGGCTTGGCAATCGAACAGGCCCTCTAGCTCACGCTCACCCTGGAGCAGGAGCGGGAACGCCTCGAAGCCATCACCGACGAGCACATAGTCCATCAGCCACGACACGGGCGTCGGGTTCACCGCGGCGCCGCCGCCGGCAATCCACTCCTGACCCGGGGCCTTGTGGTGAGCGAGCCGCGCCACCTTGAGCGCGTCGCGGGCAGTGTGCAGGGAGAACAGCACGGTTCGGAACTCGCCCAGGTCGGAAGGGTCGGTCACCACAGGCAGCGAATGCCGGTTGACGAAGTACTGCACCGAGAGGGGAGGCTTGCCGCCGGCCCAAGTGTGCAGGTCGAACAGGCACGTCCCGCGCTGAAGTTGTGGCCGGCTGCGCTTCACCTTCTATTCCCTCCCGTCAGTAACCAGATCCCGACAAATGAGCAGAGTGCACAGAGCACAGCCCCCACGGCCTGCACCCATTCCAAGCGACCTCTACTCTGCTACCCCCCTCGCCTCATCTCCGGTCGATTGGCTTGGCACCCATCGCGGCGAAGAACGCTTCGTCGCTCTCGTCGTCCAGGGCCTTGTCCAGGTCAGCGACGGCGATGCTTCCGTGGTACGCCTCGCGCAGCACATCGCGCCACGGGAAGGCCGGACCAGGGTCGAGCTTGCGGCCTGGCGAGACGTGCTCGTGCCCGACGATGCTCTCGCGGGGAAAGAGCGGGCCGTTGATAAGCGACGGCCACAGGAGCGCCTGAAGCACCTGGTTGAGCTTGCCGATCTGGGCCTCGGTGTAGCCCTCCCAGAACTCGTACTCGCGATGCTCGGGGTAGTGGCGCACCTCGCCACCGCTGAAGCGCCGCTGGAACTGGGGCACCCCGTCCTTCACAGGCGGCCAGACGTAGTATCCATCACCGCGCCGCACAATCGGTCCCCAGTTCTCCAGCTCGATACCCCAGGTGAAGTCATTGCAGCCGTAGCGGCCGTGAAGCTCCGACCGACCAGCGTGCCACGCGATCCGGTCCAGGTTGACGAGCCAGTACAGACCACCGTCGCGCTGGATGACCAGGGTAGCACTCGCCTTTGCCTTCGGGTTGCAGAGCCACTTCGCAGCGGTGCCATGAGGACCGCCCGTGTAGTGGATGACGATGCCGATGGGGTCCGAGGCAAGGAACCGGCCGCCCACATTCGGGGTCGGCATCCACACCGCGCCCAGGTCAACCAGCCTCGCCTCTAGCTCGCGAACGATGTCGGTGTGCACGTTGCCCTCCTAGTGCCTCGATTCGCTGTCCAGCGCGAGCATGGCGGCGACAGCGGTGCTCTGCTCCTCGGTCGCGTCAACCGAGTCACTTCCCACCTGCACCAACCGGCCAGCCGCGTCGATGCGATAGTGGAAGGTGTCCAGGTCGAGGTCGAAGGTAGCCTGGAGGTCGCGCCACAGTCGCGCCCGAGTTGCGGTCACCTTGGCCGTAGCAGCCTCGGCCTCGGCCTTGGCCTGCCGCAACTCCCGGAGCGTGTCCTGGTCGCGCGGTGCCAGCCGCTCGGCGATGACCTTGTATCTCATCTCCCCTCCACCAGCTCGCGGAGCCGTGCGAGGTCTTCTCGCCACACCGACTCCTCTCTTCGACCGTCAGGCCGTAGGATATACGCTGGATGGTATGTCGGCAAGATCCGGCAGTAGTGTTCGCGCTTGCGAGTGCGGAACTCGGCATCGACCAACTTGCCTCGCAGCTTGTGCATCGACTGGCCCTTGGCCACCGGTCCGAGCACCGCGCGAGCAGCCGGCAAGCCCAGGGTGAGGATGACGTCGGGCTGCACCAGGCAGACCGTCAGCTCCAGCCGCTCACGACAGTTGGCCACCTCATCGGCCCTCGGGTTGCGGTTCTTCGGCGGGTGGCAGCACAGCACGTTGAACCAGAAGGCGTCGTCAGCATCGAGCCCCACGTCGTCCATCGCCAGGCACACCTTACGACCAGCCCGGCCGATGAACGGGATGCCACGAAAGTCCTCGTCCTTGCCCGGCGCCTCACCGAGCACCATCCAGCGGGCGTCGTGCGGCCCCTCGCCGAACACCACCCGGCGACGGTGCGAGGCCAGCTCGCCGCAGAGCTGGCAGCCCTGCAACATGGCGCGCACCCGGTCGAGCTTGTCCAGCTCCATCGGTTCCATCGTCTGTGCCTCCCTACGCCGCGCAGGCTGCGAGCAGGTCTGCGAACTGCCGGCGCAGCGTGCCGGCGAGGAACGACTTGAAGCGCAGCCGGCGCAGCTCGCGGGTCGCCGCCTTGCGGTCATGCTCGCGGTCATACCAGGTGAACGGCGCCTTCTCGTTCAGCTTCAGCAGGTCCAGCGCCGACTCCACCGTGGGCCGCTGCCCGAGCAGCTTCTTCCTGACGCCCTTCGCCGTCTTGAGCGGGCCGGACAAGTGGCCGGTGCTCGTGCCGTCGTCGGCCTCGATACTCTCCGCGAAGTCCACCGCCGTGACCGCGTTGCCGTAGGCACGGATGAGCTTGTAGGCCCACACCTCGCCGATGCCCTTCACCCCGGCGATGCCGTCGCTCCGGTCGCCCATCAGCGCCCGCATCTGGAGCCACTGCCCCGGCGCCGTGTCGGGGTACTTCTCATCCCACCACGCCCGGTCACGGCGCTCGTAGCGCTCGCCGGGCTGCGCCTTCTTCGAGCCGATGTTGATGACGCTGACGCCGTCGAGCTGTATCAGCGGGAGCATGTCCTTATCGTTCGACAGGATGAACACCGGGCCGCCTCGGTGCAGCCGGCGGGCCAGCGTGGCGATGACGTCGTCAGCCTCCCACCCCTTCGTCGCTACAGCCTGCCACACCCCCATCTTGATGAGCAGGTCGTTCAGGAGCCGCCGCTGGTCGTGGACCTCGCGGTGGAAGTCGCGGTCGAGTTCGTTCTTGGGCTCGCGGCCGGCCTTGTAGTCCTTGCAGCGCTTGTGCCGCACCAGCGACTCCCGGCCGCCGATGGGGTCCCAACAGACCACCGGGAGGGCGCCGTAGCTGGCCGCCACTTCGACCAGGGTACGGAGCATCCGGTAGGCCGCCCCGGTGGCGGTCTCCTCCCCGTCGAGCGCGACCGATAGCCCAGTCCCGCCGTGGAGCATCGCGAATGCCCCGCGGTAGAGCACATTGAGCCCGTCGACCAGGATCGCGGGCCGCCTACCTCCGTCGTCGCGGCTGCTCATATCTCGTCTCCCGGATCGGAAGCGCCCTGCACAGGGCGTCTGGTGTGATCGACTCAAGGAACGGATCGAACCGGCAGATAGACACGAATCTGGCGCTAGGCCCCGGCCGCCTGAACCGAAAGAATGGCTCGCCGTCCATCGGGCTCCCCTCGCTCATCTCTCCGGTGAGCCGCTGCCACGTCCTCCAGTCCTGGAACAGGAGCCACGGATAGTGAACACGGCGCACCACGAGCCACCACCACCGGCCGACGCCTTGGGCGTCCCGCTGCGCCTGGTCCATCCACTCGAAGAGCTTGTGGCCGGGCGCGGTCAGTAGCTCGATGAGGTCGCCGAACTCGCTGTCGCGGGCCTTGCACTCGATCACGAGCGGCCACAGGTGGGCGAAGCGCCGGGTGGGCATCACATCGCCGGGCCACTCGTGCGGGTCGATGCCGCCGCTGCCGGGCGTGCGACGGAAGCTCCGCTCGGTATGGTGGAGGCCCTTCTCGTCGCCCCACCACAGCGACAGGGCGAGCGCGACAGCTCGCTCGAAGACGCCGCCCTTGCCGGTGCCGGTGGTGGCCGCCGACCTGGGTTGCGCCCTGCCCTTGGGCTTCTTCGGCCGCTTGCGGGTCGGGCTCACCGCTGGACCCTCCAGTCGTCATACTTGCCGTCGAGGATGTAATCCACCACGTCGGCACCGTCCGCGATGGCCTGGGCCACGCGCTCCACCACCTCGGCCAGCATGAACGCCGTCGCCGCGGCCGACATGGCGCCCAGGCCGAGCATCATCTTCAGGTACTTGCACATCACTTCGGGCCTCCCTCCAGCCGTGAGCGGCCGTCCTCGCGCACCACGCGGATGACGTGGTCAAAGTGCCTGGCGACGTCGGGGTCGTGCGACACGGCGAGGATCGTAGACCGCCGGCTGCGGAGCAGTTGGAGCAGCTCCAGGAGCCGATCCTTGCCAGTGGGATCGAGCCCGTCGAACACCTCGTCCAGGAAGTAGCAATCGAGAGCCGCGCCCTCGCGCTCGGCTACCAGGTCCGACAACCCGAACGACGCGGAGAGCGCCACCTTGGTCTTCTGCGCCCCACTCACCTTCATGCCCAGGTGGCCCTCGATGCGGGTGTTGATGCTGAACTTGTCCCTCACCTCGTCCTTGCGCGACTTCAGCTTGGCCACGGTGTCGAACTCGATCTGGAGGTCGCCGCTGGACAGGGCGTCCAGGTACTCCTGACTCGCGCTGGTGAGCCGCGGCAGGATGTGATCGATGGCGAAGCTCTGGACGCCGCGGGTGCTGAACCCCTTCGACCAGAAGGTCGCCAGCTCCAGCTCGGCCGTGACCTCGCTGGCCAGGGCCTCGGCCCGGCCGAGCTTGCGGCGCAGCTTGCCACGCCTGGTCTTGAGCCGGGTGATGGCCTCCTTGTGGGGGCTCGGGCGCGCCCGCTCCTCCTTGATGCGCTGCTCCAGCTCGTCGGCCTGCTGACGCAGCGCGTCGAGTTGGCCGGCCTTGGCCGCCAGATCCGCCCGCTGCCGCCCGAGCCGGGTCAACTCGGCCTTGGGGTCGTCCAGAGCCTCGATCTCCTCCCACAGCGAGGATGCGGCAGCCGTACACCCCTTTCCGGCGTCCTGCGCCGCCTCGATTGCCTCGTTGGCCTCCACCAGGGCGTCCATCGCAGCCTCGACCGCGTCCTTGCGCCGCTTCTGCTCCAGGATGAAGCCGGTATTGTCCTCGTCGGCCAGGTCGGAGCCACAGGTGCCACACCGGCCGGCCTTGGCCTGCTCCAGCAACTCGGTCAGGCTGGCCTTGGCCGCGCGGAGGTCGGCCGTAGCCGTGCGACCCTCCAGCTCGGCATCGTTGATGACCTTGTCGGCCGCCCGCACCTGCTCCCGAGCCTCCTCGTACCGGGCGTTGAGGGCGTCCAGCCGTTCCACCCGCGCTTCGGCCGCCTCGACCGCCTCGTCCAGCTCGGCCAGCTCGTCGTCCACCCCGTCGGCCTCGTCCACGCGCTCCAGGAGCCGGTCGAGCTTGGCCTGGTCGGCGGCGACCCGCTCGTCGGCACCAGCGTTCCAGTCCTCGTGCTGCTCGCGGGTCCGTTCCAGGTCGTCGCTCGCCTGGTCGAACTGGTCATTCAGGTGCCGCTTCTCCTGCTCCAGGTCGGCGAGCCGGTTCTCCAGCTCGCGCCGCTTGGTCGCGGTCGCCTTGCGGGCGTCCTCGCACACCCCCATCCTGGTCACCGACCGGAAGATGGCCTTGCGCTCGCCGTCCGTGGTCGCGTCGGAGCCGAACCGCTTGGACTCGCCCTGCCCGAAGAGGATACAGGTGCGGAAGGCCAGCGAGTCGAGCCCCACGATGGAGATGATGCGCTCCTGCGTTGCCGCCATCGTGGACTCGGTGAGGTCCACCACGTCGTCGAGGTCGGTGATGTCGCGCAGCCCCAGTTCACCGCCGCCCTTGCGCTTGCGGACCCTGGTGATGCGATACTGCCGCCCCGCCGTCTCGTCCTCAATGTCGAGGTCCACCTGCGCCGATGCCGCCTCGCGGTGCAGCACCTCCTCCGTCTTCTCCCCGGTGACGGTTTCGCCGTAGAGCGCCCAGGTCACCGCGTCGTAGATGGTGGTCTTGCCGGCCCCGTTGGAGTCCGAGCCGCCGGCCTGGCGGTTCTCCCCGATGATGAGGCACAGCCCCAGGTCAGAGAGCCGCTGCCGTTGCTGCTCGTAATAGGCCAGGAAGCCACTGAACCGAACTTCGAGTAGCCGCAGCATCAGCGCACCTCCTCCAGCATCGCCCGGCCGTAGGCGAGCACGTCGGCCGGGTCCAGGTCGCCCAGGTTCACGGAGCCGCTGTTGACGTAGGCGTCGAGCAGGGCGTCGATCCCGAGGTGCGAGTCCAGGTCAGCCCGCTTCGTGTGGTGGGCCTCCACCTGTAGCTCCCACTTGAAGGAGCGTGGGTCGTGGTCGATGGCCGCCCGCACCGCGGCCTCGTAGGCGCCACGCTCCAGGCTGTCGAGCCCGTGCTTCGGGCCGACCACCTTCAGCTTCACGTAGTCGGCAGCCTCCTCGAACATGCGCGCCACCTTGGCCGGCGGGTCGGTGTGCGCGAAGCTGGCCTCTGCGAAGGTGGGGCGGAACAGGTTGTGGAAGTCGAGCTTGAGCTTTCCACGCCGGCTATGCGTGAGCACCCACGCCCCTCGGGCACCGCCGCAGTCCCCGAAGTCGTGTTGCTGCGGCGAGCCGACGTACACCACCGTCCCGGGCTCCAGCGGACCAAACTCCACCAGCTCCTCGTCGGCTGCGGGCCACACCCGCTCACCGTCGGGGTAGATGACCTGGGGCTGATGGTAGTGGCCCGACAACACCAGGGGGAAGCCCTTGAACAGCTCCAGGGGCAGCGCGTCGGTCGGCGACCACGATCCGACCCGGCCGCCTGCGATGTCGTGGTGCAGGAGCAGCACCGTCGAACCCATGTCGGAACCGACCTGCGTGAACAGCTCGCGCAGCCTGGCGAGAGACTCGTCGGGGCGGTCGTAGCGCTTGCCCACGAAGTAGAGCTTCTCTGACTCCCACCCGAGAGGCGCGTGGGGGTCGTCGGGATCGAGGTCGCGGATGACCACGGTGTTCGGGAGGCGCACGGCACCGAAGAAGTCGACCGTGGTGAACAGCGACCGGCGGGTGCCGGCGTCGTGGTTCCCAGGCAGCATCACCAGGGGCGCAGCGTACATGCCTTGGAGGTCGGCCAGGGCGCGCGAGATGAGCGTCACCGTGGTCGCGTCGGGGCGCGGCCGGTTGAACAGGTCACCGAGGAACAGGATCGCCTCGACCTTCTGCTCTTCGGCCAGCCGCCACACCTGGGTCAGCGTCTCGATGGTGTCGTGCAGCCGGTTACTGACCCCGGCCGCGTCGTAGGTGCTCATCGGCAGGTTGTTATCGGCATGGAGGTCGCTGAATACCAGAAACCGGCGGTCGCGCTTCATCGCTCCTCCTCGGCGGCCTCCATGACCGCCTTGCGGATGCGGCCGGGCCAGTCAGCGTCAGGCTCCTTGCGGGACTTCACCCGCAGCCCGCGCGAGCCCTGCACCTTCAGCTCGTCCAGGGCGGTCCCGTAGGTGAACCAGCCCCCCTTCTTCGACTTCTTTGCCAGGCCCAACTCGACAGAGGCATCGAGCAGCGCCCGCTCCTTGTCGATGCCCCGCTTGCCCAGGATCTCGAAGTAGCCGCGGCGGAACGGTGCCGCCACCTGGTTCTTCACCACCTCGCACTCGACACGGTGGCCCACCTTCTTCCCGCTCTCCCGGGCGATGTCGGGGCGCGCCTGGATGATGACGGTGCTGTAGAACTTGGGCGCGTTGCCGCAGGTGGTGTCTTGCTGTGCGCCGAAGCTGGTCAGCTTCGTGCGGAGCTGCGACACGAACAGGAGGGCGACCGGGCTGTTCTCCAGGGCCGGCAGCACGTCGCGCAGGGTGGCCGACATGATGGCCGCCAGCGCACCGACCCGGGGCGCGGTGCCCTCGTCCACCATCTTCTCCAGGCTGGTGTCGAGGCCGGTCTTCAGCGCAGTGATGCTGTCCACCACCACGAGCACCGGGACGTCCTTGCCCCGGTCGCGGCTCATGTTCTTCGTGCGGTTGAGCACCTGCACCAGCTTGAGCGCCATCGCCTCCATCGTCAACGGCTTGTGGTACACCACCGCATCCAGGTCGACGCCGATGTTCTCCGCGAAGGAACCGAGCAGCTTGCGCTCGGGATCGTAGTAGACCGCGACACCGCCCATCTGCTGCACCGACGCGCAGCACGACAGGGCGAACGTCGTCTTCCCGCCACCCTCGGCGCCCTGAATCATAGACAGGCGACCCATCGGAAGGCCGCCGATGCCAGTGGCGATGTCGAGCGTGACGATGCCGGTGGGGATGACACCGCGCAGGGCCAGGGCCTCCTTCGCAGTGGCGCCGACGAGCAGGCTGGCATCGGCGTCGACCAATTCGCGGGCGAGGGACTTCGAGCTGGACGGCCGCTTGCGAGCCGTCTTTTTCCGTGGTGCCATGCGTGCTCCTTGACGGGCAAGCCCCGGTCGGCACAGCGGCCGACCGGGGCGCCCAGTGGGGGAGGGTGTGGCCTACGACGGCCGGCGCCGGGTGCGGCCCTTGCCGCCCTTGCCCTTGGCGCCCTTCTTCTTGGGCTTGCCCTTGCCCTTCTTCTTGCCGGCCTTCTCGTCCAGCGCGGCCTCCAGGTCGGCGAGGTCCTCGTCGTCCTCCTCCTCGCCGTCGTCCTCGGGCTCCTCCTCGGCCTCGTCGTCCTCGGGCTCCTCGGCGCCCGACTTCTTGGCGCACGGCCCCTTGTGGCCGCACTCCTGGCAGTCCTCGTCGTCGGCCTCGTAGTCCAGGCCGAAGCAGGAGGGGCGCTCGCCCGCGTCGTCGTCCTCGGGCTCGTCCTCGTCCTCCTCGTCCTCGTCCTCGTCCTCCTCGCGGCGGGTGCGGCGGGTGGAGCGGCCACGGCCACGCGGAGGCTCCTCCTCGTCCTCCTCCTCGTCCTCGTCCACGTCGAGCCCGTCGAGCAGCGCGCTCATCCCGTCGGCCGGCTTCACCCAGTCGAGGGCCAGGGTGTAGGGGTCGCACTCGGCACCCGAGGCGAGCATGTCGCGCAGGTCGGCGCGGGCCGCCTTGGACATGCGGAGCGGCTTCTTGCTGCTCTTGGGGTCGATCTTCACGTTGTACTGGGAGCTGATGCCGGTGCCCTCGCGATGGATCATGACCAGCACCGCCTCCAGCGGGTCGGTGAGGTCGGCGTCCTGGTCGAGGAACTGGTCGACGATGGCCTCCCACACCTTCTTCCCGATGGAGAAGGGCTTGAGGTCGAAGCTCTCGCGCGCCGACCAGGCGTCGGTCGAGTCCTTGCGGGTGTACATGATGGCCGCGGCGAGCAGGAAGCGCGGGCTGACCTTGATCTTGCGGGCCGCGTCCTTGTCGGTGTCCCAGAGGCCGGGCTGCCCCGGCTTGCCCTGGAGCACCTGGCACACCGGGCACGGGCCGCTGACGTCGATCTTCAGCTTCTTGCACAGGCGCAGGAACTCCTCGTCCTGGAGGAGTGGGTTCTTGTCGGGGTTGAGACACATGATGGTCCCGCCGAGCCCGTAGTGAACCGCCGTCTCCAGGAACGGCAGGTCCCAGTCGTCGCGGGCCGGGGGTGCCAGGTACACGAGCGAGTCGCCCTCGGGGATGTTCAGGAACTTCCCCGTGGCCCGGTCGCGCTTGTACTGGCGCAGACGGTCCAGATCCACCTTCTTCTTCGTCTTCGGCATGCCGGTTCCTCCTTCTGGTCCTACTTCTTCGGGCGGGCGCGGTGGCGCTTGACCACCTTGCCGGCCCGGGTTGCCTTCTCGTCGGGGTCGAGGCTGGTGCTGATGCCGCCGCTGGCCTCCAGCTCGGCACGCTGCCGGGCGCCCTTGCTGCGCAGCATGTCGGCCTTGCGCAGGAACGCCTCGTAGACGGCCCACAGGTCGCGGACGACCTTCTCCGTCCTGGCGATGGCCTCCTTGTGCTGCATGAACTGGGGCAGCGCCTCCAGCTTGGCCTTGACCTTCCACTCGGCCAGCTTGGGCTCGCTCTCCAGCACGGCCTCGATCTGCTTCGCTCGCCAGGCCCGGTACTGGGCGGTGACCTGGGCTTCGAGCGCCTGGGCCTCGGCGAGCGCGCCGCCGTAGTAGGCGACCTGACCGGGCAGCCGGCTCATCTCCTTGCCGAGGTCGCCGCCGATGCGCAGCTCCCCGCTGACGTCCACCTCTTCGCCACGGATGTTCACGATTACCTGGTCCACTACGGACCCCCTTTCTGTTGCCTCACCACAGTTCCCAATCGCCGCAGCAAGTGGGCCGAGGTCATTCCCCGATGTTCTCCAGCTCGCAGCCGCTCTCATGGTCGAGCGCCCACCCGCCGCCCTCGGTTCGTATCAACTCGATCCGCACCACGGCCCCGACATACAGGTCCGAACGGTAGTGACGGAACGACGACGCGAAGCACACCGCCGGCACGCTGCCGCGGTACGCCTGCACATCGAAGAACGCCATCGTGTTCTTCTTGCGATCCTTCCACAGCTTCATCGCCTCGACGCGGCCAACGAACTTGAGCAGCGAGGGCTCGCCAGCGAGCGACTTGCGCAGGTCATGCCGCGGTTTCACCGCGGCCAGCGGGTTCACGAACACCTGCGCCTCATCGTCGGACAACTCGTCCGTTCTCCATGCCTTGTGGAGCGCCGCCGCGTCGTACACCTTCAGGGCTCGCAGTTGCTTCGTCTTCGCGTTGAAGCTGGCCCGCACCAGCACGGCCTTCCCGGAGGCACGGCTCACCGCCTTCTCGTAGCGGTCCAGCTCGTTGCTCTCCATCCGAGCGCGCAGGTCAGGGCCGGTGCCATCCGTGAGCACCAGCGAGGCGACCCGGCCGTCGTCGGTCGTGATGACCTTCGACTCGCGTGCCACCACCTTGAACCAGCCCAGGGACTCGTTCCACTGGATGCCGCCCAGGGTGGTCAGCTCCACACCTGCCGACTCGATGGCCTCCCAGAGGTCGGCATAGGCGTCGAGGATGCTAGCTCCTGGCCCGAACACTCCCAACTCGATAGAACGCCTGGCGCGCTCGCGCTCGTCCCAATCGGTCGCCGTCTTGCTCACCTCGATGTCCAAGTCCACGGCAGCATCGCCCTTGCGAGCCCGCTTCATCAACTCCTCGGCGTTCTCCACCGCGAAGCGCCGGTTCGGGATGATGGTGTCCAGAGCGCCAGCCTCGGCGAGGGCGGTCACGATGCCGCGGTGCACCTGCCGGGAGTCGGTACGGCTCACCAGGTCGGTGAAGGACGTGTAGGGCTGCCCCTCCAGCAGAGCGAGGCTCGCCTTCGGACCGACACCCTTGATGCCCTCCAACGGTGGCCGGATGGAGCCTGACACCGACAGGGCGTAGGCGCGCCGGCTCTCATTCACGTCGGGCGTCAGCACCTCCACCCCGTCGCGGTGGGCCGCCTCGATGTAGCGGGCTCTGTCGGCGTCATCCTTGGCCGCCTGCAAGACGCCCAGGTAGAACGGGCCGGGGTAGCGCACCTTGAGCAGCATCTCCCAATACCCGAGCGCGGAGTACTCGGCAGCGTGGGAGCGGTTGAAGCCGTAGCCGCCGAACTTCAACACTCGCTTGAACAGCTTCGCAGCGACCTCGGCCCTCATGCCGTTGCGCACAGCGCCGTCGATGAACTTGGCCTCCTCGGGGGCGATGGCCTTCTCACCCTCGCTCTTGCCGATCTTCTTCCGAATCTTGTCCGCATCGCCCGCGCTGTAGCCGGCGAGGTCCACGAACAGCCGCGCGACCTGCTCCTGGTACACCAGGGCGCCCAGGGTGGACGCCGTGATCCGCTCGACGATAGGGTGCTCCTTCTTCCGCTTCTTCTTGCCGGTGGCCCTCGCCGCGTAGATGTTCGCCAGGCCGCTGCGCATCGGGCCGGGCCGGTTCAGCGCGTTGAGCACCATCAGGTCCTCGAAGCGCTCGACCTTGAATTGCATGATGCCGACCATGCTGGTCGAGTCGAACTGGAAGATGCCGGTGAGGTTGGACGGCTCGTTGAATGCGTCCAGGACGTCGCGGTCGTCGTAGTGACTCGCCTCCAGGTCGGCCAGCGTCAGCTCGGCGTCGTGGTGCTCCGCGATAGCCTCCAGGGCGTAGCGCACCACCGTCAGGTTCGTGAGTCCGAGGTCGTCCAACTTCACCAGGCCGCACTCCTGGGCGTCACGGTAGTCGAGCGCGATGACCGGCACCCGTCCACCGCCGTCCTTGTCAGCACGGCTCTCCAGGGGCACCACCTCGTCCAGGGGCATCGGCGCCACCACGACACCGCCCGCGTGGAGCCCGACCTGCCGGATGGTGCCCTCCAGGCGCTCGGCCACGCTGAACACGACAGGCCGCTTCTTCGCGAACGCCTTGCACTGGGGCGAGGTGGCCAGCGAGTCAGCGATGCACTTGTCCTCGCGCTCGTGGCCGGGCAGCCGTTGGAGGATGGCACTGGCCGTCGCGTTCAGCTCGCGCGGTGGCACCTCGTGCACCCGCGCCACGTCGCGGAAGCAGCCGCGTCCCTTCATCGAGCTGTAGGTGGTGAGCTGTGCGGTCTGCTCGCGGCCGTACTTCTCGACCATGTACGCGATGACCTCCTGCCGGCGTTCCTTCTCGAAGTCGATGTCGATGTCTGGGAGATCGATTCTGCCAGGCGCGATGAAACGCTCGAAGAGCAGGTCGTGCTCGATGGGATCGATGCTGGTGATACCGAGCAGGTAGACGACCAGGCTGCCGCCTGCACTGCCGCGGCCTGGGCCGACCAGGATGCCCTCGCCTCTGGCCCAGTCCACTTGGTCGCGAACGACCAAGGCATAGCGGGAGAACTTCATGTCGCGGAACACCCGCAGCTCGCGCTTCAGCCGCTCGCGATACTGCGTCACCACTCGCTCGGTCTTGCGTCCGTCGCGGCCGGCGACCCAGGCCGCTCGGGTGTGGATGTCGCGCCAGTGCCAGCCCTCGACGCACAGCTTCTTCAGCTCGTTGAAGTCCTCCTCGGGAGTGGTGTCCCGTCCGGTGGGGCTCGGCAGGAGGGCAGCGAAGCGGTCGAACTCCAGACGCGCCTCGCACCGGCCGGCCAGCTCGGCAGCGTTGCGGATGAGGCTGTCGATGGTGCTGTGCTTCAGCGACGGGTGGTTCCGCCGGAACAGCTTGCGCACCTCGGCCGCGGTCATGTACCAGAAGTCGCGGGCCGGGATGGTCCAGCGGTGGGGATTGCTCATGCGGTCGTTGGTCTGCACCGCGAGCAGCGTGTCTTGAAGCCTCCAGTCCTTCGGCTTCGTATAGTGGGTGTCGACCGTGGCGATGGGCGTGAGCCCCACCGAGCGCGCCAGCTTCAGAAGCCCGCGGTTCACCCGCTTCTGATCCGCGAGGCCATTCGGCATCAGCTCAACATAGGCGCGGTCACCGAACACGTCGCGGAGCCAGTGGGCGTGTTCGACGGCCAGCGCGGGCTCGTCCTTGAGCAGCGGCTCTGCGAGGATGCCGCCGAGGCAGGCGGTGCCCACGGCCACGCCTTCCGAGTACTGCTCCAGCAACTTCAAGTCGACCCGTGGCTTGTAGTAGAACCCGTCGACCCAGGCCGCGCTCGACAGCCTGATGAGGTTGCGCAGGCCGACGTTGTTCAGCGCCCAGGCGGTCAGGTGCCAGCGCGGCCGGATGCCGCGGTAGGTTTCCAGGGCCACCTGGAACGAGCGCCGCTCCTTTGCCGGCTGCTCCTTCACCAGGGCCTTGTCCTCCTCGGAGAGGGCCTTGACCCGGTGGTCAGCCGACACGTACAGCTCGACACCAAACACCGGCTTCAGCTCGTGCTCGTCGGCCGCCTTCTGGAGCTGGACGATGCCCCTCATGCTACCGTGCTCGGTCGCTGCGAGCGCGCCTGGCGAGTCGTCGTCACGCCGTTCCAGGTCGGCCTTGAGTCGCTTCGCGTAGTCGGCATATGAGCCCACACCGTCCAGGAGGCTGAACATGCTGTGGACGTGGAGGTTGGCCCAGGGGTCGCGCGCCATCACGAATCCATCCCGAGCTGAACGAGCACCGCCCGCTTCAGCTCATCGTCAAAGCCCTCGTCGAGCATCCACATCAGGTATCCCCGCGTCTCTCTACTAGCAGCGAGCGCTGACACCTTGCTGCCCTTGTGCTTACCGAAGAGCAGGATCGCATCCTCGCGGCCAGCGACGTCGGTGACCAAGGTGTACTTCGCACGCCCCACCTTGGCCCGGCGTTCCGCTATCTTCTTCAGGTCGAGCTTTTTCTTTGTGGTGCCATCGCGCTCACCACCTGCGAGGCCGGGGTGTTCTTCCTCGATAGCGACGTGCCGCTTGCGCGGACCCTTCGTGTCGGGGTCGACCGCGATGCCGGTGCCGTCGCAACGCGAGCAGGTGACTTCCCTCGGTGGCCTCCCGCTCGGGCCACCGTCCACCAGCACCTTCCCGGTCCCGTCGCAGTTCCGGCACGCCTTCTGCCCCGGCAGGCCCGTCGCTCTCGGCTTGGAGCCTGCCGGGGTGCGCTTCGGGCGCTTGCCCTTGCTGTAGCGCTTGCGGAGGTCGGTGAGCTTCACGGGGTCGCTAGATGATGTTCGGCTCGGCGTCGAGCGCCTTGAGGAACCGAGCCATCGCCGTCTTGCTGGTGAGCGACAGGTCGTGGTCGAAGCCCTGGGCCACGCTCTCCTCGGCGCCCAGGCCGGCCAGGACGTCGGGGCTCGCGCGCAGACCGCTGACCCGGATGAGGGGCTCGGTGGTGAACACCCGCATGAACGGGCGCACCTGGGAGCCGACGACCCGGCTGACCTCGTAGTGGTCGGAGTAGACGGTGAGCGGCCAGCCCTTGCTCTTGGCGATGGCGGTGATGGGGTCCTTCACCTTGCGCGCCTTGGGCTTGGGCTTGGTCGGTGCCGGCTTCTGCTCGGCCGCGGGCTTCGCCTTGGGCTTGGCCGCGGGTGCCGGCTTCGGCTCGGGCTTGGACTCGGCCTTCGGCTTGGGCTTGGCCTTCGGCTTGGGCTTGGCCTTGGCCGGCTCGGACTCGTCGCCGGCCGCCTCCTTGCGCTTGCGGTCGGCGCGGACGTTGTACACCCGGGTCCGGCACTTCTTCGCCACGGGGCACGCCTTGCACTGGTCGCTCTTGGGATCGAGCACCTCCTCGTCGGCGTAGCACTCGGGCGCGCCCTCGGGCACCTGGGCACCGCCGTTGCCCTTGGGCTTGCCCTTGCCCTTGGGCTTGGCCTCGGGCTTGGCCGCCTTCTTCGAGGCGCTCTTCTTCTTGGACTTCGACTTGGACTTCGACTTGGGCTTGGCCTTCGGCTTGGGGGGCTCCTCCTCGGCCTCGGGCTCCTCGGGCTCCTCCTCGGCCTCGGGCTCCTCGGGCTCCTCCTCGGGCTCGGCCTCGGGCTCCTCCTCGGCCTCGGGCTCCTCCTCGGCCTCGGGCTCCTCCTCGGCCTCGGGCTCCTCCTCGGCCTCGGCCTGGGCCTCCAGCCACTCGTCCACCTTGCCCACCTTCGCCCCGGTGAGCCCGGCATCCTTGAGCAGCGCATCGGCATCCTCGTCGGTGCCGGCCGCGTACTGCTGGAGCCGGATGCACGTATCCCGCGTCGGGCACCCCTTGCGCATCTCGGCGTCGGCCGCCTCCGGGTCGCCGTCGCAGGTGGGGTCCTCGTCATGGAACCCGAGGCAGTTCGGCGCCTCGATCTCCGCGACTTTGTCCTTCGGGTCCTTCTTCGCCATCGCAGAACCTCCTCGTCTTGTGGTGCTCCGTGCACCTTGTCGTCCTCATACAGTTCTGGGTCGCGCTACCGAGCGGGCGAGTAACTACCGCTCACCCCGATCCTTCAGCTCGCGTTCGAGCAGTCGGCGGCCGATGTGCCAATGCCGGCGCTCGACATAGCGACTCACGCCGAGGTTCTTTTGCAAGTGCTCGGTCAGGCCGTCGTACTTCTGATTCCCGCTGCTCATGGCCTCGCTCACGCGGGCTCGGAAGATTCTCGCCGCCAGGCCGCGGGAGGCCTCCGGGGTCTGCTCCACCAGGGCAGCCTCGGCCGCCATGATAGCCGACGCGAAGCGTTCGCGGCGCTCACGCTGGAGCAACTCCTCCTCGGGGGTCGCCGGGCTGTCGCCCTCGGGCTCGGGCAGGTCATCCAGCACGCCCAGGTCGGACACCACCCGGCTCCGCTCGCGCTGCCACCCCTCCACCTGGTCATACGACCAGTTCCAGGGCCGCGACTTGGCGCAGCCCTCGCGCGTGGTTCTGGTGCTCACCTCGCAGCTCACGACGAGCTTGACCCAGTACTTCAGCGGCCCCTTCCTGGGCTCGTAGGTGTCCAGGGCCTCCATGACCATGAGCGCGATCTCCTGCCGCGCGTCGTCGAGCCCGATACCCTGGGCCGCGGCCAGCTTGCGAGCGCGGTCAGCCATCATGTTCACGAAGCGCATCACATTCGCTTCGGTCGGCGCCAGCTCGGGGCGCACCCGTCGAACCTGCTTCATCCCTCGTCCCTCACTCGCACGAAGATGGCCGCAGCGTTGCTCACCGTAGCCTTGTCAACGAACATCTGACCGCCGCGCCGGGTGCCGACCACCCGCATCGCAAGGCCCTGGTACTTCCTCACCACGAAGCCCCGGTGGTAGCGGGCCGCCCGCTTGCCGGTGATGGTGTTGAGCATGATGAGCACCTCGTCGCCGCGGTGGACGCCGCCGTAGGCCGTCGGCCGCCACAGCCCAGGCACGCCCTCGATCCGCCGCGACGGCACCTTGGGCCGAACGTGGGGGATGGCGACTGCGTGTCCGCAGTTCGAGCACTTCGTATATCGCATCGGGCTCCTCCTGTCAGACCTTTCGGCCGGCAAACATGGTCAGCCGACCGTCCTTGAACTCGTACTGCTGCACCTGCTCGTCGGGCTCGACACCGACGTAGACGTGGAGGGCGACCTCCCCGCCCGAGCTAACCGCGCTGGCATAGTCGACACCCCAGTCGTCGAGCATGGCCTTGAACTGCTCCAGGTCGTTCATTCTCCCCTCCTACCGCAGCGGGCGCCATGAAATCGCACCGCTCGGGTCCAGCCGCACCGCGCAGCGCACCGTCCCGACCCGGCTGTAGCCCTTGCCGAGCTTCTCGTCCATCACCTTCCCGGCGTTCTCGATGGCATGGCCGGCCGTCACGAAGTCAACCCACTTGCCCTGACCGGTGGTGCCGATACGGCCCCACCGACGAACAAAGCCGTAGATGCCCCGGGCGCCGTCGTTGATGACCGCGCCCATCCAGAACTTCCGCGAGCCGCGGCGGCGATACTCCAGGTGGTCGAACTCGACCTCATACTCGTCGTCACGCAGGTCGGCTCGGCCTCTCCCGGGCCTGGCGGCCTCCTTCATCATGTCCTCGTGGAGCTTGGCCCGCCGGGCTTCCTCGGCCGCGCGCTTGGCCCGCTGCCGCTTCGCCTCGGCCTCGGCCGCGGCCTTGCGCTCGCGGTCCTTCTTCTCCTGCTCCTCGCGCTTCCGCTTGGCCTCGGCCGCCTCGCGTGCCCTGCGCTCGGCCTCCTCCTGCGCACGCTGCTCGGCAGCGCCCTTGCTGAAGCGGTCCCTCATCTCTGCGAGTGACGGTGCCATCGTCATCCCTCCCTGGAAGTGGGCAGCCCCGGGGCGAGTGCCGCCCCGGGGCGCCCGACGTGGGCGAGGCTAGCTTGCGTGAGAGCGGCGCCCACGTCACACCACCTTCCCGGTCCCGACCTTGGCGAGGCGCTTACCCTTGTGGAGCAGCGCCTCCAGGATCTTCACCAGCTTCGTCGCGAGGTCGCTGATGTCGTGCAGCACCACGCTGACGGGGTAGTAGTAGGCCGGCGCATCGGTCAGGATGCCCAGGCCGATGACCTCCAGCCCCATGTCGAAGCAGCGGTTCACGACCTTGCGGATGTTGCCGCCGTCCACCGCGCTGTCGGTGCCCGGCGAGCAGGGCTGGCCATCCGACATCACGATGAGGATCTTGCGGCGCTCGCGGCGCGTGGCCAGCCGGTCAGCGGCCCAGGCCACGGCCTCCGAATCGCAATTCTGGTTGTGCGCGTCCATCACGCCGATGCGCGACTTCTGCACCTTGCCGAAGGGCTCGTTGAACGCCTTGTAGACGTAGTAGACTTGAGGATAGCAGCGATTGAAGCGGGTGTGCCAGTCACGCTCCTCGCCTGTCACCTTCGGGCGCCCCAGGTCGTTCGTCCACCAGCCGAGCACCTCGAACGGGATGCCCAGGCTGTTGAGCGTCTCGGCCAGTGCCGTCGTCGCGATCCTGGCCTTGCCGATCTTGCCCGAGCCGCTCATCGACCCGCTCTGGTCCACCAGGATGCTGACCGCGGTCTCGACCTCGATGCCGGGGAGCGTCTTGCGGAAAACCCGCGTGTCGTGCCGGCTGCTGACGAGCTTGTGCAGGCTGGCCTCGTGCAGCCGCGGGCCGTCCTCCTGCTCCACGCGCAGCCGCTTCGCCCGCTTGGAGCAGAGCGCCCGGTAGAGCTTGGCCCGCAGCGCACCGATCTCCCGGCGAGCCCGGTTGCGTGCCTCGTTGTACGTCCTGAACCCGACCTCGGGGCTGCCCTGGGTCTGGGCGTCGAGCACCCTGTCCGCGGCCTTCGCCTTGGGGTCGGGGATGTGGATGCCATCCATCTTCGGCTTGACGCGCTTCGCCTCGCGCTCCAGCTCCTCGCGCTCGAACTCCTTCACGGGGTCGGGGTCGTCACCGAGCTTCGAGTCGAGCGTCTTCTCCAGCTCCTCGCGGGTGCCCTCGGGCAGCCCGGCCTCGCACTGCTCGGCCTTGCCGTCACTCTCGTCGGGGCTGTCGGGGCTGTCGCCGGCCTTGCCCGGCTCGGGGTCGTCGTCCGCGCCACTGCTATCCGCGGAGCCGCCATCACCCGACTCGGGCGATGTGGGAGCGCCATCCTCGCTGTCCGAGCCGTTCGAGGAGTCGTCCTCACTGCCATCGCCCTCGTCTTCGTTCTCATCGCCTGGCGACGATCCTGCGTCCTTGTCGCCATCGCCCGAGCTGCCGCTGCTCCCGCCGCCCTCGTCGTCGCCTTCCTCGTCACCCTTGCCGCCGCTGCCCTCGCCCTCCTCGTTCTCGCCGTCGCCCTCACCACCCTCGCCGTCGCCCTCGCCGGGCTCGGGCTCCTCCGTGGCAGCCTCCAGCTTCTCCAGGATGCGGCGAGCGAGGTCCAGGAACGCAGCCGGCTCGGCGAAGTCGTCCACCAGCTCCCGTCCGTCCTCGACCTCCTCCTCCAGCACCTCGTCGACCACCTGGTTCGCCATCGAGCCCCAGGCAGAGCCGTCCTTGCGGCGCAGCCGGGCATTGACGACGCAGAGCACGTCGAACAGAAGCCGCTTCGGATCGGAGGCCGCCACCGGGTCCAGCTCGCGGCGCCGGCCAGCGCAGAACTCGAAGCTCCGCTGGAAGTTCTCCGCGGTGCCCGGGTAGAGCCGCTCCATCTTCTCCTCGTCCCGGGCGTCGATAACCGCGTTCATGGCGCCGTGGACCTTGTCCGAGGGCTTGCCGTACACCTCCCAGAGCCGGTGCAGGGGCACCCGGCCCAGTTCCTCGTCCAGCTTGCAGCACCGGCCGTGACCGCTCTCGTGGTCCAGCATCCCGTCGAGGATCTCGCTGGCCCGCTTCGGCAGGTGCTCGGCCAGGATGGGCACCTTGATGAACGTCTTGCAGTCGGTGCAGCACTCGCCGGCCGTGGGGATGACCTGCATACCCGTGTCCCGGGTGAGGGTGCGGGCGAGCGTCTCGAAGTGGCCGGCCGTGCTGGCGACCATGCGCCGGGTGGACTTGACCGCCATGCTACACCGCCTTCGGGGTCGGCAGGCCGACACGCTGGAGGATGCCGCGGACGTCGTTGCGCACGTCGTCGACCGGCACGTTGTCCAGGACCGCCACCTGCACCGCCTTCTTCGCGTCGATGCCGCGCTCCTCATAGAGGCGCATCTTGGTCCCGAGCACCACGGCCCGCCGCAGCGACAGGACCCAGGGCAGGCTCGCGGTGACGTGGGCCTGGAGCACCTCGTGAACCGCCTTGGCGATGAGCTTGCAGGTGGCCGGCGCCAGCCCGCCACTCTTGGCCTCGACGATCTTCGCGACGATCTTCTGCGAGGGGTAGCCGACGTTGACGCGCTCGCAGCGGTCCAGGAAGGCGAGGTTCGGCGCGCTGTCGGTGCCACCGTACAGCCCGTCGAGGTCGGAACCGAGGTTGTTCCCCGTGAGGAAGAACCTCGTCATCGGGTGGAACCACACCACCTCGGCGAGGTCGCCCTCGGCCCCGGTTTCGAGGGTGCACTTGCGGCGCCCCAGGGCGTCCTTCTCCAGACACTCGTGAAGCGCGATGCGCACGTCGGGCGACAGGGCGTCGGCCTCATCCACGATGATGAACGCGCCGGAACGGCCGGCCACCGGGATGAGGCCCTGCTCGAAGACCGTCACCTGCTTCCCGCTCTCGGAGTCGACCCTCACCTGGGTCTTGCCGAAGAGCTTGCCGTAGCTGGTTTCGCCGTCGCACTGGATGCGGACGCAGGGCATGTTCATCAGGGCGCCGACCGTGTAGCAGAGCGACGTCTTGCCGCTGCCGGTCGGCCCAGTGAGCATGAGCACCTCGTCCAGCTCGACGGCCTGGGCCACGCGCCCGAGCAGGTCGTTGTCGGGCTCGTAGTTCTCGTCGTGCGGCGGGACGTGCTGCCGGGCCTGCTCGGGGATGCACTCGGGGTCGCGGATCGGGATCTCCCACCCTTCGATGACCAGTGCATCGAGCGGCTTCTCCGCGAAGTCGGCGTCGGACGGCCCGGCGACCGCGGTGTCGGGCTGCGGTGCCGGCCGCTCGCGCTTCTTCTTGCGCTTGCGACTCGCGTCGATCTCCTCGCTTGCGTAGGTGGAGATCGTCGGCGGGGGAGGCTCACCGTCGACGGTGTTCTTCCCCAGGTACTCCTCCACGCTCATGTCGTGGCGCTTCTTCAGGTGCGGCGCGAGGGCGTGGAAGAACTCCCCACACTCCATGCACCGAATCCGCTTGCGCCCTTTACGGTCGAACTCTCGGGTTGCCATGCTAGCCTCCTGACTCCTCTCACGCTGGAACCAATAGTAGGACAGGTCAGAATCCAATGCAAGCGAAAAATGCGCAGAAAATGCGTCAGAGATAGCGGTAGGTTACAGCTTCTTTGATTGTCGCAGCTTGTGGCGGTCAGTCGTGTCGCAGCTTGGACAGCCTGCCCCGCAGCGTTGAACACACTGGGCTCGCATCACGGGCCGCAGCGATAGCGTCGTCCACCTCTTGAGCCGTGGCCGTGTCGGGATCGCGGCCTGGCGGCAAGCTCGCCAGCCTGACCGACTTCACCTCGCCGCGCAGCCGGTCGACAGCATCCCACGCCGAGCCCTCGGCCCTCGGGTCGTCGGCATCCAGCATCAGCACCACCTCGCGAGGGGCTCGGCTCAAGAGGATCGTGATCTGCCGCTCGCTGACCGACTTGCCCAGAACGGCGACTGCCGGGATGCCGTACTCGTGCAGCCGCATGACGTCGAAGACACCCTCGACCACCACCACCCGCGGCAGGCCCGCAGCGAGCCACGGCTCGCCGAACAGGAGCCGGCCCATGTCCACCTTCGGAGAGAGATACTTCGGGCCGTACACGTCGCTGTCGTAGGCCCTGGCCTGGAATGCGTGCTCGGTGCCTGTCACCACTGGGATGATGATGCGCCTGCCGTAGGTGCCGAGGCCGCAGTAGCCCAGGTTGAACTCGCGGATGGTGCGCTTCTTCAGCCGGCGCCGCTTCAGCGCCTTCGGAATGCGATAGCGTCCGTCCAGGTAGCAAGGCTTGAACCGCTCGGGCAGAGGCACGGTGACCGGGTCACTTCCGCGCAGCCCGTCCCAGTCGATGTCGTAGACAGCCTCGCGCAGCCGGCCAAGCTCGTTGACCCGCGGAGCCCGCCGCGGCGGCAGCCCGCGAATGGTGCGCGCAGCCTCGTGAAGAGGAATGCCCAGGAACGCCGCGGCGAGGCGCAGGTAGCTCCCGACCTCGCTGCACTTCATGCACTTCCACAGCCCGTTGCGGGCGTTCACGTAGAGGTGCCAGCCTCCATCGCCACAGAACGGACAGTCACGGGTGAGTAGCTGCGGCCCGCTGCGGCCTGGACGCTCCTTGCACTCGCTGAAGGTGTTGAGGTGCTCCTCGAAGTCAATCCTCACCCGGAGACTCCTTCCAGCACGTGTACTCCTCGACACCGCTGCCGGTGCCCTGGAATCCGCAGGTGGTGTCGGCACAGGTAGCGCACGAGCCATATCGCATCGGCCGCCCGCAGACGTGGCAGAGATAGGGCTCACCGCTCACCGCAAGCTCCGCAAACGCGAACGCCTCATCATTGGTCGGCCACGGCTGGCCGCAAGCGTCGCAGGCGTAGCTCACGGTCACCTTCATCAGCGCTTCCCGCCCTTGTGGCGCCTGGCGACCATTTCAGCCCGGCGCTTGCGTTGCGAGCCGTACTTCTGCCGCATCTTCTTCACCCAGGACTGGGTCATGCCGCAGAAGTGGGCGCTGACCATGCCCCCGTCCTCCTTCACCGCGGCCACCTTGAAGACCATGCCGTTCGAGACGAGCACGGTGCCCACGGCGAGCCGCGGGTACTCGTCCATCGGCACGGGGAAGTCAGGCTTCGTGCCCGGCGCGATGGGGGTGAACCTGGGGATGACCCAGGTGTCGGGCGTCCCGCCCTTCTTCCCGGTGCCGCCGCAGTCGTCACAGCTCACCCGATGCCCCATGCCAGGAACATCGCCGCAGCCTCCACAGGTGTCGCACAGGTCATCAGCCATCGCTCCCGCTCCTTTCCGCGTAGTCCAGCTCGCTCTCGAAGCCCAGGTCGGCCCGCGCTTGGCAAGGCCCACAGCGCTCATACTCCGAGTCGAAGAACTTGCGCTCCGCATAGCAGGACCAGTCACCAGGGCCGTCGCTGGCCAGCTCGCAAGGCTGGTCGGCGAGCGACACTCCGTCGCCAGGCGCCAGCGGGCTCAATGCGGCCTCCCTGCCCGACACCCGTGCCGGATCTCTTCCAACCGAACTTCCTTGTCGGCACTCGTCTTGCGGTTAGTCGTGTCGCAGGCACGAGCGTTGAACATGAACCACCCGAGCAACCCGGCCACGATCAACATCGTCACGACATGCTTCCAGGTCCAGCTATTCATCGTCTTCCTCCTCCTCGCCAGCGATGGCAGCACGCTCGGCTTCCCGAAGCTCGCGGTACGTCATCAGTTGGTAGTTCGTGGACAGCGGGATCTTAATCCAGCTCGGGCCTTCGCGGTACTTGGCGAGGTAGGCTGTCATCAGCCCAACCTTCTCCTCGGCCCGCGACTGGTTGATGCTGACCACGTCGTCGCAGATACGGCTCTTGTCGTAGGCTTCACTCGCAGCCTCCGGGGTGGCGATGCGGTAGCGCCACTCCCGACCAGCGTGGCAGGTGGTCCAGCTCGCGAAGCCTGGGGTGTCGCCGCTGCCCATCGCGAGGCCCTTGGCCCACCAGTACACGTCGCTCGCCTCGATGCGCTTGCTCTCGGTGCGGCGCCTGGTCTCGGGCCGGACATGGTCGAGGCTGTCGAACATCACGAAGTCGACCGGCAGGCCGTCAGCGCGGCGCTCCTCAATCACCTCCTCCAGGAGCGACGTGGTGCACTTGGCCACGGGCACCGACACCACATCAATCATCCCCTCGAAGGAACGCTTGCGCCGCACCATCATCTTCCGCAGCGACTTCCACTCGCGCTCATCGAAGTCCAGGCTGCGGAACCGGGTGTAGGGCGTCTTGAGGATGCGGGCGTCCAGGCGCCGGCACACCTGCCGGGCCGGCATCTCCAGCGCGAAGAAGATACCGCCGAAGCCCTGGAGCGCAGCCGCCACGGTGAAGTTGAGCAGGAAGATCGTCTTCCCCTTGCCGGTGGTGCCGAGCAGCATCCCAAGCTCGCCGACGTGCTGCCCGAGGATGACCTTGTCGAGCTTCCTGATGCCGGTGCGGATCGACAGCCGCTTCCCCGCCTTGATCTCCGCGAGGGTGGTGGACTGCCGCTCATCGAAGGTTCCCCACCAGTCGAGGCGGTCGTAGTCGGGACCGCCCACCCGTTGCCGGTACTGCCGAGCGACGGCGGCCTCGGCCGCCTCCAGGTCACCGGCCTCCAGCTTCTCGACCAGGGCCGCGCCGGTTGCGTGAAGGCGCTGGAAGCGAACGAAGTCGGTCAGCAGGTCCAGGGCAGCACCGGCATCAGCGGAGTCGGCAGCGAGCACCTCACGGATGGAACGGACGTGCGCCTCGCGAGCGTCGGCATCCTTGATCGTAGCCTTGAGCCGGCCGACCAGGGTGCGCCCCGACATCAGCTCGCGCCGCCGCTCATAGTGGCGCTTCATCTCGCCGAACACCCACCCGAGAGGCTTCGAGCTGAAGTCGTGAGCCGCGGCCACGCCGACAGCCTCGCGCAGGAACGTCAGGTCGGAGAGGCACCGGGCGAGCACGGCGCGCTCCATATCAGCATCGAACTTCTTCACGCTAGCCACGCTCGACCCCCGCCCTCTGCATCGCTGCACAGTCACCGAAGCCGGTGCAGGCACCACAGCCAGAACGCGCCGCCAGCTCGCGCGTCATCGTCTTGGCCCAGTACGGAGGTGGACGGCCATGCCGGCTCTCGGTTTGGCAGATGCCGCAGTGTGGGCACACCCACCGGATCGCCGGCCCGAAGGCGCAGTTGCCGCAGTCGCGTCGGCTACTCATTCAACAGCTCCTCCCAGGTCACGGCGCCTCGGAAGTCGCCAGGCTCAAACTCGACCCACCGGAACCGACGCCCAGACAGGATCGAGGTGAGCGAACTGCCGAGGTCCTCGCGCACCTGGTCACGGTCCTGGATGTTGCTCACCACCACGGTCGGCTTGAGTGCGCTGGCCCGACCCCGGATGAGCTTGTCGAACTCGGCCGGCGCGAAGGTGCTGCCGGCCGCACGGTGCTCCTTGCCTAGCTCGTCCAGCACGAACAGGTCGGCCTCGGTCTGCAACCTCATCCACTCCACCAGCTCCTCGTCGCGGAAGCCGGCACGGACGCCTTCGAGCCACTCGTCGGCAGTGACGTAGAACACCGACAGCCCCTTGCGCACGGCCTGCGACAGGAGCCACGTCGCGCACAGCGTCTTCCCGACCCCGTTCTCGCCGTAGAAGAAGAAGCCCAGGCCGTGACGCCGGGCCGCCTCCATCCGGTTCACGTACTCCGAGAGCAGCTCGGCCACGACTTCGTTCGGCCCCTCCGCGAACGCCTTGAATGTGGCCTCGGCCTCCTCCCTGAACTCCCGGGGCACGTTGCCCTCGATGAGCCGCACCTGCCGCACGGCCTCCAGGTAGCAGGTGCAGGGCACGACACGCGGCTCCATCGTGTCGGGGTCGATGTCGTCCTCGTCAGGCACGGTGGCACCCTGGCCGCCGCAGAGGTCGCAGGCGTCGACCACCCGCTCCCTCATCTGCTCGGCCTCCTCCGCGGCCCTGGTCAGGTTCAGCACCGCCTCACCTCCGCTTCCGATATACGTGGTCCAGTGCCCACCTCACAAACGGTTCCAGCTTGCGCGACATCACGGGCAGCCGCCCGTCGAGCCCGTGTTTGCAGAGCCGTTCGATACGGTGGAGGGTCTTCTCGTCCAGCTCGCGGGCGCCTGGCAGCTTCGCCCCCACAAGCCGTCGTTTCAGGTCGCCGACGTCTAGATCGTAGTCGTAGCTGAAGCCCGCGTGCTTCGACCTGGCCCGCTTGCGCGTGGCCACCTCCTCGACGTACCTATCGCGGGTCTTGACCGACGCGAGCACCGACGCCGGGATGAGCTTCCAGTTGGCGAAGCGCTTCGCCGTCTCACTGCTGACCTTGATATACTCGGCCGGCTCGATGCCCTCGACCGCGCACCAGACAGCGACCTCCTCGAACGCCTTCGAGTAGTCCTGGGCCGGCCGCTTTCCGTAGGCCGCCCGCCACGCCTTTCGATAGGCGAGGTTGAACCGAGCCGAGAGCGCCCGCACCAGGGTCCGACGCCGGGTGAGGTCAGAGCCGGTGGGCCGGGCGAGTGTGAGCAGCCTTTGCATCTCGTCGGGGTCGGCAATCGCTGACCGGGAGCCGGCGGTCGCAGCGCGACCGGCCCCGTCCTTGCGGAGCGTAGCGGAGCAAGGACGGGGCACAGCACCAGCCTTACCCCCTTTGTAGCTAGTAGCTATTACGCGCGGGGGTACGCTTGCATCTGTGCAGGGTGCGGAGCCGGCCTTGGTCCGCTTCTTTTTGCCAGTCTTTCTGTGACGTTGCTTTCCCTTTGTGGGGTTCTTGGGCTCGCTGCGCCTGCCGCCTTTGTGGGGTCTCGACTTGGGCGGCCGGTCCTTTGTGGGGTCGGTGCCAGTAATATCAAGGGGTTGCGTGACCTTTGTGGGGTCCGGCTCCGGGAAAACCCCACAAAGGCCATCCAAGTCCGGGTTCTTCCTGGCATATTTTCGCAGGGGTCGGACTGCTCGCTGCGTGTCGATGACGATGCGGAAGTCGTGCCGGGTGCCGCGGCGGAAGCGCAGGTCAACCCCCAGGTTCATCAGCCTGTCGCGGTCGGCCCGCACCTTGTCGAGAGTGAGCCCCAGGTCGCGCACCAGGTCGGCACGGTTCACCGGCCGACCAGCGAAGGCTGACTCGATAGCGTGTCGGAGCACCTGGGCCGGCCGTGACCCGGCGTAGTGGCCCGAGCCCGCGACGAGAGCCGCGAGAGGTGCGGCGGTCACCTCAAGCAGCTTGTCGAGTAGATGTTGGCAGGTGCGGTCGGAGAATTGGGGTGGGAGGACGACCCCCGTGCTGGCCTGGCGACCAGCACGGGGGTCAGGGGGATGCGTGTCGGTGTCGGGCTGCACAGGACGGGAGCGGGTTGGGACGCTGCGACCAGGCCGCCGCCGTGCCGACCTGGGTTCCCCGCTCCCGGCTCCTACCCGAACCGGATCACGCCGTCGCGCCTTCATTTCACCACGTCCCTCTCGAACCTGCAATCCCCGCCGCCCTGTGCAGTTGGGAGGGAGCGGAGCGCAGGGGTGGCACCATAGGACACATCAGCACCTCGGTCAAGCCCTACGCGGTCGCCTCCGCTTGCGGTGGTCCACCACCCCGAAGTCGAAACAGCCCTCGGCGCGGTACGCGGCCAGCCTGGACGCGCTGTGCGCTGCGAGGATGCGGTTGTGCATGTCGGCGAAGTCGTAGAGGTACACGCGCCGGGCCTTGCCACGGCCGGGCGTCAGGTTGCGGAGCCGCTGGATGGCCGCCTTCCGATCCTTGCCACCCTCGCAGACGATGACGTCTTCGATGGCCGGGATGTCGACCGCCTCCTTGAACACGTTGCCGAGCAGGAGCGGCTTCCGGCCACTGGTGAAGTCGCCGATGAGGTCGTCGCGTCGGCCAGGGCTGGTCTTGCCTTCGACCCGTGCGATCTGGTCGCTCTCGACACCGGCCTTCGACAGCTCCTCCTCCAGGTTGTTCATGTGCCGGATCTCGTGCGCGATGACCAGCACGCGCCGGCCGCGCCGCAGCCGCTTCGCAGCGGTGAGGGCCGCGAGCTTGTTCCGCTGCCGGTGGTCGATGATGCCCTCGCGCTTCAGCAGGTGCCAGTCGGAGCCGGCCACCTCGGGCCCGTTGACCCGGATGAAGCGGATGGTTGCCGGCACCAGCACACCGCGGCCGATGAGGGTGCGCGTGCTGACCGTCTTGAGCAGCGGGCCGGTCAGGGCGTGGAGCCACACCGCGCCCTTCTTGTTATCGTCCTTCTTGTGCGACAGGTAGATGGTCGCCGACAGGCCGAACTTGTAGTAGGCATCGCACATCAGCACCAGCCGCTTCCAGGTCTCGGCCGAGCGCAGGTGGTGGCACTCGTCCACGAACAGCATGTCGACCGACTTCATCAACTCGCGGATCTCGGCCGTCTTCCGGCGCCGGAAGAGCGTCTGCACCATCGCCACGGTGACGGGGCGTCCGAGCTGTCGCTGGCCGCCGCCCACCTGCCCCACCCGGTCGCGCTTGAAGATGGACCGGAACAGCTTCACCGTCTGGGTGAGCTGCCGTTCCTGGTTGACGATGAACAGGGTCCGAGCCCCGGTGCGGTGGATGAGCCCGGCCGCGGTGACGGTCTTGCCCGAGCGCACCGCCATCGACAGCATCCCGCGGCCTGGCAACGTCACGCTCTCCGACAGGGCGTCCTCGATGACGTCCTTCTGGTAGTCGCGCAGCTCCATGTCGGAGTACCAGCCCACCGTAAAGCGCCGGGTGAAGCCGCGGCGCTCGTCGTGCACCACGACCTCGTGACCCAGGTTGCGGAGGTACTGCGTCACCACCGGGACGAGCCCGGTGTAGAGCCGCAGCCCGTAGGTCGCGGAATAGCGCAGGGTGTGCACCTTGCCGTCCCAGCTCCGGTTACGGAAGCCGCTGCTGAACTGGAAGCCCTCGACGCGGTATGAGGTGCGCTGGTCGAGCAGCTTGATCGTCGGTTTGTCCGCGCCCTCGATGACGGTCTTGTTATCGCCCACTCGCAACACGATCACGGCGAACCCTCCTCCCCGGGCGTAGCCCGTGAGCAACAGTTCTGGATCGGGCGAGGGGTCGGGTCTACGGCTTCTCGACCTGGTCGTCGATAGCGTCGGCCGCGAAGATGCCGCCGATGGTGAGCCCGACACCGAGCAGGAAGCCGGCCCACCTGTTCAGGGCCGGGTCTTCCCACCACTTCAGCTCGGCCGCCGCTGCGGTCCTGGCCAGCCCGTCGAGGCATTCGCCGTGGAGCTTCGGTATCAGGTCGGCCCAGGCCGCGGCCTTCACCTTCAGCTCGTCGCGCTGGAGGACGACTTCGTGGTGCCACGTCATCCACTCGGCCGTGACCAGGATGCCGTCGAATGGCGCCGGGCTCCCCTGGCCCAGGGCCTCGTTCGGAGGGGTCGCGTCGGGCACGGGCTCGGGGTCGGCCGGCAGTTGGAACTCGGGCAGGCTGGCCAGCTCCACGCGGACACCTGAACCGATGCGCAGTGCATCGGCAGACCGTGGGGTGCGATCCGCCCCTGCGCAGCCGGCTGGAAGCACCGACAGGGCTGCCCAGGCCGCCGCCAGGAGCACGAACGGGGCCAAACGGGGGTCCTTGGGCCTCCGGAGCATCGTTCGGCCTCCTACGGGCGCCTAGCCTGCCGGTTGGACAGCTCGGCCAGCCTGCGCAGCTTCTCGGCCTTGTCGGGCTCGGCCTTGATCTCGTCCAGCTCCTCCCGCCGGGACTCCAGCTCGGCCTCGGCCTGCCGGATGCGGTCGCGGGTGGCCTTGATGTGAACCTCCAGCCGGCCGGCCGCCTCCTGGGCCTCGTCGGTGGCCCGCTCGCCTGGGGCGCCACCGCTGCCGCCCTTGGGGCGCGGGGTCAAGACCAGCTTCAGCACGAGGGCCACCCCGGCGAGCACCAGGGCCAGGACGAGCCACACCTTCCAGCCGCCGGTTTTCGCACGGAGGATGAGGTTGGTGAGTCGGGCCTTGAGCATGTCCCCTCCTGCGGCCTGGCGCTGGAGCTACTTGTCCAGGGCCGCCCTCACGAAGCAGTCCTTGGCCTCCAGGAGCTTGCGCAGTCCGGCCGACTTCTCGGCGCAGTCGGGCAGGTCCGCGTCCAGCTTGTGCGCCAGCTCGCCAAGGGGCTTGCTGAACGCCTGGAGGTCAGGAGGCAGGTGCTCGAACTCGAAGTACTTCAGGATCGGTGCAGGCACAGCGTCACCCCTTCCGAATCAGGCTGTTCACCTTGCCGGCGATAGCAGCCCTCGCCTTGTCACCCAGGATGAACTTGAGGATGAGGTGGAACCACATCGACACACCACCGGTCCACAGGCCCATTCGCACCTTCGCGCCGGCCGTGGTGACGTCCTCGAACATGCCCGGGATGAAGGCGATGCCCACGCAGATGACCAGCGGCGCCACGAAGAGCAGCCGGTTGACGAGTGGCTTGTCCTTCAGCTCGTTCCCGAGTACCACCTTGAGGGCGACCATCAGGAAGTAGATGCCGCCGGCCAGCGACAGCACGTCCCACCCGAGCAGTCGTCCGAGAGCCGTAGTGATTGCCTGTTCCATCTCGTCCTCCTCGGGCAGCCCCTACTCGGGAACCGCCGCCTTGAAGCACGCCTCGCAGAGCACCACCCCGTCCTCTGTCGTGACGTGTCCTTCCGTGAACCTCGTGCCGCAGCCATCGCACAGGATCTTCCCGGCCTCCAGCATCTCGCGCACGCGGTCGAAAATCATGGCCTCGACCGCCTGGACGCCGCCGCTGTTTTTGGCCGCCTCCTCCTCGGCGCGCTTGAGCTGCGCCTTGAGCTGCATCACCTGCTGATTCACACCACCGAAGGCGATGGCCTTGGGCTGCCACCCCTTGAGCAGGTGGGAGAGTACCGCGTCGTCGACCGTGGCCGGGTCTGTCTTCAGCAGCCGGTCAACGATGCCGTCAACCTCCTTGTCGCCGCTGGAGGATACCGTACCCAGCATCCCGGGCGTGAGCTGCCGCACCTGGGCTCCCGGCTTGGCCGCGGCCTTGGCCGGCTTGCCGCCAGGTCGTTTCCGCTGCCGGGCCTTCTTGCTGCCGGCCGCGGTCGCCGTCTTCTTCTTGGTCTTGTTCCCCATGTCGTTCCTCCAGTCAGTGCCGCGTCGAGCGGCCTGTAGTGGATGGTCCTGCTATGCGAGGACCACAGTGGCTCCGTTGACCCGAGCCTTCAGCTCGTTGCTGGTCGAGTTGTACCAGATGTCGCCGTTCGACGGGCTGCTCGGGTCGCTGGAGATCGGCGTCACCCGGAGCACGTTCTGGATCGTCACCCGGTCGTCGGCGCTCGGGTTGCCGACGATGGTGTCGATGTAGGCTGTGGACCATCGGTCACCGCTCTTGCCGATGGTGTCGCCCGCAGCGAAGGGGGCGATAGTCTGCGTGTTGAACTCGGTGGCCTGGAAGGAGTAGGCGTCCGTCCCGCCGGGCTTGATGCGGAAGTCGTCGGTGCCGACCGAGGTCGCCATTTCGAGGTCGCAGTAGTAGGTCCCGGCCGTGCCGTCCCAGAAGGTCGCGGTCTTGAACGAGCCTTCCCAGCGCGAGTTACTCTTGCCGAGGTACGCGTTGCCGCTCCCGGCATCGGTGAGCGGGTAGAGGCTGTCGCGGACGTACATTCCGGCCATCGCGCCGGTCGAGGTTGCACGCTCGATGTAGAACGCCTCCTCGATCTCCGCACCAGCATCGTTGACCAGCACCATGCGCACCCGGTCGGCTCCCGCCTGGAGCCATGCCCGGCCCTCGTTGGTCGAAGCCCCCGTATCCCACAGCTCCAGATAGGGGTCGGTCGCGTGTTTGATCTGGGGGTTGACCTCGAACAGCACGGAGCCGCCGCTCTTGAACTCGACGTCCTGGAAGTAGGCGTCCCAGGTGAAAGTCGCGTCGCCGATGGTCTGCCCGCCGCCCGTGCTCGGGATGAGGTTGGTCACGACGCTTCCGCCGACCCCGAGATCCTTCGCGTCGATGTCCCACCGCAGCGGCCCCGTCGTGGTGCCGAGGCTCAACCCGTCGGTCCACGGATGGATCGACTTCATGCTGTAATTGGCGGTCGGCGTCAGTGCCATGTAGAGGTCGGTGTAGGTCAGCCAGCTCCAGCTCGTGCCCTCGTGCGGCCGGCCGAAGTAGATGGAGCCCGAGCTGTCGTTGCCGGTGTAGAGCAGGAGGTCGCCATCGTCGGCGGCCTGGAAGGAGCCGAAGCCGCTCCAGCGCTCGCTCGGCCCGGTGATACCGGCCGGGTCGCTGATGCACTCGTCGTTCCCGGCGAAGCTCATCCCCGCCGCCGCGCCACTGGCCCTGGCCTCGAAGATGAACTGGTCTCGGTTGATGTCGTAGTAGGCGAAGCCCCACCCGAAGAACTGGTTCGTCCCACCATCCGGCGGCCGGTCCATCACGAAGTCGCCCTGGCACATCACCGTGTCGAACGGGGAGACGAGCAGGTGTAGCGCTTCGTCGGTGGCGCTATCCTGCTTCACCATCGTCTGCCGACGCATGAGGTAGAAGGTCATGGTGCCGGCTTCGTCGCCGGTCCAGCTCACGCTGCTACCGTCCAGGTTCGCGACCGTCAGGGTATCAGCATCGAGGACGTCGACGACGTACCAGCTATTCCGGGTAGTGGTGCCGAGCACGTTCGCGAACAAGGCGAGCCCGCTACCACCCATCGCGACCAGCACCGGGTCAGTCGTCATGTCGGGCACGCCCGTCACGTCGATGGTGCCGCCGTTCTTCGTGGTGCAGGTGAGCCCGGCCGGGTAGTTTCCGCCACCGATATACATGGCGACGTCAAGCTCGCCACTCACCATCTCGTCGTCGAGTCCGATGGACCGGTACTGCGTTGCGACCTTGGAGCCCTCACCAGTGTATCCCACGAACAGTATGTCGAGGAACGGGTTGCTCTTGGGCGACAGGTCGTAGTCGTTGCAGTAGGTGTAATCCTGGCCGTGCCCGTCCTTCATCCAGCGCAGGCCGCCGACGTGGTCGAAGTACTGGAACTGCTGACCGTAGTCGCTGCCGTCGACACCCTGGAAGGAGAGCTTGGTTCCCGCAGCGCCGCCCTCGGCCGCGCTGCGGTTGCTGTAGCTGTCGGCGTGGACGTTGTCATGGAGGCCGTCGTAGGAGCCACCCGTCAGGGTGTGCTCGCGCTGGAACGCGGCGGTGATGGTGGACGGGCTGAACCCGAGCACCGTCTGACCGCTGTAGTCGAACACGGTGGGCGAGCCGCCGGGGTTGCCCGTGATCTTCGCGACCCAATTGCCGTCGCCCGTGGGGTTGGACTTGCTGATGGTGCACACCGGCACGAAGACCCGGTACTGCGCCGCGGCGCGGATCGCGGTGTCGCCCAGGTAGTCGGGCGCGTCGACATAGTTGTTCGTCCCGCTCCACTGCACCGTGAGCGTCTGGAAGGCCACGGCCGGGTCCAGGCTCATCGGGTCCGGCCACAGCATGACCGTGACCTGCCGGCCGCTCTGGTCGAAGGTGGTGCCCTCGCCGGCCGTGAGCACGTCGTCGATGACGAGTCGCACGCCAGGCGCCAGATCGGAGACGCTGTCCGGCTCGGTGAAGTACCCCACCTGCTCCTCGAAGTGGGAGTAGCGGTAGGTCCCGAACTCGGGGCTGCCCTCCAGCCCGGCCGACGCGAACTCTGGGGCGAGCGCGAGCCACGTCTGGACCCAGTAGTCGGTCGCCGCATTCTCGAAGGGGATGGTGTCGCCGCCCGCGTAGTCGTAGCGCCGCACGGGGTCCACGCCGTTCGACTGGAGCCCGTTGTAGCTACTGATCTCGAAGGTGTCGATGGCCGAGCTTGAGACCGTCACCGGGGGAGGTGCGCCGAAAAACCCGCTGGTCGGGTAGAGCGCGGCGAGGTTGTCCTCAATGAGCTGGTTCTGGTACTCGATCCAGTTGTCGCGGATCTCGTCACCCGGGACGACCTTCTTCGTGTACATGTTGACGAGCTTCTGGCCAGTCGCCATGACGCCCTCCTGCTACGGCTCGACCGTGACTTGCGCCTCGGCGTAGTTCCCGAACACGTCGGTCGCGCGCACCGTGTCTACCACAGTGCTCCCAGGGAATCCAGCGGTGTACTCGGCCTCGTCCGTGTCGAGCTTCGCGATGCTCGCACCCGAGTTGTTCACGGGGATGCTCCAGTAGTAGTCCTCGGCACCGCCGAAGCCTGTGAACGGCACGGTCGCACCGCCATTCACAGTCACCGCGGTCGGGGTGAGCTTCATCGGTGATGCGACTAGCTCCAGGTCTGCCGGCTGCGGCAGGATCTCGACCACTCCGACCTCGGTGTACTCCTGGTCGCCGCCCTCGTTGCTGAACCCGATGTCGCCTTCCAGGTTGCGGCCAGAATAGGCGTCGGTCACCTCCGCGAGCACGGCACCGTCGACCGTGATGCGGATGTAGGTGCCGGCACCCGCCTCGAAGCAGTGGATGGCGAAATGGTACTCGTGCTCGTCTGCGAACAGGTGTGTCCCGCCAGCGAGCGACGTCGGGACACCTGCGTCGAGCCTGGCGAGAAACCAGCTCGCAGGTCCGGTGCCGAGCCCGTAGCTGGACTCGAACCCGAACAGGTAGCCCGAGGGAGCCGTGGCCAGATCGGTCAGGCGGAAGATGGTCATCGACTCGTCGGAGCTTGCCCCACTGTCCCGCCTGGTCATGGTGGTGGTGAGCAGGAAGTTGTCGAAAGGCGCGTTGACCGACTCTGCGACGATGAATGCGTTGCCGGGGCCGAGCTTGACGATGCCGTCGCCGGCTGCGGTCACCGGCCCGTTCTGCGACCACTGCGTCAGCTCGGCATCGCGGAAGCGGTCAAGGAACTGGGCGTAGACGATGACCACCTTCTCGCCGGCAGCCCGGGTGATGCCGATGAGGTTGCGGAGCAGGGTGTGGTCGAGGTCGCCCTCGTCAACGATGTGGAGGTCGACGCTGTCCATGTTGTACGGCGACGGGTCACTGCCGACCACCCACAGCGCCTTCGTGTCGTAGCTGATGCCGAATGTGAGGTCGTCAGCGACGGGGAGGAAGTCGTGCAGGTTGCGTACTAGGAACGGCTTCCCGGAGAGGAACCGGGCTGCGATGCGTACAGCTTGCTCGGTGGAGCTGAACCGCCACAGCGAAACCGCTGCGAACGCGAGTCGGCGCAGGTCGGTCGGAGACAGGGCGTTCCAGACGTAGGAGAGGTCGCCGCCGAACCCGAGCAGTGGCATGATGTGCTGAAGCACCGCGTCGGGGATGTTCAGCGGATTTGCCAGGCCGCGCAAGTCCTCGATCCGATCCGCGATGGAATCCCAGACGTCGGTCATGCCCTGGAGGTAGCGCTCCAGGAGGCGCATGCCCTCATCCTGGTCGATGTCGCGCAGCATCTTCGGGAGAAACTTGTAGATGTCCCTCTCGAAGGCCGTGTCGCCGGTCGTAACCATCAGGGCTCCACCACCGTAATCGTCAGGTCGGCGTTGGTCGTGTAGGGCAGCTCGTCGGGGTTGAGTAGCACGTCAGCAGCCGGGGTCGTGAGCACGATGTCCTCGATCTGCTCGGACGCGACCGCGTCGATGGCAGCGATGAGCTTATTCCGCGACACCTTCTCCCCGAAGTCCCAGCGCCACGTCACCCCGTCGCTATGCACAGCGGTCGGGTAAAGGTAGGTCATCAGGGCCGCCTTGATCTGGCCGGCCGTGACCCCGCGGGCGGTAACCACGGCCTCGACCGTGATCGTGCGCGGGGTGAAGTTCTGTGCGCCGAGGAGGTAGTTGAGGAAGATGCGCGACTCGTAGCCCTTGGCCTCGTCGCCGTTGAACCAGTCCTCGATATCTTCGAGCACGGCCGACGTGAGGAAGTCGCTGCCGCTGCCGACGACGTAGAGCGCGACCGTCTTGGGGCCGAGCCCGTTGATGATGGGATACGCCCGCACGATGGGGCTCGTCCCACCCGCCCCGACGTACTGCTTCGCCACGGGCTCGAAGTCCGGTTCGGTGCAGGCCCGGCCGATGGTGCGCATCTCGGCCGGCCCCTCGATCTTGAGGCGCTCCAGACTGTCCTCGTCGGCGCCCTCCTTCTCCGACCAGCCCACCCCGGCGCTCCAGTTGTACAGCTCCGTGACGTAGGGAATGCCGCTGCGGTTGACCGTGATCGACCGGGCCGCGACGTTGCCGTCCTGGTCTGCTCCGATGCGGTAGTAGGCGTTGATGACGGCACCCGCGGCCGGGATGGCGCCGTTGTCGCCGTCGCCGAACCCGACCAGCACCAGGTCCTCGCTCCCGACCTCGACCGTGAAGTGCCGGTCGAGCGAGCTGGAGTTGATGAAGTTCTCCACCTCGCTCCAAGCCACACCGTCGACCGTGATCTCCAGGGTGCCGCCGATGTAGCCGGTGCGAGCGAGGGTGTACACCTGCCACACCTCGCCGGTTCCGGTCGCGAGCGGCTCCTGCGTGACGCGCTGGCCCTGGGTGACGGTGAAGGCGAGCACAGCCGGGAGTGACGACGTGTCGATCTCCGCGAGGATGGGCTCGGTGGGCGTCCCGATGCCGGTGCAGCGCCACCGGGTCCAGTAGCCCTCGACCCCGTTCACTTCCGTCTTCTGCCACTCGATACCGTAATCGAAGAGCGGAATCATGCGGACCTGGTTCGTGCCGCCAGACTGGAAGCTGGAGGTGTCGTCCGAGATCCCCTGCGGGAGCCACTCCATCGAAAGCCGGTAGTCGAGGGGGTCCGTGCTCGGGCTCTCCTGGTTGAGCAGCGTGGTCGTCTCGATGTAGTTATCGACGCCGTCCCACTGCACCACGAGGTCTTCGGAGACGCCGGTCTTCGCGACTGCGATCCGCACCTCCAGCCCGGCGACCGAGGTGCTGCCGAGCACGTCGTTCAAGCCGAAGCGGAGGGTGCTTCCGAGGTCGGTGACGGAGCCCGGCGGCCGTGCCAGGCTGTCGCCGATGTAGACCTCCCAGACACCCTCGTAGTCGACGCCGGGCGTGTTGACCTCCAGCGCCATCCCGAACCACAGGACGGAGTCGTGCCCGAAGTACAGCTTGTCGCCAGCCTCCAGGCTCGCGAACGGTGTCCAGGGCGTTCCCGACTCGGCGTCACTCGCGTAGTTCGCGGAGAAGACGGCAGCCTCCTCGGCGTAGATGTAGGTCAGGCGTCCCGTGTTGCTGGTCGGGCCGAGGGCCGAGTCGGCGACGTACTCGAACACCACCCCGGGCTCGTTGTCGGCCGGCTCGGTGCTCACCTGTGCGTAGGGCTGCACCACGTCCGTCGCGACGTCGAAGTGCTTCGAGAGCTGGAGCACCATCCCGGCCGTCGACGGGGTGGCCGTGTCGGGCTCGACGCCGATGAGCTTGAGGTGCTGTCGCACCGACTCCAGGAGTTTCGCCGTGCCGTAGATGGCCTCGTTGGCAGCGGCATCGAGGTGGACGCTGTTGAGGTGCCCGACCAGGGCGAACGCCTTGATGAGCTGGACCGCGACCTCGTAATCGTTCTCATTCGTGATCTCGGGGACGTTGATCCGCATCCACGTCCGCAGCTCGGACAGGATCTCCGGGTAGAAAAATACCGCGAACTTGAAGCTCGGGACGGTGGCCACGCTACACCCCCGTCGCCCTGGGCCGCAGCGTGCGAGTGACCACGGCCGGGTCCTGGGTCTTGAGGTCGAGGTACTCGATGGTGATGGTCAGCTCGCCCGTGCCTGGCGTCGAGCTGAAGGAGACCGAGCCCGACGCGCCGTTCTGGAGCCGGGCGATGCCCCGGCCCTCCAGATAGGCGAACACCTTGCTGATGGAGTCCACCGCCTGGGCTCGCATCGCCGGGCTGTCCACCGCGAAGACCGTGGCCTCCTCCATGAACAGCACCTCGAAGGGATGCTCGCTGTAGTTCGGCGACACGGCCCGCAGCACGATCTCGCGGATGTAGTCGTCGCCCTTGACCAGGGCGAGGCCGCCGCGGGGGTTGGGCCGGATCGGGACACTGATGCCCTGGGGCTCGGCCATGAGCTACTCCCCGGGAGGCGGTTCGGCCGCCTCTTGCTGCACGAACACGTCCAGGCTCGCTGGCAACGACGCAGGGGCCTCGGGTGGCGGGGGAGGGGCTGCCACAGCCTCCGGGGCTCGTTCGGGCTCTGTGCGGCGCGTGGGGCTCCGCAGTCGCCGCCTATCGCGGAGGTCAGAGCGCAGTTCCGCGAGGGCCTCGCGCAGGCTGTGCACCTGCCGCCGAAGATCCTCGATGCTGTCGCCCTGGCCTTCCACCCGGTCGCGGAACAGCCCATAGAAGCCGTCGAGCTTCTGGCCCTGCTCGGAGCCCTGCTTCTCGGCCGCGTCCAGGGCCGGCACCACCACCGTCGTCCAGGCGGCGACCAGCGCTCCGATGAGTGCCGCGAGCCCGGTGAGGATGCCGGCCCACTGGCCGAGCTTGCCCTTGGCCTTCTCGGTCACGGACTACTCCTTGGCCGGGGTGTCCGTGGTGCCGAAGATGACCGGCGACCAGATGGCCGGGGTCAGCTCGATGTGGAAGCCGGCCTTGGCCACGAAGTCCTCCTTGACCTCCTGGGCCTTGTCGAGGTCGAACTTGACCTCGCTGCCGTCGTCCGAGAAGGGCACCTTGAACAGCTTCGAGGCGTAGTCGTTCTCGATGATGGCGAAGGTGCCGAAGATGCGCTTCAGCCACAGGCACCAGGTCTGGACGCGCTGGTAGTCGCCCTCGCGGTACTTGCGGCTCATGCGCAGGCGCCCGAGCTTGGACTCGGCCTTGTTCGCCTCCTCGATGGGGACGATGATGCCGATGCTGAAGCCGGCCCGCACGCGCCCGACGAAGGCATCGACACTCTCCTTGTCGAAGTCGGGCGCGGCCTTCGCGATCTTCTCGAACTGGGTCTCGGTGCTCATCTCACTTCCCTCCTGGGTTGGTCGGAGTCAGGTGCCCTATCATAGCCTCACTTCTTCGTCTTTGCCAAGTCGGAAAGGTGGGCTCCAGTGATGAGCGTGTTGATCGCTCCCTGGAGCGCGGCATACTGCGGCGGCCCCATCACCGCGCCTGGCGTCGGATGAACATGCGCGAGGATCGCGCCGAGTGCCGTGTTGAGCAGGTTGCTGAATGTGTTGCCCAGAACCAGGGGCTCCGACGAGCCGCTGCCGATGAGGATACCAGCGGTCGCGCTCACCTGCACCAGCTCACCGCCGGCCTGCTCGATGCGGATGTCGTTCCCGTCCCGGATCAGAAGCCGGTCGCCGCTCGGCGTCCTGGCCTCGATGTCGGTGTCGGTGAGCTTGAAGATCGGGCCGTCCTTGTGTGTGATTTCGATGGTGTTGTTGTCGTCGCGTAGAGCGATACGGTGACCGGTATTGGTGAGCAGGTAGACAACCCCCTCACCCTCGGCTGCGCCGCCTTCGATGACGAGCCGGTTGTGCCGCGCGTCGGTGATGAGGATGCTCGGGCCTTCGGCGCCGTCGACGTTGCCCATCCACACCATCGTCGTCGGGGAAAAAGCCAGGTTGCCGCCCTGTCCTCGCATCCCTGTGAACAGGAACACCATCGAATTCTCTTCGTCGTCAGCACCACCACTAAACGACCGGCCATCGAAAATCATCCAGCCGTTCCCGTCAGGTGAGATGAACCCGTGGATGTGGGGGTACAGCTCCTCCTCCACCTCGTCCGAGAACTGACCCTGGAAGAAGCCCGGTACAGCATCTCTGTCGGGATACAAGCCGCAGCGCCACCGCATCCCTCCCTCGGTCTCCATGTCGGCACCGTCGTTGACCTCGATTTCTACGAGGTCACCAGGCCGCGGGACGAAGAAGAACCCGTAGGGCTGGCCGCCGGTCTTGGCCGGGTTGCCAGCCGCGAAGAACATCGGCTCGATCCAATCCGGCAGCTCGGGGGGCTCGGTCTCACCAGCCTCCCTGTCGGCGTCGAGCAGCTCCGAGCAGCTAACCTTGATGCGGCCACGGCGCTCCGGGTCCATCACGTCGGTCACGGTTGCTTGGAACCATTCGGTCTTTGCCATCAATCACACCCTGAACGCGCTCATGCCGAGGGTGTCCTCCGGGGCGCGCCGCCCAGAGAAGCGCATGGTGTAGCCGCCGGTCCTGCTCATGGTGTGCTCGACATCCATGAATTCGTACTGGCCAGCGATTCGATTCGGCAAGCCGCGGAAGGTGTGGTGCGTGTACTTCCTCACGTCGGGCAGGCCAGGGGCTCGGCCCTGGAGATGGATGAAGCTGGTCGCGATGCGAGCCAGGTAGGATTTCGCAAACTCCAGCGCTTCCTTCTCGTTCTGGAATGGCTTGTCGCGGATGACGTGCACCTGCCGGCCAAAGGTGGTGAACAGCACGCGCGAGCCGGTTGTGATCTTCTCGGTGTCGAGCACGGTCGCATCCGGCCCGTGGAACGTGGTCGGCTTGCCAGTCTCGTTGAGCTGCGCGATGTACTTCGCGTAATTGTAGGTCCTACGGTCGAAGCGCAGCACCTCCACCTCGCTCGCACCTGCACCGGCTGCGAAGCTCCAGGAATAGTCGAGCAGCCGGTTGTCGCGCTGCGAGATGTTCGGACCCCAGACGAACTCGTACTCCTTCGGCCGCATGAACCGCGGTCGCTTCGGTTGCTGGCCTGGCGGCAGAAAGCAGAGATTCCACTGGCCCGAGCTGACCTCGGTGTTGTTGACGATCCATCCCTCGGGAATCCACTCGACCCACACCCGGAAGCCGTCGAGGAAGGCCATGCGCCGCACGAACTCCCAGTCGCTCTTCCCCTTGGCCTTGAACGCCTTGCGCTTCTGCTCGGTGGCCGCGGCCTGGGCTTTGAAGCCGTAGTCCCACGCGAGGGCCTCCACGATCTCCTTGTCGTGGCGCCGGTCCCGGTAGCCGCCGAAGCGCCGGCCGCCCTTCTTCTGGCCCTGCTCCATCATCCACCGGGCCGCGCTGTGCGCCGTGATCCGAATCGTGGCATCGCCACCCTCGGGCGCCGCCCCCTGCGGAGGCTCCCAGATGATACCGCGCCCCATGTAGAAGTTCTGGTGACCGTAGCCCATCCAGAGGTCGAGGATGTTGCCCTCGGCGAACACCTTCGCGTCTACCAGGCGCAGGGTCGGGTCCTTGATCGTGAGCCCGATGCTGTCCGCGGTGTCGTGAGAGCTGCGATACGTCACCTGCTCGATGAGGCGAGCGTAGTCCGACTCGACGCGGGTGCCGTTCACCTTCAGTGCGAAGGTCGGCACACCCTGGACGTCCCAGTAGTCAGGCACGCCTCACCTCACGCCGCCGAGGCGTAGCGCACGCCCAGGCGAGGCTTGAACTTGCGGCTGCGCCCCTCCTCGCCGGGCGGGACGTAGAGCCGGATGCGGAACTGGCAGGCCAGCGACTTCGGCAAGTCACCGTCCGTCGTCTGGTTCGGGTCCACCCCGTAGCGCGACAGGGTCATGGTCGTGACGGTGCTGGTGAAGCTGGTCCAGGAGCCCCAGTCGGCCGGGAGCGGGCCGTTCTTCTGCTGCACCTGCAAGCCGTAGCCGGCATCGCCCCAGGCGGCAAGCTCCACAAGATCGGCTGTGCCGAGGGTCGTGCTCTCGCTGCCGGTGTAGAGCAGCACACCTGTCCGGTCGACCCCGACGTTACGCACCCGGAGGTCGATGGTGGAGCCCGGGGTGCCGGCGAGCAGCGTGCCCAGGTCTTCGAGCCCGGTGCGGACCCAGGTGCTACCGTCGAGCCGCTCGAACAGGACTGTCGCGAAGTCAGCCATCGTTACGCCCCCACGCTGAACACGACCGACAGCTCGGCCTGACCAGCATCGGCCGGGAAGTCGCCCGAGCCTGGCGCCTCGGTCGCGTCACTGCGGAGATCCCAGTGGTCCTCCAGCGCCGTCTCGGCCGAGTCGGTCCCAGAGAAGAGCGGGAAGGTGCCCTCGATGGTGCGGTCGGTCATCTTGTCGAGGTCAGGCACCTCTACTGTCTGCCCTTCGAGCAGCGGAATCATGTCGGGGTTGTCCTGCCGCAGGAGCACGCCCAGGATCGCGTTCTCTGGGCCGTAGCGGCGCGCCGCGACGTGCTCGAAGGTCTGCCCCTCCTTGACGGTGTGGTAGACCGTGGTGGACGGCCGAGCCGAGGGGTCGGTGGGCACGTACTGGATGGAGTCGACCCACCGTCGCAGCACCAGGCTCACCCGGGCGACTCGCGGGGTTCCGTCGTCGCGGAGCCGGCCCTGCCACCGGAGCGCGCCCACCGCGTCCAGCTTGCACGGGATCTGGAACGCCTCGCCGTAGTCGAACAGGAGCCGGGGCACGCGGGCCGGCGACAGCTTGGAGTCGATCTCGGCCCACCGCTTGATCTGGTTTACCTTGCTGACAATCTCGTCGTAGAAGTGCTCGGCGAAGAAGAACAGGTCCAGGCTGACCGTCTTCTGCCGGCCGCTGCTCCACTGCTGAATCGGGTCGGCCATGCCAGGCGCCGCAACCGTGACCCAGTTGCCGCCGAATGACTCCACGATGTCGCCGTCGACGTTGTAGCCCGACTCGATGACCTCCCAGGTCTCCGTATTCCACAGGCGCCACGGGAGGGGCTTGAATGCGTATCCGTGACCCATACTCTACCTCGTCTCGCCCGTCGCGGAGGGGGGTGGTGCGAATCCGGTGTATTCCATCGTCCGCTGCACCTCGGGGTCGGGCGTCTCGCCCGTGCCCTTGAGCCAGTTCATCTCGGCGACCTTCATGGCGCGGGCGAGTTGCTGGCCCTCGACCTCCAGCCGGATGTCGAGTTCGGCCCTGGTCGGGACATCAGCGCCGGCCTGCCGGCCCGCGAGGGTGACGCCGAGCAGCCGGGTGAGGTCTGCGAGCTGCTTCTCCAGCCCGGCCAGCCGTGCCAGTTCACCACGCTGCTCCGGGGTGAACGACTTCATCCGCCGCAGCTTCGCGAGCCGCTTGCGCTCCTGCTCGGCCATCGCCAGCTTCGGCAGGTCACCCGACTCGTCCAGGCGGAACGAGGTGCCAAGCTCGCGCAGGATGCGCGTCACCTTGCTCGTCTCACCCTCGGCTGCGAGGGTTTCCGCCTGGGCCATGAGCCCGGCCCTGGCCTTCTCCAGGAACCGGCCGCCGAGTTGCCGCGCCGTGGCCAGCGTCCCGAAGTCCATCTCGCCGCCGAACTCCGCGCGCTTGGTCCGTGCCTCGATGGTGCGCTTCACCTGCTCGGACTTCTTGCGGGCCTCGGCCTGCCTCTTCTCCTTCTCGGCCATTTCCCGGAGCGGGTTGTATCGGGCGAGCTTCTCGTAGTCGCCGATGAGGTTGATCGACTCGGCACTCGCGCGCAGCACCTCGAAGATGGACCCGAAGATCCCCAGGGCTGCCGCGCCGGCCGTGGCCCCGGCACCCCCGAGCAGGAACCGGCCGAGGCCGCGAGCCCCGGTGAACGCCCACCCGCCGGCAGCCTTGCCGCCTGCCGCAGCCGCCGCGCCCTTGCCGAGCTTTCCGGCCGCACCGCCCACGCCGCCCATCATCGCAAGTTCGTGGAAGTTGGTGACGTAGACCGGCTGCCCCTGGGCCGCGGCCGACAGCCCGACACCAGCCGCCGCAGCCGCCGCCTTGCCGCCCGGGATACGCCCCGCGCCAAAGCGGGCCAGAGCGCCGAAGACGCCCTTGCCAGCCCCCACGCCGGCTCGGCCAGCACCGAGCAGCATCTTGGACGAGCCAGCGAGGATCTTCGCGCCGCCGGCCGCCATGCCGAAGCCCATCGACAGCACCTTCAGCGCCGCCGCCAGGCCCAGAATCGCCGGGGCGAGCCCGACCACCTGGGTCATCAGCTTCGCCGTCTCCCTGGGGCTGCCGCCCATGCCAAAGAAGCTCATCACGCCGCTGAAGGTCTGCTTCAACGACTGGAAGCCCTCCTTCACCCCGGCGATGCCCTCCATCACGCCCTCGGCGAACTCTCGGGCGCTCTCGGGCACGGTAGACCACTGGGCCTTGAACTCCTCGGTTGACCTGGTCGTGTCCGCGTTCAGCAGCCGCAGCGCGGTCGCCACGTCCTGCACCTGGGTCGAGAAGCCCTTGACCCCGCCGGTCATGGAGCGCATGAACGGCTCCATCGCCTCGATAGCGAAGCCCTCCAGAGCCGACCCGAGGATCGTGATCTGGCCTGACAGCGAGTCGAGCTTGGCCTCCGCGAGGTCGGCCGCGGCGCCGTCCTGGTTGAGGCGCTCGGAGAGGTCGGTGATGGCCGTGGCCGACTTGCCGAACTGCTTCTCGACCTTCTTCTGGGCAGCGACGAGGGCGATGGCGGCCCGAGCACCGCGGCGCCCGAACACCTCCTGGAGATCGGCCGTGCGCTGGAGCACGTCATCCTGACCGGCGAGGGCCTTGGTCAGGTCCTTGACGATGTCGCCCATCGGGCGAAGCTCCTTCGTGCGGGCGTCCTTCAGCCTGACGCCCCACTCCTTGATGAGCTTCGCGCCCTTGGAGGTGGGCTTGGCCAGCTTCACCAGCATGTTTGTGAGGCTGGTGCCGCCCACGCTGGCCTTGAGGGTGGAGTTGGCGAGCAGGCCCATCATCGCCGCGGTGTCCTGGGCGCTGATGCCAAGGGTGGCCGCCTGGAGGCCGCCGTAGCGGAACGCCTCGCCTAGCTCCAGGATGTTCGTGTTCGTGGCAGCACTGGTCGCCGCGAGGATGTCGGCGACCTTGGTCGCCTGCGAGCTATCGAGGTTGAACTGCCGCAGCACACCAGCGACGACGTTCGTGGCGTCGGCGAGGCCGATGTTCTCGGCCGCCGCAGCTTGGAGCACACCGGGCAGGCCGCTCACCACGTCATCCACCGCGAAGCCGGCCCGGGTCATCACCTCGATTCCCTCGGCCGCCTGGGTCGCGGTGAACCGGGTGCTCGCGCCGAGCTTCTTCGCGAGGTTGTTGAGCTTGCCCACGTCGCGAGCAGCTTCCGCGGCGGTTTGCTTCTGGAGCTTCGCGTTGAGGGTGACCAGGCCCTTGACCGTGGCCATCTGGGACTCGAAGTTGGATGCCTTCTTCAGGGCGACGCCCACGCCGGCCGACATCGCGGTCGCAGCGATGGTCATGCCGCCCATCACCTGCTTCACGCCGGTCGCGGCCTGTTGCGCACCGCGAGCCGCCTGCGACATGCCGCGGAACGCTCCGCTGGCCTGTCGCATGCCGGTGACGGCCTTGCCTCCGTCGAAAGAGAGCCGTGCGAACAGCCCCATCTTCGTCGGCATGCTAGGCTCCTACTTCTGCCCCCGCTTGGCCTTGTCGAGCGCCTTCTCGTCGCGGTCGCGTTGCTTGAGGTAGGCGTCCACGTACAATCCTACCTCGGTGACGGGTAGCGTGTCGATGTATTGCGCCGGGATGCCGCCCTTGGTCCGGTGTGCAAGTTGGTAGGTCAGCTCCACCAGCTCCTCCCGGGACAGCCCCAGGCCCGGCCGCACTAGCCGAAAAAAGACTCGTAGCTCCAGTCGAGCGGCTGGTCCAGCTCGCGCTTGCAGCCTGGCGACGGGCAGGTGGTCCGCACCGACAGCTCTGGGCCGCCGTTCGTGCGCGCCACCTCGTCGTTGAGGAAGTTGATGATGCGCTTCGGCATGCTGTCCACCTCGAACGGGGTCAGCCGCAGCCGTTCGCCATCGAGCGGCCCATCTTCCTTGTCGTCCGCACCCAGGATCGCGCCCTGCATGATGGCCGCCTGGTAGTGGACCGGGGTGTGCATCTTCCCCTCGATCATGCCCCAGGGCGACGGCCGCAGGAGCAGCCGGGTGACCGCCTTGTCGCGTAGCTTCCACGGCACAGGCAGCGTGACGAACTGCTCCAGGCTTTCGGGGGTGTCGAAAGCCCTGACCCGGATCGTGGTGAGGTCTCCCTCGAACACGAACGGGGTGCCGCAGAAAGGGCAGCGGTACGGGAAGGACAACCCCTTCCCGAGGCTCGCTACCCGAGCCATGACGTAGGCGAACATCACGTCGCCGAAGAACATGCCCTTGACGTGGGCCTCGACCTCCTCGGGCTTGGCCTCCGACAGGTCCATGTCGCCCAGGGTGACGAGCAGGTGCTTCAGGGTCGAGGTGACCTTGGCCGCCTCGGTCGAGTCCGCGTTCGCCTCAAAGTCCCGTGCGATGGCCTTGTCCTGTGCCATCGTGTAGGGGCGGAACGCGAATGCCTTGGCGAGTACAGCTCCAGTCGGAATTCCGAGGGGCAGGTTGTACCCCAGGTCGGCGAGGGTGGCGGTACGCACAGCGGCAGCCGTGGGCTCGGCTGCCGTCTCGGTGCCCTGGGTCTCTGCGGGGTCGGTCATTGGCTCCTCCAAGTCGGCCCGTCGCCGGGCGGTTGTGAGGCGTGTTGCCGGGTTCGACGCGCCAGGCGCGCGTCAGCTCGAAGCGGTCTAGGTCCCGATGGCGACGTTGTCGGCCTGGAAGGTGTACTCGATGACGGCCATCTCGCCGTCATTCCCGCCGTCCAGGTCGGGCAGCCCTCGCCGGGAGATCCAGACGCCCTCCAGGAGGAAGCTCCGGGGGAGCCCCTGCGAGAGGTTCCACACGAGCAGGGTCGCCGCCCGCTTGTAGTCGGGCGTCACCTTGTCGTGGGCCGCGGCGAACCACTGCTCCAGGGCGAGGTACTCCGCGGTGTGGTGCATCGGGATCGTGGCCGTGAACTCCACCGCGTTCGTGCGGCCACCCGTCGCCCGGGTCTTGTCGGGCAGGTCCACCACCTCACCTTCCTCCTCGATGCCCGAGAGGGTGATGAAGTGGATGGGGACCGGAATGCCCACCACGAGCAGATCGAATCGGGAAACCGGGTTGTGGTCCGGCTCCAGCGTCGCCTTGCCGAGCATAGCGACCTCCTCCTCCGTTCAGGTCAGCGCATCGCCCCGGTGAACGGTAGCCGGGTCAGCCTAGTCCCAGCACGTCCACATGACCTGCTCGCCGCTGACGTTCAGGTCGGTGTCGGCGCCCAGGTCGAAGCCGTCGTGCGAGGGCGTCACGCCGTCCGTGGTGACGTAGGACAGGTCGGTCGCGCCCGCGCCGCTGTCCACGATCTTCGCCATCGCGTCGTCCGGCATCTGCTCGCCCCAGTCGGCGCGGGAGTTGCCGTCGATGTTGATGAGCTGGACACGCCGCGGCCGGAAGCCCACGCCCTCGACGCTCATGTCGGAGCCGGTCCCGGTCACGATGCCCGTCTTGCACCTGCTGCCACCGCTTGCCATGTCGATCCTCCTCTCGGCGCCCCGTACCCCGGGGCTGGTCAATCCAAAGGCTGCCGGGCCGCTAGGCCACGACCTCCTCGAAGATGCCCTTCTTGCCCATCGTGATGACGAAGCGCTCGACCGTGTCGGCCAGCCAGAGCGTCGTCTCGGCGTTCAGGTTGCCAGCCGCTCGCTCGGCCGCGTCGTTGATGTCGCCGTCGACCTTGATGGCCGCGGCCTGCTCGAAGGTGTCGCCCTGGAGGGCGCCCTTGCGGTACTCCGGCAGGAAGAAGGAGTAGAGCGCCGTGAGCGCGAGCTGCCAGGTCGACTGGTCGTTGATCGCCCAGATGATCCAGTCGAAGCTCTCCATGAGGGACAGCTCGTAGTGGCTCATCTGCTCGCGCTGGTGCTTCCACTTCCAGGCCGGGTCCTGGGCGATGGTGCGGTCGCCCCAGAGCACGTAGTTCCCGCCCTTCTTCAGGATCGCGTTCAGACCCCGCGGGTTGGTGTACTCCAGGTTGATGACCAGGCCGTCCGTCGCGAGCTTCACCACCCGGGGCAGCGTGACCTCGATACCGGACGCGGCCTTGTGATACCCCTTGTAGTCGCGGGCGACCGCGGCCTCGCGGCCGTGAGCCATGCCGACCATCGACACCAGCTTGAGGGCGCCGTCCGTGCTGTCGGGGTCCAGGACGTAGCAGTAGGTCGGGAAGCTCGTGACGCCGAAGTCGTTCTTGCCGACCGTGGAGTTCACGTAGGCGTCCGCGTTGATCTCGTCCACCGTGCTCGGGGGCACCTCGACCCGCCACTCGTAGCCGCGGCTCTCGGCGTACTCCAGGCCGGCCTTCTCGACCAGCTCGGAGAGCAGGGTGTACTCCTCACCCCACCACCCGATTCCCGGGGAGGCGAGCTTCACGAGACCCTTGTCCTGGCCGCGCAGCCCGTTCCAGGGGCAGCTCGCCACATCGAGGGCGACGAGCCACGGGTTCAGATTGGTCTTGAGGCCACCGAAGCCGTCCCACCCCTCGGTGAGTTGCTGCGGCGCCTCGACCTTGAAGGTGTCGCCCGGGGTGGCCACGCTGGTCAGGTCGGAGCCGATGCTCACGCGGATGGTGTTGCCCTTGTTCTCGATGATGCGGTAGCTGTCGTTCGGGGCGCCATCCACGTCGGGCCACAGGTAGCCACCGACCAGCGCGTCGTTCTTCGCGAGCCGGTAGACCTTGATGGTGATGGTGTCGGCCACGGCCCAATCGGTCGCGCCGCCAGAGACCAACACGGTCACGCCTCGGTCACCGAGTGCGAAGGCCGTGCCGCTGGTGAGCACGTCGGCCGCGCTGGTGCCGTAGATGTTGGACGCCACCGAGAACTTACCGACACCGTCGCCGCCGAGGGTGGTGCAGGTCAGGAGGATCTCGTCCTCCAGGTAGTCGTCCGTGAAGGCCGTCACCGTGGCCGTGCCGTCGCCCGTGTTCGTGCCGCCATAGGCGACGACCTGGGTGATGGCCGTCAGGAGGTCGGGGTCGCTGTCCAGCGGGTCGACGAGGGCCGCCGACTCGCCGCGCCAGGCGTTGGTCGGGCGGGAGAGGGCGGTGACGCCGCCCGTCCACTGGTTCGTGACCGTGACCCAGTGGTTCCCCGAGTCGTTGTTGACCACGTTCTCGACGTAGCGGCCCGAGGCCGGGTCCATCGAGAGGTTCTCGTAGGTGCGCACCTCGACACCGTCGACGTACACCGTCATCGAGAACTCGGTGAGCGGGTTCTCCACGCCGTCGCCGAACACGACGCTGACGTGCCGCGGGTTGTCGGTGACCGGGTGGGTGTTCTGGCGCTCGATGATGACGATGCTCGGGTCGGCCGGCCAGTCGGTCGCCATGTCGTTGTGAGCCTCGACGCTCACCACGCCGGCATCGGTGTTGCCCGTTACCTTGTAGGGACCAGCTCGGCCGGCACCGTAGGGCTCCTCGACGTGGATGGTGGCGCCGAGCATGATGTCGACGGCGAGCGCCCCGGCGCCCAGGCCGAGGTCGATGGTGGTGGCGGTCACGTCAGCCGCGGCCACGCTCTGCTCGTAGTGGAAGGCACCGCCGGCCCACATCCCGGCGCTCTTGCCCTCGACCTTGAGGGAGGGCAGCGCGCCGTTGAAGAAGGTGCCGCTGCCCGGGTTGCTGTCGTCGTGGCGCGTCCAGAAGGTCGCGTGCGCGTTCTCCTCCTCGCCGTCCGTGACGCGCACCGGCCACAGCTCGCCCGCGCCGTCGCCCAGGCTGAAGAAGTCCTGGGCCGCGTCGGGGCAGAGCGACTGCGAGATCCGGCCGCCGAACTTGTTGACGAAGTCGCCCCGCTTGAGGCAGCCATCCAGCTCGCTCACAGGCCCCTTCTCGTAGATGCCGATGTGGCCCGTGATGCCGAGCGCGCCGGGCACGATCTGCTTCTGGGCCTCCTTCTCCACGACTGCCGTACCGGGGCCGAGCACTGGACCGAAACGCCGCTGCGCCATGTCTGCACCTGTCCTTCCGTTCTCGTCTCGCCGGCCTGTGCCGACCCCGTGTTGCTAGGGGCGCGGTGCCAGTGCCGGTACAAAAGTCTGGACCGCCCACCTATCTTCCGCTCTGGGGAAGTAGTGAAGGCGGTCGAGCCGAAGCGTGATCTGGTCCTGAAGTAGCCCGCTCCCATCTGGTCGCCCGGTGAAGGAGGGGTCGTTCAGGATGCGAACAGGGGTGGCCTCGTCGACGCCCGCGAGGTTGAGCAGCGGGTTGTCGTCGAAGTAGTCCTTGACCGCGTCTGCGAGGCGCATGCGGTCGGTGTCCCGGTCTGCTGAAACCAGGATGTCGAGATCGAACGTGGTCGCGTCCACCTTGCTGATGACCTTGGCCGCGCCCGTGGCCTGGTCGATGACCGAGTCACGCCGGGCCGGGGTGCCGCGGAGCACGTCGACAGCGCGGAGGTTCTCCAGGACGAGCACGGGCACGAGGTCCTCGACCTCGGTGTAGTCGGGATGCTTCGCCACGCTCACGGACGGGGCGTAGCGGAACGCGACCCACAGCCGCGTCCCGGTAGCCTGGACGCTGGTGAGCGTGATCTCCTCGGCCGAGTCGTCGTAGCTCTGGAGCAGGTTGGTTCGGTGGTCGGGGTCGCTGTCGTGGTCCCAGACGCCGACGATTTCGAGCGCCTTGTAGGGCCGCACCGTGTAGGCGCCGCCCTCGCCGATGGCGAGCGTGTCGGTGTCGCTCTTGAGCTTGAAGGCCGTGTCCTTCCACGGCCGGATCTGGCTCTTGATGGTGGGAACCAGGGAGCGCAACAGCAAGTCCTCCGTGAAGTTGATCCAGACTCGATACAGGAGTTTAGTCGTGGTGAGGCGCGGAGTCAAGTTCGGATCGGTCGTGGCCAGCCTAGCGACGACCTGGAGCTTCTTCGAGTCGACCACGCCCCGGAAGCTGGAGGCGTTGTCGTTCAGCTCTTGTGCGGAAGACCAGGCCGTAGCAGGGGTGACCCAGGCGCCCCCGTCCCAGTAGTAGTCGTCGGTCCCGTCCGAGAGCCGGAAGGTGACACTGGTGCCGGCCGGCTCGATGGCCTCGCAGGCGAAGCTCTCCCACTCGCGCAGGGCGAGGGGCTCGGTGACCCGGTGCCGCACGAAGTGCTCACCCGTGGTGGGGTACTCCCCCTCGCTGTCGGCGCGGAGCTGGACCCCGCGACCAGCGTTGCGGCTTTCCAGGTAGATGTCGGTGTCGCTGAACACGAGGTCGGCGCGCCACTCCTCCCCGTAGTTGAACGCCTTGATGAGCACCTGCTCGCGCATCACTTCCCTCCCGCGAATGCCGCGTCGACCGCCTTGGACCACTCCTTCTTCATGCGGGCCTGCACCATGCCATCGTCCACCACCGTCTTGATGAACGGCCGGGGCGGGATACGGATCTTCGTCGTCTTCGGGTGCAGCGGCTTGAAGCCCTTGTCGCCGTACTTGAACGCGAGGAAGAGGAAGTACTTGCGCATCTTATCGGTGACGTTGATGACGATGCCATCATGGACGATCTTGCCGATGTTCTTCCGGCCCTTCCACACCGCCCATCGGTTGACACCGACGACCGCGGCCAGCGGCCCCTCCATCTCGTAGGCGAGCGACTTCAGCAGGGCCGCCCCGGTTCCACCACCAGAGGCGCCCTTGGCCTTCTCCGGGGAACCGCTCTTTCCGACCAGGGGGTATCCGCCGCCCTTGAGGATGAGGGTGCGCGGTGCGTTCTCGCCGTACTTCTTCTGGTCGATGCGCCGCCGGATCTCGTCGCGGACCTCGATAGCGTTCCGCTCTGTCGCCAGGCCCACAAGCCGGCTGAAGTTGTCAGCAAAGGTGTCCAGGGTTGCGCCGTACTTCTTCCAGTCGCCCGACAGGACAAGCCCCGACTTCTTGATGGCAGCCGCGCCGATCTTCGTCCCGCCAGCCGTGGGTGAACTGCTCCCGCCCTTGCTGCCGCTTCCGCCGCCTCCGACGAACCGGCCCTTGGAGTCGCGCTTCGTGGCCATCAGACCTCCTGGGGCTCGGCCGGGCTGCGGTCGGAGAAGAACGCGAGCATGAGACCGTTCCCGCCGATGTCGGGGTAGTGGCCGGCGTCCTCGAACTCCTCCACGTAGAGCCGGCAGGCGCGGTGCCCGATGGTCGTGATCTGGTCGCCCTTCGCGATGGTGACACCCCTGGTCACCAGGGTCGAGCGCTTGAAGAGCAGGTAGCCCTTCCAGCTCTCCCGGCGTCCCGACCACATCCAGTCGGGATCGTCGATGGCCCTCCACTTCACCTGGGCCTGGAGCCTGACCTGGGTGTACTCCGGCCGGCCGATGGGCTCCTGCGCGTCCTCGTCGTACAGCGTGGCAGCCTTGTCGAGCTGCTCAAGCACGACCGGGATCGGGTGAATGAGGTTCGGGTTCGGCATCAGTAGCACCTACGGTTCGACTCGCCGCCGTTCATCATACCACGCTCGACGGGCCTGCTCGACCAGGCAATCGCGGGAGTCGCGATGCGGTACTGCATAATCATCGCGTAGGCCACCGGGTCGTTGATGAGCTGGAGCGCCGTCGCGTCCGCGCCCATCCCCTCGCCGGCCTTGGCATCCGTGAACTTGATCCGGTGCCGGTCGGTCTGCTCTTCGAGGATGCCCCACGAGCCGGCCGCCGCGCCGCCGCCACCCCAGGACTCCGAGCCGCCCTCGCCCGTGGCCAGCTTGCCCAGGTTGCGGATGACCAGGCGCTTCATCGCCTGCTGAATGGGGAGGGGCACCTGGCCGTTCTCGACCCACCCGAACGTCCCGCTGATGCGCTGGTTCAGGGTGCCGACAGCGAAGTTGCCCAGGTCGGTTCCGGCGTAGATGCTCTGCCCCTGACTCACCAGCTCGATCCGCGGCGTCCGCTTGTCGTTGGGCAGGTCGCGGTTGTAGACCTCGTATTGGTCCTCCGTGAGCACCGTGCCCGAGCGTGGCGAAGTGCCAGCGAGCAGGTTCACCTCGACCGCCGTGATCTCGATGACGGGCCACGGGAGGAACAGGGTGTCGTGACCGCTCCCGTCGAGGCGTAGCTCGAAGGTGCGGGCCGTGAAGAAGCACCTGGTCACCTTGTCGACCAGGCCGCTGAAGAGCTGGATGAGCGCGAGGATCTCATCGTCGCTCGGGCCGCCGTCTGCTGGCAGGGGCACGCCCTCGTCCCGCACCTGCTGAACGGTGATGTACTCGTCCTGCGTCGTGCCGCTCGACTCGGCGAGGACGGTGAATGCCTCCTGCCCCGCCATGTAGGGCGCCGCCGCCGTGATCTTCCAGCGCCACTTGATGAGGTGGTCGCCCAGGGGCTCGCCCAGGGCCGGCGTCCAGCCGGCGCCGAGCGTGTTGTCATACGGGTAGTAGGAGCCGACCGAGAACTTGCCAGGCGCGTTCGTCACGTTCTCCCAGGCAGTGTCGTCACCAGGGGTCGGCCACACCACCGAGCCCGGCAGGCCGCCGCTGATGTCCCAAATCTGGCATCCGACGTCAAAGGCGTCGGTCTTGGTTCCGTTCACCAGGATGAACCAGTTCAGGATCGAGGTGGTGCACTCCTGGCCGCGTGCGATGCTCGGCATGTCTCTTCCCTCCTACGGCAGGACACCGTCTGGATCAAACGGTGTTCCGACCACGTTGTCAAGCCCAGGCACGGGGTTCGTCTCGTGGTAGTAGGCTTGGAGGATGTCGTTGGCCAGGGGCGCCACGTTGAACCGGATGCGGCTCGTGGACACCTCGACCCACCCCTTCAGGTCATCGTCGGCACGGTACTCGACGCCGTTCCAGAAGACCTTGATGGTGTCCGGCGCGAATGCACTCGGAGTCACAAACTCGCGCTCGACCCCGTCAGGGACGCCGATAAGGTCGACGATCTTCCCCTGGTAGTAGCTGTCAGCCATCGCCCTTCCTGCGGCGCCATCGTAGCTTGAAATGACGGGGGTGGGTCAAGGCAAACTTGTAGAGCCGCCCGGGAGCGGCACGGTTCGGGTCCCAGTGCTCCGTCCTGGGCACCTTGCACCCCATCAGCCACCGCGCAGCGAACTCGGAACAGAACTGCGACAGCGCCGAGCGGTGTGGCACCCGCAGCTTGACCCGAAACCATCGCCAGGCCGCAACGACGAGCCCGAGAAGTGCGACACCGAAGTAGTCGTACCGCTTGCCCACCAGAGCGCCGACAGCCTCGTATCCGGGCCTTGGGTCGAACAGGCACTCGATCTCGGCGTACACGCTCTTACGCGCGACCTGGGCCTGAACCTTGCGAACCCCGGTGGTGGTAGCTTCGGCCGCCCACCGGCCACCCCACCCCTCGCTCTCGTATTCGATGAAGACGTGGCTCACCGGGGAACGGGTGAGCCACCGGATCGCCCTGCTGATGGGGTGCGAGCTGGCCGTGAAGACGAGCAGCACCGCGCCGTCACCCGGCGGTACTCGCGGTTCCACATCTCGCGCCATGCCCAGAACTCCTCGCGGGTCATACCCGCAGCTTCCCGGAGAGCCCTTTCCCAAGGAGCTTCGCGGCGACCAGGCCCAGGATGACTGCGGCTCCGATCCTCTCCAGGCACCAGGACACCATCAGCTCCCCTTCGGCTTGCCGCTGACCAGCGCCCACCGGATACCGAGGTCGGCGTTGCCGCTGCGGTTGTGCAGCGTGGTCTTGAGGGTCCACTGGCGAAGCAGATCCTCGGGTTTGATGTTGTCCTCCCCGATCTTTGCCATGCCGTCGCCCCAGATCGGGAAGTCGGTGATGTGGTGTGCGATCTGAATCGTCGCGAGGTACAGGTTCCAAGCCCCTGTCGGTGGGCTGTCCTGGTTCGGGGTCGGGTTGCCAGCGGTGTCGAGGTCGTAGTAGCCGTTCCCCGCTGGTGCCGGGACCGGAACGGCATCGTTATAGAGGTCGATGGTATGCGAGCCGTTGCCGGCTGCCGGGACGACGAGGATCGCTGGCTCACCGACGAGGTTGCAGTTCCCGACGCCTGGTGTGGCCGTTACCTGCGAGGCAGGCGCGAAGACCTCGAAGTCCACCCCGTCCTCGATGCCGCCGTTCTTCCACTGGACGAATCCGCCGGCTAGTGAGCGGGTGCCAGCGAAGGACACCTCCAGCGCCACGTCACCAGCACCGGACTTCTGCAACTTGAATTGAGTGTCATCCACGCGGCCTGCGATGTCCAGGATACGGTCGGAGCCGTAGCCGCTGTTCAGCATGATGAGCTTGTCGTCGCTCGTCTTCGGCCCGTCGATGGTCGTGCGCGTCGGCATCGTTGCCCCCTACCCGAGGATATTGCCCTTCACGTAGCACTGGAAGTAGACGCCCGCGCTGTCGATGTCATCTTGCACCGTCACGCGCACCTTGTCGGTTCCGCCAGCCTTGAGCTTGATGCCGCCGCCGACCAGCCAGTTCGACGACATCATATCCTTCGACGACACGACCCACTCGAAGCCACCAGGCGACGCGAAGTTGACGAAGTCCTCGTTCTGCTTGAGCAGCGCAACGGTGCCGGTGGTGCCGCCGGAGATAACCTCCACGAGCAACCCGTTCGCCAGCGGGCCGGACTTTGCGCCGAAGTAATCGCTGCCGAAGGTGACGGAGTTGGAGACGAGGACGAACTTGATCTCCTGGAGCGAGATGTCGCGCGTCGGGTCGGCGTCGTAGCTGAAGACCACCGGGGTCGGGTCGCCGTCCGCCAGAAGCGACGGCGACCCACCGCTCTTCACGAAGTCGTTCTTGATGTTGCTCGGGTCAGGCGACACCGATGGGAACGCGACAGCATCCCCGTCCGGTGTGTAGAGCGAAGCCTTGAGACGCCCCTGGCCGGCCACCGTGTCGATGACGTCCAGGTGAACCAAGTTCGTCGCGCCCTTGGCGACTTTGCTGTCGCCCTGGATACGATACACGGCTCCGTCAAGCATGACGCCGACCGCATGCCCCGCCGAGTCATAGAGCACCTGGGGCCACGCCCCGGCTCCAACGGCCTTGGTTCCCTGCGCGACCTTGCCGATCTCATTGGTCCCGGCCGGGAGCTGGTCGACAACCTTCTTGATGCCGTCCGTGTCCTTGATCGCGGCGAGGGTTTCCTCGGTCGATGGGTTGATCACATCACCCGCGACGTCGCGTATCTTGGCAGCTACGCCGAGCAGCTTGTCGGTCGCGCCGTCAGCAACGACCTTGAGGTAGTTCCCCGCCGAGTCGATCAGGAGTGCAGCCGGTGAGAGCAAACCCATCACGCCACCCAAATCGCCCGGGTGCGGCCAGACTCGAACGCCCCGGTATAAGTGATCGTGTCAGTGACACGAGCGATGACCGTGACCCCGTCCGTGTCGTACATCTCCCACTTCTCCTCGGTGGGGTTCGCGGCTGTCCAGGCCACGGTCAGCTCCACGATCTTCTTCACTTTGCTGTTCGACTCCCACCACGTCGCAGTCGTCGGGAACGGGCCGACCGGAAGAGCCTCATAGAACGCGCCAGATGCGAACCCACCGGCCGGGCCGCCAGTGGTTACGAAGTGAATGAGCTGGCGAAGGACGCGGTGCTGCTCGGCTGTGATACCACTGCCGCCTGTGCGGGGGTTGAACACACCGGCAGCATCGCGGAACCGCATCTCGCCGCCGACGTACTTGAGCGCACCTTGCTCGGTGGGGTCACCGTCAGTCTGCGGGTCGAGGACAATCTCGTCCTCGTGCCGCGTCCCTGGAAACCTGTCGGGAGTCCCACCCATCGCGCCTCTACTTCTTCGGCCGCTTGCGCGGCTTGGCCGGCTTCTTCTTGGTCGGCTTCTTCTTGGCCGCCTTCCTGGCCTTGTTCCGGTCGGCGACGGCCTTCTTCGCGCGGCGGTCGGTCAGGCTGGCAGGGAGCGCCGGCCGGCCGCGCTCCTCCCGCTCCTCCTCGTCCTCCTCCTCCATGCGCTTGTGGCGCTCGTACTTCGCCAGCTCGGTCGCGAACCGACGCTCGATGGCCTTGGCAGACGCCTCGATGCCCTGGAGCTTGCCGCGGAGGGTGGAGATGTCGGCCTGGTTCTCGACACCGACATCAGAGACGATGGCCGCGCAGCGGTTGATCGCCGTGATCTCGGCCTTCGCGATGTCGGGGTCCAGCCCGTCGTCGTCGACACGCTTCTGCACCGGCCCGCGCTCCTCTGTGAGGCGCTTCGCGAGCACCTTGCACGCCTGGACGATGCCGACCTTCTGGTCGATGGCCTTGGTCACGCCGTCGCGCTCGGAGGCCAGCTCGGACGTCATGCACTGCATCTCGTCGAGCCTGGTGCGGACGATGGGGTCGCCGATCTCGTTCAGGGTGGGGTTGTTCACGTCGTAGCCGCTCATGGTTCCTCCTCCGCGCTTGTGCCGCGTCCAGCGGCCAAGGGGCTTCGGGTTAATGGCCGGCCGGGGTGAGCGCCCCGGCCGGCCTGGGTTGCGCTACTACTGCGCGAGCACCGCGCTGATGATGACGTCGCCCGTCTTCACGCCCTTGCTGAAGTCGAACTTGACGTCACCGCTGCCCGGGGTGTCGCCCGCGTACACGTCGTTCTTCGTGGTCCCGTTGCCGCCGTAGAGCAGCCGGCCGTTGAGGAACACGAGCTGCTCGACCGTGGCCGGGGTGTTCATGTCGATGGGCGCCGCGGTGATGTCCTGGATGGCGCCAGGCACGTTGACTCCCTGGGCGTAGTTCGAGGCGAGCACCGTCACCTTCAGCGACAGGTCGACGCCGCCCTGCTCCCCGGCGTACTTGATGGCCGCCGAGATGGAGCTGAAGGTCTGGCCGAAGAGCCCGCTGATGGCGCCGGCCGTCGCGTCGTCCAGCTCCAGGTCGGTGTCGCGGCTGGAGGTGAACCGCACCTCACCGCTCGCCGCGCTGACCTCGGCGTCACCCGTGTTGGCCCGCAGCTCGGCCGAAGCCGAGTCGATCACGCCGTTCGCGGTCTTGCCGATGTTGATGGCCTGGCCGGTGGAGTCCACGGTCATACCGTTGGCGAAGTCGGAATCCACCGCGTCGTTGTTGAAGGTGGCGACGTCGGAGCCGATCTGCACCTCGTGCGCTGGCCCGGTGTCGGTGCGGGTGACCTTGAAGAGGTCGTTGCCCGTGCCCAGGCGCACCTTGAAGGCCACCGTGTCTGCGAGGCGGAAGTCGATGTCCGCGCCGTCCGCGGTGATGAAGGCGGCCCCGTTGTACGCCTCGTCGAGGCTGACGGTCACGCCGGCCTGCGGGTCGGCCGAGGCGATGCTGGAGCGGAAGTACTCCTCTGGCACGTCGTTGAGGTTCCGGCGCCACGAGAAGGAGTAGATGATGCTCTGGCTCTCGATGTCGGTGACCGGGCACGCCTCGAAGTCGTCGTAGGTCGCGTTCGGCCGCACGAAGGAGAGCTGCCCCTGGTCGTTGCCGCTGTCAGCGAAGGCGTTGCCGTCCGTGGCTGCGCTGCCGACCTGGAGCAGGGCATACACCCGGCGTGAGCTGGACAGGATCGGGTCGCCCGTTGCGCCGTCGAACACCTGGCACAGGTTCTTCGGCTCCAGCGGGTTCGGGCCGGCCTGCTCGGTCAGGCTGTGCGAGCCCACGGCCCCGGCGAGCTGCGCCGTGGCCGCGCCCTCGGTCGTCGCGTTGATGGCGATGACCTTGTCGGGCGCCGTGTTGCCGGTCGCGGTGAGCAGGACGTAGTTCTGGGTCGCCGGGACGCTCACGTCGTTGAGGTTGAGCCGGTCCCAGAGGCCCATCTTGTCTTCGAGCTTGGCTCGCGCCGCCAGGTCGTTGAGCGGCTCGGCTGCGCTCTCGATGTCGTCGTACCAGTTGCCAGCGTCCGCGCCGTGGATGATGCGCTTCGTCTGGGACAGCATTCCCTTGAGGAAGTCGAGGTGGTCGACGGCGCTCGTCTCGATGCCTGCGATGGCCGCAGCGTTGAGCGAGTCGTCGAAGTCGTAGCTCTTGCGGATCTGGTCGAGCTGGATGAGTGAAACGGCCATCGGGGAACCCTCCTTGCTTGTGCGCCTGTCGCGGCGTCAGTCTACCACTCACCCCCTCCGTGTGTCACGAACTTGCTGGTCACACCCGCTGCTCGACGATGACCTGGATGTCGAACACGTTCGGGGTGCCGCTCGCGTCGGGCGTGACCGTGACCCAGAGTGAGCGCCTCTTCGACGGGGCGTCGGCGTTCTCGTAGGGAACGTCGATGATGCCCGAGTCGTAGGGATCGCTCGCCACCGCGAGTCCGGCGACCGAGTGAATCTTGTCGAAGTCGTGGTGTGTGCTGCCGGCCGGATCGCTGACGTAGAAGTCCAGGTCGTAGTTCGCGGCCGAGCCACTCACCTTCTTCGCCTGGATACGCCGCAGCGAGCCACGAAACTCCAGCGGGTTGATCTGCACCGTGGCGCCGGCCACGAGGACGCCCGTGAGCTGCACCCGCTTCACGTTCAGCTTCTTGGCCTGGATGGGGTGACCCTCGCACGACCCGGCGTCCGGTTCGAGCTGCCGCGGATCGTCCAGGTGGGGGGTGCCGCCCTCGTAGTGAGTGCCGCTCATCGTTCATCTCCCTTCTTCACCGGGCCGTGGATGGCCGGGCTGTAGCGCATTCGGCCGACCTTGGCCGCGGCGTATTTGACGACCCTGGGGCGGTTGCCGTGGTGGGCCGTGACCGACAGCCGGATGGAGTCAGCGTAGCAGGTGAGGCGCTCGGCCGCAACCTTTCGGCCGTCGCCGTTGCCTCGGTAGAGCACCTCGGCCTCGTACACCTTGCGATGGAAGCCTTGGGGCACCGGCAGGGCGAGCAGCGTGCCGTCGTGTTGGATGCCTGCGCCTGTGATCTCTGACTGGAACTTGGGGTCGGCCTGGTGAGCACACCAGGCTTGCATCTCGGCAGGATCTAGGAGGTCGAATGTGAGAGTCCGACCATCGCGGAGGTTGACCTTGAGCACGTCGCCCCCTGCATGATGCGACTACTCGCCCTCGCCCTCGGCAGCCTTCTTCTTCTTCCGGCCGCGCCGCTTCTTGGGCTTGTCGTGCTGCGCCTTGCCGGGAACGTGAGAGGTGATGTCGCTGTCCTCGGCAGCGGCCTCCTCCGCGGCGGCCGTCTCGCGCTCCTCGCGCTCCTGGTCAGCCTGGGCCTGGGCAGCCTCGGTGTCAGCCTTGGCCTTGGCCTTCACCTTGGCCTTGGCCTTCACGCGGGCCTTGGCCGCCGCCGCACGGTCGACGGGGGCCTCGGGCGTATCCTGCGGAGCGGTCGGCATCTCGCGGAACTCCAGCCGGGCCGCGACGTCGCTGTCCTCCAGCTCGGCCTTCTCCTGGTCGCTCACGCGGACCCATCGGCCTCCGACCAGGACGAGCTTGCGAACCGAGGTCACGACGGGGAGCGAACCGCGCCGGGACAGTCGTACCTTCCAGGGCATCGCGTCCTCCTACTGGTCCTCGGCCGTCACGACCGAGTAGCGGGGGTTCAGCTTCAGCGCGGCCACCTGCTTCGGGTCGCGGACGGTCTGCGAGTGGCCGTTCAAGAACTTCGGCCCACCCAGGAAGGGTGTGTCGCTCGCGCCACGGAGCAGGGTGACCACCGCACCACCGTCGGGCACCGCGAGCCCGGCGCCAGGCGCCACGGGGGGCCTCGCCCGCCGCGGGGGCTTCTTCTCGGACTTGGGGAGGTCGTCGGTGGTCACCGGGCCGCCCTTGACCGGCTCGGGCTCGGGCTCGGGCTCGCGGGCAGGGATGGGCGACAGAGCGACCTCGTCGGCACAGCCGTCCATCGACGGACAGGCGATGCACTCGGGGTCACCTGGGTCCAGGCGGTCCTTGTCGCCATAGCACTCGGGCATCTTCTCGGGATCGGGATCGGGAGGCGGCGCAGGCTTGGCCTTGGGCTTCGCCTTGGCCGCGGCCTTCTTCTTGGCCGGCTTCTTCTTGCTTGCCTTGGCAGCGGGCTTCTTCTTGGCCCCTGACTTGGGCTTGCGGGCGGTCGCCATGAGGTCCCTCCTCTTTGGGCGTTGACAGGGCACGGCCGGGGCGGCTCGGAAGCCGCCCCGGCCGGGATTCGCACTAGGAACCGAGCAGCACCATCAGCCGCTAGACGCCGAGGCCGACGTTGTAGCCGAAGGCGATGGCGTCGGCCTCCTCGAACTCGCAGGCGACCTTCGCAGTCAGCGAGTACTGGAGGGTCGACTTGAAGATGTCGCGGTCGCTCTCCAGGCGGATCGAGTCGCGGCCCATGCCGATGATGAAGTTCGACTCGTGGGTCAGGATGATCTGGGCCTGCGCCTGGTAGGTGACCTTGACCGTGGCACCGCTCGGGATGGTCGAGGCGGCATCACGCGCGATGGTGCCGTTGACCGCGTCCAGGATGTAGTCGTTGCCGGCGCCCTCGGTGTACGGGGTGGTCGGCGTCTTGTCGAGGGTGCTCGGGAGCACGGTCACGTTCGTCACGTTCTTGTACAGGAGCGGGACGGCCGTGGTGCCGGTCAGGGTCAGGTGCTCCACCGTCTTCGGCTGGAAGGGGAGGAGCGGGATGCCGATGAGCGGGATGCCGAAGGGGGTCAGCGGCGCGCTGGACATCAGGGCGTCGTCGCCCTTGCCGGTGGCGCGGGCGGCCGTCTTCTCGCGGAAGTTCTGCTCCAGGTCCGTGCTCGTGAAGAAGCGCAGCTTGGAGCGGTCCCGCTTGAACTTCTCGGGCAGGGCGTTGATGAGCCGGCTGAAGAGCCGGTTGGAGATGTTCGCGCCCGCGAAGTCGACGCCGTGGCCCTGCCGGGCCAGGGTGAGCCAGCCGTCCTGGAGGGCCAGGTAGGCGTCCTTGATGTACTGGGTGGTCGAGCCGCCCGCGACGTACTCGGACTCCAGGATGGCCGCGCCGAGCTTGTCGCCCTGGATGAACAGCTCCTCGGTGTCGTTCGCGTACTGGGTCGCGAACATCTTCACGAGGTGCTCGGCGAAGGCCTCGCCCTCCAGGTTCTCATCGAGCATCTCGTAGGAGACCTCGAAGGGGCACATCGTCTCCTCGGGGTGGAGGGTCACCCGCGAGGTGCTGATGCCCCGGCGAACGCCCGGGTCCACCGCCTCCACCTTGGGGACCGCGACGCGGGTGCCGACACCGACCTTGTCGATGTACAGCTCCTCGGCGCGGAACTTCACGGTGCGCGCGTGGCCCTTGAGCTTGGTGATGTCCCAGACGTAGTCGATGAACCGATCCGCCTGGACGGGGTTGAGCTTGCCTGCCGACGTGATGGCATCGGTGGTGATGACCGCCTTGCGCAGGACTTCCTCGTTCGGTACGGACATTGTCTCGTCCCTCCTCTTCCTGACCCTGTTACCCCACTGGGTCCGTTGTGGTGCACCGCGTCCTTCGCGGCGGTTGACTACTTCTTGGCGCCGCCGAAGCCCGGCGGGACGAGCGCCAGGCTCGACCCCTCGCCGGTCCAGACGCCCGACTTCTCGACCTTGGTGTCGTCACCCTCGTCGTCGCCGAGCGACTTGGTGATGCCCACGCCGGCCTCGATGTCGTCGAGCCGCTTGGCCAGCTTGCCCACGCCGTCGACCAGCGTGTCGGCCGCCTTGGTCAGCTTGACCAGGGCCTCGGTCTCGGCGTCGGAGGCGTCGGCCGACTTCTTGGTCTTGCCGGTCTCCTCCTCGTCGTCGCCGCCCTTGGCCTCCTTGAGCATGCCGGTGAGCGCCTCGGTGGCCTTGCCCAGGGAGTCGGCCGCGGCCTGGAGGACCTTGACGTTCTTGGCGCTGATCTTCCGGCCGGCCTTGGCGACCTCGCCGTCCTCGTCGTCCTCGCCCTCGGCCTTCTTCTTCTCCTCGGCCTTCTTCTTCTCGGCCTTCTCCTTCTCGGCGGCCGAGGGGTAGTCGTCGCCCATCTTGGCCAGGGCGTCGACCGCGTCGGCGACGAGCTTCTTGGCCGCCTCGGGCAGGTCCTCCATCTTGGAGAGCTTGTCGAGGCACGCCTTGACCATCGCCGCGGGCTCGGCCTTCTTGGTCTTGCCGGTCTCCTCCTCGTCCTCCTCGCCCTCGGCCTTGGTCTCCTTCTTGCCCTTGTCGACCAGGCTGTCGAGCACGCCCTCCAGCTTGCCGACGAGGTCCACCATCGCGGCGGTCGCCTTCTCGACGGGCGTGGCGTCGTCGCCCTCGGAGTTGTCCTCCCCACCATCGGAGTCGCCGCCGGCCCCGGCCTCGGTGTCCGTGTCGGTGTCGGTGCTGGTGTCGGTGTCGGCGCCGCTGGCGACCTCCTCCGCGACCTGCTCCTCCTCGGTCTCCGCGTCCTTGCGCACCTTGGTCTTGTCGGCCATGCTACGGCCCTCCTTCCGTTTGACTACCTCGAAGCTCTGCTCGTTCGCAGCTTGGTCCACCAGGTCGACGTTCGTGACCCGGATGTCGCGAAGTTCTGTGTGGGCTTCCTTGTCGGACACGTCAGCTCTCCTTCGGCTTCGGCTTCAGCGGGACCTTCTTCGCGTAGCCCTCGATGCTGAACCCAGTGATGCGTCCGGCCTTGACCTCTTTCCAGACCTCATCGTTATTGACCCGCACGGCCATGAGCCACGTCCCCTTCGGGATGGTCTTGTTACCGAGCTTGAATTCGACCGGGGCAAGGTAACTCTCCAGCAGTACTAGGCCACCTGGGATCTCTTGATGTTGATACCCGATCTTCGCTCCGCTGACAAGAAATTTGTGAGCGGCCTCCCGGATCTCCTTGGCCGTGGCCTTCTCGCCGTGGGCGTCGGTGGCCTCCGGGACCATCACGATTCCCATGACGTATCGCTCTTCCTTGGCAACCTTCGCGATGGGAACCTGGAGGGCGACGCGCACCACGTCGTCCGCGTCCTTCTTCACCTCGTCCTTGAGCGGCTTGTAGCCGGCAGCCCGCAGCGCAGGCACGGTGTCGGGGTTCCACACCACGTCGACCCCGTCCTCCTTGGCCTTGGCCTCCTCCTTCTTCCGGTCGTGGGTCTGGATGTACGGCTCCTGCGTCTTCGCGGGCCGGTTGGCCATCCAGAACTCGCCGGGCGCCTTCTCATAGTCGGGCTTCCCCTCCACGATCTGGATGCCCCACCGGCCGCCCCACTTGCCCGACTTGGGGAAGAGGAAGTACTCGTGGAAGTCGGTCTTCTGCACGCCGAAGATGACCTCGCCCGAGTCGACGTAGTGGAACTCACCAGTGGTGCCGGCAGTCGAGCCGGCCTCGCCTGGCGCCGTCGTCACGACGGGCTTCTCCTTGCTGACGATGGTGAGCCACGACACCGGCTGGACGAGCTTGCGCTGCGCGACGATGTTGTCGCCCTCGCGGTTGTCCATCACCTTGCAGCGGAGCAGGTTGTGCGCCTTGCCGTCGAGCGTCTGGAGCGCGACCTTGGGGGTGTCCAGCGTCCAGCCAACGAGCCACTTACCGGCCGGACTCTCCATCCGCAGGTCGGTGTGGACGTTGCCGAGGTTGACGATGCTGCCCTCGACACCGGCCAGCTTGTCCAGCCCGGGAACGTCGGAGGTCAGATTGCGCCGCACGGCCGCGCCGACGTTGCCGTCGCTCGCATCCTCGGCAGCCTGGGCAGCGGTCTTCACCGCGTCGATGTCGGACTTGAGGCGCACCGGCTTGAAGTCGGACCACACCCCATTGAGCAGCCCCTCGGCCTTCTTCGTGTCGCCGGCCTTGGCCGCGGCCTGGGCCTGACGCAGCATCGACCGGATCTGCTTCCGCTCGTCCTCGCTCCAGAAGCCGCGGTAGTGGTGCTGAAGGACGAAGCGGTACTTCCGCTTCCCCTTCTGCTCCACCTGGTAGGGGTCGCCCTGCACCGCCTCCGTCAGCTCGCGCGCCTCCTCCCGGGTCAGCTCGGTTTCGGCAGGGTCGAGGTCGGTGCCCTGCTTCACCACCTTGGTCAGGTTCGGGCGTCCAGCGCCAGGCTGCGTCGGGAAGGGTTGGTAGTCGGGCTCATCGACCTCCACTGCGACCAGCTTCTCCCGCTTGCGGGCGACCAGGTCGTAGAGTGGCAGGTGCTTCCAGTTCGGGCCCTGGGCATCGCCGACGACGTGGACCTTGCCCTGCATCTCGGGCGGGAACAGGCGCTCCAGCTTCACCGCCACCTTGGGGTCCACCTCGTCAGCGCGAACGAGCAGGTCGACGTCCTTGGCCGGGTCACCGTCCTGGCCTGTCAGCGTCGAACCGACCAGCGACACAAAGCCGGGCACCACCACGAAGGAACCGGCCTGCTCCAGGTGGCCCATGACCTCGCCGCGGTCGAGCTGCTCGCCGTCGTCCTTGGCCACGGGCGTCGGGTCGGGCTCGTACCAGAAGTCGTCACCGAGGAAGAAGTAACTGGTCGAGCCCGCCTCGGCCTTGGCCGCGCGCAGCTCTTCGAGCTGCTTCGTCAGCTTCACCGGGTCGAGCTTGCGCACCGCCTCCACATAGCGCTTCATGTGGTAGATGGTGACGCCCTTGGCCCGCTGCGTGACCGACCACTTGTCGAGCTTGAGCCGCTTCACCGGCCCGTTCCAGTCGGCGTCCATCTGCTCGCGCGGGATCGGGTGGTCGGTGCGCCGCGGGTTGCCGGGGTAGGTGTAGTTCTTCAGGATCGGGATCTTGATACCGTCGCCCAGATCCTCCGCCTGGAGCACCAGCACCTTCCCGAACGCCGCAGCCTTGTCCCAGCTCGCCGAGTCGACGCTGTGGATGACGTCGAGCCACGGGAGGAACTTCTTGATGCTGCCGACGCCGAGCATGTGCACGACGGTCTTCACCTCGCGGCCCTGCACGAACGCCTCGTGCAGCCGCTTCGCGTCATACACCGGGCTCTTCTTGTCCTGGTCGGGCTTGGCCTTGCCGAAGCCGGCGATGCAGACCTTGGGCTTGGCCTTCCAGATTTTCCCGGCCCGATCCTTCTCGGTGTGGAAGCGCAGGTGGTCCACGAACAGCGGGTCGAGCCCGAGCTTGATGGCCTCGTCGTAGAAGTCGAGCGTCTTGCGCCTGCTCTTGAGGTCGTCGAACTGCACCACCTCATCGAGCCAGCTCTGGTTCGACTTCACGAAGTCGGCCCAGTCTTTGAACTTGACGCTGCCAGGCGTGAAGAAGTTGGTGAAGCCGCCGCTGTCCAGCATCACCCGGCCCTTGTGGGCCTTCACGTCCGCGAGGAACTCGCCTTTCTTGTCGGCCGCCTCTCGGAGGTACACGTAGCTGACCAGAATGTCGCCACCCTGGAGCAGGTGCCCGAACTTGCGGTAGTCGGCTCGGTCGACCGCGAAGTAGTAGTGGAAGTCCTTCACGCCGTAGCCCATGACGCCTCCTACCGCACGCCCAGGAGCGACAGCACCTCGGCTCGTGCCGCCATATCATCACGGAACGCCCCGAGGAGGCAAGAAGTCTTCATCGTCGCGTGGGCCTGCTTCACCCCGCGAGCCATCATGCAGAGGTGCTGCCCCTCGACCACCACGGCGACACCCTTGGGGTCGATAGCTGACTGAATCGCCTCGGCGATCTGCTCGGTCATCTGCTCTTGGATCTGAAGCCGCCGGGCGTACACCTGGACGATGCGCACCATCTTCGACAGCCCGAGCACGCGACCTTTCTCCTGGGGCAGGTAGGCGACGTGAGCGTGGCCGTGGAACGGGAGCAGGTGGTGCTCGCAGGTGGAGAAGTAGTCGATGCCCTCGCAGACGACGATCTGGTCGTAGGTGGTGTCAAAGGTTCGCACCAGGTCGGCCGGATCTTCGCTGTAGCCGCCGAACAGCTCCGTCCACGACCGCACCACCCTCGCCGGGGTATCTTTGAGCCCCTGTCGCTCTGGGTCGTCCCCAATCAGCTCCAGCATCCGCCGCACCAGCGCCTCGGCCTCCTGCCGCTGTTCCCCCGTCATTTGATCCTCCATGCCTTGTGTTGCTGCGTCGAGAGCTTCCACCTCGGGTTCTCAAGGCACAGCCGAACGCAGTGATCGAGCGCGGCCTGGTCGATCTGGTCGCCATCGTGGGCCGGGCTCAAGTAGTAGTAGTCAGCTTCGATGTCGCACTCGGGCAGCGGGTCGCCGGCCTGCATCACCACCTTGACCTCGGTCGCGTTGCGGGCGGCGAGCGGCCCCGAGCCTCGCTTGGGCGACACCGTCACCCAGTCGATGCCGTCAGGAAGGGAGAGGGTGCCGTTGGACTCCACCGCCAGGCGATAGCCGGCTCCGTGGAGTGCCTCGACCAGCTCGGTGTCGAGCTGAAGCGCGGGCTCGCCACCGGTCAGCACCACCCACCCGCAGTCGCCCAGGTCGGCCACCTTGACCACCTGCACCACACCGCCCAGGGGCAGGAGCAGGTTCGCCTGATGGTCGGTATCGCAGTCGAAGCCGGCCGTCGCCTTCGTGCAGTGCAGGTTACACCCCGCGAAGCGCAGGAAGACAGACGGCGCGCCGGCCCGGCCGCCCTCGCCCTGGAGCGAGTAGAAGCAGTCGGCCACTTGGTAGAGCTTGCCCCGGGTCACGGCAGGCCAGCTTCGCAGAAGTCGCGCACCCACAGGAACGAGGCATCGTTGCCCGGCGTCTCGCTCACGGTGGCCATCACCCGGCAGGCGTTCGGCACCAGCGGACGCACCTGGTCGACCACCCACTTCGCGAGGTTCTCGGCCGTGGGAGGGGTCGTGTCAAATGGGGGTACGTCGTTGAGGTAGGCGTGGTCCAGCTCCTTGACGGGGCGGCCCAGCTCGCCGAAGTCGCAGACCATGCCCTCGCCGTCCAGCTCGGCCGCGGCCACCTCAATCACGACCTTCCAGCGATGGCCGTGGAGGCGCTTGCACTTCCCGGGGTGGTCCGGCAGGTGGTGAGCGGAATCGAACTCGACAACCTTACGCACTGTCCACATCGAGCACCTCGCCTTCCTCACCGGCAGCCCAGAATGTCAGCTCGCGGTCCAGGAGCACCTCGGCGGCCTTGGCCGTGGGCAGCTTCTCGTCGTCCAGCTCGCTCACCCGGTTGTGGTCGAGCTTGCGCCGCTCCATCTCCTCCTTGATGAACAGGTGGGCGTGAACCAGGTCCTCCAGGCTCATCTTCTCCTCGCCCACGATGGCCACCTTCTGCGGGATGGTGCCGTCGCCCGTCGCCTCGTACTTCAGGGGCACCTTGAAACCGCGGAAGTACTCGACCGGATAGTCGTTGCTGTCCTTGCGCGGCTTGCCGAGCCGGATGATGCCGTAGGCATAGCTCGGCGACAGGAGGAAGAACGGCCGCCCGAAGTTGCCCAGGCGCTCGCGCAGCCGCACCACCTTCGCAGCGCCCTTCCAGATGGCGAGGGCGCCGTCGTCGGAGAGCCGCAGCCCATCCACTGCGTCGACACCCTTGTCGTCCTTGTAGCCGCGGCCGGCAGGTGCGTCCGGCCCGAAGTTCGCGCCGTAGAGCTGGTGAGTGCGCAGGTGCAGGGAAAGCAGCTCCTTGTCCGACACCTCGCGCAGCACCGCGGGTTTCACATCCTTGATCTTCACGACTGGGCCTCCTTGTCCAGGGTGGCCTTGCGAGCAGCCCACCGCTTCCGCAGCCGGTCGGCGCCTTCGAGGGTGTGCTCGGCAAGGAGTCGCTTCTGGAACTGCGCCTCGGTCAGCCGACCAGCGAGGTACAGCTCTTCCAGCTCGGGCATCGGGTCCGGCCGTGATGGGTGTCGCTCGCTCATCTTTCCTCCTGGGCCTGGGCCTGCGCAGTGGCCCAGTTGAACTGACTGCCGATCTCGGGGTGGCGCTCCATCACCTGCCGGGTGGCCTCGACCACGTTGCCGGCCTTGACGCTGTCGGGTGGGCCGAAGCCGTAGGTGACCCCGTTGCGCTCATCCCACGCCTCGTAGAACTCGCGAGGCGATGTGCCGTGCTGGATGGCCGTGGTCAGACGCCGGCTCCAGTCGGCAGCTTCGTTCTCGAAGCCTGGCGCCGGAAGAATGACCACCTCGTCGCCAGCGAAACCGAAACCGCCGATGGTGTACACGTCGGCGCCGTTCATGCGCTGGAGGTAGACGACGGTGTACTTCCTAGCCACGCATCACCTCGTCGACCTGGGCCTCGGCCTTGGCTTGCCCCACTTCCCCGAGCTGCCGCTTCCCCCGCTTCAGGATGGCCTGGTCGTCGTCGAAGAGGATGCCCGAGATGAGCACCCCAGTCAATCGCTCGCCCTCGTTGTCGCTCGGGCCGATGAGCAGGAGGTCGCCGTCGTCCACCCTGGCCTCGAACCAATCGACCCGGTGAGCGCTGGAACCCCACGACCACCCGAGGCGCTTCAGCCCGGGATCGAGCTTGGCCCACGCCGAGGGTGTCGGGCCGGTGATAGGCTGCTCGGTGCCGTCGTCGCCCACGTAGAACGGCTCGACCATGATGCCACCGAAGCGGCCCATCAGCTCCTCGAAGTGCTCGGCTGCCGTATCCGGCTTCACCTTGCGACCGCGGCTCGTGTAGCTCCCCACCCCTCACCTCGCCTGTACGAACTGGTTGACCGGCTTGCCAGCGATGCGCGTGACACCACGCGCCTTCAGCTCTGCGAGCAGAGTCTTTTTCTGCGCGGCCGAAACGGTGATGTGGTCCCACTGCTCCAGGGGCACCTCGTTTTTGAAGAGCGTCTCGTTGTCGTGGCGCGCGATATGTCCCTCGATGCCCTTCAGATCCTTGGCCCGGTTGCGCTCCTTGAATGCCGAGTCCATGCGACCGTACTTGTCACCGTTGTAAGACACCAGGTTCGTGTCGCGTGCGAGGTCGTTCCTCATCACGATTCGGTTCCGGCCACTGACCCTCGCCTTGCGCCGCGCCCTGGTGAACACGAACTGCGCACCGCCGGTCGACTGGTCAGCGACAGGCGACATCCCGGAGATCGGGATGCCGCGCCGGATCTTCTCCTCGGTCGCGATGAGGCCGCCGGTCTCGCCGTCGATGACCTTGAGCAAGAGCGATGCTGCGTCCTCGCTGCCGGTTACCTCGGAGACGAATTGGAGGTTGGCCTTCTTAAGGTCGGCATCCGAGATGTCGAACCGCTGGAAGCGGACGATGCCGTTGCCGTCGCTGCTATAGTAGTGAGGGTTCGGGTTGTACCCCGGCATCTTGCGGGGGTCGCGGCCGAGCTTCTTCTTGAACGCCTTGACCATCGCCTCGATCTGCTCGGCCTTGTCGCCGGTCGTCGGGACGCCTGCGAACACCTGGTCGTTGCCCCACCCCATCGCGAACTGATTCTTGCGTAGGTAGAGCAGCTCGAAGTCCTGCTTCGTCATCAGCCGGGTGTTGACGCCCAAGTCGTCCAGCGCGGCCACGGCCTGCTCGACCTGCTCCTTGCTGGCCGGCTTCCCGGCCTTCCCCCTCACCTTGATCCTGAAGCGGCCCTGCCGCGAGTACGCCTGCCCCTGTTTGTACCCGTCGTGTGGGATGTAGGTGATTTCGGTGCCGTCGTCGAGGGTGGCCACGATCATCCGGTCGATCTCGCGGCTCCCGCCGTATGCACTCGGCGACATGGTGCCGTGGTGGTTGACGATGCTTCCGTCGACAATCTCCCGGGACTCCTCGCCCATCTGGGTCACCTTCGAGGACTTGACCCGCGGGCTCATCCCGTTGCTCTCGCCTGGCGCCGCTTTCGGCTTGGGCTTGGTCGCCTTCGGCTTCGGCTTGTAGGGATCGATCTTCTTCCCCACGGCCGTCGACTTGAGCTTCTCCTCGGTGAAGAAGCCGCCATTCTCGTCGCCGTAGATTTTGAGCTTCTTCTTGTAATACCTCGCCGCGGCCTTCTCCGCGCTGGTAGCCGTCTTGCTCTTGGAGATGTCTTCGAGCAGCTCCATGAACGCCTCGAAGCTCTTGTTCTTGGCACCGCTCAAGACACCGTCGCCACCCGGCCCGAGGTGGTAGTTGACATGCTTGATGTAGGTGAGGGCCTCGTCCCAGTACCCATCGGTCCCGGAGCCCGGGGTGGACGGGGGTGGCGCCTTGGCCTTGGCTTCCGAACCGAGGAGCCGCTTCTGCGCTGTCCGGTCGCCGACACCAGCGCGCAGCTTGCCTTCGACCACCACCGTCCCGTCGTCGTAGGTGTAAACGAGCAGGTTGCCATTCTCGACGCGCTCGGTGGACACCAGGATCGACCGGCCGCGGTTCTTCGAGTCGCGCATCGCTTTGACGAACTTCGCGTCGACCGGCGTCATGGCCTTGCCCTGGGCCGCGGCCGGGGCCGACACCCTGGGCGCAGGCTTGGCAGCCTCGCCCAGAATCTTCCGGTAGAACTCACCGAGGTCGCCGGCCAGCTCGTTCTTCCGCCGCAGCAACTCGGCCTCGAACGCCTTGCGGCTGCCGTATGCGAGCCGCTGGTTCTTCAGGGCGCCGTCGATGTACGGCTTCCAGATGGCAAGCCACTCGTCGTCGCTCACGCTGCCCACCTGCTTCAGCAGCGCTTGGATCTCGGGGCTGTCCATGCCGAGCATCTGGACACCCTTGCGTAGCTTGCCGTCGCGGGCCGCGGCGAAGAAGCGGTTGTAGAAGACCTCAATGCCGTACTTCGCGTTCGGGTTGTAGTCCAGGGCGAGCTTGTCCGTCTTGAAGTATCGGAACGCCTGCCCTCGGTCGATGCCGACCAGCTTGCCATTCTTCAGGACCAGGAAGTTGTCGAGGTGGCCGTCGTTATTCCCGATGAGCCAGTCGAGGACGTGCTGCCGCTGGAGGTCGGCGACCTGCTTCTGCGACAAGCCGTTGACGCCCACGTTGCCGAGGCCGTCGTGCTTCACGTCCTTGAAGAGCCGCTGGATGGTGCCAGCCTTGCCCCTGTGCGACACCACATAGACGTCGGCCGTGTCAACCCCAATAGCCCTGGCCGCATCGGCGGCGAGCTTCTCCACCTCGGCGCGGAACTTGAGCCCCTCCGGTGCCGGCTTGAACATCCACTCATCGCCGTTCGGGTCGGTGAAGAACTGCTTCGAGTGCATCCCCTTCGCAGACTTCTGCACGGGGGTCATGTCGGTCATCGCCCACGGGAAAGCGCCTGGCGCTTTCGCGGGTGGGGTCGGAGCAGCCGGGGGAGGCTTCGGCGGGTCCTTCTTCGGAGGCTTGACGGGCTTGGTCTTGGGCTCGCTCCCGGTGGGGAAGCTGGTGTACTCACCCGAGCTGATGACGTCGGTGCGGCAGCGGAAGTGATAGGGCGGGAGAGCCTGCCCCTTCTCGGCCAGCGCGTCGATCCCCTTCGCGCTCATCTTCGGCGAGGTAGCCCCCGGGGTGTAGGCGATGCCAGCCGTCTTCGCGATGTCGGCCGGCCGCATCCAGCCGGCCTGCTTCTTCACGACCTCGGGGTGGACGATGCCCTGGGTCCACACCCCGGCAGTCTTCATGCCCTGCTCGACGGTGAACGTCTGGCCGTGCATCATCCGGCACACATCGCTCGTCCGGTTGTCCAGCACCGCGACGATCCGGTAGGTCGTGATCCCGACACGCTGGTACGACTCCATCCGGCTGAAGACCCTAGCCTGCGTCCCGACGTGGTTCGACACCCCTGCGAAGTAGTCGTCGGTCGTGCCCTTGAAGCCGGGCGGAACGCCGGGGTACTTCTTCCCCTTGCCTGCGAGGTACTCGGTCGTGATGTCGCGGTACGCCTTGGCCGCCTGTGTGCCGGCCAGCCCGCCGTCGAGGATGACCTCTTTCGTCGCCAGGCGCAGCGACTCCGAGATGGAGGTGTTGTAGTGGTTCCCGATCCAGTACGCGTGATGCTTCGAGAGCTGCGCCGCAGCCTTCTTGTCCACCAGGTCGGTCGACCACTTGAGCTGGAGCCGCCCCATCGTCTCCTTGCTGCTCATCGACCAAACGAGCAGCGAGGATCGGATGAGGTGGGGGAGCATCTCCTCACCGAACTCCTTGCCCATCTGCTTCTTCAGCTTCAGGAGGTTCTCGTACAGCGTCGACTGGACGATCTTCCCCTCCTGGGCCTTGGCCAGCTCGGAGGCTCCCTTCTTCACCAGCGCGGCGCCCTTGTCATCCCAGTGGCCGACGAGCAGCTTGCCCAGGTCCTCCTCGACCGCGAGGTAGGCGTCGGCCACCTTGATGACCCTGGCCAGCACCAGGGCCTCGCGTGCCTGCGCCTTGGCGACGAAGAGCTGTTCGTCGGTCATGCGGTGGAGCAGGTCGCCCACCGCGTCAGTCTGGACAGGAAGCGCCATCCCCCGCCTACTCGCCGCTCACCGTGGGCCGCTCGCGCTTGACCTCCTTGGCCTTGGCCGTGCGCCCCTCCTGCTCCTCCGAGATCCTATCGACCAGCGTGCCCAGGCCGGCGAGCACAGCCTCGCCCTCCCAGGGTGTCTCGACCTCGCTAGCCTTCGCAGTGTCCTCCAGCCCCAGTTCTGCCCGCGTAGTGGCCCCCATCCGACGCAGGGAGTTGGTTCCCGCCTGGGAGGCAGTGGACATCGGGTCGCCGCCCGTTTTCTGCGCCTGGGCGACCTGGAGCGTGTAGGGCACCTCCGGGTCGATGCCCTTGACCTTGCCCAGGTCGTGACCGACGACGCGGCTCATGATCTCGCGAGCGATGGCCGGGCTCACGCCGCCCGACTTCTCGGCCATCGCGAGGATGCGGATGAGGTCCTTGTTATCGGTCGTCTCCGGGGTGTTCGACTTGAACTGCCAGTACACCACGCCGAGGGCCGGCAGGATGCGGCGATTCATGCGGTCATCGAAGGTGTTGCGCTCGGGGAGGAACACCTGCTCGTCGGTCAGCTTGCGCATCGTCTCCATCGCGCCGACCGCGCCGCCCTGGGGCGCCTCGCCGAAGAACACGTCGGGCAGCCGGAAGGCGCCACGGACGTCGGCCTTGGCCTGCTCTTTGTACTTCAGGAACATCGCGTCGGTGCGTTGCTGGTCCGTGAGCGGCTGGATGTCGAGTGCGACCCGGCCCGGGTCGCCCAGGCCGTCCGTCGCCGGCTCGGCCTCCAGGATGAGGAAGCGGGAATAGTTGCGCTGGCCGGAAGCCTGCTTCTCCACGAACTGCTGAATGCGGTCCACGCTGCCGTCCGAGAGCATACCGTTCGACACGGTGACCGCCATGCTCGGGACGTTGTTCGACTCGAAGGTGAAGAAGTTGATCTCGTCGGTGGCGCGGCTGCCGTAGATGCCGAGCAGGCTGCCGATGTACCGCGGGATACCGTAGGGGGTGCGGGCCGCGGCTTGCACAAAGAAGAGGATCGAGTTCGCCCTCTTGTAGGCCGAGATGGCGCCAGGCCCGCTGACGTACTCACCGGTCTCGGCGTTCATCGTGCGCGGATCGCCGTACTCCTTGAACCACCGCATCTTCGAGCCGCGGACCTGGACGAACTTGCGGAACCGCTTCCACACCGGACGCTCGATGTAGCGGTAGGTCCCGTCCTCGTGGCGCATCAGCATCTTGTGCGAGGCCCGCACCCGCATCTTGTCCAGGCCGGTACAGCGGACGGTGTGGGCCGGAACGTAGTTGAAGCCCAGAACCTCGGTGTTGAACTCAACCACCTCCCAGGCCGCGTATCCGACACCCTCCTCGTCCTGCCGCTTCCGCATGCGCAGGCCGGTGAAGCTGTCCTCGCCCTCGATGACGCAGTTGTTGAACCAGTTGTCGAGCAGGAGCTTCTCCTCCTCCATGCGGGCCAGCACAGCCTTCGGCGTCTCGTCGTTGACCTGGATGCGAGGGGTGAACTGGTGACCGAAGCTCTCGCAGTTGACCGCCATCGTGGCGATGCACGGCCCGAGGTAGCTGTTCTGCTCCCACAGCACCGTGAGCAGCCGCGGGTCGAGCGGCGGCGCGAGCACCATCTTCGAGTGAACCAAGTCGCGGAAGGGGTCGTCGGGCATCACCTGGGAGATCGGCCCGTCGACCTTCTTCTCGTCGGCCTCCACGACCAGAGCCTTCACCACCGCACGCGGCCCGGCTCCCTTGGTCAGGCTGACGACCGAGCTGGACGAGGCGTCACTGGGGGAAGACTTCGACGACCCAATGACAGGCCGGCGCCGGATGCGAGTTACCTTGTCGCCCATGCTCTCCTCCTAGATCACGCCGGGCTCACGGCGCCGCTTCTTCTTTACCCTCATCCGGGTTCCGATGCGCACCAGCAAGTCGAGGGCGTCGAATAGGTCATCGTGCTCTCCGTCAGGGAACTCCAGAAGCTGTTGGACTAGCTCCCGGTGTTCGTGCCTCATGTGGATTCTGCCCGCCTCAAAGTACGAAGTCAATTTCAGCGCCCTGGTGACCTTGTCCTTGTCGGTCTGGACGCCGATAATGCGCCCCTTCAGGTCTGGGCGCCTGTCGAGGATCTCCTGGCCGAGCGCGGCCTGGTAGGCGTTGCTCTCGATGCCGAGCCGCACCGGGTCGCGCTCGTCGAACTCGTCGATGCAGAATGGCGCCTGCTTCGGGAACTCGATGCGGAGGTTGTGGTAGCTGTCCACCCACACATCCCCGTCGCTGTCCACGACGCCGGTCATGTGCGCGAAGTAGTCGTTCTCCGTCTTCTCGGTCACGGCCGGGTCGACCACCTGGTAGAGCTGACCCTCGGGCAGCTCGGTGAAGTAGAAGTCCTCACCCTCGAAGTACTCGGGCTTGAACACCTTGCCCTGGAACCGGGCGGCGATGCACTGCATCTGCATCAGCCAGATGAGCGCCGGGGTCTTGGCCCGCTTCTTCAGCAGGTACTCGACGGTGAACCTGCGAGGCGCGCTGGACTCGTAGCGGATCTCGCCGTCCTCGTCTTCATGCTCGTGGAGGGCCGGCACGATCTGCACCGCACCCTTGAGGTCGTTGGACGAGAGCCAGCCGTACAGGTCGTGAGGATGGTAGCGGGTGCCGATGACTTTGCGCTGGCCGCCAGGCTTGAGGCAGTTGTCGAGGGTGGTGTAGTAGAAGTCGTGAATCCGCTTGCGCTGTGCCCTGGTCCTGGTGTTCTCCAGGTCGCACAGGTCATCCACGATGATGATGTCAAAGTGCCGGCCGGTGAGGCTGCCCTCGGCACCGAGCGCCGTGAGCGTGGCCTCCTTCGTGTTCTTCGTTTTGCCGAGCACGTTGGACTCGGTGGCCTCCCACTTCGTCGGGTCTTTCTGCTCGCCGAAGATCCTGACCAGCTTGTCGTTGACCAGGTGGCCCTTGACCTGTCGCATGATGGTCTGGGCGTAGGTGCCGGTCCGGCTCGCGATGAGTACGCACAGCTCGGGGTCCTGAAGGATGCGGCCGACGACGTAGGGGCCGACAGCGCTGGTCGTCTTGCCGCAGCCTCGAAACGCCAGGTGCAGCGACTCGTCCTGCTCCAGCATGTACGCGAGCAGTTCGAGGTGGACCTCTTCCAGCTCGATTTCGAGCACCTCGGTTGCGAGGATGTCGAACCGGCTCTCGACCAGCACGGCCCTGCGAATCATCTCATCGGTGAGGCCCTGGAACTCGGATGCGGCGCGGATTACGTCGTCACGGTTCTCCGGTGTGATCTCGATTGCCGGCAAGGCCGCCGTCACTGCTCCCCCTCACTGGGCCGGCTGGAACTTACTTCGGGCCGGCGATGTAGATGTTGATACCGAGCCAGCCCAGGAACGCGGTCACGGTGGCGACGAGGGCCATCCACCCTCGCGCATCGGTTGGCCAGAAAGGCTTGTGGCCGTTCACCTTCCTGGCCGCTGCGACACTCGCCTCCGTAATCGCGTTCTTGGCCTCCTCCCGGATCGTGTCCTTCACCGCCGAGTTCAGTTCCGCTGCCCGACGCAAGCAGAGGTCCTCCGACACCATGCTACCCTCCAGCCGTATCACATCACGGCCGAGCTGCCGAATTGCGCTTGCCTGCTTCGTGAAACCGACTGCCACGATATGCCGAAGGTCGTGGATGCCGGATGGTTCGGTCAGGATATCGAGGCCGAGGTCGGTGTCGGTGAATTCGCGGTCGCCCATCAGCAGTGCTCCCAGTCAGCAAAGACCCGGGCGGGTCGGCCCACAAGCGACTCGGAGGTGAGGGGGGGGAGCCCACGCTCCGAATATGCCTGCGGCCACGGCCGACCCGCCCAGGAACCGAATCACATTCCGCTTCGTGTCCCACTCGGCCGCCCCTTTCGATGGGCGCAGTATATCGCGCCTCGTGTGTCACCGCAAGGTTGACTCCGCTCGCCCTTTTACCTCACCGGATCGGGAACCGTCAACCAGGCGGCCGGCTCGCGGTCGCGAAGGAGGGTTGAATGAGCGTGACCGATGATTGGGACCACCCCTGGGACGCTGTCGCTGAAGCCGTAGATGAACGACTGAACACGGACCACGCCGAGGGGCGCATCGGCCGGCTGATGGCGAAGTACGTCACCGACTCGATTCTGCCGCTGGTGCACGACACGGTCATCAAGGAGGGCGGCGAGCTGCCCTCGGTGTGTCGGGCCGAGGTGCTCGCGAGCCTTGTCAGCGTCGGCCCGTTCGACTTCCGGGACGCGGACACCTTCCTCCGGGAGGTTGCCGACGAGCTGCGCGAGTGGAGCCCGGCCGTAGCCGAGGCTCTCGACCGCATCGCGCATACAGTGGGGTGAACCATGCCAAAGAGAGAAAAGAAGAAGCCACACCGGGCAAAGGAGAAGCCTGCGATGAGGGCCGAGCCGAGTAGCGGCCCCAGGGTCACCAGGGTGCAGGTGACGACGCAGCGGGTGTACAACCTCGGGAACTACAAGACGCTCCGTTACGAGGTGCTCGCAGATGCCGAGGTGCCGCGCGATTGTCTGCCGTCTGACGTGGTGGATGAGCTGACCGAGTTCTGCGACGGCAAGCTGGCCGAGTACGCCGCAGCCCGCGACCTTGACCACCTGGCGCCATCCAACCGAGCGCCGAGCCCGTTCGAGGAAGGGGAAGACGACGAAGACTGGGACGAGGACGACCTCGACGACGACTGACCCCACTGGGTCCCGGGTGGTGGTGGCGCCCCTCCTTGCTGCCGCCACCCGGGGCTCATCCTCAACTTGCACGTTGCCGCGCCCGATCTGGAACTGTCCACGGAAAGGAGGCGCAGCCCATGCGTAGAGCACGACCCGACTTCAGAGGTGCAGGCACCACCCCGAGGCTCAATAGGCGCGACCTGTCGAGCCTGGGGCGGTATATCGCGGCGAAACTAGACAAGGCCGGGGAGGCGCGGCGCAGCTTCGCGAGCCGCCACGGCATGTCGCCACAGCTCCTCGCGAAGCTGATGCGGAGCACCGACCCGAAGCTGTCCACCCTGCGTCGGGTGGCAGCGATGTTCGACACCACCGCACCCCGGCTCCTGTCCGACATGGACCGAGCCGACACCCGCCGTCGTGAGGCTGTGAAGCGCGTCAGGCGACAGCGACCACCCACAGCTTGACCGCGAAGCCCCGCCTCTGCTAGCCTGGTCCCCGTCTTGCAAGACCACCCAAGGAGGGAACAGTCATGGCCATTGACCGACTCATCGACGGCGACCTGGACGGCAGCGGGATCGGAGACGACCACGCCCCCAAGGTCAAGGAAGTCATCAACGAGTGCGTCGACGTCGCGAACCGCGACGACCGCGCCAGCGTCAGCGAGGTGGACCTCAAGGATGGTGGTGCCACCGACTACGAGGCGGCCCTCGGCGGCGACGGCACCTACCAGTTCATCCCGACCACGGTGCTCGTGAAGATCGACGCGGCCGTGTCGCTGAACGCCGACGCGACCATCGCGGTCGGCACCACGGCCGGCGGCACCGACGTCCTCGCGGCCACGGCCATCACCGGCGCCACCGACGTCGGCAAGGTCTTCCCCGTGCCGCTCGACGCGGTGCAGCCGCTCATCCTCGACAACGCGACCCTCTACGTCTCGAACCCCGGCGCCGACACCGGCACCTCGGGCGAGGCCACGGTCATCATCGAGGGCCGGAAGGTCGCCGCGTAGCTCACCGACGACGGAACACCGTCGCCAGCCTCACGACATGATTGGTTGACCCGACCAGGGCGATGAGCCCGCACTGGAGCAGTTCCGCCTTCCGATACATCGGGTTCACCGTGTCAAGCCACACCAGGAAGCCGCCAGGCCGCAAGACGGTCGCCACCTGCCGCAGCACCGACAGCCGGTGAGGCACCTTCGGCACGCCGTACTTTCTCGCGTCGTTGTCGGTGTAGGGGGTGTCGGCCAACACCAGGTCGAAGCTCCCTGGCCGGAACGGCAGGGCGAGGGCATTCCCCCTCACGTCGGCCTGGGCCTGGTCGTTCGGTTGCAGATCAAGTCGCACCGCGTCGGGCTCGGCCGGCAGGCTGCCGCTGAAGAGGTGCAGCGTCCGCTCGCGGTCGGGAAACAGCGAGTACATCCGGTCGAGGTAGCGATGAGGATAAGAGCCGTGATAGCCCGAGCCGCGGTAGCAAGCTCCGATGACCCAGACCGCCTGAAGCCATCGCCCTGTCCGAACGACTGGCCACGAGTCGGGCCACTGGGGGAAGGCCCGTGCGTACTGCCGAGCGCGCCACGATAGGGACCTGCGTTCCACGCTGCACCTCCACACAAGGACAGTTCTGGGATCGGAAGCAAAACAGGGGCTTACAGAAAACATCGCGCAAGTTCGTGGTATCATTACGGAACCAGAGCCGAACCACAATTTAGCTCCGCACCGCTGCCGCGAAGCAAAAAAAGTGCATCTGGAACACGACGGATTTCTTTGCAAAAAAGAAAAAGTTAAACCTCGGGGTTGACATGGTGAATGGTCCATCGTAGTGTGGGGGCATGGTTAGCAATACACAGCACAGCGGGAGGAAGAAGATGAACCAGTTCGATCCCGAGGTCGCCAGGCGCCTGTCCGAGCCCTACGACGCCGTCTACACCGCGGTCTGCTGCATGATGGCCACGGTCGCCTCGCACGGTGGCGGCCCGCTGGACGTCATCGACATCGCCGCGGCCCTGGGCCTGGGCGAGGTGGATGTGAGCGAGGCCCTGGCCGAGCTGGACAGCCTCGACCACCTGGACCTCGACGGTGACGAGCGCTTCGAGTGGAGCGGCAAAGATGAGGACGCCTGCCCCGGCTGCGGCTGCAAGCCCGGCGACGGCATCACCGATACCTGCGACCACCCTGACGGCTGCGGCTACTTCAAGGCCCTGGCCGACGAGGAAGCCGACCAGTACTGCAAGCTGGAGCCGGGCGCGTTCTGCCACGGCTGCGGCGACTGCGAGCAGCCGGCCCGGTGCCGCTGCGGTCACGAGAACACCCCCGGCGCGACGACCTGCGCCGGGTGCAACTGCAAGCTCGACTAGGAGGACAGGAACATGCGTACCACCCACGACATCCCGAAGGCACGGATCGAGGAGCTGGCCGCGAAGATCGAGCGGCTGAACAAGGTGGCGGCGAAGCTGGAGCTGCCGCCCATCACCATGACCGAGGGCGAGGAGACGCTGCGCCCGCACCCGGGCGACGCCCACAAGCCCGAGGCGATGCGCCGGCACATCCCGTTCGTCACGGTCACCATCACCGGGGAGGAGCCGGTGCTGAAGGGCTACGTCTTCCGCGCCACGCTGCTCCACACCTACGACGCCGACGCCGGCACCATCATCAAGGCCGTGCCGTCCTACCGCAAGGACATCCCCGAGCAGTACCGCCACGCCGAGGCCAACTGCGACCACTGCGGCTGGAACCGCAAGCGGAAGAAGACCTACGTCCTGGAGCACGAGGACGGCACCTGGGTCCAGGTGGGCTCCACCTGCATCGGCGACTTCCTGGCCGGCGCCCACGACCCCGAGCGCGCCGCCCGGTTCTGCGAGTCGCTGGCCGACATCGCCATCGCCTGCCGCGCCCTGGGCGAGCGGGTCGAGGGTATCGAGCCGGTCTTCGAGCTGGAGCGCGTGCTGGCCGTCACCAACCTCTACATCCGCCGGCACGGCTGGATGAGCAAGGCCCAGGCCCGCCGCGGCGGCATCCGCTCGGCGCCGGCCACGGCCGTCCGCGTCAGCGACAACCTCTTCGGTGACGCCACGGCCAGCGAGCAGCACGACGACTGCGAGGACGGCCGCTTCGAGCGCGAGCACGTCCCGAACGAGGCCGACTGGGACCTCGCCCGCAAGGTGGCCGAGTGGGGCGGCGCCCTGGGCGACCGCAACGACCTGAACGACTACCTCCACAACCTCTCCGCGGTCGGCAGCGCGGGCTTCGTGACCCAGGCCACCCTCGGCCTCGCGGCGAGCATGCCCCAGGCGTACAACCGGGCGATGGACGAGCTGTCCCGGCCGGCGATGCCGCGGCGCCCGAGCGGCCCCGGCCGCTTCCTGGGCGCGAAGGGCGACAAGGTCGCGCTCCGGGTCAAGGTCATTCGCTGCTCCACCTTCAACGGCCGCTACGGCAAGGGGTGGGCCGTGGGCATGGTCGACGGCGAGGGCAACGAGGCCGTCTGGTTCGCCAGCGTGGACCCGTGCTGCGAGACGGGCAACACCTACCAGGTGACGGGCACCGTCCAGGGCACCGGCAAGTTCCGCGGCCGGAACCAGACGAAGCTGACCCGCTGCAAGCTGACCGACGCGGCCTAGAACTGTATCCGGGGCAGGGCGTCGGGGTGACCGACGCCCTGCCCTGCGGAGGGACCAAACGATGCCGAACAACACAAACCAGACGATGACCGTTCCGCGCTGCCCACACTGCGGTCAATCGCACACCATCGAGCCGAAAGGGAAGGGGCCGGGCCGCGTGACGCAGCTCTGCACCTGCCCATCGACCGACAAGGACTACCAGGTCACGTACACGAACAGCGCGCAGCGCTAGAGAAGGGGTGAATGATGCCGAGAGTCAACCACGTGAAGAAGTGCCGCAAGGACCAGGGGGCCTGTGGACGTTGCGGAGCCCCGCTGCCGGTCGGCAGCGCGTACCGCTACTGGGAGTTCCGCTACGGTGGGCGGCACGTCCGCTGCATGAAGGCCGAGTGCAACCCCCGGGCGAGCGAGCTGACCCAGTCGAAGCTCTCCGAGGTCTACGCGGCCCAGGAGGACGGCGAGCAGAATATCCACGACTGGGACGGGGTCGACATCGAGGACCTGAAGGGCTACCTCTCCGAGGCCGCCGAGCGCATCCGCGAGGTCGGCCAGGAGTACCAGGACGCCGCCGACGCCATCAACGAGACCGCCGAGGGCAGCCCCATCGCCGAGGAGAACGAGGAGCGGGCCAGCGAGCTGGAGTCCTGGGCCGAGGAGCTGGACGGCTGGGAGCCGAACGAGGACTGGGACGAGGAGAGCAAGCGCGAGGAGGCCCGCGACAGCCTGGACGACGAGGCCACGGACAAGGACGTGGACGAGGAGCTGGCCAACCTCCGCGAGGCGTGGGTCGAGGATGCCCGCACCGAGGCCGACGACCTGCTCGCAAACTGCCCGGTGGGGTGACGGCCATGACTCCGTCGCCAGGCCGTAAGACGAGTTCGAGCCGCCGCACCTACTCCAAGCCGGCCATCACCACGGAGCCGCTGGACCGCGCCGGTCGCTGCTACGACCAGGCCGCCGAGGCGCTCCTGGTCGGCCGCCTGCGAGACGAACCGACCGCGGTCCTGGTGCATGGCTATCCGAGGCTCAATCGGCCTCCAGCGGCTCGCTACGGTCACGCCTGGTGCGAGTACACCCTCACCCTCCCCCTGGAAGTGCCGGCAGAGCTGAAGCGCGCCGACCCGGCTCGGCGAGCCCACGTCGAGATCGTCCAGGTGTTCGACCCGTCCCAAGACTTCGACGGGCCGGCCGCGCTGTTCTACCTGCTCGGCAGCATCGACCCGGAGGAGTGCACGCGCTACACGCGGGTCGAGGCTGCCCGCGCCACCCTGGCCCACGGGCACCACGGCCCCTGGGAGCCCACCCCACGCGGGTATCTGTAGACCCTAGCAATTCCGTCAACTTGCAGGTTTTCGCAGCGGAAGCGAGCGGCATCATTCCGCATTTCGGCGCCGACACGCTGTTTCGCCAGGCGCCGCGGCTTTCGCTACAAAAATCGCGATCCAGAACACGACGGAATTTCTTGGGAAATAAAAAAAGTTAAACCTCGGGGTTGACATGCCGAATGACTCATCCTACCTTGGGGCCATGCTTACGAACCCCAGGACACAGGAACCCAGGAGGACAAGATGAAGAACGCCGAACTGATTTCCAAGATCGACGACGGGAGCGCCACCGTGGGCCAGTGCCGCGAGTACATCCGCCGCACGGAGCGCAAGCTGAATCAGGCCACCTGCGCCGAAGGGCACATCGGCTGCGCCCTGGTCGAAGGCGGCCCCTGCATCAACGACGTGCTCACCCGCCCCGGCGTGGACCACGACGCCGAGGCCGCCCCCGAGCCCGAGGCCACGGTCGGCCCGGTGCCGGTCGGCGGCCCGCAGCCCCCGAAGGACATCGACGAGGTCATCGCACGCCGCGCCGCCCTGCCGGGCTTCAGCCGCCGCGTCTACGACGCCATCCACGCCGGCCTCTACGCCGAGCCCGGCTTCACCGACGTCACCGCCGAGGACGTGGCAAAGACCCTGGGCTGCAAGCCCCTCGCCGTCAACGGCGCCCTGTCCAAGCTGGAGGCTGTCGGGCTGGTGTGGAGCTACGAGACGGACGTCAACTTCACCGACTACGTCTTCCTCGCCACCTACCAGCACAGCGAGTCGCTCGGCGACATCCCCGAGGACGTGCTCGCCGCCACCGCGAAGGACGACGCAGTCGCGCCGCCGCCCCCCGCCGACGAGGCGCCGGCCAAGACCGCCCCGAAGCCCAAGGGCAACGCGGTCACGCTGCCCAAGGCCGAGCGCGACGTGCTGGACGACCTCTGCCGGCTGGCAATCATGCTGGAGAAGAAGCCGATGCCGGCGAAGGCCGTGCTCGACAGCATCCTGGAGAACGCGGACCTCGCGGGTGTGCTGCCCACCTTCAAGCCGCAGCCCCGCTCCTGGCAGTACGTGCGCGTCTTCGACGCCCTGCGCCGCGAGGCCAAGGCCGGCCGGCTGCTTCAGCAGGCCGACAAGAGCTGGACCGCCTGCGCGTAGCACCTACCGCCCCGGGGCGGCCCCGGCGTCCTGCCGGGTCACCCGCCCCGGGGCTTCCCCACCTACTCGGTTCCCCTACAGCACCATGAAGTTGATATAGGGCACCTGCTCGGGCCGCAGGACGGCGAGGTGCTTGCGTCGTCGTAGGTAGTCGGGGCGAGCATCGTTCACGTCCTGGCAGCCCGACCAGTCGCGGATACCGCGATACGGTACGGGGTCGATGAGGCCCAGGGCGCGAAACGAGAACTCGCGCAGCTTGTCGCAGCCGCACGCCCCGCAGTAGGCCAGGCCGTCGCCCTCGAACTCCGGGTAGTAGCAGGAGGCGTGGAGGTCGAGTGGCGCCCCGATGGCCAGGGCGACCTCCAGGATCTCCTTCTTCGTGAGGTGCACGAACGGGGCTCGGATGCGGACCCGCTTGTGCCAGTTGAGGGCCACGCTGCCCACGTCGGTCAGCTCGTCGAGGAAGGTGACGTTGTTATCGGGATACGAGCTGTCGTCGATGTTGAGCCCGAGGGCGACCGTGGCCGCGCCCACCGACTCGGCGATGCTCATGGCGATGGAGCTGAAGACGAGGTTGCGGGCGCCGACGTAGGACATGGTCGACTCCATGTCCAGGTGCCGCAGCTTGGCCCGCTCCTCCTCGCTCATCCGGCCGTGGGCTCGGAGCAGGAGCGACTCGCTGGCCTGGGCGAACACGTCGCGCATCTCCAGGCTGACCCGGTGGACGCCCAGGTGCTCGGCGAGCTTGGCCGTGGCCCACTCCTCCACCTCCTCGGCGTGCTGGCCGTAGCGGAAGTGAACCAGGTCCACCTCGTAGCCGAGGGCCTTGTAGAGCACGGCCGTCGTGGAGCTGTCCATCCCGCCCGAGCACACCACCACCACCCGGTCGGGGTGCAGCTCGTTCAGGAGCCGGGCCTCGTGCTGCTCGCCCGTGTCGAGGTTGATAGTGACGACCGAGTGGTAGGGCACGCGCTCCAGGTGGTCGGGGCTCTGCCTCTGGTCCGAGCCCCAGTAGATACAGCCGCCGTCACCGTACATCCACAGCGGCATGAAGTTGGTCGCCAGGCGCAGCTTCGCGTCCATCGAGTCCAGCACCGCGAGGGCGAACGAGCCCTCCAGCTTCTCCACCTGCTCCAGGTAGTCGCCGCTCTGCGCGAATAGGTAGGGCAGGACCGCGGTATCCACGGGCGACAGGTCGGAGAGGTGCAGCTCCTCGCGCAGCTCGGCGTCGTTGCTGATGAGCCCGTTGTGGGCGACGGCGATGCCGCCCGCGATGAAGGGCTGCGTGTCGCGCTCGTGGTTCACGCCGTCGACTCGCTCGGCCGCCGGGATGGCGCGGCCGACCAGCATCACCGCCCGCGCACCCTCCGAAATCATGTTCTGGACGGTGGGCATGAGCGCGGCCTTGTCCGTGAACCAGTACCGGCGAAAGCCGTCGAGCTTGCCATACCAGGCCACCACGCCGAAGGAGTCACGGCCGCGGAGGTCGATGCCTTCCACGATCCGCTTCACCATCCCGTAGTCGAAGCCCCGCGCTGTCGTCCTGACGAACCCTCCCAGTGTGCACATCGCTCCTCCTTGCTGCCCGATGCTCGGGCATGCCTGCGTTCCTGTCAAGGCCCCGTGGTCAGGCGCCTGGACGCCGACGCTGTATCGGAGGCCGCTTTCTACGTGGCTTGGGTCGTTCGGGCTCTGGTGGCGAGCTGGTCGTCGCTGCGCCCTGCTTCCGGGTGGTCAGCTTGTCGAGGTAGCCGCGGACCCGGCTGTGCGCCCGCTCCAGGTCACGGTCAGCGAATACGCCCAAGGGCACGGTCACCTTCCGGCCAGTCTGCGGATTGCGCAGGCGCACGTCGAACGTCGGCAGGATGCGGACGTCGAGATACGTGCTCGGGACGAGCCGGTAGAGCGCGAAGAAGTACCAGTGCTGAAGGTCGGGGGTGAGCCACTTCGACTTCTGACACGCCTTGGCCTCGCGCGCCAGGTCGGCGTCGATGCCGTCACGGCTCACGTCGTCACCAGGCTGACGCTGAACGGCCCGGTGCGCAGCCGGCACCAGGACGGGGGCGCCTTGCGGTCGAGGTGGATGCTCCGCTCATCCGGGTCGATGGAGCACACCTTCCACGGGCGCCCCATGCTCGACCACGCGAACGGGCAGCCGCGGCAGCCGCGCACCTTGCGCATCCTGGCCTCGTCAGGCTTGCGCTGGCCCGCCGGCCGCACGGTGACGCTCTCCGGGTTCAGGTGGAACAGCGGGTCGTCGGGCGTCAGGCTGCCACGGCCGCGGCGAACCCAGTCGCGGATATAGGTGGCCATGTCGGTCACGCCGACGTCCTCGGGCAGCGCGGCGCGAACCTCGAACAGCTTGCGGTCAGCCATCGCTAGCACCTCCGCGGCATGATGACGCTCTCGAAGACGCCGCTGCGCAGGTGCACCGGAGTCAGCGAGCCGGTCAGCTTCAGCTTGACCTCCACCTCGCCGTCGAGCAGGGCGTCACGCAGGTAGCGCCCCTCCACGTACACGGTGACGGGCTGGCCGCGGTGGCGCTCGTCGGGCTCGTCGCCCTCCACCTCGGAGTCGGGCTTGTGGTCCAGGCGGGTGTCCTCCACCCCGGCGTTCGGGATGTCCCACTCGGCCGAGGCCCCGGTGACGGTGTGGTGGTCCATCGCTGTGAGCTTGAGGGAGGCGCCGCCGTTGAAGTCGAGCCGGGTGACCATCCCGTCGAACATCTGCTCGGCCTTCTTCAGCTTGGTCAGCAGGCACTCCCGCTCCAGCTTCAGCAGGACGCCGGGAGCCGAGTCGCGCGGTATCACCTGCTCGTGGTCGGGGAACTCGCCATCCGCGACCCGCGAGGTCAGCTCGTGCGAGAGCCACAGGAAGCGGGAGCCGCCAGAGAACTTCGTGTCGGCGCCGTCGTCCGAGCCGGCCAGCTTGACCGGCCCGTCGCAAGGCCGCAAGAGCTTGAGCAGGATCGCGGCCTGCGCCCTGGCCTGGTAGACCGGCTTGTGGGAGTCGGTGCCCAGGTGGACGACGTGCATCCGGTGGCCGTCCGTGACCACGGCGAGGTCACCGCGCCACACCACCCGGCACAGGGACGGCCGGGACTCGTCCTTGCACACCGCCGGCATGAGAAACTTGAGGGCGCGCTGCACCTCCCCGGCGTCGTAGGTCGCGGCCGGCTGCCAATCCACCTTCGCAGGCGTCGGCCAGTCGTCCTTCACGCCCTCGGCCTGGAAGCGCACCACCGCGCCGTCGATGTGGAGCCGCGGCTTGCCGGTGTCGCTGTCGCGCCCGACCGACACCGGCCGGCTGCGCTTCCCCGTGGGCTTCACCATCTTGGCCAGCTTGCGCACCGGGAGCAGCATCTCGCCCTTCCCGTCCGCGTCGATGGTGGTGGAGAGACGCACCTCCAGGTCCGTGCACGTCAGCACCAGGCCACCCGACTCGGCGTCGAGGTGGACGTGCTCGGCGATGGGGATGTACCCCGCCTTCCCCGCTGCGAGGCGCACGGCTTCGAGCGCCTGGTAGAACTCGCGCTGGTCTACTCGGAACATGGGTCCTCCCGGTCAGGCGCAAGCCCGAAGCTCGCGCGGTTCACCATCGCCCGCAACTCGCGGACGCGGGCCTCGTCGGCTGGTGCGAGCAGGCCGCGCGCCTTCAGGTCGCGAGCGAGCTGCTCCAGGCCGTCGATGATGTCATCTGCCCGGCTGTCCACGCCGGGCAATAGCGAAGTGAGGTAGGTGGTGATGAGCTTCTGGATCGCGTCCTCGACCGCGAGCCGCTGCGCCCGAGTCAGATCGTCGAACATGACGGTCGTCACGGCGAGCCCTCCTCGCCGTCCTTGGGCTCTGGCCGAAGCTCGCAACACTCCTTGGACGCCTCGGCCGCCTCCTCCAACACGCGCTTCGAGAGGAACACCGTCGTCTTCACCTTCTCGCACTTGTCGGCCACCTGCTTCGGCAGCACCAGCACCGTCCCGGCATTCAGCTTGCGCAGGAGCTTGGACATGCGCACCGAGAGCCACATCACGCCGCCCAGGGTGAACCCCAGGATCGAGGAGCGCGCATCCGCGTCGACCATCCACCCGGTCAGCGAAGCCACGAAAACGAAGAATGCGAGCAGGTTCGTCAGCCACTCCCACGCCTCGTCCATGAACTCGCCGGGCGGGTCGCCGCGCCGCTTCCGCCGCATGGCCGTGAGGAAGCCCAGGCCGATGAAGCTCACGATCCCGACCAGCACCAGCACCACGCGCCATTCGCTACTCATCTTCTCACCTCCACCTGACAGTTCTAACTTCCGCCGCCAGGCCGCGGTCACACCTTCGCGCTGAAGTGGATCTCCAGGCTGCCATCGTCAGCCGGCTCGATGAGCGTGGCCGCGCCGTCGTAGTGGTCGCGGGCCTTGAACACAGCCCCGGCGACGTTACACCTCCGCGGTTCCTTGTCCTCCAGCACCATCCCGGCATGACCGAGGCCGTCGTTGTCGTCGTGCAACCGAATAACGAAGATGCCCAGGCCATACTCCCGCATCTTGGCTATCGCCCACCCGGGCGACGAATGAACCACCCCCGCCATCACGTTCTGTAACTCGCGCGCGAGGAGCCCGGCGAGGGTGGCGCTGTGCAGTGGTTCAAACTCGAAACGGCTAGCCGCCGCCTTCGTGCGCTCGATGATGCATTCCTGGAGCGCGAGCAGGTACGCCCCGCTCTTGCGCACGTCGCGTCCTAGGTAGTCGGCCGCGCTCGGAACCGGCCACAGAGCATTCCTGGTTCCGAGTTCGCTGGTGTCGACCGGCGACACAGCCCTCTTCGGCTTGGCCTCGGCCTTCGGCTCTGCTGCCGGTTTCGACCCGGCCTTTGGCCTGGGCCGGCCGCGAGCATAGCGCTTGCGTAGCTCGTCGAGCTTCACTCCACCTCTCCGAGCATCCGGCGCCGCTCGGTGTTCAGCGGCGACGAACACCCGGCACCGATGGCGAGAGCTTCGCCGAGCCTGTCGGCGATGGCGCAACGGTAGCGGGCGCCGTTGTGGGTGAGGTAGGGGCACGCCGGCCCGCTGACCTTGCCGGTTGTGATTAGCTCGTAGGACTGCCCGGTCGCACACCTCGCAACGAGGCAGCAGTACCCGCAACCGACGCACGGCCGGGCTGGTGTCCAGTTCCGCTTCCGCTTCAGGCCGGCCGCCCTGGTCGATGCCCGGTCAGCGGACACGCGGCACCAGCTCG
>Ga0180434_10000116_pt1 | contig 113158 bp, 141 predicted proteins | sample SS_ome_7_FD_132453 | JGI IMG/M metagenome (GOLD analysis project Ga0180434, IMG submission 132453) | Hypersaline lake sediment archaeal communities from the Salton Sea, California, USA - SS_1_D_2 metaG | ecosystem: Environmental > Aquatic > Non-marine Saline and Alkaline > Hypersaline >... | reverse complement strand
TGTGTGAGATAAATTTTTTTCAGATAGCTTCAAAGAATTAAAAGTACTACTCTATTAACTTCTCACTCGAAAACGTGTTCTATTAATATTTTTCACCAAAAATGAACAATATAATTAAACAGGACCTTAACATTATTCATAATTATATAGTTTTCTCATTATTACCCTCCTAAAATTTTAAAAATACTGAAAATAAAGGTAATAGTAAAATAACTATTAAACTTTGAGCAAACGTAATAACAAAGTCTTTTCTCCAAGTGTTTTGTTGATAACGATTCTTTAACCTTTGAAAAACAAGAAAAATCCCCCACCACCATAATAAAGCTAAAATAGCTGTATGTAACTCTTGATAAAACATATATTCGCTCCTTCTATTTAAAAGCAACATTGAATTTAGTAGAGCATTAACATAATATTAGGGTTTTAATCACATAACAAAAAGATAAAAAAGTTTTCTTGTTTCTCATTGCTACTTACTCTAAATACAACATTATTCTTTATTCCTCAACGTGCTTACCTATGTGATACATTCCAGATTGATAAATGTTTCCTTCATTATCTTTTTCATAAAAGTACATATTATTGGGTTCATCTACAAAAATGACCTTCCCATAATAAGAATTTGATTTCATCCATTCGTAGTCACCTGTAATACTAGTTATATCTTCTTGAGCATATCCTTTTTGGTTGACTAAATAAGTTAAAATATCTTTTTCAATTTGATTAATTTTCATCGGGTTTCCATTTATATAAAGGAAACCTCCAACAATGAAAATGAACAAAACAATACCTATTGTAATTTTTTTCATTGTTATACATCTCCTCCCAAAAAAATTTTAACATAAAATTCCATGGTTTTTCTTTTAAATTTCTGTGTTTTTTAATCCTTCCCTTAACTGTATATCCATTTTAAGAAATACCCCAAGAAATCTATTAGCTCCTCTTTATGGTACTGACCATATCATATATCGACTTCCTTCAAACCACCTAGTTCAAGTTTGTGGAGTTTGGAATTTTATTTTTGGAAAGAAATATTGACTACATTGTTGTAAGTGTAAAAGAAAAATAAAACGTTATAAAATGGGTAGTTACTTAGGAGGAATCATTAAATGGAGATGCAATTTTATTGATAGCAACACTTATCATTAAATATGTATATTGAACATACCTTCTTAATGTAAGGAGGGGGTATTATGTTTAAAAAAATATTGATAAGTGCTGTAATGCTAATGCTTATAGGAATAACCATATTTAGTTTAGTAAATATGCCTTTAAAATTAAATAGTGCTGTTGAAAGCAAAAGTGGGGATGAACCTTTAAATTCACATGGAAATAAACAAATGATTAATACATTGAAAGTGGTTAATGAAAAGATTCAACAGAAATATCAATCGGTTGATGTCAGTATAAATTCAGAAAAGGAATTAGTTATAAAAGTTAAAGGAAATAACGATTATTTTAATTCAGTGAAAAATGACATAGAGTCAATGGTAAAAAATGTCATTAAATCATCTCCATTAAAGGAAAATACAATAGTTGTAGAAAAAAATGGATTTCCCTTCCAATATTGAAGAAGTTTTAAATTTACAGAAGGAACTTTCATATTTAGCGTCTAATTTAATGGAAAGACTTAAAGATTACAATGAAGTCGAACAAATAGTAGTTGATGATCAGAAATCAATTACTATCGATACAAAAATGAACGGAACTAATATAAAAATTCGTAAAAAAGCTGAAGAGATAGAAGAAAAAGTTAAAGATTTTATAAGGGATGGAGAACTTATTTTTGTCTCAGAAAATCAATCTTATAACGTAATTGTGAAAAATTCCAAAGGGAAGATAATAAATTAAAAAACAATGTTACATAAATAAGGGGAAGGAATATGAGAAGAATTACAATTTTATTGCTAATGTTGCTGCTCTTGTTATCAGCTTGTAACACAAATACTTTTATGTTTTCTGGAGAATCTAAAAATTGGTCTGCTGAACTTAAAGTAACGCAAACTAGTGATGATTTTGAAAAGCAAGAATTCATACTTAAATATAAGGGGCAAGATATCGAGTCAGTTGGAGAAATTACGTATAATGTTGATACGAATGCAGGTGGTTTTGGTTATAGTGGAAAAACATTAGGCGAGAACGGTACTATTTTAGATAGTGACGAATCAAATCCAACCAACGCTAAAATTAGTGAAAATTCTGAGGTCAAAGTCACAGTAAAATGGAATGGAAATACGGAAACTTTAATTTTAACAAACAATTAAATGGTAAATAGTGAATTACTAATAAGAAAACAATAACCTAATTAAAATAAACTGGCACGGATTTTTAAAGTTAAATATCCTAATTAAACATAGAACTTTTCAATATAAATGAACAATGATATTGACTAATTATTCATATAACCTTAGAGCATTGTGTCTATACAATACTCTAAGGTTTATTTTCTAAATAAGATATCCAAATAGGGGAAACAGTGTTATAATTTTGAAAAAATTTAATTAAGTTCGAAATAAATGGAGTTAATGCTCTGAAAATGAAAGTTAAATTATTAAACAAGTTCATTGAGTTACTAAAAAAGTTGTGTTAGGAGAGTTTTTATGAATCCATTACTCATTGATATTCCTACTGAGTTTTATACCGAAAGATTGTTAATACGAATGCCAACTCCAGGTGATGGAAAAGTAGTTTATAATGCAATACAAGCTTCAATATCAGAACTAAAACCTTGGATGCTATTTGCCCAAAAAGAACAATCCGAACATCAGACGGAAATTAATATAAGAGAATCTTATATAAAATTTTTGAAGCGTGAGGATTTGAGACTGCTCGTTTTTCTTAAAGAAACTGGCGAGTTTGTTGCCTCTTCAGGGTTGCATCGAATTGATTGGAATGTTCCAAAGTTTGAAATAGGCTATTGGATTGACACTCGATATAGTGGAAAAGGTTACATGACAGAAGCTGTACAAGGAATTACGGATTTTGCATTTAATGAGTTGAAAGCTCGTCGAGTAGAAATACGGTGTGATTCACAAAACGTAAAAAGTCGTAAGATTCCTGAAAGATTAGGATTTACACTAGAAGGAATTTTAAAGAATAATTCCATTGCTGTGGATGGAAATGGACTGAGAGACACATGCGTATACGCAAAGACAAAATAATGGATCTCTAATTATAACAAGAAAGGAAGAATAAAATTTATGTTTTAGAGGAGGAATTGGATGAATGATAAAAAAGAAATGCCTCAACAACATAGAGAGAGACTAAGACAAGAGGAAATAAAGAAAAATCCTACTGGAAATATAAATGATGCCTACAATAGAGCCAATAGTGGAAGTCTTGCTGATTTAGTAGGAAGTCTAGGATGGAAATGGACAGGAATTCTTATTCTTGTAATCATAATTGGGTTTATCATGTTTTCTTTTTCCTTTAAATAACATGCGGTATAGTCGAAGAAGATATTGATAAAAATGATTTGAATATTTTTTTATTTAGTTCTTTGGAAGCTATATACAGGTGATAAATCAACCGAATTAATTTACAAAGAAAGAGGCTGTATTTTTTGAACAGCCCCTATTTTCTTATAAAAAATCATACAATCGCATTTTTCCTTTTATAGAAATATCTTAGGATATATTTTTATTGAAAGCATTCGTATGATACTTTGGACGAAGTGACCATATCACGACTGGAATGAGTAATAAAGATAAAAGCCCACCAGCAAACGATAAAACGGCATAACTTGAATGAGCTACAATCATTCCAGATAAAGCACCACCAGAAGCACCTGATAAGGCGATTAATACATCTACCGATCCTTGCGTCTTGGCTCTTGTTTTCGAATCTGTTGAATCTACAATTAGGGCAGTACCACTAATTAAACCAAAATTCCAGCCTAATCCAAGTAAAGCAAGAGCAATTATTAATAAAAGTAAAGAATCCCCTGGAGCAATTGCAGCTAACAAACCTGAAAGGAGCAATGTAGCTCCAGAAGCAATCGTCATAGCTGTTCGACCAATCTTATCAACTAAGATTCCTGTAATGAGTGATGGAAGATACATGGAGCCTATATGAATAGCAATGACTAATCCAACGTCACTTAAGGAATGACCATGTTCTTTCATATGAACAGGTGTCATCGTCATAATAGCCACCATGACAATTTGAGTAAGAACCATAATGGTCGCTCCGACTATAATCCCTCTTGTATGTCTAATGCCGTTCACTTGAGGATGATGTCCTTCAAGCTCATTTTCTTCTTGATTTCTATATAATTCTATATTTCTAGCTATAATTAATGGATCTGGTCGAAGAAATACAAAATGAACAATTCCTGCTAAAAGAAAGGCTGCTGCCGATAAAATAAATGGACCAGCTAATCTCGGAATCTCGAACATCATAGCCATATTCCCCATTACTTCTACTAAAGTAGGACCCACAACTGCACCAAATGTTGTCGAAACCATTGCAATACTAATGGCGGTCGCACGTTGTTTTTGATTTGCTAAATCGGTACCAGCATAACGGGCTTGTAAGTTGGTTGCTGTACCTGCCCCATAAATCAATAAAGAAGCAAATAAAAGTAAAATACTATTTATAAGTGCAGCCATGACAACTCCTATCGCACCAATTCCCCCAGTTATAAATCCGGCCGTAAGACCAGTTCGACGTCCATAACGTTGAGAAAGTCTTCCGACAACAAAAGCTGCTCCTGCAGAACCTAATGTAAATAAAGCTACAGGCAATCCAGCATATGCATCTGTTCCAAGCATTTGTTGGGCAAGAAGCGCACCCACTGTAACACCTGTCGCTAACCCTGCTCCACCAAAAATTTGTGAAATACTTACAATAAGTAACGTTCGTTTATATAACATTTTTTGTTTTTCTAGCGAGTATACATAACTTTGTTCTATTTCTTTTGATTTATCCATTTTCACACCTCATTGCCCCTTCTTGTTTAACGTTTCATCCATTCGAGTTGAAGCTAAAATACCTGCTATTAATGGTAAAAGAGACACCAATCCAATTGCCCATTTAACGGTTAGTATATCTGCTATAATTCCAGCCATTAATGCTCCAATTGCATAGCCACTATCACGCCAAAAACGGTATATACCTAATGATGTAGCCCTCCATTTTGGATGAGCAACATCGCTAATGGAGGCGATTAATGTTGGATAAACCATAGCTGTTCCAATTCCTAGAAAAATAGCACCGAAAAGCCATAACCAATAACTATTAGAGAACAGAATCCATAATAGAGAAAGTGATTGCACCCACATTCCGATGGAAATAAACCTCTTTCGTCCAAATCGGTCACTTAATGCTCCGGTAAAAAGTTGAAAGAAGCCCCATGCTGCGGGATAAACAGCAACAATCGTACCGATCTGTCCAACACTTAAGCCACCTATTGTGAAAAATAAAGGAAACAGTCCCCACGCCATTCCATCCTTTAAGTTCGTTGAAAGTCCTGAAAAGCTAATAATGGAAAGGTTTTTATCTTTCCATGTTGTTAATTTGAACACTTCTTTTGAATCAATTTTTTCCTGAAATGTTTGTTCTTTAGCTTGAAGTTTTAAATGTGCTCCCGTATCTTTCACCATTAATGAGAGAATAAATCCGACTATAGCCAATACAATTCCAATGTAAAATGGTTGAGGTCTTAATGAATAGGTTGAAGCAACATATCCAGAAATGACAGCCAATAACGCAACTCCTATATATCCAGCAAATTCATTAAAACCAACAGCCAACCCTCTTTGTGTAGATTTAGCAAGGTCAACCTTCATGTTCACTGTCATTGACCAGGTTAAGCCTTGATTAATTCCTAACAGAATATTGGCAAACACGATGATCCACCAAGATTGGGCGAAAATAACGAGTATTGGAACAAACAAACCAATTCCCCATCCTACTAATAGAACTTGCTTTCGTCCTATTCGATCAGCTAATTGTCCAGCAATAATGTTCACAATCGCTTTTGAAAAACCAAAACTAACGATGAATGACAAGGCGGCACTGGCTGACGCAATGCCAAACTGCTCACTTCCTATAATTGGAAGGATAGTTCTTTCAAGACCAACCATTGAACCAACAAATAGATTAATAAAAACTAATAAAGAAAATTGAAGGAAATTCTCTTTGATTCCTACTTTTACTTTATTTAATTGATTTTCCAATGTTTTTCCCCCTGACTCCCCAACGACTCTCTGTTTCAGTTTTTAGTGAATCTGATTTTGCTCTAACTGCCTCCACTCGTGTATTCCTGCTTCTAAACGATAGGCTTTATATCCTTTAGACTTTAGTAATTCAACTGCTTCTGTAGCATACACACAATAAGGACCACGACAATACACAATAATTTCTTTCTCTTTAGGTAAATATTTTATAGAATCATTTAACTCTTCTATTGGTATAGAGATGGCATGATCCAAATGACCATTATCATATTCTGCTTTTGGCCTAACATCAATAAGAATATAATGATCATCAAACCTTTTTTTCGACCATTCTTCTAACTTAATGGTTTCTATATTTTCAGGTCGAACGATAAATTGATTACGCAATACATTGATTTCAGCAATTTGCTCTTCAGCTACTTCTTTAAGAGAAAATAAAAGATTCACGACCCTTTGGTTAGCTAATTGATAAATGACATAGTTTTTATCTTTAAAAAAAGTGACTAAGCGTACCTCAAGCAATGCTTGTAAATGCTTTGATGTATTGGCCATACTCATTTTCGTTTCTTTTGCGAGCGTTTCAACTGATTTCGGTGATTGGGATAACAAATCCAATAATTCCAGTCGCTTCGGGCTTGAAAGAACCTTTCCAATTCGTGCAAACTCACTATAAATCTGATCTTTAAATTTTCTTGAGTCCAAAACGTTTCACCTCTACTTAACTATTCAACTAATTAGTTGAATAGTATCATAAAACACTTTGTGTTGTAAATTGATAAGGTTTGCAATTCTAATTTGTTAAATATTTCAAATAATTGTGATATTATAAATTTAATTCTTTAAAGAGGTGAGTTAATTTGAATAAAGTAGAGCAGAGTACAAAATTAGATTTAAATCGAATTATTTTTATTGGAAGAACCTTTGAAGAGTACTTAGATATGTTTTTACTTACAAAAGAAGAGCTTCGAGGAAAGAAAATTCTCGATTGTCCTGCAGGAGCTTGTTCATTTACGGCTGTAGGACACAAGACGGGTTTAGATATTACAGCTTGTGATATAGCCTATCACTTTTCAGTTGAACAATTAAAAAATAAATGTCTTCAGGATATCGAACACGTTATGGAGCATATACAAAAGGTAAAGAGTAATTATAAATGGGATTATTTTCATGATGTTGAGGATCTTAGAAAACATCGTTTTAATGCCTTAAACGATTTTACCAATGATTTCAAGCATAACGCTGAAAGGTATATTAAAACAACTTTACCATCGTTGCCGTTTGAAAATGATGAATTCGATATTCTTTTATCTGCCCACTTTTTATTTATGTATGCAGATCGATTAGATTACAAGTTTCATCTTGACACCATCAATGAGTTTTTAAGAGTTACAAAACAGGAAGTACGTATTTTTCCTTTAGTAGATTTAGAAGGAAAAAGATATATGCATTTAGATCAATTAATAGACGATCTTACGAGCATTGGATGTATAGTCGAGGAACAAAAAGTACCCTATGAATTCCAAAGAAATGCTAACTCAATGTTAATAATATATAAAATAAGTTCTACATAGTTTTAGTTCTTATTTTTTTATTTCTTTTATTGCTACTTTCGTATCAAACGAACCTAATCCATTTTCTTTAGCAGTTTTATTTACGATATTTTTAACTTGTGTAACAGTTTTTTCTTTATTGATATCTTTATCTACAAGTAATGTTATATCAACTTCTTTTTTATCTTTCCCCCAAACTAATACATTAAAAGTGATTAGTGAGTTAAAACCTTGTTTCTCTAAGTTAAGTTTTACTTTATCAATAAAATCTGTTTCTTCAATTCGTTCTAAAACCATATCAGCTTGTTCTTGATCTTGAGGATTTACTTCTTTTTTCTGAGCATGATTACTATTTACCATAAAAATAACTACAAATAAAAGTAAAAAAGAGCTAGTTATCAAAACAACCTTATTCATTTCTCCCTCTCCTAACTAGTTCACTTCCAATGTATGTCCGTTAATTTACAAAAATCACAAAATAATGTATATCCAAAACACATGTTTCATTAAAGATCATTGTCGAAGAGGGAGAAACTCAACTTTTGTAACACTTAATGTTAATCACCCAATATTTCTCTCAAAAACTTTTCTCTATGTTGCAAAAAATATTTTGTTATTTGATAGTGGTCTGTCATTTCATAATCTATCTCTTGAATTGTGCCATGATCAAAACTATAGATTGTCGCATTCGGGTATCCTAATAATATTGGAGAATGTGTAGCAATAATAAATTGGCTATTTCCCGAATTCACTAAATCATGCAAAATCTTTAAAAACGTAAGCTGCCTTTGTGGTGATAATGCTGCTTCTGGTTCGTCCAATAAGTAAATTGATTTCCCCTTAAAACGGTTTAAGAAGAGAGATAAAAAAGCCTCCCCATGTGATTGCTCATGTAGTGATTGACCACCATATGCATCATAGGCATTTACTTCATCGATATGAGATGCAAAATGATAAAAAGACTCTGCACGAAGAAAGAAGCCTTGTGAAACTTTTGGCAACCATGAAAGTCTTATATAATCTCCCAGTGCGGATTCAGATGCATGCACATCATAATAATTGTTACGTCCTCCGCCTGCCGTATTAAAACCACATTTATCAGCAATAGCTTCTAAAAGTGTCGATTTTCCTGTACCATTTTCCCCTACAAAAAACGTAACCTTATCTTTTATATTTAATTGTTCAAGACTTCTTATTGAGGGAATAGAAAAAGGATATTGGTCAAATGATGGTATATTCTCACGAAGAAGCTCAATTCTCTTTAAGAACATGTGATCACCTATGGATTTTTTATTTTTTTCAAAATAACTTCTAGACTAAAATTTTTCTTTCATAAGTTAGGAATTTTTCCATTAAAAAATGTGGACTTTAACTGCATTTGTTAATATTCGGGTTTTTCCTTTATTGCTATTTTTTACTTATCCATAAACATTCCTAAATGCTCCTAGCACGCAAATGACATTTTGTTTATACATTCTTTCAAAATAGTTAGATAGGACCCTTAAGTCTAGACACATTTTTTGTCACCCTTCAACCTTCATAAAGCCCTAAATATGGTATTAGCTTATCTTTATATTCAGCAATTATTATGTCACCATTTAAATTTTTAGTATTATACAGTTTAGTTCCAACTGGTAGTATAGAAGCAGTTCCATCTTTAAAAAATGAAGAAGAGACTTTTTTAATTTCTCCGACTAACTCTCCCTTTTTAAGTTCTTGTTCCATAACCCAATCTACATCTGATGCATTGATATATACAATTCCATTGAACTGGAAAATATCTGCTTGAGGATTTTCAGAAAGTATCTCTTTTGGAGTAGGATTACCGTTTTGTGAACATGCTGAAATAATTAAAGAAAAAAAAATCAATAGTGGATATTTTTTTAAAACTTCCAAGGTTAATTCCCTCCATTAATTCCGCATAAAAATCAATTTAAAATATTCTATGTTAATCAAAGCTTTCCTGTATTTTGTATATTATAAAATAAAAAAGTGTAAAACCATGAAGATTTTACACTTAAGTTACATGAACCATTAATGCTTTATATCCCTATTCACATACTTTCCGTAGTCAGGAATAGCAATCCGTTCAAAATCTTGAACAAGCATTCTTAAGTTTTCACTTAACTCCTCACCTTTCATCGGCAATCCATGTCCAGTTATGGCGACAGAAGGCCTTAATGACTCTAGTTTTTTGACAGATTCCCATGCAGCCTTCCAATCGGTTGTTAAATATCGAGGTGGCCCACTTATTTCTTGATCTTGGGTTAAGACTGAATATAAGGACTCCTGCTTAACGGTTACAAAAGCATCTCCTACAATGAGTGCTCGATCTTTTTCACGGAAAAGAGAAATATGACCAGGTGTATGGCCAGGAGTATGAACCCAGCGAAAATCAGGCATATAAGGAACACTTTGATCAGAAGGTAATACTTTTACATGTTCCCCTAAATTGATCGGCTCATTTGGAAACAAAAACGACATTTTCGCTACCATTCCACCTTCTACCGAAGTATCAGGCTCTGGATAACTCTTTTCACCAGTTAAAAAAGGAATTTCGAATTCATGAGCGTAAACAGGGACATCCCAATGTTCGATTAATTCAATAATGGCCCCTACATGATCAAAATGTCCATGAGTTAATATTATTGCATTTGGGCGGCAATTTTGTCCAAAACGTTCCTCAGCTTCTGAAATAATTCTTTCTGATGAATTAGGCATCCCTGCATCAATTAAAACAAATTCTTCTTTTTCAGGGTTTCCTACCATAACAATATTCACAATTTGAACATTATAACAGTACAAATCAGGCAAAACCTCTAATCCAAGACCACTTGTCAAAGAGCTTGCCGGGATACTTTTATAGTCAGTGCCATATGTTAAAGGTTGATTTTCCATGTTCTTCCCCTCAATTCATTATTTTTAATCAATTGTATTGTTTGTTCATTTATCTAATTAAATGCATTTTGATATAATGGTTGAATCTGTAGGATAAAAAAATTCATGTTTTGACAAATTAGAAATGGAAATGAGGGAGAAAATATGAAAAATCCATATAAAGAGGCTCATCGTTTTACTATGCATAATCGAAAAGCTTTAGATAAAGATTCAATATGTGGATGCTTTTATTGTCTAAAAATATTTAGCCCTTCTGAAATAATGGAGTGGATTGATAACGATGACACTGCCATCTGTCCTTATTGTGGAATTGATTCTATTATTGGGGAAAGCTCTGGATACCCAATAACCAAACCATTTTTAGAAGTGATGCATAAAATGTGGTTTTAAAAACCAAATCATCCATAATATCCAGCTAAATAAAGTAATTCTACACCAATAAATGTAACACATAAACCTGTAATAGTTGCTATAAAAAATGTTCTTTTTTCTCTTGTTTCATACCAAATGCTAAATGCAATTATTAATGTAAAAATAATACCGAAAAATAAAGAAGCAAATGGAGTAGTTGGAGTAATCCAATCAAACCAATTAATTAAAAACATATTGATCCCCTCCTTACTTCTTTTGGATATTATGGGTGGTTTTACTATTATAACGATTTAATGGTTATATTTGTTTCATATATTTTGAAAATATCCCCACCTAATCATTGGAAAATACCCTTTTTATTCCTTTGTGGGAGTCTTCTCGTTTATTACGATAAAGTTTTCTCTCTTCCTGCAAATAGTTTTCGTAAACCTCTTTTACTTTGTCATGATCTGGTACTAACTTTGTTATTTTTCGGTGAATATCATGAAGGAGATATAATCCTCTAAACAAGCAACCTAATACAATTCCAATCCCAATGACTGCTCCATATGGCCCAAAAATAAATAATACATATGCTAATATGAGCGAAAGAATGATTGATACAAATAAATACATTATATCTCTCCTCTAATTTCATATCTTTTTCCATTTTATCTTAACATAAATCACCAACTAAAACGTAAAATGTAAATTTCAAAGTCAATTTCATCAAATTTATGTTAGAATCAATTGGAATTAACATAAGCTTTGAGGTGAAAAGGATGGAAATGGATATCATATCATTCATATTCCTTTGTCTAATTTTTCTTTTTGTCTTTTATGTAATTATTGAAACAGCTGTTCGAAGAGGGATTGATAGCTCCAAAACGAGTCAAATGATTGAAGAATACAAATAAAAGCAAAATGAAAAGAGCGAGTAACTTAATCACTCAAAATTTAGAACTAATTAAATAATTGAAGAAAGTGATGAAATTAGCGATAGAAAGTGATGAAACTAGTGATAGAAAGTGATTAAATAATTTGAAACTGATTATAAAGATGACGAAAGTGATTAAATAATTTGAAACTGATTATAAACATGACGAAAGTGATTGATAAATCTAAATAAGTGATTGGAAATTTTATGGAAAGGATTAAATAAGAGTGGAGAACTGATTGAAAAATCCTCTTTTTTACAGTTCGTACATTTTTTTCACTGATGAATAGTTTTTTGGACTCCAAATTACTAGAAGTCGCTCGCTTCACTCTTATTTGGCACTTAATTTCACGATTCACACCTTTCATTTCACGATTTAAACCCATAATATCGCGAATTCAACCCTTATTACGAATTTCACACATTTTAAAGTTTTTCCTCAAGATAAAATTCAGAGGCTGTCTCCATTCTAAAGGGTCAGGCCCTTATGAGACAGCCTCTATATTTTACTTTTAAACCATAGCCACTTCTTTCATTTGTTCTAAAGTAAGAGCTGGTCCGAAGAATTCATAATGGATGGCTTCTTCTTTCACTCCAAGCTCTTTTAAACCTTCAATCATAGCATTCATAAATGGTACTGGGCCACAAATGTAATAGTCGGCATCATTTTGCATAAACTTTTGCAATACATCTATTGAAAGATAGCCAACATAATCTCCACTGTTTGGGTTTTGAGGTTTTTCGTAACTGATAAATGTTTGGCCATTCGGTAATTTTTCCATTAATTCTTTCACTTCATTTTCGAAAGCATGAACGGCTTCATTTCTTGCTGCATGAATAAATGTAACAGGGCGTTCAGGATTATCTTTTGCAAGCGCATTCAACATACTCATCATTGGTGTTAAACCTACTCCACCGCTTAATAAAACGACAGGAGTTTCTTTTTTAACGTCTAACGTAAAGTCTCCAGCAGGTGGACTGATTTCTAATTCATCTCCGACATTGATTTGGTCATGTAAGAAGTTTGATACTTTTCCGTTTGGTTTATTTGGTTCCGCTTCACGTTTTACTGAAATTCTGAAATACCCTTTTCCTGCTGAATCCGATAAACTGTATTGACGGTTTAATAAATATTTATCTCCTTCTAGTTTAACTCGAACTGTAATATATTGACCTGGTAAAAATTCTGGTACTGCTGCTCCATCCTTTGGTTTTAGATAGAAGGAAGTAATGACATCACTTTCCTTCACTTTATCTGTAACAACAAATGGTTTAAAGTCTTTCCATCCACCTTCTTTACCTTCCACTTCGTCATACATTTCTTGCTCGATATCAATAAATACCTTTGCAATGACTCCGTAAGCTTCTTCCCAAGCTTTTAATACATCATCAGTTGCAGCATCTCCAAGTACCTCTTTCATGGCTGCTAATAGGTTTTCTCCTACAATTGGGTAATGCTCTTTTTTGACACCAAGACTTCTGTGTTTATGACCAATTTGCTTAACAACTGGTAAAATGTTTTCTAATTGATCAATGTTACTTGCTGCTGCATAGAGAGAATTCGCTAAAGCTGTTGGTTGTCTTCCTTGTTCTTGGTTTGCGTGATTAAAAATATTTAAAAGCTCAGGATGATTCGAAAACATTCTTTTATAAAAATGCTTTGTAATCTCTGTTCCTCTTTCCGCTAATATAGGGGCAGTAGATTTAATAATTTCCATTGTGCTTTTTGATAACATGTAGATGCACTCTCCTTTGCAAATAAAAAAGATGTATTTCAAATACATCTTTAAGATAATATAAAACAATCATTAAAAGCAATATTTCAAATACATCTTTTAAAAAACTGTCACATTTTTTCCATTACACATTCTAAAGTGTATAATAAGAAAAGCACAGAGCGGATGTTTATCGGAACCTGCGAGGACGCTTCCGCCACCACAGCGGTGCTGAAGCGACCCAAGCTGATGGTGCTTGGAGCTAGACACCAATTACCACGAACTTAAAACTTTCTGAACCGATGAAAAAAGCATTATTAAAGTGAGGGAGATTCATGCGGTTAACGAACTATACAGATTATTCTTTGCGTGTTTTAATATACATTGCAACCAAAAATCAAAATGACCTTTCAAACATAAAGGAAATTGCCTACGTTTACGGAATATCAAAAAATCACTTAATGAAGGTCATTTATCAATTAGGAAAGAATGGATATATCGAAACCATTCGGGGAAGAAACGGTGGCATTCGACTAGCTCGTCCTGCAGAAGAAATTGTTATCGGTGAAGTTGTACGAAAAACAGAAGAGGATTTTCACATTGTAGAATGCTTTGACCCATCATGTAACCAATGTATTATTTCACCCATATGTAAATTACGTTTCATTCTTCATGAAGCATTAGATGCTTATTTAAAGGTTTTAGATCAATACACCTTAGCTGACATTGTGAAAAATAAAAAGGAATTACAACATTTATTCAAGTTGTAGGTGAAGGTACCCTAGTAGGGTGCCTTATGTTTTTGCTCAATTTCAATCGCTATTACATCATTTTTATTCGGATTAAACGTTACCGTTACAAAAGCCATAAATGGATGATTATGTTTAAGAGCCCCATTTATTTTAAAAATATCCTTTACTTTTTCATTATTTATTTTTTTCTTTTTGACATACTTATATTCCGTTATATGTATATTTGGAAATTGCTTTTTGACCTCTTGTAACGCAATTTGCCCCCACTTTTCTTCTTTTTCAGTTTGCTTATTATCTACTTCCATTGCAAAAATACCAGCGATGATAAAACTGCATATTAATAAAATGGAGATATTAAGCTGCTTTCGATTCATTTTTTCCTCCAATTGTTTAAATGTTGTTCCATTTATATTTTCCATTCTTGAACAAAAATATGTAGAAAATATTATACTCGTCCAACATTTACACGGTAACAAATATGTGCGGAGTCATACACTATAAATAACTCCTACAAGGAGGAATGTTCATGAATACAGTTGATTATGACAGAGCATTATATTATACGCATCGTTCTCAATGGGACAATTTACTAATTTTAATGGTACGGACAAAAGACGATATGCTTTCAAAAAAAATCGAACATTTTTTACACGCTTACAATTTCGAAAATAATTATCAAGTCATTGAGAATAAATTATATGCGTTACTTCGTTATATTGACCATGCTTCACAAAATACAACTGAAGAAAAAACAATGGTTGTATTAAAATAAAACAACTGGGGCGGACACTTTTTTGTCTAGCATTCCTGCTTAGTCGCCGCCCCCTTTTTAAAGAGCAAAAGGTTGATTAGGAACAACAATTCGTTTCCTAACCAACCTTTTTTTAAAGCTCTTCAAACATTTTCATTAATTATTGTATATGAAAGTCATGTTGCTGTAAGGTGATCACAATTCTTTCTCTTGAGATCAATTTATCGTCAAATTCGACTTTTACTTCTCCGTCATCCGTGTCGACTAAAACTCTTTCAATTCCATCCAATTGTTGAAGTAGAAACTCAATTTGTTGAATGGGCTGACCGGATGTTGCTTCATTAACAAAAATGGTGGATTCAGCCATTTTTCATTCTCCTTTTTAAAAGGGATACTTTTTTATTTTCCCCAGAAGCTGAGTCAACAAACAGTCAACACCAATCCATATTTGACTTTTCATGAACGATTTTCCAAAAATAAGTATTAAATAGCATCTTTTATTTCTTTCATCAATTTTGTATACATAACTAATTCATTCCATATTTTTTTAACACGATCAAACATTTTCTCCTTTATGGCATGATTTTCATAATCAAAATCAACTGGATCCAGTACTAATTGGCTCGGAAGAACATTTGCATAAACACCACGCATCACAATTCTCATATTGTTTAATGCATTGATTCCTCCTTTTCCACCGCCTGCAACAGCAATTAAAGCTACCGGTTTATTCTTAAATTCGTCTGAACCAAGAAAATCAAGCGCATTTTTTAAAGCTCCGCTCATGCCATTGTGATATTCAGGAGATAATAATAACACGCCATCAGCTTCTTCAATCGTTTCACGTAGATGTTGGACGGCAAAATGATTGGACTGCTCATCCTCTCCATTAAATATAGGTAAATCAAGTTCACTTAAATCAATAAGTTTCCCACCAAAAGTATTCGCAATAAATTCAGAAGCTAATTTTGTTCTTCCATTTTTCCTTGGTGTACCATTTATAACAACAATATTCATGTTTATCATCCTTTCAAATTTTAATCTAATCCATTTTTGACCGCATAAAGCGCTGCTTGTGTACGGTCTGATAGCTCAAGCTTTGATAAAATATTGGATACATGTGTTTTCACTGTTTTCTCTGTTATAAATAAAGATGCAGCAATTTCTTTATTGCTTTTTCCTCGTGCAATTTCTTTTAAAACTTCTTTTTCTCGTTTGGTTAGCTCATATATTTTACTATGGTCTCTATTGTTATCATCTACTAATTGGGTCATGACATGTGCTGTTACTTTCGGATGAAGGGAGTTATCTCCTTTCATCACTTGTCGAATCGTTTTAACTAACTCATCTGGTTCAATATCCTTTAATTGATAACCTGACGCTCCGGCACGCAATGCAGAAATGACATGGTCTTGATCGGAAAAGCTTGTTAAAATGATGATATTAACATGTGGAAACTTTTCTTTTATATGTTTTGTTGCTTCTGCTCCATCCATTTCTGGCATAACTAAATCCATTAACACAACATCAGGATTTAATGACTCAACAAGGTCAATTGCTTCTTTTCCATTATTGGCTTCTCCAATAATTTCAATATCTTCTTGGGTTTTTAAAAAAAACATTAGCCCCCTTCTCACCATGTGATGATCATCAACAATGAGAACCTTTATACTCATTTGGAATCTCCTTTCATCAAACAGGAATGATGACTTTTATTGTTGTTCCTTTCCCCACTTTTGTTGTCAAAGAAAACGTTCCATTTAATTTTTCTGTTCGCTCCTTCATACTTGTTAACCCTAAAGATGGGAGAGTTGAAGATGGGTCATATTCAAATCCTCTTCCGTTATCTGATATGGTCATTTCTACTTCATTTTGACTTCTTTTAATGGATATCATCGCTTTTTTTGTTCCAGCATGTCGCTTACAATTATTGAGTGCTTCCTGACCTATTCTCCAAAGTGCCTCTTCAATTGGATTTGGCAACCGTTTTACGCCAGATATATCCAAATCCAATTCAAGTCCTAACACTTTTCCATAATAATCGAGAGCACATGCAATCCCGTTTTCTAAACCTTGTGGGCGAAGCTGCCAAATTAATGCTCTCATTTCCGAAAGAGCATCTTGAGAAAGCTCTTGCATATAGGTAAGCATTTCTTTCATGTTGTCATCATGGGTCATCTCCTGTGCTGCTCTTGCCGTTAATGTAATCGAAAACAACAATTGATTAACGGAATCATGGAGATCCTGGGCCAATCGGTTACGTTCGGCAATTAGGGCTAGTCTTTGTTCGTTTTCGGTTAACATAATTCGCTTAATGGCCGTACCAATTTGATAGGCGACTGATTCCAATAAAGCTAATTCTTCATTTGTAAAATGTGTTTTATGAGGAGAAGCAATATTTAAGAGTCCAAATTTTTCATCACCTGCCCTCAGTGGAACGGTAGCATGGTGAGAAATCCCCCAAGTATCACCCCAGTTACAGTTTTCAGCATCTTCCAATCGTTTGCAGTTGATGATATTAACAGCCCGATCAAGTCGTCCATCCTGGTAACGATCTAAACACCAGCAATCTCCTTCACACATCGGTTTTTTATTTTCCCACGTTAAAGCAGGAGGTAATGAAACATCTGCTGCTAAACGATAATTTCCTTTTTGATCGATTAAAAAAATCCAACCGTTTTCAAGACCAGTTACATGCAAAAGCTTTTTCAAAACATCGTTTAACATTTCCTCTAAATCATTGGCCTTGTTTAACGTTTCTGCTATCGTTTTTAGCGTTGTCAGCTCATCAATATGTTTTTCATCCATCCATACCGCATCCTTTTTGAATGTTGATTTGTTATCTTTATTATAGCAGTTGGCTATTCAAAAGACGCTTATCAATCTGTCCGATTTTTTCTCAGACTAAAGTAGGAGAGTTTGAAACCATTTTCTCTCTTTTTCGTTTTATTAATGAGAGGAATTTAAGGTAGGTGAAATAAATGAATGTTCAAATTCGAAAAGCAACGATACATGATATTGAAGAGATAACGAAATTAAGACTAGAGCTACTCGAGTCAGTTGGAGATGTTCATGAGAACAATCGAAAAGAAGTCCAACAAGCGAACGTAAAATATTTTGAACATAAACTTAAAAGTGAACAGTTTATCGCTTGGGTTGCAGTGGTTGAAAATGAAGTCATTGGAATAAGTGGATTAGTCTTCTTTGAACGGCCACCACATGGAGAAAACATTAGCGGCCTTGAAGCGTATATCATGAATATGTACACAAGGCCTGCTTTTCGAGGAAACGGAATTGCACAAGCTTTGTTAAATGAATGTATCTCCTATTGCCAATCAATAGGTGTTGGTCGAATATGGTTACATACATCTAAAGAAGGGTATCCTCTATATAAGAAAATGGGCTTTGTTGAAAAGGACTCTGAAATGGAGCTTATTCTTTAATACGAAGGAAGATTTTATTGTCTTCTTTTTTCTTCCTCCTGATTCATCGCCTTCGTCATTTCTTTTGAAAGACTACTTTGATATGTTTCAGCTGTTTCTTCCCCTTCGTCTTTTATTTCAACAACAACTCCGAGTTTACTTATGTTTTTTATTTTCATGTAAAACACTCCTATTGATGACGCTTTGTCATTAGCTTTTTCATTTCGTCTTGGTCGGCTAAAATAATTTTTTCCCTTACTTCTTCTGGGATGGAAGCAATTTGTTCTGTGTTGGCCTTCTTGGACTGTCTTTTCCTCTCTCTCATATGTTTCTCCTTTCATCCGTTATTTTAAGGTCAGTTTTCTCTCAGTCGAATATTTTTATTCTTTTATCCAATAATAAGACAAAAAGAAGGGTGATCAGAATGGGAAAATGGAATGAAGAAGCTGCACCGAATAATAATTTATCTGAAGCCGAAATTCATAATGCCAAATTTGTACCGGAAAATAAAGAAAAGGATAGAAAATTTTCAGAGGAGCTTGCTGATGGTGGAGAGAGAGATGAATATATAAGACGTCATAACGATTTGAAGAAAGATTAAAAAAATATATTATGTGAAGTTCAAAAAGACATGCCAAAAACCTGAAGTATGTCTTTTTTTCTTACCATTCCTATTACTGTAAATATTTGTTATAATTTTCGAGGAACATATACTGTGTCTTTCATTAGACATTATCAAATTTACAGGAGGAAAAATAATGCAAGCAACCAAATATGATAAGTTCTATTTATTTAAAGAAAAAATCGCTTCATTATCCGATATTACAGAAAAAGAATTAATTCAAGAACAATTTTTACTGGAAAAAAATGAAGAGAACCAAATCGAAATATATTATGCACCATTTGAATACATAAATAAACAAGCGAAAGTAGTTATTGTAGGAATTACACCTGGACTGTATCAGATGAAACAATCTTATACTACTGTTAATAAACTTTATCATGAAAACTTTTCTGATGATGAAATTTTGTGGCAAGTGAAGATGAACTCAAGCTTCGCAGGAACGATGAGAAAGAACCTCATTTCGATGCTGGATGAATTAAAGTTACATACATATTTAGGTATTAACTCAACTGCTGAATTGTTCAGTAGTGCTAAGCATTTAGTTCATACGACTTCAGTAATCAAATACCCTGTTTTTTACAAAGGTAAAAATTATAACGGTAGTACACCAAACATGTTAAAAACAGAAATGCTAAGGAAATATATTAAAGAAATGTTTACGGCAGAAATAAATCAACTAAATAATTCATTAATAATTCCACTAGGTGTTAATGTTGAAAAAGCGTTGAAATATTTGATAAATAAAGGTTGTATTACAAGTCACTCTGTTTTATTATGATTTCCACATCCTTCGGGAGGTAACGGGCACAGACAAAGACAATTTTCTGAAAACAAAGAAAAAATGAAGGATCTGTTACAACAACATTTTTAAATTAGTATTTAAAAAATAGGAGGGAATCTTTTTGGGATAGGAATTCGTGTCAGTTGTAAAGATTGTAATTTCAGTGAATCCTTTATGTTAGGCACAGGTGGAAACTACATTACTATTCCTCATATTCTTTCTTATTTTCCAAAAGAATTTGAGAAAGAAATCGAAAGGATTGTCATACATAATTTTGGAAAATACGATTTTGAACGAAAACTTTTCCAGTGCTCTAATTGCTCTTATTTATTTGACCATGGATATATAGAAATCCCTAATGATACTAATTTTTCTTGTCTAAGTATGATTAAGTGTCCAGCTTGTAAAAGGAAAAATTCTAAAATTATTCCCCAACTCGAGATTCAAAACATCAGTTGCCCGAAATGTCATCATAAAGGTACGTTAGATTCATATTTGAATATGCTTTGGGATTAAACATATTTTAGTAAAACCGAATAATAAAGGATCTGTAATGGAGATCGGTTGATTGAAATGAAGGTGGCGGCGACTCCTGCGGGAACAGCACGAGCCGAAGACTCCGCAGACGAGCTAGCGAGTTGAGGAGGCTGAGGCCGTGCCCGCGGAAAGCGTCCGCCACCGAAATAAAATCAACCGAATTTAGTTTACAATGAAAGGGGCTGTACTTTTTGGACACCCCCTTCTAAAATATTAAAAATTTATGAAATGAAAAAGGTAACCTCCAACTACTCCAAGTATAACAATCAACCACGCAGGAACCTTCCAAATGAAAAGCAACGAAAATAAAATAGCTCCTAATGCAAAGTCAGAAGTGTCAAAAATAGAGCTTTTGAATACCGGATCATAAAATGCTGCTAAAAGAATTCCTACAACACTTGCGTTTACGCCCATCAGTATACCTTGGAAAGCTTTTCTTTTTCGTAATTCATTTAAAAATGGTAATGCTGCCATTATGAGTAGAAAAGATGGTAAAAAGATGGCTACTGTTGCAATGACGGCTCCACTTACTCCGGCCATCATTGTTCCTAAATAGCTTGAAAATGTAAACAATGGTCCTGGAACAGCTTGTGCCATCCCATATCCAGCTAAAAATTCATCAGCGGAAAGCCATCCAGTTGGAACGACTTCACGTTCAATCATCGGTAATACAACATGTCCGCCACCAAACACTAATGAACCAACACGGAAAAAGATATCAAATATTTGAACAAACGGATGATCTGTAAATTTCGTTATAATCGGTAAAAGGACTAAAGTAGCCACTAAAATACTTAAAGAGATTATTCCTGTTCTTTTAGAAATGTGAACCGAAAAATTATTAACTTTGGAAGTTGCTTGATCTTTAAAAAGAATGTATCCAACCATTCCCGCTCCAATAATAATGAAAATTTGCATCCAAGCCGATGGGAAAATGAACATTGTTGTTGCTGCAATTAATGCAATCGTAATTCTTGTCTTATCTGGCGTAAGCTTTTGCCCCATTCCAATTAAAGCGTGCAATACAACTGCTACTGCGACAACTTTCAAGCTATGGATAAAAACAGCGTCTTCTAGTGAAAATGATTGATAGAGCATAGCAAATAATACAAGTATTAAAATAGATGGAACTGTAAAGCCAAACCAAGATAAAAGTCCACCTAAAAGACCACCACGGAGCATGCCAATCGCAATTCCAACCTGACTGCTTGCTGGACCGGGTAAGAACTGACATAATGCAATAATATCTGCATATGTTTTTTCATCAAGCCATTTTTTTCGGTCAATATATTCATCTTTAAAATACGCTAAATGGGCAACAGGACCGCCAAAAGAGGTTAGGCCTAACTTCGTCGATGTTGCTAAAATCTCGAATAGTGTGTTTATTCTGTTTTTCCTATCCAAGTTGGTTTCTCCTCTCAATGTTACTTTATTTCATTAAATAGCTCATAAGCCTTTTTTCTAGCCTCATCTAATACATACTTTCCTTTGTCAGTAATGCGATAATACTTTCTAATCTTGCCATTAACATTCACTTCGACCTTTTCTAATAGATTCTCCACTTCTAAACTGTGCAAGATGGGATACAACGTACCTGGACTCATATTGTAGCCATGCTCACGTAATTCCTCTAGCATCCAAGCACCATAAATGGGTTCCTTATCAGCATGATATAAGATATGAATGTGAATAAACCCTAAAAACAGCTTTCGTAAAATCTTGTTCTCCAAAATAACCCTCCCTATTTGATATCGGAATTCAATATCGAATTTCGATATTATTAGTATAAAAAGTTTTTCTTTTTAAATACAATAGTTTATATAAAAAGAATGTTTTTAACCACTTTAATGATAAGATCGCTTCATCACTAGCTGATTAGTTGAGAGGTATTCTCTCATTTAATCTAGTGATTTAAATTTATGTTTTGATTTAACCACTTTTGATAAATGATTCAATCAGTTTTAAACACTTTTTTTATCACTTTAAATGTGAATTCAATCACTTTAAGTACTTTTCATTCACTTTCTTGAGTGATTCAATCAATTTTACATATTTTCCTTTTAATTTCCAGATAAATTTAATCATTTTTTCAAGCTTTTCTATTACTTTGTAAGATTCTATCCAATTATGCTAGAACAAACACTTTCTATTTTTATAGCTTTTTAATAAATAACACTCGGTCTTGACCAGGCCCGTCATAGTCATTAAATATCGTTAATCCATTAACCTCTTGATTCCCTTTTTCAATTTTAAATCCCATCTTCGTATGAAAAGCAATGGAAGTTTTATTGATAGGAGAAGTGACGCAACGAACTATGTTACGACCTTATTCTTTTACTACGCGAAAAAATTGATTGTAAAGCTTTCGAGCAATATTTTGTTTTCGATATTCAGGATGAACACCAACAAAATGTATATAAGCTTCATCATTACGTGATTGAGACAAAAACCCTATTAAAAAACCAACGATTTTCCCATCAATTTCAGCTATAAAGCTTGTGTTTTGAAAATGATCAAAAAATAACTTTGGCAGCATATCAGACATTTGTCTTCCACCCCACCAATCATTAATTACCGGGAATATCACATGATAATCAGAGCTATTAACAGTACGGATTTTCATTTTGATCACCCTTATTCTTCTTTTTGTTAAAAAATATCAAATATATATAATGTAATGATAATAAAAAAAGTAAATGTACCTAACTAGCTAATAATGTATTCTTTAGCATCTCTATCATACTTCCATTCTTCAAATCCTCTTATAAACCACATTATCATAAAAAATACCCATGCAAATATAAATGGATCCTCTACTTTTTGTAGAAATATATTAATAATAATGATGGAAGCAAATAAGATAAAGGTGTATTTTTCAATTGTTTTATATTTTTGATTTACATGCTTATACTTACCAATAAATCCTTTATATTTTATTTTAAGTATCTTACGCAATAAAATCTCTAAAAGTAAATATATAAGACTTATGCTAATGATATAAATCATCAGATATTCTCCTTTTCGTATTTGACTAAGCTTGCATAAGCTTATCCATCAACTATAAAATTACATTTGTAAATATTATACATTTTTAAGAGTTTTAGGACAAAAAAACTTTGTTAGTTAAATTTTACTAGTGTTATTTGGTTAAATGAAATTTTAAAATGGGAGGGTTTTTAATGCTACTCTTTGCGCCAGTTGGAATAGGTATTACAATTGGGATTGGAATTCTTTTATTATCTTTATTTTTAAAGAAAAAAAGTGCTGCTTTAGCTAAAATTCCTTTATATATAGGCTTGTTGTTTTCTGTTATAGTGTTTATCATTAGCTTTTTAGTTAGAGGTTTTGAAGGTGCGGCCTACGGTATACTAGCATTTACAGTCCTTATCTTTTCTATCTCTACTTTTTTAGTCATTAAAAGCAAACAAATTGGACAAAACAATTGAAATAAATTTTTTGTGAAGCTTATATATTTAAATCTCATTTAAGGAATCCTTTTAGGAGATTATCGATAAGATTAAGAACTTAATTCATTTTTTGAACCTACTTGGCATGAGATTTGACTGCTATCCTCGGTTTCGAGCCATCCTTCCGAAGCTTCTGCCTCTTTCCCGAGGTTTTAATGCTCTCCTTCCGCTGATTCTAGCTCTTTATCCGCAGTTTCATGCCTTTTATCCGGAGTTCTAAATCTATTATCCGCGATTCTGGCTTTTTATCCGCGGTTTCTGTGCACTTATCCGCGGTTCCAGACCCTTTATCCGCGGTTCCAGACCTTTATCCGCGGTTCCAGACCTTTATCCGCCGTTCCAGACCCTTTATGCGCGGTTCCAGACCCTTTATCCGCGGTTCCAGACCCTTTATCCGCGGTTCCAGACCCTTTATCCGCCGTTCCAGACCCTTTATCCGCGGTTTCTGTACACTTATCCGCGGTTCAGACCCTTTATCCGCGGTTCCAGACCCTTTATCCGCGGTTCCAGACCCTTTATCCGCGGTTCCAGACCCTTTATCCGCGGTTTCTGTGCACTTATCCGCGATTCCCAGCTCTTTATCCGTGGTTTCATGCACTTCATCCGCGGTTCTGGCCCTTTATCCGCGGTTTCTGGCTCTTTATCCGCGGTTTCTGACCCTTTATCCGCGGTTCCAGACCCTTTATCCGCGGTTTCTGACCCTTTATCCGCGGTTCCAGACCCTTTATCCGCGGTTCCAGACCCTTTATCTGGAGATTAAAACACTTTATCCGTGGTTTGCAGCCTCTCCTCCCGCGGTTTCGAGTCTTCTTTCCGCGATTTCAATTACCTCTCCCACAGTTTCAACCACTTCTCCCGCGGTTTCGAGCCCCTCCTCGCGGTTTCGAGCCCCTCCTCGCGGTTTCGAGTCTTCTTTCCGCGATTTCAATCACCTCTCCCACAGTTTCAACCACTTCTCCCGCGGTTTGGAGCTTCTCAACTTTTCAATATAGTATCCTTCCAAAGATAGAATAAAAACAGCTGAAAAAGCATTACGCTTTTTCAGCTGTTGAGTTTAAAATATCGTTTACTTTTTCCATGACGGCTTCTGTTAGTTTTTCTAATGCTTTTTCGCTGTTTTCAAGAGAGTCTGATTGTACAGCAAAGTAGAATTTGACTTTCGGTTCAGTTCCAGATGGGCGGATACAGAACCATGATCCGTCTTCAAGGAAATATTTTAAAACATTGGATTTTGGAAGCTCGATTACTTCGGTTCCACCAGATTCTACGATTTTTCGTTCACTCGTTAGATAGTCTTCTAAAATGGTAATCTTCTTACCTGCCATTTCAACAGGAGGTTGTTTACGGAAATGAGCTAAAATTCCTTGGATTTGTTCAGCCCCGTCTTTTCCTTTTAATGTTAATGATTTTAACCCTTCACGATAGAAGCCGTATTTATTGAAGATTTCTAAAAGACCTTCATACATTGTCATGCCTTTTTTCTTATAGTAAGCACATACTTCAACAGCTAAAATCGCTGCTTGTACAGCATCTTTATCACGAGCAAAATCACCGATTAAATAACCGTAGCTTTCTTCATAGCCGAATTGGAATGTGTATTCACCTGTTTTCTCATATTCTTTAATTTTTTCACCGATAAATTTAAATCCTGTTAACGTATCAATCGTATCAAGACCGAATGATTTAGCGATTGCTCTACCAATCTCTGAAGTTACAATCGTTTTTAATACTACTCCGTTTTCAGGTAGCGTACCATTTGCTTTCTTTTCTGTAAGAATGTAATGAAGTAAAATCGCACCAGTTTGGTTTCCTGTTAAAACAACATATTCACCTTTATCGTTTTTAACTGCTACACCAAGTCGGTCAGCATCTGGGTCTGTCCCAATTAAAATATCCGCATCAATTCGATTTCCTTCTTTAATCGCTAATTCAAATGCTGCATGCTCTTCAGGGTTTGGAGATTTAACCGTTGAGAAGTTTGGATCAGGAAGCTCTTGCTCACGAACAACTGTTACATTTTCATATCCAAGAGCGGCTAAACCACGACGAACAGGCTTATTAGCAGTACCGTGAAGTGGTGTAAATACAACCTTTAAGTCTACTTCCTTTGCTAAGTTTGGATTTAAAGAAATCGTTGTCAATTTTTCAGTATAAGCTTCGTCAATTTCTTCCCCAATAATCTTGATAAGACCTTTTTCTTTTAAGTCTGCTTCTTCTGCCACTTGCACCTCTAATTCATTTTTCACTGCTTTTACTTTGGTAATCACTTCATCTGCTACTTTTGGAGGTAATTGTCCACCATCTTCACCATAAACTTTGTAACCATTATATTCAGGAGGGTTATGGCTTGCTGTAATGACAATTCCAGAAAATGCATTCAGATGACGAACTGCAAAAGAAAGCTCAGGAGTTGGACGAAGCTCATCAAATACATATGTTTGAATACCATTTGTTGCTAATGTTTTAGCAGCTTCCATCGCAAATTCAGGAGATTTATGTCGAGAGTCAAAAGCGATTACGACACCGCGTTTTTTCGCATCTTCACCAAAAGATTTTATGTATTCAGCTAACCCTTGAGATGCTTTGCGTATTGTATATACGTTCATTCGGTTTGTCCCTGGTCCAATTTCCCCACGCATACCACCAGTTCCAAACTCTAAATCCTTGTAAAAGCAATCTTCAAGTGCTTTTACGTCGTTTGCCATATCCACTAATTGTTGTTTTAGCTCTGCATCGAGATTCGACGCATTTTTCCAACGCTCATAATTTTGTTCCCAATTCATGAAATTAAGATACCTCCTAAGTTGTATTTGCTTCAATTTTTATTATTCATTAGCAAATAACAAACTTCCTTCTAAAAAAAAACGACAGCATATACATATTTTAGCATAAATTGTTGAATAAACACGAAATAACTTATATCTTTACTCAAAATTTACAGGCTACCGTTGTGGCAGCCTGTATATGCTTTAAGCTGACTTGCTATCATGATCAACCGACTGATCCGATGGAACAACTGCATCATGTAATTGTTCTTCTAATTCTTTTTTATAATTTTCTCTTTGTTCTGGACTCCATTTTAAACGATCAGCCATGTACTGAATGACCGAATCCTTCCATTTCATTACCCACTTAATATCGAAGAATAAAGCACCTGTTCTACGGACGAAAAAGTCAACAGGAGTTGTCGTCATCTCAGAAGACATTCCGTATTCAACTTGAGCTAAAATAAACGCTGGGATATTTCGTTTCTCAGCTTCATCTTGTAAGCTTTGAACAAGGCTTAATACATCATCAACATTTGATCCATAACGCTTTGCCAAGAAGTGAGCTTCATCTTCTGTCAATGCGATTTCCATACCTTCTTTTGTTTTTTCCTCAATAAATTTTGGCAGTTGATCAGAGCCACCTACATGGCCACCTGAGATTGGAAGATGCTTTGTTTTACATGGAGAAAACTCTGCACCAAATTCCTCTTTTAATTGATTTGCCACTAAGTCAACGACCATTTCAGCCATTTTACGATATCCTGTTAATTTACCACCAGCAATCGTAATAAGACCTGAATCGGATGTCCAAATTTCATCTTTACGAGAAATTTCTGAAGGGTCCTTACCTTCTTCATAAATTAACGGTCGAACACCTGCCCAGCTTGATTCTACATCTTCTTCTGTAATATCAAGCTCTGGGAACATAAAATGAATCGCATTTAAAACATACTTACGATCCTCATATGTCATTTTTGGATTTGCTGTATCACCTGTATAGAACGTATCCGTTGTACCAACATATGTTTTACCGTCACGAGGAATCGCAAATACCATTCGGCCATCTGGTGTATCAAAATAGATCGCTTGTTTTAATGGGAACTTTGATTGATCAAAAACTAAATGAATCCCTTTTGTTAATTGTAGCTTTTTCCCTTTCTTTGATTGATCCTTTTCACGAAGCGTATCAACCCACGGACCAGCTGCATTAATGATTTTTTTTGCATAAATATCGTACGTTTTCTTTGTAATAGTATCTTCGACTTTTACACCAACAACTTTTCCATCTTTATAAATAAAACCTGTTACCTTCGCATAGTTGACAGCATCTGCCCCAAATTTAACAGCTTCTTTTAACACTTCAATCGTTAAACGGGCATCGTCTGTTCGATATTCAACGTAGTAGCCTCCACCTTTTAAGCCCTCTTTTTTTAATAACGGCTCTTTTTGGAGCGTTTCTTCAGCATTTAGCATTTTTCTGCGTTCACTACGTTTGACAGCTGCTAAGTAGTCATATACAAGAAGACCAATGGAAGTTGAAAATTTTCCGAAAGTCCCACCTTTGTGAATCGGAAGAAGCATCCATTCAGGTGTTGTCACATGAGGTCCATTTTCATAAACGATGGCTCTTTCACGTCCCACATCTGCAACCATTTTCACTTCAAATTGTTTTAAATAACGAAGACCACCATGCACTAGTTTCGTAGAACGGCTTGAAGTACCTGCAGCAAAGTCTTGCATTTCACATAATGCAACCTTCATACCACGGGTTGCGGCATCGAGTGCAATACCTGAACCAGTAATCCCCCCACCAATGACAAAAATATCATACGTTTCTTTCGTCATTTTGATTAAAATATCTTGACGCTGTAAACTAGAAAAGCTCATTTCTTTCGCCCTCCAATTGTTTTAACTTTTCTGAAAAAGAAAAGAGACCACAACAAAGCTAAAGCAAGTCAACCTTGCCTTAGTGTTGTGGTCTCTCCGTTTCTCCAACCAATTATTAACTTAACTAAATTGTAACATATTTCCCTTATGAATAAAAGCACTTTTCTCTACTTAAAAGCCATCGTTGCTTGAACAGCCTTTTGCCATCCGTTATAAAGCTTTTCACGCTCGTTTTCATCCATATTCGGTTCAAACTGATGGTCTAAATTCCATTGCTTTTTAATTTCATCACGGTCTTTCCAATAACCGACTGCTAGTCCAGCTAAATATGCAGCTCCTAGTGCTGTCGTTTCATTAACTACAGGTCTTTCCACTGGTACACCTAAAATGTCACTTTGAAATTCCATAAGGAAATTGTTTTTAACCGCTCCACCATCCACACGTAACGTTTTAAGTGAAAGATTTGAATCCTTTTCCATAGCTGAAAGAACATCTCTAGTTTGATAGGCTAACGATTCAAGAGTTGCACGAATGAAATGCTCTTTTGACGTTCCACGAGTTAAACCAAATACTGCTCCTCGAACCTCACTATCCCAATAAGGTGTACCGAGTCCGACAAATGCTGGGACAACATATACACCATCTGTTGATTCTACTTTTTTCGCATATGCTTCACTTTCTTTGGCATCCTTTATCATTCGTAAGCCATCACGCAACCATTGAATGGCAGACCCAGCGACAAAAATACTTCCTTCAAGGGCATACTCTACTTTCCCGTCAATTCCCCATGCGATTGTTGTTAACAATCCATGATCAGATTGAACGGCTTTTTCTCCTGTATTCATTAGCATAAAGCAGCCTGTACCATATGTATTCTTTGCCATTCCCTCTTCATAGCATGCTTGACCAAATAACGCTGCTTGCTGGTCACCTGCTGCTCCTGCAATTGGAACGTTTTGACCAAAGAAATGATTTTCATCAGTATGGGCATATATTTCAGAGGATGGTCTTACTTCTGGTAGCATCGATTTTGGAACGTCTAAAATTTCTAGTATTTCATCATCCCATTTTAATTCATGGATATTAAACAATAACGTTCTAGAGGCATTAGAATAATCTGTTACGTGAGCTTTTCCACCTGAAAGCTTCCAAATTAACCATGTATCAATTGTTCCAAAAAGTAATTTTCCTTGTTCTGCCTTTTCTCTAGCCCCTTCAACATGGTCTAATATCCATTTCACTTTCGTTCCAGAAAAGTAAGCATCAATTAAAAGGCCTGTTTTTTCTCTAAACAGTTGATTGTACCCTTTTTGCTTTAATTCCTCACAAATTTCAGCCGTTTGGCGTGATTGCCATACGATAGCATGATAAATCGGTTTTCCAGTTTCTTTATCCCATACAACTGTTGTTTCGCGCTGATTAGTAATACCAATTCCAGCAATTTGCTGTGCGCTTATTCCTGATTCAGATAAGCAGGATGCAATAACCGATAAAATAGAACCCCAAATTTCATTGGCTTCATGCTCTACCCAGCCTGGTTTTGGAAAGTGCTGAGTAAACTCTTTTTGAGAAATATGTACAATTTCACCTTTTTTATTAAATAGAATGGCTCTTGAGCTTGTCGTACCTTGATCTAAAGATAAAATATAGGATTCCATTGAATCTCCCCCGTTTCAGTCCTTTTTTATTAGTAAACATTCGCGAAAATATCAAAAGCTCCTTTTTATTAAAAATAAAAAATCCACAACAATACACTTTGCCCATAAGGACAAAGGACTGCTGCGGATCTCCTTTTCTCCATCACAACTATTAACTTATTTTAAACATAACACGAGTTTGAAAGCGGTGTCAACCTGTGATTTCCTTTTTCCATAATTCTTCTCTTGATGTTGTTACGGCTGTTGCCCCCGCTTGTAATGCCTTTTTGACATCCTCTTCAGTACGAATAAATCCCCCAGCAAATATTGGAATACCTGTTTTCTCTTTAATTTCATGAATCAAATGAGGAACAATACCAGGTAACACTTCAATAAAGTCTGGCTCGTACTTTTTGACAAGCTCTAAACTCTTTTCTAATCCCCCTGAATCCAATAAAAATAATCTCTGAATGGCAAAAACTTTTTTCTGTTTTGCTTTCGCAATAACAGACGTTCGAGTAGATATAAGTCCCGCTGGCTTAATCTCTTGACATAAAAATTCTGCTGCATATTCATCATGCTTTAAACCTTGTATTAAATCAACATGAATAAACAGCTTTTTATTGTGGTCTTTAGCAGCTTTCACTAAATGCTTGATCTGTCCTAAATGACTATCAAGCAATACACCGTATACAAAATCACTTTCCAAAAACCGATCAAACTGCTTCATATTTCGTATTGCTGGGAGAATGGATTGACCATGAAAGCTCAACAGCTTTTCACTCCTTTAAACGTTCCGAACGATATTACCAACTTGTGAAACCTCGTGTTATCGATTTTAAGCTTTTTACAGTTGTTTGGCAACTCTATCAATATTATTTAACACTTCCGCAGCTTTCACGTTTTATAAATTGATGTGGAATGACTACTTTTTTCGCTATAGAACGTTTGGAGCGAATTTGTTCTAAAAGTAGTTCAACAGCAGATTCTCCCATAAATTCGGTATAGACCTTTACAGTTGTTAAAGCTGGCTGTAAAAACTTTGATGTTGCAATATCGTTAAATCCAACAAGTGAAACTTGTTCAGGAACTTTAATTCCTTCTTCATGAAGTGCTCTTAAGGCACCAATGGCCATGGAATCACTAGCGACAAAAAAGGCAGTAGGACGTTCCTTTAATGTTAACGCTTCCTTCATTAATCGAAAACCGTCTTCAGCGGTAAATTTCCCTGTCCAAATATAGTTTGGATTGTAAAGATTTTGGAGCTTCAAAAATTCAAAAAATGTCACTTCACGATCATCTTTAATTGGCACATCGTCACGTACATACTCTTTTCCACCGATATAACCTATCGAAGTATGACCAAGTTGAACTAAATACTCAAGCACTTCGACCATCGCTTTTCGAAAATCAACTGCAATACAATCGTAGTCATCCGATGGAGCATAGTCGACCAGTACAATATTTTGTGTGTTCGTTTTAAATGCCTCTACTTCTTCAACACTAAATTTTCCAACAGCAATAATGCCATCTAAATGATCAACCCATACTTCTTTATTTTCTTTACCTTTATTAAATAGTTTTACTAACTCAATTTGTCTTTCATAGCATTCTTTTTCAACACCGAGGCGAATGGACATATAGTATGGGTCTTCTAGTTCTTGCTCTTCTGTATACCAATAGATTAATCCAAATTTTAAACGTTCGGATTCTTCCTTTTGTGGATGGCGACTACGAACGGTTTTATAATTGAGCTGTTGAGCAATCTCAAAAATTCGCTTTCTCGTTTCATCTGCAACCGAAAGCGTTTTATCATAATTTAAAACACGCGATACTGTTGATAATGAAACACCTGCCTTTTCAGCAATATCCTTTAGCGTTGCCATAAAGCGATCTCCTCCCAACATTAAAGCCCAAAAATGAACTAAAATAAAAGATATGTATAAATGACTAACATTCATAAGAATATGTATTGAAAAGCGAGGCTATCTCTAAATGGGGCCAGGCCCCTTTAGAAACAGCCTTTTCCTTACAATTTCATAACTTTACTTTCAAATGGTTTTAATGTTTCATTTTGAAATGTTTTTTCTTCTGAAGAATGGTTCATGACAAAATAATATTGGTTATCCCCAACTGTTCGTAAGTATACTTCGACATCTTTTTCGGTTTCCAAATGCCATATACTATGCTTATCAATAATTTCTTTTGCAATTGGTGCTAGAAGTTCAGAATCTACACCGCCGCCAATATAATAAACGGTCCCTTTTCCAAAATCGTGTTTCGTGATAGCTGCATGTTGTTTATAGAAATTATCTGCATAATAATATAAAGCTTCGGCACCATCTAATGTAATAATATCACGCCATACCGAAATTGAGCCTTTCTTTTGATCAAACGGACCAGACCCAATAATTGGGACCTGTTGAGAATCAGAAAGTGATTCGGTTTCATAAATTTGAATACCAGCTAAATCACTTATAAAGCCAGGTAAAGTCTTTTTAAAATGAATATTGTTATCTTTATCTTTTAAACCAGTGCGAAATGAGAATATAATTGTTCCGCCTTGTTCGACAAATTGACGGAATCGTTCACTTAATTTTTCATCAATGATTTGTAAACACGGAACGACTAAAACTTTATAGGAAGAAAAGTCTCGGTCCGTTGGGATGACATCAATATGTGTATTCCATTCATAAAATGGTGTGTATAGTCTTAACAACTCATTTGTAAAATCGAATCCTTCACTTTGAACCTGGAAGCGCCAAGACCATATATTGTCGTAATCATATAAAACAGCTATGTCTGATTGAATTTCTGACTTTAATACCTCTTCATATTGTTTAATATCTTGAAATACAGATTGTACCTCTTTATATTTTCGGCCATAGCGGTTATCATGATCGACAATTCCATAACAAAATTGTTCCGCACCTTTTGTCATGCCACGCCAGCGAAAATAAAGCATATCTGTACAGCCGTGTGCAAAAGCTTGATATGACCACATTTTGGCTTGATTTGGACGTGGTAAATAACCGATGACATTATGACCTTGTGCTCCCATTAATTCTTCAACAATCCAATAATTTTTCCCTAACAACCCACGGTTAAAATCATGCGTCATAGCAATATTAGCAGGTGAGATCGGCTTTGATAATCCACCCCAAACTGGATAATTGTCATAAGAGACAAAATCTAACATTTTCACATTTTCAGCGTGATCAAACCACTTGTTGAAAAAACCACCAGAAACGTTTGTTGTTATTTTCTGATGATCTCCTTTATATTTCTTTACAATCTCAATCATTTCATGAGCAAAGCTATTGACAGAGTAGGAACGGAAGCGTGCCCATTCTAACTGTAATGATGGATTATGGGTTGTAATTGTTTTTTTCGGAATAGGAATTTCTGAAAAATCATTATACGTCTGTCCCCAGAAAATAGTGCCCCAACGCTCATTTAATTCATCAATGGATTGATATTTCGTCTTTAAATATTCTTGAAAGCCTTCATGACATTGCTCACAATAGCACATATCGCTTCCTTCATGACCGAATTCGTTGTCGATTTGCCAGGCAATAATTGCTTCTTCATTGCAATAATGTTTGACAAGCTTTTCAGTAATACGTGCTGCATAATAGCGATACGTTTTTGAATTAAAGCAATATTGTCTTCTTCCACCAAACGTGCGTTTCTGCCCATTTTCATCCTCTGATAAAATGCTTGGGTCTTTTTTGGCTAGCCATGCCGGAAAAGTTGCCGTTGGTGTACCAAACATGACAGCAAAGCCTTCACTTTTCACTTTCTCAATCACTTCATCAAAAAATGAAAAATCAAAATGGCCTTCTTTTTTCTCCATCATATGCCAAGCAAATTCTCCGATGCGAACAATATTGGCTCCTAATCCTTTTATTCCTTTCACATCTTCTTCCATCATTTCTTTTGGCCAATGCTCAGGATAATAATCGACACCAAGATACATGATGTTTTCCTCCATTTACTTTGATTCGTTTTACTAATCCGTTACAACCGCTTCTTTTTGTAGTTCTTTTACTCCATCACTAGCATTTACTACATAAAAGCTTGCTTCATAACCAATTTCGTTTTTATATTCTTTACCGACAACTTCTAAGAATAAATCAAGCTGATCGTTTCGCACAATATTTACTGTACACCCTCCAAATCCAGCACCCGTCATTCGAGCTCCAATCGTTCCTTCATGCTTCCAAGCAGCCTCAACAAGCGCATCTAACTCTTTTCCTGTTACTTCATAATCATCCCGAAGTGATATATGGGAAGCTTTCATTAACTGTCCAAAAGCTGTTAAATCCCCATTTTTAAGAACTTCAACTGCTTTTAATGTTCGTTCATTTTCCGTTACGACATGCCTTGCTCTTTTATATTCTTCGTCATTTAATAATTCTTTTACTTGTTCAAGCTTTTCAGAGCTTAAATCTGCCAGCTGTTCGATATTCATTTTATCCTTTATTTTCTCTAAAGCATTTTCACATGTTGTTCTACGATCATTGTATGCAGAGTCTGCTAGCCCTCTTTTTTTATTCGTATTGGCAATGACTATGGAAGCATCCTTTAAGTGAAATGGAATATAGTCATAGTTTAATCGATCACAATTTAACAAAATAGCATGTTCATCTTTTCCGAAGCCGACCGCAAACTGATCCATAATTCCACAGTTAACTCCAATAAATTCGTTTTCCACTTTTTGTGATAACTGAACTAGCTCCAATCGATCTAAACCGAATTCATACCATTTATTAAGCATATAAGCCGTTACTAGTTCGATTGATGCTGATGAGGAAAGACCTGCACCATTTGGAATCGTTCCATAAAAGTATAAGTCCATTCCATCCGATAACGTGTATTGCTCTTTATATTTTGCAAAAATACCGATTGGATAGTTTGCCCAATCTTGTTTAGTATCATAGATTAATTGGTCAAGCGAAACCTCAATAATGCCTTTTTCTTCAAAGTTTTGGGAATAAAAATGAAGCTTTCTGTCATTTCGTTTTCGAACAATTAAATAGGTCCCAATTTCTAATGCACATGGAAGGACGTGACCACCATTATAATCAATGTGTTCTCCAATTAAATTCACCCTTCCAGGTGCAAAAAAGATTCTCTCTTTCTCATCATTTTTTCCAAAAGTTTGATAAAACTTTTCTAAAACCGCCTTCAACAGTCGTCAACTCCCTTCTTTACTTCAGACAGCTTCCAAATAATTGACTGGTAATCTCCTGCTAAAAACGAATGGGACGAGTATACTGTTCCGTTAAATATAGCCGGAAGCTGAATACCAGCATACATGAGTTCATCTCCACCAAACACTTGATTTGTCCCTTCCAAGCGATACATTTTGTTTTCATCTAAACCAGCTAGCTTTAACTGAACTAACCCTGGGTTTGGTTTTGCTAACGTACGGTAAAATGCAACTATTGCTTCTGATTGATCTTTTGATACAACCATCCAAGCCGTATCGTTTCCCTCAAATGGACTTAACAGACGGTAAAAGGTTCCAAATTGAATAAGTGAACGATTTTTTTTATAAAAATAGACTTGGTTTTGAATTTGTTCTTTCTCATCATCTGATAATTTCGTAACATCTAACTCATATCCAAATGCTCCAAACATGGCCACATGAAAACGGGTGTGTATCGGTGTCATCCGTCTTACTTGATGATTCGGCACACTTGAAACGTGTGCTCCCATAGAGGAAAGTGGGTATACAAATGAAGTTCCATATTGTATTTTCAAACGCTCTATTGCATCTGTGTTATCACTCGTCCAAGTCTGTGGCATGTAAAACAGCATCCCTGGGTCAAAACGGTTTCCACCGCTAGCACAAGATTCAAATAAAACATTTGGAAATTCATCTGTTAATTTCTCAAGTAATTCATAAAGGCCAAGAACATAGCGATGAGCCACTTCACCTTGCCGTTCTTTTGGTAATGAATCAGATCCAATTTCTGACATATTCCGATTCATATCCCATTTGACATACTGAATCGGTGAACTTCTTAAAATATTCGATAAGATTTCAAACAGATAATCCCGTACTTCTTTTTTTGTCAAATCGAGAATAAATTGGTTTCGGCCGTGAGAAAGGAGTTCATATTGAGCTCCTAAAAGCCAATCAGGATGTTTTTTATATAGCCTGCTTTCCTTTGAGATCATTTCTGGTTCAACCCATAAACCAAACTGCATACCTTGTTGTTCAATCTGGTTTCCTAAACCGTTTAATCCATTTGGAAGCTTCTTTTTGTCAAAAAACCAATCTCCTAACGAAGTGGTGTCATCGTTTCGCCCTTCAAACCACCCATCATCTAAGACAAATAATTCAATCCCTAGCTGGCTTGCTTCTTTAGCAATGTCTGAAATTTTCTCTTCGTTAAAATCAAAATAAGTTGCTTCCCAATTATTAATTAAAATGGGGCGCTCTTTGTCTCTCCAATACCCTCTTGCTAATCTTTCCTGGTAAAGAGAGTGATATGTTTGACTCATTCCATTTAACCCTTTATCTGAAAAGACCATTACAACCTCAGGTGTTTGAAACTGTTCATTGGGTTCAAGATACCAGCTAAAATCAAATGGGTTAATACCCATTACGACCCTTGCCGTATCATAATGATCAACTTCAACACCTGCTAAAAAGTTACCACTATATACGAAGCTAAAGCCGTAAACGATACCCTTATGTTCTGATGTATTCGGCTCCATTAAAGCAATAAATGGATTGTGAAAAGAGCTACTTACACCTCTTTTACTATTAATCGATTGAAAGCCTTTTTGTAGCTTTCTACGCGTAACATGTCTTTCTTTAATCCAAGCTCCATCTAAATGAATCCACTCAAAATTGGAAGTTGGAAAATCTACCGAAGCACTCATGATTCGCTCAATGATGACAGACTTATCTCCTTCATTTATCAGTTGAGCACTTCTAATGATGACATTTCGTTTTAGAAAAACTGTATAGTATAGCTTTAATGTGACATGCGTAAATGGATCCTTTAAGGTGACAATGAGTGTTTCTGCCTCTTCCTCTGACTCCACATAAACAGCTGGGAGTCCCTTTAATTTAGGCTTTCCTTTAATGACATCATAGGAGTCATAGAGAAAACGAGTAATTCGACTGCCATTGTCATGCTTTAGATGAAAGGCAGGCTCCCGGTAATCCCCCGTTCCATAAGAAGGATACTCTTGTTTGATAAACTCCAATGAAAATTGTGAATCACCTTCAAAGGTAAACGTCGCATTCCCTAGTGGTTCTTTCGGTAATTGGAGTAAGTAGGAGAAATCATCACGATGCCTAATTTTTTTACCGAAATATAAGTGACCGAGCTGTCCATTTTTTAACACTTGAAAAATATAGCTAACATTGTGTCCTTGTAAATGAAATTGTTTTGTTTCTTTATTAATATAGATAGGCATCTTTTTCCCCCTTACTTCACAGCACTTCCAAGCATTCCAGAAATAAATTGTCTTTGTAGAACAAGGAAGAATACGATAATTGGTACAGTTGCAAGTGTGACACCAGCCATTACTTGACCGTAATCGATACGTGATAATCCGAATAAACTAGATAAAGCAACTGGGAATGTGTACATATCCTTAGATGATAAAGCAATTAATGGCCATAAAAAGCTATTCCACTGATACATGAATAAAAAGATTGCTGTTGCAGCTAAAGCCGGTCTCATGGATGGTAAGACAATTTTAAAGAAGATTTTCAATTCACCAGCACCGTCAATCCTTGCCGCTTCAATTAATGCATTCGGAAACGCTAGCATATTTTGTCGCATTAGGAAAATGGCAAATGGATAGGCTAAGTTTGGCAAAATAACCGCTTGATACGTATTTAACCAGCCCCATGCTGCCATCATTTTAAATAATGGGATGATTGTAGCATGATATGGAACCATCATAGATAATAGGAAAATACCGAAAATAATATCTCTTCCTTTAAACTCAAATTTAGCGAAAGCATATGCTGCCATTGTACAAATAAGTAAACTTAAAACCGTATAAACAATTGCTATAAATAATGAGTTAAACATAACGCGTCCAATACCAATAGCTTCATTTAAGTTTGTTATATTTTCAATCAGCTGAGTACCTGGAATTAAAACAGGAGGCTTAGCAAACATCTTTCCACTTTCATTTGTCGCTCCAATAGCTGCCCAATAAAATGGAAATAACGAGATTAAAGCACCAATGGTTAAAACTACATAAAGACCTAATTTTTTCATACCTTTCGATTTTTTCATTCGCGATCACCTGTCACTTTAAATTGGAAGTATGTTAAAATAGCGATTAAAATTACAATGACATACGCAATCGTTGATGCATATCCGAAGTCAAAATAACGGAAACCTGTTTGATATAAATACATCCCAATTGTTAATGTTTCATCACTTGGTCCACCCTTTGTTAACGTGTACGGTTCATCAAATAATTGCAAAGTACCAATAGTAGATAGGACAAATGTAAATAAAATGACTGGTTTTAATTGCGGAATGGTTATTGAGAAAAATTGACGAATCTTTGATGCCCCGTCAATACTTGCTGCTTCGTAAATTTCTTCAGGTATGTTTTGTAAACCCGCTAAGAAAATCACCATATTATAGCCAACCCATCTCCATGTCATAGCGATAATTAAGGATACTTTCGCCCAAATCGGATGTGATAACCACGGTATGGAATCAATTCCAATAGCAGTTAAGAAATGGTTAATTACTCCATCGTTCATTAACATAATGGAAAAGATAATGGAATAAGCAACTAAGGATGTAACGGCCGGTAGGAAATACGTAACCCGAAAGAACCCTCTCATTTTTAACAACGCTGAGTTTAATAATGTTGCAATAAAGAGAGCTAAAAATAACATAATCGGTACTTGTATAATTAATAGAATGAATGTGTTCTTTAAAGCCTTAATAAAAATTTCATCTTCAAAAAGACGTAAATAGTTATCAAGACCAACAAATGTAAACTGTCCACCTTGGTTCGTTTGAAAGCTTAGAACAAAAGAATACAAAATAGGATAAAGCATAAAGACAGCAAATAATATGACAGCTGGTGCTATAAATAAGTAAGGAACATATTTTTTCGTTTTCATACTCATCCTTCTCACTTTCATTAAAGTTCTTAATTTTTTGACTCTGTTAAAATTGAATGCTGGTACTCGCTACATTTAATATCAACCAACAATCTTTAACACAGCCAATTTTTTAAAGCGAAGAACGATTACCATTTCCACCTAGTCTATATTTCTTAAAATCTGTTAGGTAAAAAAGAGAGATTTAGAACCCTCACTCTTATGATTCTAAATCTCTCATTTTTTTGATTAATAAGAGTTCATTTCACGGTTTGTTCGATCTTTTAATCGTTCAGCAGCTTCTTTTAAAGCCTCTTCAACATCTTTTCCATTAAAGACATCTGCTTGTGCCTTAATCGATTCATCTAGAGCCATTGAATAATCTTTTGTATAGTAAGCAGTAGGTACATCTTTCATCTCTTCAGCAAATAACTGCCAAATTTTTTGTCCACCGAAGAATTCATCTTCACTAGTGAATACTTCAGAATCATAAACTGTATTTAAGGATGGGAATAATCCGTACTTTTCCATTGCCATTAACTGAACTTCTTCGTTTGTTGAGAAGTATGTTAAGAAGTCATATGCTTCTTCTACATGCTCAGATGATGCAGGAATCATCCAGCTAGATCCACCTAAGTTAGAAGCGCGATTTCCGCCTTCTTCAAAAGCTGGAAGTAAGAATACTCCCCAGTCACCTTTAGAATCTTTTGCTTGGTCAATAATTGTTCCATAATACCACGCACCGAATGGGATTGTCGCAACAGATCCGTCAATTGTAGCTGAAACAATACCATTCCAACCGTCCACATCTTTAATTAGATCAGCATCAGCAAATTTCTTTAACGTTTCCATTGCCTTAACTGCTTTAGGATTTGTTAAGTCAATATTTCCGTTTTCATCAAAGTAGAAAACTCCTTGTTGGTTTAGCATCATTCGGAATGTTGGATCGTCTTTAAACATATCAAGCGGCATTGCATAAGAGCCTGTAGCATCTTTAATCTTTTTACCAGCTTCTAAAAAGTCATCCCAAGTTTTAATATCTTCTGGATTGACACCAGCTTGTTCAAATAGACTACGACGATAGAACATACCTCCTGGACCCGCATCAAAAGGCATCGCAAAGAAACTACCATCAACACTTGTTAAATCTTTTTTAAATTGAGGGAATTGATCTGCATAATCATCAAAACCTTTTTCAGATAAATTCACAAAACCATTCGGAAACGCTTCCACATAACCGTGAATTCGATCATCTTCTACTAATACAATGTCAGGTAAACCAGTACCACCTGCAGCAAGGCCTGTAGAAAGTTTGTCATAAACATCTAAACGTCCGATATCTTCTACTTTAATTTCTACATTTGGATGTTCCTTTTGATATTTTTCCATCGCTTCATTTAAAGCTCCTACGTTAACGTTCCAAGCCCATGCTGTTAACGTAACCTTACCATCTTCACTTGAACTTCCCCCATTGTTTGAACTACATCCTACAAGTAATAGAGAAAAGACAAGTAAGAAACTTAGCATTGCATAAAGTTTTTTCATTCACCTTATCCCCCTTCTACACTTAAAAGAAAAATTGTTTAGTAAAAGTGCCCCCTAAATTTTCAGAAAGCGTTTTCAATCTACACTTAAGATTTTAGTAAATTTCCACGATTTAGTCAATCATATTTTTACTAAATTTTTTACTAGATTAAATATTTTCTATCTTCATATAAAACCACCATGAATAGGATCCATTCGGAGGAATAGAACTTACTTTTCGAATTTTTTCTGCAACATAGACATCGTCATAAATACCGGTACACGGTTCTAAAGCAAAGTTATAATCTCCTCGGTATCCACCTTGGGTTTTCCATACTCCTAAATACGGTACTTTTTCTTTCGGAAATGCATATGTCATTTGCCGATTTAAGTCTCGCTGGAGTACGCGACACCATCCTTCTTGAAGCTTTTCCGTAAAGTAAAATTTTTCACATGTTTGATCAGTCGGTCCCCACATTTTATTTAAATAAAGAGGCTCTCCTGTATTCAAAGAATAAGTAAGAGGATAAGAGTGAATGCTTCCCCACTCTCCTAAGTGCACAGTACTATGTTCCACTGTAATAACTTCTTTCAGGTGAGAGGGAACCTGAATTTCGGTATATTGATTTAAGTTTAATAAAGCATGTGGCGTCCAAATAAATGAAAACGGCTTATCGCTATTATTAAACGTTTGATATTGAATTTGAAGTTCGTTTTCTGCTAGTTTTATTTGTTTTTTAATGGAGTATGGAAACCGTGGACTAACAACTTCAAGCAATAGTTGATTATCTAAAATGGTTACTTTCCACGGTAATGTCCACACTTCACCATGATCTGGTACTACTTCACCGTTAAACGGGTGATACGTCTTATCAATACTTGGAAAAACTTCATCAAATCCACTTGAGTCGTATTCGGAAAAGTCCGCACCATAAGGAGGCACTTTTAGCTCTTCATCCTTTTGAAACAGCCATTCATAGTTTTTTTCTTTATCGTAAAGACTTGCAAGCTTTCCCCCATAACAAGGAATAAAGGTAGCTTTTAATAAGTCGTTTTCCATAACAATGGATTCCAATCCTTTGAACGTACATTGTTTAATCATGCTAATCCCTCACTATACTCATCGAACATTTTCTTGGATATACTCTATAAAGCGTAAAAATGCTGATTTCCCTTGTTTGTTTCGTTTAAATACCCCTGCATGCTCTAAAACGATTGAGAAAACTTGACCGACTTCTTTTCTTAGTACATCATGTATCGTTTCATTTGGAAACTCACCATATTGATTCTTCATTTTCATAGCCCAGTCATAATGTTTGGCTGTTCTCTCATCTTCTTTTATTTTTTTCATTTCATCTTTTACTAAATATTCACCTAAAGCCTTCATTTCTTCCTTAAGTCTTCCAGGTAATACGGCAAGTCCCATGACTTCAATAAGGCCGATATTTTCTTTTTTAATATGATGTACTTCATTATGTGGATGAAAGATTCCTAACGGATGCCTTTCATCTGTCCGATTATTTCGTAATACTAAGTCTAATTCGAATTGATTTCCCTTTTTACGTGCAATTGGTGTGATGGTATTATGTCTTTCTTCATTTGAATGGGCCAAAATTTCTACTTGTTCATCACTATATTCACGCCATAAATGAAGAATTTGATTCGCAAGTTCAATTAATTGCACGCGGTTTTCTGATTGTAGTCGAATAACGGACATTGGCCACTTCACAATTCCGGCTTTCACCTGATCAAAATTTGAAAACGTAAACGTTTCTTCCATCTCCGCTTTTGCCATCGGAAATTCGTGATAACCACCTTGGTAGTGGTCATGATTTAAAATTGATCCACCAACGATCGGTAAATCTGCATTTGAGCCGATAAAATAATGAGGATACTTTTGAACGAAATCTAGCAATCTCGCAAAAGTATTTCGACTAATTTTCATCGGACGGTGTTCATGACTAAAAACAATTGCATGCTCGTTGTAATATACATATGGGGAAAATTGCATAAACCATTGTTCACCATCTAGTTCAACTGGAATGACTCGTAAATTTTGTCTAGCTGGATGGTTAACTCGCCCTTTGTAGCCCACATTTTCTTTACAAAGTAAACATTTTGGATAATCAGTGCTAGCTAAATTTTTAGCTGCTGCTATAGCTTTCGGATCCTTTTCTGGTTTAGATAGATTGATTGTAATTTCTAAGTCCCCATATTCTGTTTTACTTTTCCAGCTTTCATTTTTAGCAATTCGATCCGTACGAATGTAATGGACAGCCTTTGAAAGCTGATAGAAATAAGAAGTGGCTTTCTCAGGCCCCTCCTGATCGAGAATTTCCTCAAAGTTCTTTTTCACTTCAGATGGACGAGGCATTAAACAAGACATAATTTTTGTATCCAACAAGTCACGGTACGTCACCGTATTTTCCTTTAAAACTCCATATTCATACGCCCAGTCCAACATATTGTTTAAAATGTCAACAGGTGAATCAAGCTCTTCATAAGGAACCTCAGACTTCTCATAGGAGTCTAGCTGTAAAACATCTAATAATTGATTAATTGTATACTCCTTATCCCATTTAGTAATTAACCCTTTTTGTAAACCATATTGGATGAGTCTTCCGATTTCTTCATGAATTTGAATTGTCAATCTAGTCTCCCCCTTATTGCCTTTTAGACTGATAACCATCAGGATGTTTTTGGAACCATTTCCACGCTGTCTCGATAATTGTTTCAAGAGAAGCGTATTTTGGTTCCCATCCTAGTTCTTTCATTGCTTTTTCAGATGAAGCAACCAGTTTCGCTGGGTCCCCAGGTCTTCTCGGAGCTATTTCTGCTTTTATTTCTTTTCCTGTTACCTTTCGAGCAGTTTCAATGACCTCTTTAACTGAGAAGCCATTTCCATTTCCTAAATTGTAGATACCACTTCCTTTTCCTTTACGAAGGCGGTCTAACGCCAATAAATGGGCATCAATTAAATCATTGACATGGATATAATCTCGAATACACGTACCATCTTTTGTATCGTAGTCATCACCAAAAATCATAATTTTGTCACGTTTTCCTAAAGCGACCTGCAAAATAATCGGAATGAGATGAGTTTCTGGTTGATGATCTTCACCGATCAAACCATTCGTATGGGCCCCTGCTACATTAAAGTAACGTAAAACGACATATTCGATTCCGTACGCTTTTTCACACCACTTTAACATCTTTTCAATGGTAAGCTTTGTTTCCCCATAAGGATTCGTTGGGTTAGTTTCAGCATTCTCTAAAATTGGAATTTCCTTTGGCTCCCCATATGTTGCGGCTGTTGAGGAAAACACAATTTTTTTCACCCCATGATTTTTCATCACTCTTAAAAGAGCAATGGCACCACCTACATTGTTGTCATAATAGGTTAATGGGTCTTCAACACTCTCTCCTACAAGAGAATCCGCAGCAAAATGTAGCACCGCATCAATGGAGTGCTTTTGAAAAACTTCTGTTAAGAATGTTTCATCTCGTAAATCTCCAATATATAAAGAAGCTCCTTCTAAAACAGCTTCTTGATGACCTTTTTGCAAATTATCTACAACGACCACTTCTTCTCCTTTTTCAAGCAACTCTGCCACCGCATGGCTCCCAATATATCCAGCCCCACCACAAACAAGAACTGCCATTATTATCTCTTCCTTTCTGCTGTCATATCTTTTACTAAAAATTTTACTATTTTTCAGTAAAATAATCTACACATTTTTGTATTCGTTTTCAGTTTTTTGAATATTTTATTTTTTTAACTTCAGATGAATATAATTTATTTCTGTTTTGTTTTTAAATTGATTTTTAAAATTTTATAAGTAATAGATACTATTTATTAAGGTCAATTACACAATATAAAAAGGGATGGACAGGCCCATCCCTTCATACTTCTGCTAAAACTATTTTATGACATCAAACGTGTAAACACCTCAATCATTAAGCAAAGTGCTAAAACCTTATCAATTCACCTGAACATCATCTATAATTTTTCTCTTTCTTGTTTAGTAATTCAATAATTCTAATCAGCAGAGAAATAATAATTGATAATAATAGAATGATAGCAATACCAGTAGAAATTAAACCCATATTAGTTAAGAACCAAAGAAGGAAGATACATATTAAATTTCCGAAAAACAATAATAACGTTATGGATATATATCTTTCCATGATTTACTACCTGGTTATTTTTTATATTATTAACGATTAATACGACGTAAAAGTTCTAATCCATATTAAAAAAATATACCTATTTATTTCCTAACTCATGAATCGCTACTTCGCTTCGAACCATAAAACGAAAATTGAGATGAGACTGACTAATTCCTTTTGAGATGTAAAATGCTCCTTGTTCTCTCATATGTTTTCCTTTATAAAAACCTTTCTTCGGAAGCTCTCCCATATTCACAAAATGGAAAAAGTAAGGAATATTCACTTGTTTACCGTGTAAATGACCGGCTACAAGCATTGTGTAAGGATCGTTTATTTCGACAACGATATTTGGATCATGGGTTAGTACTAAAACTTCCTTACCCATTGGATTAACAAAAGCAAAGCTTTTTTCGATATCATGGTGCCCTCTGCCATAGTCATCGATTCCAACAATAATAACATCCTCTTTTTCGACATACTCGTTTTTTAGTAAATTAATTTGATATTTTTTTAGCAAATTCTCTAGCAGTGATAAATCCTTTAAATGACGGTCATGGTTTCCTAATACAGCAAATGCCTCTATATTTGTTTCTTGAATCATCTGTAAAAAATGTCGTAATATTGGTAGTTCTTTTTCATTTTGATCGATAAAGTCCCCCGTTAGAAAAATATAATCAGGATTTTCTTTTTCTATTAAGCCTTTAATCGTTTTTAGTGGTACTCTTAAATGCTTTATATGTAAATCACTTATTTGAATTATTTTCTTATTCACCTTACTTTCCCAATGAATTCTCTCTATTTTTAACCATTTAGTCGGTAGAATAAAAAAGATTTCCCAAGCAATAGCTAATGCACTCAATCCAAAGATACCAATTAATAATATTTCCAAATATGTTCACCTTCTCATCATTTTCTAATCTTTATAATTAAGAATATAGCATAATATACCAAATGATGAGATTATTTTAGATTCCTGAAAAAAACAACCTAGCACATTTTTACTAGGTTGTTATAAAAACATATTGATTCCAAACAAAATAAATGGAATGGTAAACAAGCTTAATATAGTACTCAAAAGTGTTGCACTTGAAACAAAGTCAGGTTCTGTTTGAAACTGCACGGCATACATCGTTGTATTAGCTGCTGTCGGCATTGCAGCCATTAAAATCATAATCTGCTTTAGCATTAGTTCAACAGGTAATAGAATGGCTACACATAACGCAATAGCTGGTGAAACAATTAAACGAATAACTAAAGAAAGAGAGACCTTGTAGATAGCTAATTTTTTTAAAGATATTTTCGCTAATTGCATTCCTAGTATAATCTTGATTGTTGGGATAGCTGCATCTGCTACCATATTAATTCCCTTCATAAAGGTATCATTTATTTGGATGTTAAAAAGTTGAAATATTCCTCTAATGAACTTTTTATGCCGTTATGCTCTTCACTACCTTTTGCGGCATAATAAATACCAACAGTACTCATTAAAAGCTGTTGAATAACCATTAATATTATGGCATAATCCATCCCTGTGCTTCCGAAGATAAATAACACAACGGGTGTTCCGTAGTTTCCATTATTCATAAATGCCGTAGCCAGTATCATACTACATTTTTCCTTTTCAGAATAACGACGAATAAAGCTAATAATATAAACAATTAAAATTAAACTAAAGCAAAGAAAAAGTGTATAGATGATCATTTAACTATATGTGCTATTGAACTCAGTTAGATAAAACGTCCGGAACACCAAAAAGGGTGATAAAAGATATAAAGCCATTTTGGATAAAGTCCTGGTTTCAAAGCCAATTACTTTTTGCCCGATATAACCAATCGAAAATATCGCAAATATTGGTATTAAAACTCCTACAAATTCCATTTATAATCCCTTATTCTGTTTTTATAATTGAATTGAATCAAAGGTTAAAAACAATAGTACGCTCTTCTGTCATTTCCTCAATAGCGTATTTTGGACCTTCTTTTCCTGTTCCACTTCTCTTTATACCTCCGTATGGCATATGATCAACGCGATAAGATGATGCATCATTAATGATTAACCCACCTACTTCAATTTCTTTTGCCGCTTTCATGGCTAAATTTAAATCTTTTGTAAAAAATCCAGCTTGTAAACCGTAATCGGAGTCGTTTACTTTCATAATCGCTTCATCAATATCTTCATAAACATCAATAGAAACAACCGGACCAAAAACTTCTTGTTGACATACTTTCATATTTTGATTGACGTTTGTTAAAATGGTTGGCGTATAAAAAGCACCATCCCTTTTTCCCCTGTTATAATAGTACCTCCTTGATTTACCGCTTCATTCACCCAACTTTCAACTCGTATTGCATCACTTTCTCTAATCATTGGTCTAATATCTGTTTTTTCATCTAAAGGATTACCGAGCTTAAACTTTTCTGTTTTTTCTTTTAGTAACGCGACAAATGTCTCATAGATATCCTTGTGTACATAAACACGTTGTACTGAAATACAAACTTGCCCTGCATTATTAAAGCTCTTTTGAGCAATTAATGTCGTAGCTCTTTCTAGGTCGGCATCTGAATGAACAATTGTTGCAGAATTATTTCCTAGTTCAAGAGCAACTTTTCTTAAACCAGCTTTTTCACGAATCAACTCTCCCACTCTTGGACTTCCTGTAAATGTAAACATATTAACATCTTTATTCTTTAGTAGCCATTCCCCAATCTCTGGTCCATTACCTGTTACCACATTAAAACGACCTTTTGGTAAACCCGCTTTCTCAAACAATTCTGCTAATTTTAATGCTGAAATTGGTGTTACTTCAGCAGGTTTTAATACAATACTGTTCCCTCCGGCAATTCCTGGACCAATTTTATGACAAACAAGATTTAAAGGTACATTAATAGGTGTAATAGCTGCTACAACTCCAACTGGAACACGCACTGTAAAGGCCATTCGATTTTCAGATCCAGGTGCTGATTCACCAGGAATACCTTCTCCATGAATTCGTTTTGCTTCTTCGGCTGATATTTCAAGTGTTTGTGCTGCACGTTCAACTTCTCTGCTCCAATTTGTTCTGTCGCTTTCTTAAGAAAAATTTCATTTTTTTCAAGAATTTCATAGTATTTAGCGGAATTCAAATCATACTTTGTTAATTTTTCCCAACCTCTTCTGGCCAGCAGATTTTATTTGTAAATGGAGCTTTTCTTCATCAGGATTCCCAAAAAAAGAATAAAAATGGATAAGTATGATTTTGAAGCACATTACAAGTATTGTTTCCACCTGTTAATGAATTAAGACGAAGCCTTCCGTCAATAATTGGTTCCCGAACTGATCATACAAGCCATTGACAAAAAAGAATTTACCCTACATTATCAGCCCCAGTTTTTGTTGGATACCGGAGCATTAATTTGCTTTGAAGCCCTGGTCAGATGGAATCCCCCTAAGAAGGGGATGATCCTTCCCGGCTCATTTATACCTCTAGCTGAAGAAACAGGGATGATCATTCCAATCAATCAATGGGTTTTACGAAAGGCCTGTCTTCAAAGTGTTTAACGGCAAAAATAGTGCTGTCAGCCAGTACGAGTATCAGTTAATCTTTCCATGCTCCATTTTCAGCGGAATAATGTTTATGAGTTTTTGAGTTTATCAAGACAACTCTGGATGAGACAGATCTGGATTCCTAATTTCTAGAAATTGAACTGACTGAAAGTATTATTATAAACATTCTAGAGATAACATCTAAGAAAAAATAGCAATTAATATCAATTGGTGTTCAAGTTTCCCTTGATGACTTTGAAACCCATTATTCATCACTAAGCTATTTAAAGCGTTTATCTCTGGACCGGCTAAAAATTGACCAGCATTTGTCCGGGAGTTAGCAGAAAATAAAGATGGCCAGATCCAAAGTACAGACCATGATCCAGCTAGCCCATAATTTAAACTTAACAGTAGTGGCAGAAGGAGTAGAACATGAGGAACATCTAGAGTTTCTAAGAAAACACAAGTGTGATGAAGTATACAGGTCTATTATTACAGTAAACCTGTCCCAGCTATGGAGGCGGTAAAGTGGATTTAAAAAAGTATCATGTAAGTGTTTTAGTCTGTTTACCTGGAAAACTTGAGCGGGGGTGGTTACTTTTGAATTGCAGCCTATTAATACAGGTAGAATCATTAAGAGAAGAGATGATTCAGTCGGGGGTAAACAAGAGTATAGGGAATGGAACAAACTATAAAGACTTCTGAAGAACTGGATAAGATTCTGAACTTGTTCCATGAATGTTCAATGACTTGTAAATTATTTAAATAAGCCTAAAAAATATGATTTAAAGGAAAGTTCCTATCAAATTTTCATCTGGCTATAAAAAAAGGGAGAAATGTTAATTTATTTCTCCAAAAAGTTCCTGTCTCTTAATGTCTGGCAAACGGGATAGCGCATTAAAAACTTAGAGAGCAACTGATTAACTTGCTTCATTTCATCTTCAGAAAAAATATTTTCAAGCTTTTTATAAAATTCCTGATCAATGTGTACAATTTCCTCGTATATTTCCCTGCCTTTTTCGGACAATTCCAATAAAACATACCTGGAATCTTCTTCACTTCTATATTTATTAATAAAACCTGCTTTAACCATACGATCAATTAATCTGGATGGACTTCCTTCCTCACATAATAGCAGTTCCCCAAGCTTTTTTAGCGATATGGGTTCCCATTCCTTTAACACTTGAATTACTTCTGACTGCGAGGAACTGATTCCAATTTTTTTATATTCTTCCTGCAATACTCTGCTTCCTAACCTTTGTGTAGCCAATATAATGTAACGAAATCGCTCTGTTACGTAACTGCTATCTTGTCTAATTTTGGACACCTCACCTTTCATTTTCAATCCTTTTTCATTTTAATTGATGTGTCATTTATATGCAATGAAATAAAATAGATTTGACAATTAATACATCAAAAGTTAAAATAAATGACATATAAATTAATGACACGTCATCTAAAATAAGTCGATTGAGGAGTTCTATTTTATGAAAAAAATTATTTGTATTTTTGCCATTCTACTTTGTTTTAACCCTAGTGCTGCTTTTGCACAAGAGTCTTTGGAACTTGAGGAACTCGTGGATAGTTTTTTTCAGGAAAAATTGAATGACGCAGAAATTCCAGGAGCAGTAATTGTGTTAATAAAGGACGGAGAAGCTGTTTTAACAAAGGGCTATGGGTACGCAGATATCAATCAAAAGATTCCGATGTCCAGCAAGACATTAATGAATAATGGATCCATTTCTAAAATTTTTACAGCAACATCGATTATGCAACTATATGAAGAAGGAAGACTGAAACTAGATCAAGATATTAAATCTTATTTGAAACATCCAGGTATAGTAAATGATTTACCAGATAATATTACCGTCCATCAGCTGCTAACTCATACAAGCGGTTTAGCACACCTAGGTTTAGGAACAGCCGTTTCAAATCAAAATAGTCTACCTTCGTTATCCGAATATTTATCTTCTGATGTAATTCATCAAATTGCAGATAATGGAGAAGCCATGATTTATTCCAGTGTAGGTATAGCTCTGCTAGGTCATTTAATTGAGGAGGTTACAAATGAAACGTATGATCAATACGTTACACAACATATTTTTCTTCCGCTAGAAATGAATCATTCAAGTACCAGACAGACGTTACCCCCGGATTTAAATAAGAAAATAATGAAAAGATATCACTTAAACGAAAATTCCTTCCTTGAGTATTCAAAAGATTATCTTTCTACGATCCCGCCTGCAGGAGGATTTTATGTTACTGCCAAAGACATGGAAAAGTTTCTTATGTTCCATATTAATAAGGGGAAGATGGCTAACGGCCAAATATTGAAAGCTGAAACAATTAATAAAATGCATGAACAACAGGAGGCCCAGCATGAATCGTTACGAGGAAGGACGTATGGGTTTGCTGAAATTTTTATTAATGGAGAGCGCTTTATATTTCAAGATGGAGGTGTCCCAGGAACAGATCTGCGCCTGTTTCTTGCACCGGAGCATAAATTTGGATTCTTTCTGGCATACAATACAAATAATTTTAAGGTAAAAAAAGAATTTACGAGTGAGGTTGTGGATTTTCTATTTCCGCAAACTGAAAAGAACGACAGGGGAAAGTTTATAAAAAACCATGTCGAGAAGAATGGAAGTCAATGGGATGGACAGTATTCAATGTTAAGTTATTCAAGTAACTCTATTGAGAAATTTCTATCTTTATTTCAGCAAATACCTGTCAGGTCAAATGGAAAAGAACTCATATTTGGCTCGATAAGATATGATGCACTGAAAAATGGAGTTTTTAAAAGGTCTGATCTACATGAATATTTAATTACTGACCAATCCATTGATGGAAACAGTATGATATACAGAGGTACTGCATCCTACAAAAAGTTGCACTGGTACGAAACTAATGTTTTTCACTTCAGTATTCTTGCGTTTTGCTTGCTAGTGTTTCTGGGCACTTTAATAATTGTTCATATTAGACAGAGTAAATCGGAAAATCAAAGATTTAAAACATTTGGACTAGTTTCCAGTCTATTAAATTTAATATTTATAGCAGGGTTTTTTCTAGTTTTTTACCGCACGAATAAATGGGAATTTATTTACGGATTGCCTTTATCTATAAAATTAGTCGTATTATTACCTATGATTAATACCGGTTATATACTTGGATACTTCTTTATTCATTTTAATCAGATTAAGAAAAATAAATTCCCCTTTGCATTTTTGATGTTTACCCATCTTATTTTTATAGGATGGTTAATGTATTGGAAGATAATAGGCTGGTATTTTTAGGGGAAAGGGGAAGAAGGGCAGATGATTAAAAAAATATTGGGCGGATATACTCCAAAAATTACAGATGAGAAAGGAAACCCTATTCCAAACAGCCTGGCACAGTTAGAAAAGATCAACCTGGGAGGAATTGATCAATGGATAACGATTCGCAGTCATAACAAAAAGCATCCGATCTTATTAATCCTTCACGGTGGACCAGGTGCATCCCAGACTGGTGCTTTTCGGAAGTATAACAGGAAGCTAGAAGAGATTTTTACAGTAATTCACTGGGAACAAAGGGGTTCTGCAAAAAGTTTTTCTGAACATATACCTGATGAGACCATGACTCTATCACAAATTGAACAGGATTTACATGAATTAATAGAAAAGCTAAAAAGGAAATTTAATAAAGAAAAAATTTATTTGCTTGGTCAGTCGATTGGTGCTTTATATGGGTTAACTTATGCCAGTAAACATCCTGACAATGTATATGCATTTGTGGGTGTGAATCAACCACTGAATCGGGCAGAAGAGGAAAAACTCTCATTTTACTACGTCCAGGAAACCGTTAATAAAGAAGGAACCAGAAGAGAAAAGAAATTAATGAAAAAACATTCCATTCTAAATCATGGTGGTTACCGTAATATGGATGGAGTACTCATTCAAAGACGATTACTGACGAAATATGGGGGAGTTACGTATAGAAAAAATGCGATTTGGATACAACTTAGATGTCTGTTAGCCTCAGAGTTAACACTTATGGATAAGTTTCGTTTCCTTAAAGGACTAAAATATTCTATGGAAAAACTATGGCCTGAACTGTTGATGGTTAATTTCTTTGATCAAGTAACAACATTTGATGTTCCGATATATTTGTGTATGGGCAAACATGATAAGATTGTACATCATTTTGCCAGAGATTATATTAAAAAAATTAATGCTCCAAGAAAGGAATTAGCTGTTTTTGAAGAGTCTGGGCATTTAGCTTGTTTTGAGGAACCAAATAAGTTTAATAGTTTTATGATTGATAGGGTTTTAAGTGAAGATAAGAATAAATGATAACTTTCAAGCCTTCTAAAGTTTCACACAAAAGCTTTAGAAGGCTTTATTTTTGATTTTTAATAAAAAAATTTAAATAACACTTGTAAATAAATGACGCGTCATTTATAATTAATATAGATGACATGTCATTTATTTATTCTTATATCAAAAGGTGGTTTTTTTATGAATACAAAGTTACATGTGTTGCATACTGGAAAAGTTTATGTGGATCAAGCACTGGCTTATAAGGAAAAAACCCTTCATCCAATGGCTTACAGTGGATGGTTTCGCTCCAAGAAAAAGAAGAACTGGGTCCCTGTATCGGCTTATCTGATTGAACACGAGAAAGGATTAGTCTTAATTGACACAGGCTGGCATGAGGACATAAGAATAGACCAAAAAAAACACTTAGGCCGTATCCCTCATTCCATGTATAAAGGTCAATTGCCTGAAGGAGAATCGATTATTGAGCAATTAAATGAATTAGGCTATACGGATTATGATTTAGATTATGTGATCCTGACACATCTGCATTCTGACCATGTTAGTGGACTTAAGCATGTGAAAAACGCAAAAATGATTCTAACAAGTGAACCAGAGTGGGATACTGCTCAAAAAGATAAGCTAAGATATATTGCATCTATGTGGGAAGGGGTTAATATCAATACCTTTCCTCTTGAACAAATACCGTTTGGGCCATATAAACAAGGGCTGGATTTATTTCAGGATGGAACAGTTTATTTAGTCTATACTCCTGGACACAGTAATGGTCAGATTTCGGTACTAGTAAAGACATCAAAAGGATGGGTTTTATTAGCAAGTGATGTGGGTTACTCAGAAAGATCATGGAAAGAATCTTTATTGCCTGGTGTAACAACATCAAAAAAGAAAGCAAAGAAATCTTTGGAATGGGTTAAAGAATTTTCATCAAGGGATGACTGTTATCAGGTTCTTGCTAATCATGATCCAATGATAACACCGCAAGTTGTCCAATAAATCCCTTATTCTGATGAACAAAGGTAAAATAAACTAAGGAGTTTAAATAATGATTAATTTTGAAAATGAGATAAATGTAAATCAGGAGTTTGAAAATGTTTTTCATTTCCTTGCAAATCCAGAAAATCTGTCTGTATGGAATTATGCTGTAGATAAAGTTAGTCTTCAAAGCGGCGGTAGAGCGAAAGAAGGAAGCAGGTATAAAGTTTTAAGAAATATGTTTGGCCAAGTGGTAGATGAATTAATTGAATTAAAGCAAGTAAGCCAAAACAAATTTTTTTTACAATCCATTGAAGGTCCTTTTGAATATAGAATAGAATATGAACTTCAAAAACTTGAAGAAAATAGACACGTATTAGAAACAAAATGATACTTAAGCCAACAGGAGTTTTCAGTTTTTGGACATCTTGCTAAAAACCAAATAAAAAATGAGGTATTCAATAATTTATCTGTATTAAAGAAAGAATTAGAATATAGGTAAACGCTCACATATAAGGAGAAGGTAGTATGTACATCGTTAATGTAGAGGGTGCTATATTCCATGGGGATAAATGGCTGATCATAGAGAGAAGTCTAAAGGAAGAACATGCGGGAGGAACATTATCATTTGTTGGCGGAAAAGTCGAAGAAAATGAACCTTCATCTGATATACTTGAGCGAACGGTTCAACGGGAAATAGATGAAGAGGTTGGTATTGAAATAAAGGATCAGATGAAATATGTTTGCAGCAGTTCTTTCATATCAGATGATGGCTGTCGGGTGCTGAATATTGTGTTTTTGTGTGAATACAGGAGTGGAACGCCTTATTGCAAAAGTACCGATGAGGTTGAAAACGTATATTGGATGTCAATAGAAGAAATATTAAATCACCCAAATTCTCCAATATGGTTAAAAGAAGACCTGGTAAAAGCCAATAACCTAAGAGAAGAAAATCATTCAACTTAATGCAGAATTACTCAGTAAAGAAAGGTTGCGAATAATGAAAATGGACATGAACAAAGTAATAAAATGGGATAACCTGGAGAACGGTGGAAAAGAACAGTTAACCATAACTTACAACAATGATAAAATATTGTTTTTAAGTTCACTGGAATATATAGAAAACAACATTATTTCATATTATATATAAAGTTAAAACAGACTTAAACTGGACAACAAAGTAAATCTATGCAGAAAATGTGACATATGGAAAGAACGTTTATTTGCATACAAACAAAAAAGGTGAATGGATGAACAATAACGAAGAAGTCAAGGAACTGAAGGGTTGTATTGATATAGATATTTCAGCCACTCCTTTCTCAAACTCGTTACCAATCAATCGCTGCAACTGGCATGGTTTATATATCGGTCCCAGAAATGACTTTTCGTAAGGCAGAACAGTCATATACCCTTATTCAGCGTACTGAAAAGGAGAAAGTATTTAGATACAAGAGCGGCAATTTTGAATCATTCGTTTATACAGATGATAGTGGTATTGTTACGTTATATCCAAATTTATTTAAAAAATATAAATTAGAATATCATGTAAAAAGTGATTGACTTTGAAAAATACTTGTTATAAACTCAATCTATTCTTATATGGGTAAATAAGTCAAAGCCGACGGAAAGGGTTAGTGTTTTGTAATCCATATTTTCTGGTCAGGCTTTTTTTATTGCCGTTATAAATCATGAACAGGTTAATAAATCCTTCCTCTACATTAGGTAACAAATGAAGAGGCGAGTTAAGAACAAAAAGTGCTGGCCGACAAACTAATACCTTTCAGTAGGAGATAAATGATTGAAAATCCAAAACTAGCCCCACATTTTGAGGCTAGTTCAATCATTTAAAACGTTTCTTCGTCATTTTTCTTTGAAATGTTCGTTAAAGCTTCTCCAGCTTGTTCGTTAGATTGGTTGTTAACAGCTAAGTCACCTAATGCGACAATACCAACTATTTGATTGTTTTCCACAACCGGTAAGCGACGAATTTGATTTTGTGACATAAGCTGTGCCGCTTCCTGAAGACTCATATTTGGATCTCCAGAAACAAGATTTGTTGACATAACTTCAGAAACAGGGGTATTTCCATCCATACCTTCAGCTGTTGTACGAAGGGTAATGTCACGGTCTGTCACAATTCCTCGGATTTGTCCATTGTCCACAACCGGTATTGAGCCAATATTATGCTGACTCATTAATTGCGCAGCCTCTTGAACTGTTTGGTTAGATGAAACACAAATGACATTTTGACTCATAATTTCTCTTACTGTATTCATAGTTCATCCACTCCTTTCGTAGATAGTTTGAACGGAAATCATGTTATTATTATTGGAAATAATTTACTATCAATTATATTTTAAAGAAGTTTTGAATTTTATTCTTTTACATTCTAAACAGATATGTACTATAATTTCTTTTGTAGAAATTCTAAAAGAAGGGAATTTTAAATGAATAATGCCATAAACAGAAAGAATGAAAATTGGTTGTTTTTAGCATGGATGGCTTCCTTTATATCGACATTAGGTAGTCTTTATTTTTCAGAAGTATTGAAGTTTATTCCATGTGACCTTTGTTGGTTTCAAAGAATTTTCATGTACCCACTTGTCATTCTTTTAGGAATTGCCTATGTTAAAAAAGATTTTGAAGTCACGAAGTATTCAGTTGTCTTATCCGCAATTGGAGGAATGATTTCGATTTATCATTACTCCATTCAAAAAGTATCATTTTTAGGAGAACGATCCTTAGCCTGTGGCCAAGTCCCTTGTACAGGTGAATATATAAATTGGCTTGGATTTATAACCATCCCTTTTTTAGCATTATTGGGATTTATTATTATTTTTCTCTCTAGTGTTTTAATCATTCGAAATAAAGGGTAGGTGAATGACATGAAAAAAATACTCATTTTTGGTGGAATCGTTATTATCCTCTTTGGTTTATTAGCATTTATGACCAATTATCAAAAACAACAAAAAATTGCCGATATTGGAGATAATCCTTATAATAAATCAGATTTAAAGCCAGCAACAATTGAGCTTTTAGATGATCCGAATTACCAAAACATTATTTTGCCTGAAGAGTTGGATGAAATGCTTGACAATAAAGAAGATATGATTGTTTATTTCTTTAGCTCCACTTGTGTTTATTGTAAAGAAGCGACACCAATTTTAATGCCTATAGCAGAAGAAATGAATGTAGATATAAAGCAGTTTAACTTATTAGAATTTGAAGAGGGCTGGGACGATTACAATATTAACGCAACACCAACCCTTGTTCGTTACGAAGATGGAAAAGAAGTTGAACGTGTTGAAGGATTACAAAGTGAAGAGTTCTTTAGAGAATTATTAGGAAAGTGGACAGCTCAATAAATTTGAACTTCACTATTCAAAATCGAGGATAAAAACTCGATAACTGCGGATAAAAATGCACTATCCGCGGATAATAGCCTTAAAACCACGGTTAAAACGCTCTAACCGCGGATAATAGCCTTAAAACCGTGGATAACAATACCAAAACTACGGATAAATGGCTCAAAACCGTGGATAACAATACCAAAACTACGGATAAATGGCTCAAAACCGAGGATAACTTTCTATAATCCAAAAAGAATGGCGAAAAAGCGAAAAAAATAGTACAAATACATTATCCAATCAAGTGCTTAACTAAAAATGGCCTGTCTCAAAACTAAACGATCTGTCCCCACAACTCAATATTAGCTATTAATAAAATGATAAATAGCTATATATTGGTTTATATATGTGGGGGCAAACCCTTATGAGACAGACCTTATTTAGTTATTTCTTATACTTATTCCTCATATCCTTATGAATCTTTTTCCATTTTTTCTTTTCCATAAGTGCTTTCATTTTATCCTGTTTTCTTAATGAATATTGTATTTCACGTTGCAGTTTTTCATAGCTTTTCAATCTATCCTCTGATAATATCCCTTGTTCGATTGCCTCTTTCACCGCACATCCAGGCTCTGATTGATGCTGACAATCATTAAATCGACACTGTTTTGCTAATTCTTCAATATCAGAAAAAGTCGAATCTAAGGAATCCGTACCATCCCAAATTTGCAATTCTCGCATACCTGGTGTATCAATAATAACCGCTCCATTTGGTATCATAAAAAGTTCTCGATGGGTCGTTGTATGCCTTCCTTTATCATCCGTTTCTCTAGTTGATGAAGTTTTTTGAACGTCTTCATTCATAAGACCGTTTAATAAAGAAGACTTGCCAACTCCAGAAGAGCCTAATAGGGCAATCGTTTTTCCTTCAGACATAAATGGTGCCAAGTCATCATAACCTTCCTGTAATAAGTTATTAACAGCGACAACTGGTACTCCAATAGCGGCTGTTTGAACCTCTCTCATTTTTTCATCTAAATCATCACATAAATCTTTTTTCGTTAAGACGATGACAGGTGATGCACCACTTTCATACGTTAAAAGAACATAACGTTCAATTCTTCGCACATTAAAATCGCGGTTTAATGAAGAAACAATAAATACATAATCTACATTAGCCGCTACAATTTGCTGCTCTACTTTCGTCCCAGCACCTTGACGAATAAAGCGACTCTTTCTGTTTAAAACTTTGTGAATAACTGCTTTACTTTCATTTTCAATTGGAGAATATATGACCCAATCACCTACTGAAGGATAATCCTCTTTTAACGTTGCTTCATATCGAAATTTACCTGATAAATGAGCTAGCCATTCTCCTTCTTCACTTAATAAACGATAAATATGCTTATGTTCTAACGTTATCCGACCAACTTTAATATTTTCACCTGTTATTTGTGATGAAAAAAATTCATCATAACCTAATTGTTTTAAAGTGACCAATTCTGTATCCTCCTAATTTTTTAAAATTGAACTTTAGAAGGATACAGCTATTTAATTTTTAAATATCGCTGCACCCTTCTATTCGATTAAAAGCAAAATATAATACAAAGCTCATATTACATCCCTCCGTTTCTGATGAATTAAATTAATTATATCACAAGAAAAGCACAAAGCGCTTGCCTAACGGTGACGGGAGCTTTAGGCCCTACAGGAGGCTCCCGTCGCCACAGCGGTGATAAAGCGACCTAAGACGATGGCTCTTGAAGCTAGACACCAAAATACCTACAAAGAAAACACTTAAACACTTTATTAAACTAAACTTTCTGTAATGATAAAAAAGCCACCTAATGTTTTAGGTGACTTAATTAGATAAGCCATCGATTGGCTGGTTTAATATATTTAGGCATGATCTCGTTTGTGGATGTTGCTTTCAATAGATTTTCAAAAGAAAGAGGAAATTGAATACCATAATATTCAAGTGTTTGAACATTTCGTTCATACATTTTTTTATATTTTTCAAAATCCTTTGTTTCATGGACATGTTCGATTAATGCAATTAACGTTTGCAGGCTAGATATAATTTCAAAAGCTTCTTTTGAAGTACCATGATATTGATTCGATTCACTTAATTTTGGAATGGTGATTTTATTATCATTTAAGTGGTGGTTCAATAAATTCATAGAAAAAATTTCGGTATACATTTGTTGAATTAACTCTTCAATATGCTTTTCCTGTTCCTCCGTACTGGCAGCGACAATTTTCACTGAACACTCACCCTTTTAACTTTCCTTCTTTACTTACATAAGGATATCATAGCTTTTACTTGCTTTTTAGAGGTAAGTGTTTCCGGTCGTTTGGACAAACCTTTTCTTCTTTTTGTATACTTGGAAAAGGTAGAGAGAAAAGGTGAGATAGATGAAAAGAAAAGGCGAATGGTTTGAATGGAGTATTTCAAATGATTGGACTGAAATACCTTTACAAGAAATTTTTAAATCAAAATTACATGCACCAAAATCCCTTGTACACGAGTGGAGAATGAATAAACAAGTGAAAGTGAATGGTGAAGATCCAAATTGGGTAAAGCCTTTACAAAAAAATGACCGTCTTTCCATTCAATTATTTGAAGAAGAAGACTATGGTGTCATTCCTTCGTATAAGGAAATCGACATCCTTTATGAAGATGATCATTTAATCATTGTCAATAAACCCGCCTGGATGAACACACATCCAAATAATGAAGGCGAGACAGACACATTAGCGAATGCTCTAGCTTTTTACTATCAAATGAATGGTTTACACATCAAAACAAGACATATTCACCGTCTTGACCAAAATACAAGTGGAGCCATTATCTTTGCAAAACATCGTTTAGCTCATGCCATATTAGACGATGAATTACAAAAACGAAATATTAAACGAACATATGAAGCTGTTGTTCACGGTAGATTCAAATCAAAAAAGGGAACAATTGATGCTCCGATTGGTCGTGACAAATATCATTCAAATAAAAGAAGGGTTTCAAAAACAGGACAAAAGGCCATTACTCATTATGAAGTATTACATTATTCAAAAGAACAAAACTGCTCAATTGTTCGTTTATCACTTGATACAGGACGTACCCATCAAATTCGTGTTCATTTATCCTCCATTGGACATCCAATTATCGGTGATACATTATATGGTGGCCAAACAGAATATATCAAAAGACAGGCATTACATGCTAAACAAGTTAACCTTCAACACCCAATAACGAAACAACCCATTGAAGTAACGGCACCTTTTCCAAAAGATATTCAAAGAGTAGTCAACTTGATTAAAAAATAAATAAGGCAATCTCCTATTGAAAACCTAACACTTAGGAGATTGCCTTCATTTTATGACACTCTTTTCGCATACATAATATAGCGTTCAGGAGCATTTCCAATATAGGAAAATGGATAACAAGTTGTCACAATTAATTCCTCATATTCATTTTGAAGGGTAATGATGCTCGTATCATTTGCATCAACAATTTTCGTTTTAATCATTTCATATGTAAATGTTCCGTAGGGCATTTCAACAATAAATTGATCGCCTATCTCAAGTTCTCCAATTTTTCGAAAGACAGTGTCACGATGACCTGATAATATAATTTGACCATTTTCGTTTGGGTAATAGCTTCCTTTATAGTGTCCGACTCCTTTATCAAGTTCCTCCTCATCTGTTCCTTCGATAATTGGAAGCTCAGCCTGTAATCGAGGGATCTTTAAAAGTCCCACTACTTCACCTTGTTTTGGAACAAACCGTTCCTGTTCAATGGTTTCTGCTGAAACTGTTTCTTCTATTCTTTTTTTCGCTTCTTCGATCGATTGATTGGTTTGATAGTTTGTATAAAAAATTTTCCCAGCTCCAAAAAACACAAAGGCTAAACCAGAGAGGATTAAAAGCCATGAGAGCCATTTCATAGGATTCATGACCACACTTTCTTGTAAAATTTAACAATATTATACCATAATTGTTTTTAATTAGTTGTAAAGCTATTATTAAAAGATTATGGACATCTAAAAGTGATTTCTTACTTCAAGGGGATAACATATTAGCCATTTTCATATCATTATGGGTCATTTTTTCCTTTTACGGGCTACTTACAAATTTCTCACTTAAGAAGAAAAGAGCTTGACCTATCATAGATCAAGCCCCTAATTTTAAAAATCAAAATGATCTGGATCTGGTCCAAATCGTTCGTCACAATTTAAAGCATCGATTTTCTCCATATCTTCTTTTGATAGTTTAAAATCAAATATGGATGCATTTTCAATAATCCGTTCACGCTTTGTTGATTTCGGAATCGTCATGATGCCGCTTTGTAAATCCCAGCGAAGGATGACTTGTGCCGGTGTTTTATTATATTTTTTCCCTATTTCAACTAATACTTCATGATTTAATAGTTTTCCATGCATAAGTGGAGACCATGCCTCAATTTGAATTTGATGCTTTTGGCAATATTCACGAAGCTCTTTTTGAGTTAAACGAGGGTGCAGTTCTACTTGATTGACCATTGGCTTTATTTCGGCATCTTTCATAAGGTCTTCTAAGTGGTGAATTTTAAAATTACTAACTCCAATCGCTTTGACTTTTCCTTCATTGTACAAGTATTCAAGGGCCTTCCATGTTTCTTTATATTTCTCCTTCACAGGCCAGTGAATTAAATATAAATCTAAATAATCAAAACTTAATCGATTTAAGCTATTATGAAAAGCTTCAATCGTTGATTCATATCCTTGTTCACTATTCCATACTTTACTTGTTACAAAAATATCTTCACGAGCCACATTTGAATCACGAATTGCTTTTCCAACACCTTCTTCATTTTTATAAATAGATGCTGTATCAATTCGACGATACCCAAATTCTAATGCCCATTTAACAGATTGAATTACATCATCGCCATCTTTTACATTAAAAACACCTAATCCAAACCAAGGCATCTTTATACCATTATGTAAAGTAGTTGTATCTTGTAGACTCTTTACCATCCTTAATCTCTCCCCTCTCTATCCCTACAAAACACTTTATCATATTTTAATTAATTTTCATAACATTTCTACAATATCTTCTACTTCTTTTAACATACGATTTCTTGAATCATGATCGACATAAGGTACTGAATAAAAAAATTTATGAGCAATAGTTTCAATGCCACAAAATTTAAGAATACCTACATCAATAATCGTTTCAATAGAAGAAATAATTTGATACGGCTTTAAGCTTTCTTCTGGATGTGATGTCGTTTGAAAAATGATTGCCTTCTTATCATTTAATAGACCTTCAGAGCTATCGTCCTTAAACTTAAATGCAAAACCATTTGAAAAAACGCGGTCAATATATCCTTTCAAGATGGCTGGCATTCCTCCCCACCAAGTAGGAAAGACAAATAGAAGTTGATTGGCCCATTTGATATGTTCCTGTTCTTCTCGAACACTACTTGGAATTTGTGTGGAATAACCTGTTGTAAAGCAATCTTCTTTTAAAATCGGCTGAAAATTCATTTCATATAAATCTCTAACCCGTATTTCATGCTGTTTTGTTTCCAATTTATGTATTACTCTTTTGACAATGGCATGATTAAAGCTATTTGGATCAGGATGTGACAAAATTATAAGTGTTTTCATACCTTTTCCTCCAAATTTATCATTACCATTAGTATGAAAAAACGGAGATATTATCATTCACTTTTCGTGAATATCTTTATCCATTTATGCCATTTTATTATGTATAAGGAGTTGATAAGATGGCTGAAAAAGATATGAACCACCAAGAGCGATCCTTTCACCCAGATGGACGATATGAAAGTGTCATAAATGATCCATCTGTTAATAAAGAGACATCGATGGGAATTAAAATCGATTTTAACCATGAAAGCTTTCAAAAGAAAAATCCATATCATATAACACCATCAAATCCAAAAGAAATGGAAGCTTTTAAGCAATTGATGAAAGGAAATAAAGAATAACCATTAAGAAACGGGGCTGTACAAAAAAGTACAGCTCCTTTCATAGTAAATTAAATTGGTTGATTTTATTTCGGTGGCGGACGCTTTCCGCGGGCGTATTGTCTAGCTCCGGCTCCTAGCGCCTAGCGAACGATCCTCTCCCTCCCCTACGATAAGTCGACATCCGCTCGCTCCTCGCGGTATCTCCTTTATCTCAGTGCGGGAGAGTCTCCCGTTCGTACGACGCTGGGCAGTCGCCTCCGCTTTTCTATCAGCCTCCTCGACTCGCTAGTTCGTCTGTGGGGTCTTCGGCTCGTGCTGTTCCCTAAAGGATAGCCGCCACCTTCACGTCAATTAATCGATCTCCATTATAGGTCCTTTCTCCTTTATTTTAGGGACTTATCTTACCGCCCCATTTTTTTATAATTAAACCCCTTTCATTTTTCATAATATTAAAAAGCAAAAAATATTTTTATTAGGGGTTGAAACCTTTAATTAAATTGGTAAAATAGCGATAGTCACATTCTTTTGAAAAGGATGGGGAATTCGTGATAACTAAAAAGAAAACATGTCGCTTTGTTATTAGTGCGACAGGAAAAAATGGAGAAACTTATTTAACAACTTGTAATAATAAAAAGGAAGTTAAACAGTGGATTAAGGCACATAATTCAAAACTAAACCTAAAAGAGCTAAAAATTGTAGATAAACATAAAAGGATCTTTTGGGTTAAAAGCTTTCTCTTATTTGCAACAGCATTATTTGTTCTTTTTGAGCTTTGGATTTTGATGTAATCACCTAAAAGGTTTTAATATAAAGTGGAACTTCCATAAATATATAAATGGTTATCCTCTCCTATTATTTAGCTTTAGTATTTTCGTCTAGAAAAAGGGACTGTCTAAAACTAAAGGATCAGACCCCACAATCCAATATATAGCTACTAATTAATGTTGAATACCTATATATTGGTTTAGAAATGTGGTGTCAGACCCTTATGAGACAGTCCCTTTTTTAAATATTTTTCTTTCACTAATTAAAAGAAAATGGCTCTTCAATTCGTTTTGGGGGTAACCAACGATAGATTTTTTGACCATTGACTTGAAATATTTCTCCCGTATATTTAAGAGTGTTATGTTTTAACAATTGATAGATAAATTTTGCAATATCTTCAGCTGTTCCTATTTTCCAATAAGAATCTAAATCCGTTCCCTTTCTTTCTGCTTCTTTTTTGGCATTTTCTACATATGGTTTTGTCATATCGGTTAAAGCAGCAGGTGCTATGGCAATAACTCTAATATTTTTCTTTTTTAATTCTTTTGCTAATGTTAATGTCATTCCTAAAAGCCCTGCTTTTGCTGCACTATAATTAACTTGTCCGATTACTCCTTCTAACCCTGCTGTTGAAATCATGTTAATAATAGTTCCTTCCGTTTGCTGTTTTATCATTTCATTGACAACGGATTTTGTACATAAAAAAGCTCCACGTAAGTGAACGTTAATGACTTCATCCCACTCATCAATTGACATTTTATACGATATTCTATCATGAACAATTCCTGCATTATTAATTAATATATCTACCCTTCCAAATGTATCAACAGCTTTTTTCACAAGTTTTTCACACGTTTCCTCTTTTTGAATTTCCCCAGCTACTCCACAAGCTTTTCCTCCACCATTTTGAATATCTTGTACAACCTCTTCTACTCGATCAATATTTCTCCCATTAATAACGACAGCATATCCTTCTTGAGCAAGCTTTTGTGCAGTAGCTAAGCCAATTCCTCTTGTCGATCCTGTTATTATCGCAACCTTCATCCCTATCACCTATTTTCATATCGTTCAAAAAGAGTGGCAACCCCAAGTCCACCACCAATTCCTAATGTAGCAATAGCTCTTTTCGCATTTGTTCGTTCCATTTCAGTGCAAAGTCGTGTAACAAGTATTGCTCCAGATGCCCCATAAGGATGACCAATCGCGAGAGCACCACCACCAATGTTTAATTTTTTAAGTGGAATCTTTAATTCTCGAATCGATGCTAATACTTGAGAAGCAAAAGCTTCGTTAAATTCAACTAAATCAATGTCATCAATTGTTAAACGTTGATAATTTAAAAGCTTTTTAACAGCTGGTATTGGACCGATTCCTAAAAGATTTGGATCAACACCTGCACTTCTTGCATCAACAAATTTCATCATAGGTTTTAGTCCAAGCTCTAGGCACTTTTTCTCTGACATAATCAAAACACATGCTGCTCCATCATTTACAGGACAAGCATTCCCAGCTGTAACCGTTCCACCTTCTCTAAACACTGGCTTAAGGGAAGATAATTTTTCTATACTTGTATCTCGTCTCGGACATTCATCTTTTATTACTTCATTAATTGGTACAATTTCTTTTAAAAATCTGCCTTCCTCTTGAGCCTTCACAGCTTTTTGATGACTCATTAAAGCAAATTCATCCTGATCCTTTCGAGATATGTGAAAAGCTTCTGCTACATTTTCAGCCGCTACTCCCATATCAGGATCTCCAATAAAATCTGGGGAAAACCGTGCTCTCATGTAAAAGGAAGGACCTTTCAAACTATACAAATGACTTGGCTTTTCGATTTTCCAAGGGGCAAGGCTTGTACTTTCAACTCCACCTGCAATATAAATATCTCCTGCACCTGATTGTATAAGCCTGCATGCAATGTTAATCGCTTCAAGTCCGGAACCACACTGACGGTCAATTGTTACACCTGGTACTTCCATTGGAAGATTAGCACAAAGGGAAGCTAGCCTAGCAATATTCCCGCCGGGGCCAACGGCATTTCCTAATATGACTTCATCAATGTTATGAGGGTTGATACCACTTTCTTTGACAATTTCTTTTATTACAGATGCAGCTAATTGTTCAGGTGGCACATCCTTCAAAACACCACCAATTTTTCCTATAGGCGTTCGTCTTCCCATAACAATAACAGGTGTATCCATCACGAGCTCACCCCTTTCAACGATTGTTTCAGTTCACTACGAGCAATCTTTCCACTAGACGTATATGGAAAAGATTGAACGATGTAATATTCTTTTGGACATTTATAAGAAGCAAGCCTTTTTTTACAATAATCTTTTACTTTCTCGACAGAAGCTTCATTCTTAAATTGAATGAAGGCAATCATTTTTTGCCCCCAATAGTCATCATCTATACCAATAACTGCTGCTTCTTCAACTTCCTCCAGTTCTTTAATCACACTCTCTACTTCTTCAGGGTAAACATTTAATCCTCCAGTAATCATCATATTTTTCTTGCGACCGACAACATTTAATAGTCCTTCTTTATCAATAAAGCCTAAATCACCAATGTTGGCTCCTTTATTGGTTAAAACCTGTTCAGTTGCAACTTGTTCACCAACATAACCAGAAAATAAAAAGTCACTATTAACAATGACCTCTCCTATTTCTTCAATTTCACCTATTTCTCCATTCTCTTTTTGAATGATGATCTCGACCCCTGGAAACGGTTTTCCGACACTTTTTGGTGCTTTTTCCAAAATGCTTTCATCTGTATAGGAAACAAAACTCAGTTCAGAAGCACCATAAAATTCATAAATCTTACTATTAGGAATGTATTTTTTCACCTTTTGGCGTAACTCTTTCGTAAGCTTCGCACCTGATGATAATATTTTAGGCTTGGCATTATTTAATACAACATTCTCTTGAACAATCGCTTGGAGCATTGTTGGTACGACATAAAAAACGGTTCCAACTTCATCATGGATTAATTGAATGACTTCATCACGTTTAAACTTCGGTAGTACGTAGAAAGTTGCTCCTAAATGAATGGTATGAATGGCAGCAAATAATGACAATGAATGACAAAGTGGACCAGGTGCCACAATCGTATCGTTCATTTGATACTGGAAAGCTTCTTCTGCCGCTAAAAAGCTTTTGAGCCATGACCGGTGATTACGCATAAATCCTTTAGGTGTTCCGGTTGAACCTGACGTAAACCCATAATAGAACATTTCTTCATCGTGCTGTTCCCATACTATACTCTCGTTATATAGAACATTTTCCATTACATCAATTGAAATAATTGGGATATTCCCGTAATCAATTTTTTGGGAAAAAGAAGTAGAACGTATGAGTAAATCAGGTCTTGTTACCGTTAATACATGTTGAACATCCTTCTTACACCATTTAGGATCAAATGGAATCGCAATCCACCCTAATGTAACAATGGCTAAAAATAACTCTATAAATTCTGGTTCGTTACCAATTAAAATGCCTACTTTTTTTCCTTTTTCTTTTCCAAGATTGTCTGTTAGAAAATATTGAAATCTTTGAATATCATTATACAAATCACGATAGGTAATGGACTTTTCTTTACTAAGAATCGCTATTTTATCAGGTTGAGTTTTATTCCAATAATTAATCGTATGACCAATTCCCATCCAACCGCCTCTTTTCTTCATCTAGCACTGCTTTTATTATACGAAAAAAATGGTTGCCTATTAAGCAACCATTTTAAGAAGCGTGTTTCATGGAAGAATCCTCTTTTTGTATAAGAGGATATGCTTTATGAATTTGTAAAGCGATTGTTCCTGAAAGAACAGCTTTTATTAAATCTCCAGGAATATAAGCTAAGGCTGAGATAGCGGCTTGCGCCCAAGTTAAATCTGAAACCATTGATAAGTACGTAATACCACACGCATATACAACAATGACTCCACCTATCATGTTAAAAAGCACCATTTTCCATAAAGATAAATGATTCCAGCTTTTCTCAACTAAGTATCCAATAATAAATGCAGCAATTGGCCAACTTAAAACGTAACCACCACTTGGACCAATTAATACACCCAATCCACCACGTCCACCTGATAAAATGGGAGCACCGACAGCAACAAGTAAAACAAAAATCAGTAAGCTTAATCCCCCACGTTTTGCCCCAAGTAATGCACCTGCTAACATAACACCAAACGTTTGAGCAGTAATCGGAACTGGTGTAATTGGTAAAGTAATTGGTGGAAGAATACCTAAAACAGCAACTACAGCTGCAAGTAGAGATACATACATCATGTTCCGTAAATTCATAAAGGACCCACCTCATTTATTTTTCTTCGTTACTATAAACTATAATGAAAAGTTTTCTTTTTGTAAACATTTATTTAACATCAGTTAACATAATATTAAATCAACTTTTTTTGATTAAAGGGTTGCATTCATCACCTACAAACTGTTATGATTAATACATCAAAAAAAATTGATGAAGAAAAGAGGTCCACAATGAGTCACGTTAACTTTGAACAATACGAAAAAAAATTTAAAGCCCTTGCCGACCAAAAACGACTAGAAATTATGTATGAACTCTGTCAAAGAGGGAAAACGTGCGTTTGTGATTTAACAGAAGTGTTTGGAATGAGTCAGTCCAAACTTTCTTATCACTTAAAAATATTGTTAGATGCAAACTTGATCGTAAAAGAAACGAAAGGCACATGGAGTTATTATGACTTAAATGATGAAGAAGTAAACAAACTATTGTCGGCAGAACTTTGCTGTATATTTAGAAAGGATCAAAGCCATAATTCTTGCTGCTAATTATTTTTAGTCCTTTAATCAATTTTTTTTGATTAATAATTTATGGGAGGAATTTTTTTATGAAATACGTCCATATCGGTTTAAATGTAACGGATTTAGAGAAATCAATGGAATTTTATCAAAAAGTCTTTGGAGTAAAACCAGTCAAGGTAAAACCAGACTATGTAAAATTTTTATTGGAAAAACCAGGAGTTAATTTTACATTAAATAAACGAGAAGCAGTAAGTGGAAACCAGGTTAATCACTTCGGATTTCAAGTTGAAAGCATAGAAGAAATTGAAAAACATAAAGAAAGACTTGAAAAGGAAGGCTTCCGTTTACGTGATGAAATGAATACAACTTGCTGTTATGCTTTACAGGATAAATTTTGGGTAACAGACCCAGATGGTAACGAGTGGGAGTTTTTCTTCACAAAAGAAGATGTGGATGTAAATAAAGAGGAAACAGCTTGTTGCATGAAATAAATCTTTTTTATACTATCCAAGTAAAATAAATAGCAAGTCAAATGTAAATTAAATCTAATCATCAACCGTTTATTTTTCATAAGTTTTCAATCACTTTTGGGATTCTGTTCATCACTTTTAAATTGTTTCAATCACTTCCTAGAAGTTCATTCAATCACTTCTTACGTTTTTTAAACAAAGGGTCAGACCCCACACATATAGTGGATTCTGACCCTTTATTTAGAGACACTTATCGATTTATCGGATCAAACTCTTTCATAATATTCATACCTATGTAAGCTTGAATTCCTAATGCACCGACTAATAATAAATAACCGATTAACGTTATCCATTTTGTTTTCGTATCGGTTTTGTAATATGTTTTTAATGTTTGTTCTTCCTCTTTTAACTTTTCCATTTCTTCATGAATACGGTTAATGGCTTCTTCAATATTTGCTTCTTCAAACGGTTCCCCCGAATAATAAATCGAACGATAATGGTCTACTAATCGAAGCTTTTCTTGTACAAATTCATATTGAATGATATAGGATGCTTGCTTCTTTCTTTCATAATCTTCAATCCAAGTAATATAATTCTTTTCTTTTTCTTTCTCTAGCCTGCTTAGTTCTTCTTCTAACTTCTTCTTTTCCTCAAATATGTTTAATAATTGGTCTTTAAGTTTTATGTGGTAATCAATCATTTCCTGTTTCATTTTTTTATATGTATCTAATTTAATACCTATTAATTCAAGTTTAAATCCTTCTCTTAAATGTTGAATCCATGTTGTAGTTCCCATTATAAAGATAAAAGCTATCAGAAAGGATGGATCATAGATTGCAAATCCTAACAAAAGAACCAAACCAATAAACCATACCTTTGGTGATAAAGCAGAAACAATTCTTCCACCATCTAATGGCGAAGAGGGAATTAAATTAAAAAGATTGATTAATGCGCCTAAATATAAAACCATTCCCCAAAACGGTGATTCCGTCCAGTAATAGAACAATAGAGCAGGTAACGTAGCCAAAAATCCAAAAAATGGACCACCATAGGCTATATAAGCTTCATCTTTTGCATTTTTTGGCATCTCTTTTATACCAATGACTGCACCTACAAATGGAATAAATACTGCTGGTGTTGTGGGGATCCCTCTTCTTTTTGCTGCAATTAAATGCCCCATTTCATGAACAAACAAATGATAAATTAAGGCAATAGCAAACTTCCAGCCATAAAAGACGGCATAAGCTCCAAGTGAAATAATCATCGATACAAACGTTTGGATTTTAGCAAATTTCAATATACCTAAAACCCATTTCATTTTTCCAAGCAAAAATACACCAATAGCCAGAAATATCGTTAATATCCCTTTACTTTTCTTCGAACTCGTATTCTCCATTAATTTCTCTTACACCCCTACATGAAATGTCTTCAATTAGATTACGTTTCTCACGAAATGTTAGTTTCAATTTTTTCCAATTTATCATTCTACCAAAAAAGTTAACTGAAAATTCATAAAAAAATATTGGCAAATCGTAATCTTATGTTATATAATAAAATACAATTATTTATATCTGTACTATAACAGTTAAAGGACGTGATGAAATGAAAACATTAAGAGAAAAAGCGTTAGAAATCCACAGGTCGTTAAAAGGGAAACTTGAAATGAATTCAAAAGGAAAAGTGGAATCAATGGAAGACTTAAGTTTACTTTATTCACCGGGGGTTGCAGAACCGTGTAAAGAAATTGCTCAAAACGAAGAATTGCTGTATGAATACACGATGAAATCAAATACTGTTGCAGTTGTAACAGATGGAAGTGCGGTATTAGGATTAGGAAATATTGGTGCTGCTGCCTCACTACCTGTCATGGAAGGAAAATCAATATTATTTAAACAATTCGCCGGAGTGAATGCTATTCCTATTTGCATTGATACAAACGATATTGATAAAGTTGTAGAAACCGTGAAGCTTCTTCAATCATCATTTGGAGGAATCAATTTAGAAGATATTAAAGCTCCAAATTGTTTTATCATTGAAGAACGTTTAAAACAAGAATTAAATATTCCGGTTTTTCACGATGATCAACATGGTACAGCCATCGTTACTTTAGCTGCGCTGATTAATGCATTAAAACTAGTAAACAAAGATTTTCATTCGATAAAAATAGTTGTGAATGGAGCGGGTGCAGCTGGAATTGCTATTACAAAATTATTACTTCAAATGAATGTTCGAAACATTATTTTATGTGATTCAAAAGGGGCGATTTATAACGGAAGACCATATGGAATGAATGAGATGAAGCAGGAATTAGCTACTGCGACCAACCCTGAATTATTGAGTGGTTCTTTGGCTGATGTTCTAAAAGGGGCGGATATATTTATTGGTGTATCGGTAAAAGATGCTGTTTCAAAAGAAATGGTACAGAGTATGAATAAAGATGCGATCGTTTTGGCGATGGCCAATCCAGACCCAGAAATCCACCCTCTTCTCGCCAAAGAAGCTGGAGCTAAAATTGTCGGAACAGGCCGTTCAGATTTTCCGAATCAAGTAAACAACGTGCTAGCTTTTCCAGGAATTTTTAGAGGTGCACTAGATGCAAGAGCAACGGAAATAACTGATGATATGAAAATAGCTGCCGCTTTTGCCATTGCTTCATTAATTAATCGTGATGAGCTAACAGAAGAATATATTATTCCTCATGCCTTTGATAAACGTGTCGTTCCGGCTGTTGCTCAGGCTGTTTTTAAAATAGCTACTGAAAAAAACAATAAAAGATTAAAACAAATATTATAAATTGAAACTTTTTCAATAAATGCTTCGTATTTAAAGTTATAGGCATGGATAATTTTTGAGGTGACTGTCAGTTGAATATTGAACTTACAATCGAAGCATTTTCACTCACCCAATTTTTTCATATTTATATATTAGTCGGTCTTTATTTATTTCAATCGTTTTGGCAATCAACAAATACTTTTTTAGCTCAAACTTCTGACTTTAACATTACATTTACAGGAAAGATAATTAACACTATTCAATACAATTATTCAGTCCGATCTTTCATTTTTCTTCATTACTTAGTTCAAATGGTTAAAAGAAAAGAAGGGACGGATGATGAAGGTGACCATGTTTTCCTTCTCGTATAAAAATGAAAAAGACGAGGAGGAAAACAATGAAACTTATAAAAGGGATAACAGTCTTTTTTATTTTCTTTCTGTTATCAGGATGCAGTATAGAACAAACCACGAATGAAGGTATTTTTCAAACGATATTTGTCACACCTTTTTCATTTGCTATTGAATTCATTGCAGCACTCTTTAACGAAAACTATGGATTAGCGATTATCATCATAACTTTACTTATACGACTTATTTTGCTTCCTTTAATGTTAAAACAGCAAAAAAAGCAAAAATATATGAAGGAAAAAATGGATGTTTTAAAACCTAAAATAGAAGAGCTCCAAGAAAATATGAAGAAAGCAAAAAATAAAGAGGAACAACAAAAAGTGCAATTAGAAATGATGCAATTTTACAAAGAGGAAGGATTAAATCCTTTATCTATTGGTTGCTTACCGATTTTGATTCAAATGCCTATTTTAATGGGTCTATATTACGCTATTTTACATTCTAACGAAATTGCAAGCCACTCCTTCTTATGGTTTGACCTAGGTTCACCAGATATTTTGTTAACACTTATTGCAGCAGGAATTTACTATATCCAAATGCAAGTTTCATTAAAAAATACGCCAAAAGAACAGCAAAGCATGGTTCGACTAATGAGCCTTCTGTCACCTGTAATGATTGGATTATTTTCGTTAAATGCTCCAGCTGCCCTACCATTATATTGGGCTGTAGGGGGACTGTTTCTTATATTACAAACGTTACTTACTGAACATCTCCTACAATTAGAAAATCAAAAAGAGCGGGTTGAAGGGTAATAAAGTTTGAAAGGCTGTCCGATAAATCTGACTATTACGTCGTAAGATTTATAAGGATAGCCTTTCAATTTTACGTTTTCCTATAACCAGAAAAAGGAACCCCCCTATTCTTTATTGAAATATTTCATTAGTCAATTTTTTTATAAAGGGGCGATCCATTTTGATACATATTAGAAGCTTAAATCAACATGAGCATGGATTTTTAATGGATATGATGTACGAATCAATTTTTATTCCGAAAAATAAACCACCTAAAGAAGAATTATTAAATTTCCCACACATTAAAAAGTACCATGAGGGGTGGGGAAGAATTGGAGATCGAGCTTTCATTGCTCTCACTAATGAAAACGAACCTATTGGCGCTGCTTGGTACCGCTTGTTTAAAAGGGACCAAAAAGGGTATGGATATGTCAATGATTTTACACCTGAGCTTGGAATAGCAGTTAAGGATGGACAAAGAGGGAAAGGAATAGGTACGCTACTTATGAAAAAATTAATGGAACAAGCTCTTAAGGATGGTTATCCAGCCTTATCTTTAAGTGTTGACCCAAACAACATTGAAGCTGTACAGCTTTACAAAAAGCTCGGATTTAAACAATGTGGCCTCTCCGGAACATCCTGGACAATGGTTTATAACATTTCATCGAATTAAATAAGATAACGAACTCCATTAAATTAGCGGTTTGAACAAATCAAAAGACCAGCTTTTAGCTGGTCTTTTGATTATGCATATTGTTTTTCATTTTCATCTTTTTTAAAGAAAGTTTTCATCGCATGGAATACGTCGGCTTTTTGTTTGAGGATATAATAGCGGAATTTAGGATTATCAATGTTTTTATAAGCGGACATTAATGTTGAGTGGCGATTGTATTGATTGAATTGTATACCCTATACACGTTGTTTTTTGAAAATGTACTTCTACTTCAACTAGAATATAAATGCCATTATGAATAAAAATCCTAATATTAACATACAATCTTTTTCTAGTTCTGAATACAACCTTTCCTTTAAATGCTTGTCCTATTACATAAAATTTTGAAGGACAAGCATTTTTTTTATAGAAGTTTAAAACTGGTGATGTAAATGAAATTAGAATGTAGATTAAAAGAAATCCTCGATTCAAGAGGAATGAAACAAACTTTTCTAGCTAAAAAAGTTGGTATATCTAATGGAACATTAAGTCTCATTGTGAGAGGAAAATCAGTACCGACGTTACCGGTTGCCTTGAGGATTGTTGAAGAGTTAGGAGTGAAGGTTGAAGATATTTGGGTCAAAATGGGTAAATAAAGAAAATTTCAAAAGTAAAATGAACGTTTTGGAGAACTTCAACCAAATCAGAAAAAATACGAGAAATTAATCAAATAACGGAGTTCTCTACGGTAAAAGATTTACAGTTGTAAATCGGCTTCAAACCTATGATATGCCTGCATTTAACTGTTAACTCCATTTAACAATTCAAGGTTAACAAATATTTGTTAATCTTGGACTGTTAAGCTTGGGGTTTTAATCGAACGTATATTCGTTTATAATAAGAACAAATGTTCTGTTTAATTATGAATGGGTTGCTAATGTCTGCGAAAGAAGGATGAACTTCCATTGGAACTGAAAGATTACATTCGAGGAATCCAAAAGGATATCGAGGACGGGAGATGGGATTTCCACAAGCGAGGTTAACCCCCGTTTTTTATACAAAAATTGTATTTTTACTCTCAAATATATGTAGAAAAACATATTTTCCATAGGGAAAAACAGCATTTTCTGGCAAAATAACCACTCAAAAATCTATTTATAGCAATTTTTGAAATCTAATCATTTCATTTAATATGTAATTGAAAAAACAAATGAGGTGATTATTATGGAAAAATTAAGATGTCCATTATGTGAAGGATTGTTTAAAAAGCATGATCTAGTTATTCTAGATTACTTAAATGGTCTGAAGCACAAAACATGTTTTGAGTACCATTCTTTAACTGATCCTGTTCAAGATGAAGGAGAATATAAAGCGGTGATAGAAAAGTATAATTTTTTTCATTCTTAGTTTTAAATAATACCCACTCATTAGGAGTGGGTATTATAATAATAGTTAATAATTAGAAATGTAGCTAACTTTACATTAAGAAACCTATTAATTTACCAAGCCTTTAAGTTGATCTTCAACACTTGGAGATACTACCATTGTTGATCCCATGATATAGATATTATCTATACCATCTTTGTTATACTTTTCAACTAAATAGTTTTCAACATAAGAAGGTAAATATGAAGCTCTTGTAAACAACAATGTATAATTTCTTGCACCAGCAAGAGTACTTCCAATAACTCCATCAATAAAAGAATATTCTGCATTAGCTATAATATAAGATTTATCTTCAAACCTTTGAAAAGATGCCATTTGTACTGAAGTATCATAGCGATCAATACCCTTGACTGTTTCTACTCCTCCATAATTAGAAAGCTGATTTAATAAAGTTTCATCATATGCTGCTGAACCAATAACAACAAAACTACTTATTTGAGGGTTTAAAGCAAGGAAGTTTTGGACACTAGTAGGTAACGAGTTGTCTGAATTTATATATAATACGGGGAATCTATTCTTGGCACCAAATGCAGCTCCAATTACACCATCTGCTGTTGCAAATCCATTTACTATGATTGCTGTAGTATTGTCATTTTCTATTATTTGTTCAGCAATATCTATAGATGTTTCAACACGAGTCGAACCATATATTCGATTGATATTTTCTACACCTAAATCTCTTAATTTATTGACTACATTATCTGAGATTGCATTTTGATTACCAATTATTATTGCAGAAGATGGATTTAATCTATTAATTTCATTAATCACAGAATCAGGTAAATAATCCTTTTCCGAAAGTAATATAGGTGCTTTTTCTTTTACTGATAATACTGTAGCAGGAACACCATCAACTTCCGCAGTACTATTTAATATAATAATCTTATCATTATATAATCCAAATTTATCTAATTCCATACTTACACTAACTGATGTTTCGCTTCTATTTGCCCCTTCCAATCTTTTTACTCCTGGTGAAACTACTTCTCTTATTTTTTTTACATTATTTCCATTATTGTCTAGTGATGTAACACTAAAAGTGTTTGAACCAAACAATAAACTTAGGTTTGTTGAAAAATTTTGACCTAACATTTGTTCAAGTTTATAGTGATTTAATATAGTATTCGCTGTGCTTGAACTACCTGATACCAAGATACTCGTAATTCCATTAGCTAGTCGTGTATAAAACGATGATGGGCTGGTAAGTGATAACTGTGGCAAAGAAACCTTACTTTCTGAACTAATTCCAATTCCAGATATTTTATAGTGATAATCTGTTAAGGATTCACCTATTGATCCTACTACAAATCTATATGTTCCTACAGGTAATACTTCACCAGAGATATATTCTTCTCCTGTTTCTAAATTAATTAAATACCAATAAACATCTGAATTATTTGGTAATAGATTTTCGATTTGTAAAGTTCCTGAACTAGTAACAATTAATTTGTAATCATGAAACGTTGAATTATCTATTTGGTTTTGATACTGAATTTCATCTGCATTTACTTTCGAACTAAACACAATAAATAAGAGTAAAAATGAAAAAAAAGTTAATTTTTTTAGCATTATTGCACCCCCAAGATTAGAAATATTGTATAATGACTATAGCGCTTTCAATCCTACTTAAATATAGCATAATTAACAAAATTAGGGTAGGTGTTCATCTTGGTCAAAAAGATTTTTAACATTATGCTTTTGACTTTTATTTTTTTAATATCTCAAACTAATAACTCTGAAGCTGCTTATAAAGTCCTAAATTTAGAAATAAACCTAAATCAAAATTCTATTTCATTAAAATGGGATAATATATCAGAAAAATATGCAATTTTTATAAAAGAGGGTTCCAGATACACTAAATTATGGGAAGGTAGAAAAACAACATATAATTATAATATTGACGTAGCTGAAACACAAAAACTACATGAATTTGCAATTGTTGCCTTCGATAAAAACAATAATATAATGAGTGTCTCAAAAGCTTACTCTATTCCCTCATCAAATACGTCTAAAGACAGCCCTATGAAAAATTCAGTAGCTCAATATAGTGTTAGTAATAGTCATATAAAAATTACATGGGATAAAATCCCTTCTACAAAATCTTTTGAAATATACAAAAATGGTAATCTATTAAAGACAACAAAAAAAAATGAATTAATAGATCTAGATATTCAACCTAATACAAATTACCAGTATGAAATAAGAGGAATTACAAAGGTTAGTGAAGAAAAAAAGAATAAAAAGATTAGCAAATTAAAAGAATCTAAGATAAAAATTAGAAATGAAATTGATGAAAAGATATCTTATGAAGAAAATGCTTTAATAATTAACGTTAAAACTTTAAAAAATAATTTAGAAGATAACATTGACATAGACAATGATTATAGTACTGAAAACAATAATTCATTTAAACTAATGACTGCTAACAGTTTATATTCAGCTTCAAGCGCATATAACTCATTGACACCACAATATGCTCTAGTTGTTCACGGATGGATACCAAAGCCTTTAGTAATATTACCAGCACATATTCAATATCAACCTTATATTGCTTTTCATGGAGATACTCGAGTTAATCCATTACCGCCTTTTAAAAAGCAATCGTATCGTGTTCATTTTGCAATAAATCATATGTTCTTATCTGATACATCCTATGTAAATATTATTGCTAATAAAGTAGGTCAAACAATAGGATATAAATTGTCAGGCGAAATAGTAAAAGGAAATGCTGATAGAGATCTTATAATACAAAATATGAATAACAATTCTTCATTTGTTTCTTATGATTTAGATTATGAATCTGGAAACCCATTAATTCCTTATGCAGCACCAATTGATTATTCATGGACAACAAAAATATATAATGATGGTTCTTACGATATTATTGGAAGTCATGATCATACTCCGAGTATTTCAATTTATATTGCAACATATCCAGGTGATTCTTATTGCAACTTATACTTTAATAAAAGTTGGACTGGAATTGCTTTTCCAGCGGGATTAGTTAATTCTAAAAATTTTAGAGTTGTAGGTTCAGGATCAGATCCAGAATCATCTTGCCCAAATCCTCAATACTAATTTCTTTATGGAAATGAATTTGAAAATGTATTTTATTTAAAAAAGCCCACTATAGATAGTGGGCTTTTTATTGGAGGAAACATGATAACTGATGATAAATCTGTGAGGTGTACTTCTTCATGTTTGTTTTAGTTTATACAGTTAACTTCATCTTACACGTATTTTTTGTCCTGGATAAATTAAATTATAATTTTTGATGTTAGGGTTAAGCTTTTTCAAATTTGATAATGTTGTACCATACTTATTCGCAATCTTTGTCATGTTATCTCCTGGCTTGACAGTATAATATTGTTTCACTTCTTTACCATTTGATTCTATCTTCAATTTTTGTCCGACATATATTAAATTTGGATTTTTAATATTGTTCAGTTTTACGAGCTCATTCACAGTCGTTCCATATTTTTGGGCAATTTCAGAAAGAGTGTCGCCTTTTTTGACTGTGTATACATGTACTGTTGACTTTGTGGAACTAACTTTTTTCACTAGTTCCGAATTTTTATCTCCACCTGTGAAATATTCAAGTGATTTATTACTAACAATTCGATTTAAATCTAAATCTCCATTATATCCATCTAACCTACCAACGCTGGTGTACTGATGTAAATCACAAGGATAAGAAGGTGTACTGTTTACTTTACCATTATTTACTCCGTAATGAGGTATCCAAATTGCGTCGACTTCTTCTAAATTAAGATTAAAGGACTTGTACAAGTGATGGGCAATATAAATTCCGATTTTTTCCGCTCCAAGTTGACGTAACTTCTTCACATAAGCCTTAACACCGCCACGCATATCCTTCATGCTTTCTTCTTCAACATCTAAAAACCAAAATGTCGGGTTCAAGTCTTTCGTGCGATTGTAGAAGTCTGTTGCTTCGACTTCCATGTCCTTCAGACTTACACCTCGAACCCATGCATATGCAGCTGTCGGAACACCACGCTTATTAAATTCAGCATGATGTGTTTTATAGTGACGGTCAATCGTTTTTGAACCGTACTGTGTACGAATAATAACTAGATCAACCTGTTTTGCCAATTTGTCATAATCCATTTTTTTCGGGTCTTGATGATGAGAAATATCAATAATAACAGCCATTATTTACTCTCCCCTTTTTCATTTGATTTATCTTTTAATACATCAACTGCTTTTGACAGAACACTTGGTATTGGAATCCCTATTCTCCCTGTATTTTCAATGATTGATAACACTTCATTGGCCAAATAAAAAAAGATAGTTGCATCTCGGAAGAAGTGGTTTTCTCCAAGAACACTATCTATAGCATGGGCAACTGCAACCATAGCAAATATCATCACTTTCTTCAAAATTCCTTTAAAACCAACTTTGCTACTAAGCTTCCCTTCATAACCACTTGCCAATAACCCAGTTGAGTAATCAACTAATACCAAAGTCAATAACATTTGCAGTAAAATGGACCATTCACCAAACAAATAAGTAACTGATGCCCCGAATATCGCTGTAATTGTTTTAAAAATATTTTCAAGCATATTGATTTCTCCTTTCAAAACAAAATAAAAATAGTGCCTATTCGGCACTATCCAGTAACTCATCAATATAGTTTTTTATCTCTTCTATTTTCTGATCAGTAATTTTTTTAATTTCTTCAGTTTTTTGATTCAAAGAGCTTTGGTAATCTTGATTTATCTTTTCATTCAAATATTTTTGGGTTTCATCCTTCAATCGTTGTATTTCGGTCTGTGTTAAGTTCGATACATCGTTTTTTATCTTTAAATCCTTCTCTGACAAGTACTGATTGATCTCTTGCTGATATTCCTGTTTGGCTGCTTCAGCAGCATCGTTAATGTGGTAAACTAAAGCACCACTGATGCCTCCACCGATAAAAAATAAAACAAGTGATGTGAAAAGAATTTTAAGAGGTGTCTGTTTCATGATTTCAACCTCCTTTCTTTTATTATCTCAAATCTCACTGTATAATGTAAGTTTTTAGTATATACACTTTCTTACAGTATTCATCACTGTTTGGGATTTAAAACAAAATAAAAAACCCTACTTTATTGAGCAGAGCTTCCGTTTAACTTCTCGATTACTTTTTGTTTCACAAGGTCAGTAAGAGCAGAAACAGCTTCATTTCCCTGGTATTCCTCCGCAGTGAGCGGAATATGACCGTTAAGATTCATGGTCCTATCTTGGTCATGCCCAGCAAAATACACTTGAGCTCCAGTAACTTCACCATTTTCATAACGAATATTAATATTTGTGATTTGAATATTCATTATTCCTCAGTCTCCTCAAATTTCTCACATATATAGTCATAAATCATGGCTTCTTGGCCACTAAATGCACGATCGCAATTATCCAACACTTCTTTAATAGTTTTTAACATTTCTTGATTATTCGCACCTTCGATTATAAACACTTCTTCATCTAATTCCTTTTTGTCTTTCACAAAAGCATCGATGTCTTTAACATCCCAATGCTGACCATCATTTTTTGTCTTTGGTTCTCCGTTTTCATCTAAGTGACAGTGTTCTTTTAATAATTCTTTGAATTCCTTCTGGTACTCTTGCAATCTCTCATTCAGCAACTTGATAAACTTGGTACGATGACGACTTTGTTTCCCTCGTAACGGTAAATCAAAAAGCAAATTAATAACTGGTGCTAGTTTATGATTTTCAATCTTTACAACCATTTCTCTTCACTCCTCAATTTATTTATTAGTTTTCAGCTCTAAAGGATATACCGCTTAGTGACAAATAAGCTGTACTACTTGCAGCTTGACAAACTATTTCTCCGTTTGCTCGAACATCAACACGTGCGATTGCATTACCGCCACACATGACGGTAAATATTTCAGTGGCATAGGGTCTACAACCTACAGGAAGTACGGCAATCACAGAACCAACCGAACCATTTTTAATCAAACCACGTAAATGAACTACTCCACACCCATCTTTACTGTAGGCAGCCGAAATAAATCCACCTCCATAATTTACCCAGCCGTTTTGAAGGGATAATGAGGCATGGACTGGCCAATTGATACCATATTCCCCCACATCCAAAGGTCTTTGCATACGTATGGTTCCCGTGCTGTAATACCCTAGATATAAATCTCCACCTGCTGCATTTATAGAAACATTCCCGTTTAGGTGATCATTTAAGATAGGATTTCCTGTTGGATCAGAAACTCCATACATTCCCCTAACTCCAATAACCTTCAGTGAATCTGCTTCAATAAACGAACCACCACCATTTGATTCAACTTCTCGATACATTTTTAATAAGCCATTGTATGGATAACCCAATCCCCAGAAGTATAGACCCATGATGTCCATCTCTGCGTACATCGCATACTGACCAGATCTTTCTTGGTCAAATCGCATTTTATTCGCAGCATACTTAGTTGAAAAGTATAATTCATTGTACATTCCATGTTCCGTAATATCTGATTCCCAGAACGATAATTCATCCCCATCAAAATAAGTACTTCCATAAGAAGTTGCTGTTGAAGGTGTGTATTCCGCATAAAAAGTAGAACCACTAATGTTTACACCGTTTATATCAATTCCGTTGATTATACCAGCATTGATAGTTCCTAAATCATCAGTTATATCTGAAAGAACCGTTACAGCACCTTGAAGCTGTATTTTACTTGCTTGAATTTTTATCTGTTCAGCTGTTTGGTTAATCGCAGAAATGACACCATCTTGTTCTACTTTAGTAGCGATTTGGTTAGCGTGTACAGAAAGAGTTGATTCAGCACTTGACATACGACTCTGCAAGTTGGGAATATCAATGTCATATTGTGATTGACTGACTTTAAGCTCGATTTCGTTTGAAAGCTGAGTTATAGATGATTCAGCATTAGTAAGTCTTGTTGTGACTTGACTGGCAGGGATCCCATTTACATTTGAAGTGTCTAAAGCTGTATTCTCTGAAGTAACATCAACAACTTTAGAGGCGTTTATATCCCATTCAACCGCAGAATATCCACTTGGAACACTACCAGCCGTTAAGTCAACTTTAACCCAACCACTAGTCTGTACGTTGTCTAAACACCATACTTCAACTACAGCTGTAGGCACTATATACAACTCTAGATAAGGGTCATCATACGTACTTTTGTAAAGAATGCGCGCTTTAGTAACTGCCGGTGTACCGTAGTTGCTGTAGCCGATAAGGGTAAACGTAGGGTTTTTACCGTAATGGATACCAGCATTAAAAATAGCTGTAGAATGTCGACCACTATAAGTTTCCTTCACTATAAATCTGGCAAAAGCCCTGTTCCCTACGTTTGTTGCTATACGATACCAACCAGCCGTAGAAATCGTTTTAGCACCAATTCTAAAGCTTTTATCGTTAGCTGAGTCAACTTTATAGGTGTTAAAATCTGTCTGGCTAACTTTTGTTGCTATTTGGTCAGCCTGAACCACCAATTCTGCCTCTGCTTGCGTGACTCTTTGCTCAATGGCTGAAACAGTGGAAGTATCAGCTTTGTTGGCAAGAGAATTATCTACTTCCGTTTTCGTGTAAACATCCGTTGCATTTGCCTTTAATGCAATGCTGTTAGCATTTTGTGTAATGGTTGTTTCTGCTTGACTCATTCTTGTTTCAAGAGATGATATATCTCCTTCGATTGCTGTTTTGTCTTGCTGGTATGTCGTGTTGCTTACTTTTGTTGCAATTTCAGTTTCTGTTTGGGTTATACGAGTTTCTGCACTGTCAAGTCTCGTGATTACACCGTTCATGTCGGTATCGTAATCTGTTTGATTGACTTTTTGCTCTATTAAATTAGCATGCTGTGTAATTGTACTTTCGGTGGTTGACACTCTTCCTTCTAGAGTATCAAAGTCTGTTTGACTGACTTTTGATTGAATAGCGTTTGCATTTTGAACAATACTTGACTCTGCATTAGAAACACGACCTTCCAAAGCATCATAGTCTGTCTGAGATACTTTCGTTACAATTTCTTGCTCGTTTTGTGTGATTCGCGATTCATGGGATTGTAAATCTGTAACAATGCCTGATATATCTGTGTTGTATTGAGTGACTGAAACTTTTGTGTTCAATGCGTTATCAACTTCACTCTTGGTGTATGCGTTAACTTCTCCTGCATTCGTAGGAGTAGCTTTAACCCAAGATGTTCCTGACCAACGTTTCAGTACATTAGGAGTCACATTTGTATCTAGCCAAAGTTGGTTTATTGTTGGGTTTAATGGTACGTTACTAGCTTTTGTAATGGTACTTTCTTTTAAAACCAGCTGATTATTTACCCATGTGACATCAGCTTTATTAGAAACCTCATTTTGCAAGTCTTGTACGGTTGAATTATCAGCTTTTAGCACTAGCTGTCCATTTACCCAATCGGCATCAGCTTTTGTGGCAATTTCAGCTTCTAAATCACTTTTCGCTTGATTCACCTTTGTCTCTGCATCCAAAATAGCAGCTTGAATGGCTTCTTGTTTCTTTTGTTCAGCAACCATATCAGCGTGAGTTTTTGCATTGTTTTCCGCTTCTGAGGATTTCGTGTCCGCATGAGTTTTAGCATTATTTTCAGCAGCATTCGCCTTGCTTGTAGCATCAGTTGCGGCAACTTGAATCGCTTCTTGTTTTTTGGTTTCAGAAACGTTATCTGAATAATATGTGCTGTCTTGATAAACTGAAGCATCTTTATCATCTACTTCTGGCTTTGTGTAGACAACTTCCGTCACATCTGACATGGACACCTTTTTGACGATTTCTGCTTGAAGCGACTTCCATATAGCCAAAACATCTTCTTCTGTGTACTCAATATAGTCGCCTAGTGTAACTTTCTTTGTACCATTTTTCTTAATACTTCTTTCTTGGGTATGGACTCTGGCTTCAAGATAAAGTGGTGGGTTGAACATGGTGTCTTTAATTTTGATTGTGTCACCGAACCGTATTTTTTCATGTTCTAGCCCTGGTACTTTCTCTAAGTCTGCGATATCTGCCAAATATTCAACTACCGAATTAACGCGTTTCTTCAACTCATTTTCTGTGAGTTCGGTTAGTCGTTCAATCGTCATGTCTTGGTCTGTCGATTGTGGCTCATATACTTCGACTAGATGTTGACCGTTTCGTCCCCAACGTGCGAGAGCATCCTTATCCTCGACGAACACCTCAAGCCTTGTCCCATCTTCACGAATAGGTCCAAGACCAACCAATGCTGTCACGATGTTAGCATTGTTTTCTTTTCGTTCGATACCGATGAGGTCTTTTCCGAATTCTCCTTCACGGCCACGCCAAGCGCCAACACGTTCAACTAAATCAACATATCTTCGAACAATTTTATTCCCGTCTTTTTCAACTCTAAAATGGAGTTCAAGGTCAAGTTCAGCTGCTAATCGTTTGAGATATGCAAATGGGTTTGTATGTTTCTCAATAGTAAGTGAACGGACTCCTGCAAAGTAGATTTCACCAGCTTCCCATCCCGTTCCAGCTAGAGCAAAATCAACATGTTGTCTCGGTGTCCAGGATGGTGTAGTCTGGGGTGAAATGACTTTTGCTTTTATCAGTTCAATATAAGATGCTGAAGTATAGACTTCTACGGAAAAACCATTTACACCATGAAATTTTCGTGTGTTTTCAATGATGAATTCTACAAATTGGCCATCCTCATCTGGAATGATGATGCGATTTCTCTTTGCTAGATGTTCTGAAAATGGCTTATCAGCAAACGTGGTAAAATCAAACGTTTCAAGGGTATCCTTTAAGGATTTTCGGTGTTTATCGTTCCAAAACAGTTCTTCTGAAATATCATCTAGTATTCTATCTGTTAGACTGTCTGTAATGTGAATCAAACTATCACCTCCTTACTTGAAACGTTCACGATATTTACACGTCACATTGAAAGAATCTGATGTATGGACAATCAGATTGTTTTCGCCTTTATATAACTTGAAATATCTGGCTCCGAAGTCTTTTAAATCCTTGCGTGGCTCACCATTTATTAAAAGTAATTTTTCTTTATGATCAAACGTGATAATATCACCAGGTTGAGCGATATACGGCACTTCATTCTCCTGCTCCTGGTTGATTTTATATACATTTAATGAATAAACCCCACCAGAAACAGGTTCATGACTTCCATACTGTCCATGATGTACCACAATTTGTGCAACTGTTCGGTTAAATTTGTTTTCCGTATCCACCCACTCTGCAAATCGTCTTGTATGATGTCTACCAGAAGAGTCCACTTTTGCGAAGTAGGCCCTCCACACATTCCCTTCGCGTTCAATCCTTACATGACCACTAAAGTCGTTCCAGTTTCCTGGTTTATCTCCATATTCGTTAATTAAGTAATGATTATCTTGGTTATCACCAGCTCTCGCTTCTCCCCATGCAACAGATCTACTACTTTGAATATCTTTCATGGCAATTTTTCCAACTTGATTTCCGTTGACATCAAGAAGGTAAATCTCTATTCTACCAACTTGTTTAGCAACGGATTTATTGAAAAATCCAACATATGCGGTCAATCGAAAGTCGGTTAATGGTTCTGATAGACTGGTTTTAATGGCTGGACCGTGCCAACTTGAACCTATGCCAAAATCAGAGGCTTGAAAACGTGTTCCATTGGTTTCCATAGTACCGGCAATGTTTCCATCGATTTCTCCATTTGTAGCGTTTGTCCAACCCGTTAAATTGTTACAAACCGAATAAAAAACACGCTCATACTTTTCGTACGGCGTGTCAATGACATCTGTGGGTTTTCCAATCATCATGTACTCATCGTTTTGGTTTTGGATCATGGCGAAAGTCACTGGCTGAAGTACTTCCAATTCAAATATCGGGTCGCCTGGGGCTGTTCCTTCGTAGTCTAGAGATACAGCGTCAGATGTAAAAATCGCTTCTTTTTCCGGACCGTATTTGTACGGGTCACAAATAAAACTAATGACACCTTTTCCGACTCTCACAAGCTCATCAAGGTCAAGTGTGCCGTCCACAATTGCCAAATACGTTCGATCTGGTTCGTCATCAAAAATAAGTTCCTTCATCTCATCGTGAAGTAACCACTCAGCAAGGTCTTCTTTTATTTTTTGTAGATCTTCATTTCCGTTAGCTTTAATTCTAATTGGCACATCATAGGGTCTTGGTGATGTCTCAACACCCTCTAAATAAGCACCTGTCATTCCGGGGACATTTAACCAATTTAACGTTCTTGGTGCCCATGCAGGTCTTCTTCTACCTTGCAACACAGTTATATAATCTCGCCGTTCGCCATTGAAGGTGAATCCCAATTTTTATCACCCCCTAAATCCTTTTTCTCTATTACCATAAATCTTTTCAAATTCAACGTCGTATTCCCATGTAACTCTCGATACTTCTCTACCATCAAAATTAATAGATTGCGGGTGAATAATAACTTTTATCATTCCTTCAATTGATGGTATAAACTTTGCAATTCCAGCTCCAATACCTGCAAGTACTCGATCCGTTAGAGGCAACGCTGCTTCTGGTCCAGCTTCCCCAAAACCTTTTAAACCAAATGGAGTATTGAAGATTGTCGGTTTCGTAAATATCGCACCTTTGGCATACCAATCCACACTTAATTTAGGAACACTTGGTGGGGCTAAACTAAATTTACCCTTTAACTTAAAATGAGGTAGTGGTGGCAACGAAGGTTTTGGGATCTTCAAGTTTAATCCACTAAAGAAGTCTTTTATTTTATCTACGATTTCTTTTACTTTGTCTTTGGCTTCTTTTATTGGTGTAATAATTGCATTTTTCACATCATCGAAAATGCCTTTAGTAGTGGAATAAATACGTTTAAAAATTGATGACAAGATATTATAAAGACCTTGAACGATTGAACCTACTCTACCTTTCATTGTGTTTACTTGCCACCAAATAGTGTAAGTAATACTATTCCAAATATCTTTTGCTCTAGTAAAAAGGTTCTTGAAGAAGTCTACTATTTTCTTAACAAAATTTGATATAACGGAAGACCCGTTTGAATAGAGCTTCACAAAAAAGTTCACTATTGATTGAGACATGCGTGAAACTATGCCACTCGTGTTTTTCGCTACCCAATCAAAGAATTTAACAATAGAATTTACAAATCCATGCACAATGGCTTTTCCACTAGTAACTAGACCTTTAAGCGCACCAAGGATTCTTCCAACTAATAGAACCATTACAAGGTTCCAAATTAGCTGGGCAGCCCCTATAAGAACTTGTTTAACACCTTCCCAGAGTTTGCCCCAATCACCAGTGAGTAGTCCAGCAAAAATCTTTATTAATCCCAAAATTACATTCAATGCACCATCAATAATATTACGGATATTAGTCCAAATACCATGAATAATGAACATTGCTATCGGCATGACAAACTGGATAACACCAAGGATGAAATTAAAGACCTTTTGAACAGCTTGCATGATTTGTTCGCCATTTTCTCGCCAAAATTGAGTAATTTGACTAACTTTTTCATTGATAAAAGTAATAATTTGAGTAAGTAAAGGTTGTAAAAACGGCCAAATCGTTTGCCACATTCCAATTATGAATTGCCCCAATGTTTTAAATCCATTAATCGTATTTTGTATCCAACTGTTTATAATTTGCTTGATTAAGTTAATCGAATTAATAATCTGCTGTACTTCTGAAGCTGATAATCCCAAAGCTTCTAGAATTTTTGTCCCTTTTGTTTGGTTTCCGATTATCAACTGAAACAGACCTTTAACAAATTGAACGAAAGGCTTAATGGCATTTTTAGTGTTATCGATTCCGTTTTTCATACCTCTAAAGAAGTTGATCATCTTATACGCTTTTTCTTCACCAAAGGAATCAACTAATGTTTCTGATGCAACCTTTAGATCCCCTTTTAATACAGATACGAATGCTGATAAGACTGGGACTGTAACATCTAAACCCTGTTTTAGCTTTTCAAAAATAGGTTGAGAAAGAATTCTTGCAATCGTTCCAAAGGAGTCTTTAACGTTTGATACCAATCCATTATAAGTTTTGGACTGTATCTCCATTCCTCCTTGGAATCTTTCTTCCATTAATGCAAAAAGAGCATCATTAAATTTTGCTAAGTCAACAATCTGACCTTTAGCATTAACCACTTCTTGTTTGTACATTTTACTAGCTTGATCAATAATCATTTGTTTGGTTATCCCAAACTCTTTTAACCTTTCTAGTTCACCTGTTTGAGCATCTGCAACTGCTTCAACAGCTTGCATTAATGGCTTCCCCATTACTGCGGCCATATCTCCAGTTGTTCTTAAAATTTCTTGAGCCTTTAAACCATATGATTCCAAACGAACAGTAGCTTCCACAATATCAGGAATTTCAAAAGGGGTTTGAGCAGCGAATTTCTCTGCCCAAGCTAATGTTTCAATGGCTTTTTTACTGTCTTTCAATACAACAGCAAGAGTGTTTTGATACTGTTCCATTGAAGCATTAGCACCAATGGTAGAATCATTGATTTTTTGAAATCCACTAGAAATAACACCAAAGACAGATAAACCAGCGACAACACCTGAGGCAATTTTAGTAGTTCCTTTTAAAAAATTAAGAAACCCATTAACTTTACTTCGAGCCTGCTTGTCATCTGCTGTGATTTCTACATTTGCTCTACCTACCGTTGACACAATCTTCACCCCCTTTTTGAAAATATAAAAAGTCTGAGACCTACTCAGACTTCCACCAAGTACCTTGTACAAACTTTGAATGAACTTCCTTTTTATTCAACTGTTTTTGAAGAGCCTCTTCATAAGTTGGTGGTAAAATATCTTGATGCGCTCTTCCTTTGTTGAATACACAGTCTATCATAAGAGCAAGACTCTTCATTCCTTCGATAATATTCAATCGACTATCTTCCCATTTTTCTCTTTCAGCTTGTTTATATTTTCGGTTTAACCATTCTGGAGTTTGATTCAAAACATATTCTTCCGTGTAGTTAAAATGTGAGCTAACAAACTCTATTTCACGAATTAAACGTTCAACGTTTTCTATCCAGTTGTTTGAGTCATTGATTCTTCTTCTGTGAAATACTTCTTCACTAAATTCGACATGTCCGGAATCTCCTTGCCCGTGATTTTCTGAATCAGATTCCGGACGATTGTAAAAGCCTTTGCAATGTTAGTCTTTTCTACATACACCTCAATAATTTCTAAGGTTTCAATAGGATCAAGGCTTAATGCCTCCTCATCCGAAATATCTAACAGGATTGCCAAAACACGAATGATTTGTTTTTCTTCAAGTTCAGATAAAATTTCAACAAATTTCTCTGAATCTGATAAACTTTCATCACCAACAAGGTTTTGAAATTTTTCATATAGTTTCATTCCATCAATACCAATGAATTTCGCAATCTTAATCAATTTAAGATTAGTTAATTTAGGTATATCAAGCGTTTGACCATTGGATAATGTTACTGTTCCGATTGGTCCCATATTAATAGAGTTCAATAATTCTTTACTCATTGAAAATCCTCCTATCGAACTTGCTCAATTTCATAATACACGTTCTCATCTTGAGCAACTCCATCTTCAGGAAATGCTTTTAAGTTAAGTGGTAAGGTACGTTTACCCTTCGCAAAGTTTTGAGTCTTTTCATCTCCTGATACCTTTACTTTTCTAAACACAGCCATATAAAGCGTTCCATCTTTTTTTTGGCTGATTAATGCAAGCATAAATAAAGGAACATCAGTAACAGTTCCATAACCGATTCGTTTTGTTCCTAGTTCAGTTACTGGGGTAACATTTTCAGTTGCTGTATATGCTTGTTTAACTGGTTCAGTTAAATAAATTGTGTTTCCTGAAATTTTACTAATTTTAATGATTTCAGTACCAATTTGTAACCATCCACCTTCTGCGAATTCTGCTGCGCTGGTAACATTTAAAATCATTGCGCCTGCAGCAACGTCATTTACTAGTGTTGTTGGTGTACCAAGCTGTGGTGCGGTTTCAACAATTGGACTTCCAATCAAAGCAAGTTGTCGGTTTTCAAGTGTATTTTCTGCTAATTGAGTAGATAAAGAGTGACTCCAACCTGTTACATCCTCATCGACTTCTCCTAGAACCTGATCAACTTCAAATCCTTCTGTTTCAAAACCTCTTGAAATTTCAATACCTTCTGTTGTCGCCCCTAAATCTTTCCAAGGACCTACTAAATCGTATGGAGAGGTTGTATTCATCACATCACTAATTTTTGTTGGTGCTGTAGTACCGTATGGAGCCCAAACTAATCGACCTGGACCACCAATAATATCAGCAGAGTTCACTTTATAAATATCACTCATCTTATTTCACCTCGCTAAATTTCCAATTGGTCAAAGATAACAATCTTTTAGCATCATTTTCTGTTACATCCTTACCCATTTCGAGAATTTGACCTGGGAAGATTTCTAAAGAATTTTTCCGCTTACCTTCTGGCTGAAACCGTAAAAAAAGAGCCCCGTTCTTTTTGCTAGCAGGACCCTCACAAATGATTTTTCGTGACTTCTTTTCACTCACTTTACATCACCTCTTATGCTTCAGCATGTTCTAGTCTCATATAACACCATGCTTCTGGTTTTTTAGTATCTTGGTCAACCGTTGGAAAAGGATTGGACTCCCTTTCACACCAAATAACTCTTAAACTATGAATTTGCCAAGCATCCCTTTCTAAGAGATTCATTGCTTGAATCAAACCATTCATAGCTTCAAAATCGACTTCTGCACGGCAAATCAATTGCACTCTAGTAAAACCATTCCCACCCGCATTTTTTACAAGGAGAGCAGGGAGAACATGGGTCAAAGGAAATGAATTTCCGTACACGTTTATTTCAATTCTGCTAGAGAAAAAATCAACTAAATGAGGGATTGGATCAACATAATCTATCATGCCACCCCTCCTATCCAAATAACGTCTTTTTCACCTGTGTTTCAGCTACTTTTGCCATTCTATTTTGAGATGAATCCAGTGCTCTTCCCATAATGTTATAGCGTTTTTCTAGTACTGATGCATAGGCAACATTACTTCCCGTTTCAAGTTTCGTACTCGTTGATCCCTCAGTAATTTCATGTACAACATCAGTTTCAGATGCAGGCGAACCTGTATTATACCCAATTGAGTTAACATATAACCCGGTGACGATGTGATTATCATTTCGTGTAATTCTTTTTGCTTCATCAGCCCACACTTTTCCTGCAGCTTCAACCGCTTTTTTGCGTGCTTCTTTTAGTTTTTGAGGCATTTCTTTTTGAAAAAAGTTGACCGTGTCCTTATCTACATTAATTTGAAATTTCACATCATTCGCCACTTGTGTCACTCTCCTTTTCAAGAGTGATTTCATAATGATGGAGTCGTGACCTTCTATAAACTGGATTAATTTTTTTAATGGCAAACGTACCTTTTAGCACATCACTACCATCCTTGTCCTTAACATTTTCGATTTTCATTGTTTCATTCAATTCTTGGTCAGGAGATAAAAAGAGGATATTTTCAACGACGACATCAGTTCCAAAGTCATTTTTTGTAACAACTCTCCGAATTTGATCAACTCGACAAGGAACATCAGAAATTGGAACATCCTCAAACTTATCACGTCCATAAGGATCTTTGCCAATGACTTGTCCAACCTGTAAAAGAGTACATCTGTGTATTAATAACCGACTAAACCTCATCGCTATTCATCCTTGTTGGACCACTTACCGAAAAGAATGAAACACCTATTACTCTCGGCTTTAGTGAGTCTAGGATACTATCTAATTCTTTATTTCCTGTTTCTTCACCAGGTGCAGCTTTTGTTTCTTTGACTTTATATGAATATGATCCCAACTTTTCACTTTCAATTTGGTCAAAAGCACCTTCTTTCACTTCTGATTGGTCCCAAAACCATAGGTACTCGACAAGTAATATGGTTGCTGTTTTTAAATCAGTTAAAAGATATGGGTCTGTTTCACTTTCAAAACTCTTTTTAGCAACTCGGTGAATCCAGCTGGTGGCACGGTCAATATAAGATTGAATCTTTGTATCTGAAAGAGAAGAGACCTCATTAAACGAGGTCCCATCCTTAACTTCTTGAATTGTTGCGTACATGCTATTCCACCTCAACAATAAAACCAGCTCGAATACGAGCCAGTAAATCAGGTGAAGGATTCTCTGGTAACTCCCTTTCTTGTTCACCAGATAATGAAAAAGACCCTTCTGCGTATTGCGTTTTTGGGTCTTTGAGTTTATAATTCTTTTTTGCTTCTTTTTTAGTTGTCGCCATTCAAAATCCCTCCTTAACGAGCTTGATCAACTGTAATAATTAAGCGAGCATCTTTCATAAATGGTACAAATTCAGAGATTTCCGTTCCATAAGACCCTTCTACTTGTGTCTTTGCAGAACGCTCGAATTCAACACCAAATTCCTTGAAGTAGTAGCGAACAAGAGCAAAAGACGTATCCACAAACATGATACGGTTATCCGGCATTAAGTTACTGACAAACGGATCTTGGTTCATTAAGTTCGGGAAGTTGCCGTCTTTCATTTCTTTCGAGAATAAATAGCCACCGTTTCCATCCTTTAGTTCTGCAATTTGTGAAGCGACGTTTAAGTTACAAATCATGATTTTAGAATCGTAACCTAATTCTTGGTCCATGTATTTGTAAGCATAGAATAAATCACCTAATGTTAATGTGTTCGCTTGTTTAAGACCAATTGTAGGCGCTGCATCGTGGCCATCTGCAAAATATCCATTAAGTAGACGGTATACAGCTGTATTTTCATAGTCACGACCTAATCTTTTCCCCATTTTCTTTAAGAATAAAGAAACCATGTCAATATTCATGGATTTCGCTTCGTCTGTCCACTCAATACCGCGACCTCGTTTATGCATCTTAATAGATTGATCACCGATATTGATTGTTCCTACAGGAATTGGAGCACCTTGACCGATGTCACGTAATTGAACTTCATCATCCAGTCCTTCTTCAACCAATTCATAATATTCACGAGTCATTTGAGTAGAACGAATATCAGCTGCAACTAACTGTTGCCACTTTGATTCTTTTTCAAACCCCATGCGTAGTCCATCTTCAACAACAGCATTAAATAATGGTTTTGTGCTATCGTTCTCTAATAAAGAACGTGCATTGACTGATTTAATATCTTCAACACCTAATGCTCGAAACACATCTTTCAACCTTACCCCTTCGGAAGCTAAATAACGTTTAACAGCGCTAGAACTTTCGCTATTGTACTCTTTTTTTACATGAGATCGTAACTCTCCACCAACTTTAATTTCTACTTCTTCTCCACGATGATTTTTAACTTTAATTTTCAATTCGATTCCCTCCTTATGGCATTGCTACTTCAACAATTTTATTTACAGTGTCTACATATAAAACAAAGGTGCCATTTGCAGATGCAGCAACTTTGACTGTCCCTGCTTCTGCAGCAACAATTGAATCACCGATAACTGGATCAGTACCTGTATAAGTAAACTTGTCAATTCTTGAGAAGCCATATACTTGACAGCCTAATGGTGTAGCTGAATCTTTAACTGGATGTAATGCTTTTAATTGGATTGCATCACCATCAGCGCAAGGTGCAGCATGATAAGCACCACTTGTCGCAAATTTCAATACATCACCAGCATTAATTGGATTGCTGTCTGCATCCGGTACTAAAACAGTCACTTGTAATCCATAACTATGATTTGATACTCCTCCTGGACGAGTTCCATACATTCTATATCACTCCTTATGCAAAAATATTGTCATCTTCAAAATCAGTTGGTTCTTTTCGTTCAGTCTCATTCCTACCAAGTGTTTCTATTTCCGTTTGGCGACCTGGTGTAAAGCGTTCCTTTGCTAAGTTTTCATAAGACTCGATTTCGTCTTTAATAAATTGAATATCATCAGAACGAATTAACATTTGTCGATAGGATTCCGCATTGAATCCTTCTCCTTGCGCCTTCACTCTAGCTTGAACAGCTTGATCGATTAAATCAGCAACGTATTGTCGACCATGTTCAGCTTCTTTCTTTAATTGACGAATGCCTTCGACTGTTGCCAAATCACCTAACTCATTACGAAGAGCGATGTCATCTTGATGACGATATGGCTCTCCTTCTCCTTGAAGAATTTCATATACACGTGCTTTCTCAATTTGATTTTCTTTCAATGCTTGTCGAATTTGTTCTAATAGATTCATTGATCGGCTTTCCTCCTTCTTTTTAGGCATAAAAATAGCAGTGTTTCCTCGTTCAAATCGAACTTGGTAACGCTGCTCTAATTGCTGTATTTTGTTTTCTGGTAGTTCTCCTTGTTGTACATATTGACGAGCTTTATCAATATATGCTCCTGGAGTTGCACCTTTATATACCGTTGACACTTCTCGAAGTCTTGCATCTACAACCCAAGCAAACGAAATACGCCCTTCTTCATCTTCAAGTCCTGGAATGTGTGGACATTCCCAATCCCATAAATCTTTACCGCACGAACCACACCGATACCACATTTTTTGACCACCAAAACCAACGGACATATCTCGAATAATCCCTGCTTTAATCGCTTTTATGGTGTCATCTGTTTTGTTTCCATTGATAGTCAATCCTCTCATAATGTACCAATGTCCTCGGACGGCATTGTAAGTTGAAAGGTCCTCTTCAACAGGAATCAATTCCCCGTCATAGGAACGGCCATAGGGGTTTTTCCAAATATTATGGCCTTCTTGCAAACTCACGCCATTCTTTAAATCTTCAACATAGTTACGTAGAGTTGTAACTGGATCCATTCGTGTAAAATATGCATCCAATCTGTCATTTGAGCATATTCCTGAAAATGTAAATATTTCTTCAAGTGTGACTGGTTCAAGTGTATGCCGGTTAATTTTTTCAAGATCAACTTCTTCATTTTCATCCACAGTTAGTCTAACGGGTAAGTGAAGAACATTGTTTTCGTCTCCCACAAATTCACCCCCTTTCAGGACTATTGACTAATTCCATTGCCTTTTTTTGCATTTTGTCATTAAAAGTTGTTAATTGTTCAGGAGTAAATAGAAAATCTTCGGCTAACACCGTTAAAGCAGAAGTAACTAAAACGGCTGCCATATTTTGTTGATGTTGTTGTACAAATTTAGGCATATCTTTTAAACTCTTATTTTTGCTTGCTAAATGCCTTCGTTCAGCTCGGTTCATGTTTTTTCCCACCCTTTCAGCTTCTCTTCTTCACCTTCTAATATACGGAAATAACCACATCGACAGTTGATTACGTTCGATGCACTTGCGCTATGAGAAGTATCTCCAGGAAACATTAGTTCTTCGTACTCACCATTCGTATTTTTCACATTAAAAGGATAATGTAATGGCCTTATTTGACCATCTGCTTCTCTGTGCCCTGGTCTTGTATTTGATTGATGTGCTGAAAACCACTCTTTCCCGATTACAATACCAGATTGTTCATCAGCATGAAATTGACCAGATCGTGCTGCTGAAAGAATTTCAGTTCTTGCAATCGTTTGAGCTCTTCCTTCGCTAAATGTGTGGGATTCTTCTAGTGCTTTTGCTGCTTTTTCAATCGTATATTTACCTTCATATACGACATCCCATAAAGTCATAATGACCTCTTCATCTGTTACACCTTGAATTAGTTCTGCATCCCGTCTTGAACGTTCACTAATCCATTCCAATAATCTTTCATCTTTAGAATCAAAATCCTTGTCAACTTCTAATTCTAAAAGAGTTGCTTGTCCAGCTATTATTGCAGCTTGTTCTATCCAATCTCTTCCCTTTTCATCCCATAATTCAAGTTGTTCTCCTGAATCAGTTAGAACATTAACCTCAACCCACTCTTTAAATTCCTCTGTTGGCTCTGGTTTGTCATCTCGATTACCATTCAGTGCCCTTATCCTTTCGACCGATAAAAGAATTCGAGTAGGAGGGTCTTCCGCTTTCTCTAATCGATTTTTATAATTTTTTAATTGCTTTTGGAGCAACTCATAAAAATCGTTTTTTGCGTCTGTTGTTAGTTTAGTAATATCTGATGCCCATTCTTCATTTAACTCACTGACAAACTCATCTTCTTCCGATTCTTCTGCTCTAGAGTTAGGGGTTCTTTTGGTTTGCATACGGTTGGTACGACCTAGATTAGAAATTGAAACAGCTGGTTGTTGTGGTTCGTCAACTGCATCATGACCGACAACCGCATTAGCAGCTTCATCATTATCAGCCCAACCTTGCTGAACTTTCTTAATCCATGTATCCACTTCAATCTGTTCAGCTTTTGCTTCTTTTTCACGATCAACTGTACAAAGTTTGTTAAATGTTAGCTTTGCTCTACTTTGTCTCCCCTGGATTTGTAAAGATAGATTGTACGCTCGTTCCAATAACCTTTTTGTTCCCCTCTGGATACTCTCGATACCAGCAACATAGATTTGCCATTGGATTGTCCCGTGAGTCTCTGTAGTCCCCTCATTTCTTCCTAATAGAATCGGAAGTTGTTTTAAAGCTGTCACCACTTGCTGATTAATGACGTCAATGATTTTCGTTACATCCATTGACTTTCCATTGGTACCTCCAACCATATCCACCTTCACGCTATCAGGATGGATGAAGTTATCATCAGGTTTTAGGTTATTAAAATGTCTTTCAATATCTGCAATATAGTTCATTACAAACTCACGCACTTTTTCCTCGCCTTGTGCAGCAATTGAAGGAGGTATGTTTTTGAGTATTGCTTCTTCCATGATAGAAATATCAAATCTAGCATGTCCTTGATGATGAGCAACTGCTTTAAGGTCTCTTAAAACTTCAACTTGAAAAAAAACAATTTGCAAGATTGGAAGTATAGGGCTTCGTCCGTACGGATCTCCAATATCAGGGTCAATCGGATAATAGAATACTTGCTCAGGATTAAGTACTTTATAAGTGCCATCTTTTTGCTTTTGAACAAGCTCTATTTCTCCTGTTTCTTTATTACGTCTAAAATCAAGTGTCGATGGGTCAACAGCGTGAAAATCTACTACATCATTTAATCCTTCATTCAACTCGACCTCAAGAGCAATGGCTCCTTGTGTAAAACCTGTAAGGTTCAAAACATTTATGAGTTGATCAGTACCACCACCATATAACTTTCCAATTCGTTTAGCCAGGTTATTCAAGTATTCAAGACCTTGTTTATCTGGTTTTCCAGTTTGTTTTAAACATTCTAATTCATGCCCTTGATTCGAAAGACGTAAAAAATTCCAGATTGCCATTGATGCATCTGGATTTATGTCTCTTATTAACCGAAGTGACTCCATTACATCTTTGTTTCGTAGCCCATTTCGTTTAATAAGTCCATCATACCAACCAAACTGTTTTTCCCATCGGTCTCCTGTTTGTCGACCACTTTCGAGTCTGTAATTTATGGACTGTCGTAATCCTGTAAAATATTTTCGAGCTTGTCGTTTGGCTCTCCATAATCGAAATCTATCAAATATGTTCACGTATTCACCCCCTTCATAGTCCAGCTGCCGATACGAGGTAACACCATATTTCCATAGTCTTGTTCCAACACAAACACTTCCATACCATAACGTAAAGCGTCCATCAAATGATTAAACTCATCTATTGGTTTATTTAATGTATTTCCTTCACGATCTTTGTCATACACATAGTTATTAATTTCCTCAATAAAATGAACACACTTAGGATGAATCACAATTTTATAGTTTTGTATAAACTGAATACCATGCATGACACTATCCTTTCCTTTGGCAGCACCTTTAATTCGAGATAAACCTAATCGTTTCAATTCATCTATAGATTTTGGTTCAGCTGAATCAGCAATAATTGGACTTCGTTGATAACCTTTTTGGCTTAACTTTTCATAAATTTTTTGGTTACTTAATCCTTTTTCGTAAAGCTCATCAAAGATATAGATAACCTTCTCATTCTGATCAACAGCAAAAGCAACAAAAGCTGTTGGATCATGAACATAACCGAAGTCTAAACCATAGCTAGTTGCTTGAGTTTGCCTAATGACTTCTTCAACATTAAACTCTCTAACCTCAAAATTCTCATAAATGAGTCCTTCAGCAACGCCCCATTCACCATCGCAAACAATTCTTGCACGTCTAGGGTTGGTTTTATAAAGACTCATATATCGTTTTCTATCCTGGTCATCCAACCATTCATTAACTCTAAAGGTTGTTGTGATAGCAAAAGTATCATCCTCTTGAGTTTTCTCATCAAAGAAAACTCGTTTCAACCAATGTCGTTCACTCCAAGGGTTAAAGGTTATCGTCACTTGCTTAAAAAAATCAGGATCGTCATATGAACCACGAATGGATTCAACAACGGTCCTGAATTTATCTTCAGATTCAATTTCATATGCTTCTTCAAACCAAGCCCAACAAAGTATTCCAACATCAACAGTTATGGAAGTAATTTTTAATGGGTCATCTAATCCTCGGAAAATAATTTTTTGACCTGTAGGAATATAAGTTAATTCTGGTAAACTCTCGTTAGTTTTCCACAAATGTTTTACACCAAGCTTATTGATGGCCCATTTTAAATCAGTGTAGGCTGATTGTTTTAACGTGTTCGAAAAACGACGAATAACCAGCGTATTGGCCCAATTGTGCTTCATCATTTGATAAATGATATTAATAGCTGTGGTTTTGGATTTTTTGGAACCACGTGAACCCTTTACAACACGGTAGAAGTTTTTATTATGCCAAAAACGGTTATAACCTTTACCAATAATTTTGGCTATATTAATCTTCATCTGGAACATTGTCTATAAAAATTGGAGTGGTTACTTCTACCTGTTGTTTTTCTGTCCACATCATATATCGTTTTCCTAGAAGTTCAGCTGCTTTTACACGGTCCTTTATGCTTGGAGTTTTATCTTCCAATGCAAAAAATCCCTCGCCTTTTCCGACGGGGATTTCTTCAGTGACTTCACCACGTAGAACGCTGGTAAGGAACTTTAACACTTCATCCTGCTTGGCAATCATCTTTTCTTCCTTTTCGGCCAAACGTTCTTCAATATATTTTTTGATGTAAGGTTTTGTAAGGTTTTCCTGTCCAATACTCCTAGCAGTCTTATGGCTATAACCAGCCTTTTTGGCTGCTTCCGTAGCGTTTCCTAACTTAATGTAGTAATCCGCAAAACGCTTTTGTTTTTCTGTAAGTTTCACTACATCCTCACCACACCCCGTAAATTCATTCTTTATTAATTTCCTCTATATCTTCTACCTTCCCCCAATTGAACCATTCTCCCTGTATCTCCAAACTGTACCCAATAACAATAAAATCCGTCGTATTCACGGATGAATGTGATAACAGCTTTGATTTCCATTTCATCACTCCATCTACCATTACACGACAGCATTGTTGTATGGATTCCAAAATAAAAAGCACTCTCATTAGAGAGTGCTTTCTTATCACCCACTTGGTTTGATTATTTTCATTATATTTCATCTCATTTCATTATTGTATATTCTATGAAAATAGTAGTTATCCCTTTCTTTATTTCTTTTTAGGCTTCCCTATAACCGGTTCACCCTAGATACTTGGCATTATCTCCATATATAAAACTTTATAGTAACCTTTGTACTATAAATATACTGTTCTTATATTTTCAATCGGACTAATGATTATTTAGCAAATTTCTCCACCCTAACTTGTTCAATTATTTTACTCTCAAGGCTTTCCAAAAATTCATTTTTTATTTAACTCATATATTTTTTTCTACTTAAAGAGATATCTACTATTTTATTAATTTAAAATAAAAACTCTATAACTATCTCCTTTCTACACAATTATTGCTTCATTGAAGTTTCCGTTAAATTGGGTTGCAGGTGATGTAGAGCCAGTCGAAACTGCATTATAAAGAATGCTATGTTTTGGTGATACCCCAGAAGAGTTTTTAAATACTGTTCCTGCAAATTCATTAACCGTAAGACTGTTGATGTTTACCCCTTCGCATGCCTTCCGAAATAAAATTCCTACTACAGTATTGGATCCAAATCCACCAATTAATCCTCCATTAAATACCAATCCTTTTACTGATTCGATATCTACTGCATAATGTTCTACACTACTATCAGTGACTTCAATATGAGGTGCATTAAATACTAAGTTACTAGTATTTCCATTCCTAAATCTAATAGGTACAGCTCCTCCAAAATAACATCCATTAAAAACATATCCATCTAATCCTCCAGTACCTCCAAGAAACTCAACCCCTACTTGTGTTTGTCCATGACGTCCAAAACTACATTCTTCTGCCACAAAAACTCCAGAATTATATCCATCACATGTAATAACTAATCCTAAACCTCCATTACCATATGCACTACGCACCTTCTTCATAGTGATATGGGAAGCGTTATATGTCTTAATTCCAACTTGACCAATTCCAAGACCACTTATAACAACATTATCTAAATCAATTTGTCTAGGTAGAATACCTAAATCACGATTCAAATTCGCTACAACATCACCTATTTTAATTCCATGTTGATTATAATTTAATGTTAGATAAAAATCTTTAAATCTTTGTCTTAAATGGCTTCCTGCTGTTTTCATCGCAAATCCGCTTCCTGTATATTCTAACTGTGAAGCGTTTTTATCTGCACCCTCACCAATAATTCTTACACAATCTTTTACTGATAATGTATTTGAATATTTAAATCTTCCATTAGGTATATGTACATCTCCACCGCCTTGACTATAAACATAGTTAATTGCATCTTGAATTTGAGTATAGTTATCTGTATTACTAGTGCTTGCACCAAATTCTAAAATTGAAACTTTTGTCATATATACAATTCCTCCCATTAATTCTTTAATACTGTTGCTAAAAATATTACAGAAATAAAGTAATCCCAATAGCAGCTTTTGTAATTCTAGGAGATGACCACAATTATTACATTTTCTTGTTTGTTCTTCATTTTAAGTATCTGTAATTCATCTCATTACAATAGGCTTATAAGTTTCTAAATCATTATATTTCTCTTTCACACAATTTACTGAACTATATGAACATAACACTTTTTATGTATCCAAATTGCCCATTAGGTATTTGATACAATTGAGTTTCTTTTCTTCTTCATTTCGTCCATGTTTGTCAACCCAAAAAACACCTCAATTTTGACAGTGCTTATAAGGGGAATGGGTCAATCAATAAATTTGAAAAGAACACAGATTCTAATTTGGTTTTACACACCTCTCATAAAAAACTATTAACGGATCAATGATAGTCTTGGTACATAAAAGTAAGAGATCATTCAGCTCCTTTAAATTAGATTTATACTGCCTGTGAGTTTAAATATTAATTAAAACTTTACAATTCAATGATAATCAAATGAAGTATATAGACTCAATTACTCTGCAATTTCAGCATTTCCTGCATTTTTCAACATTTTTCTTACAATAGCATCTTTTATACAATAAACCTTTCTTTCGCTAAATCCCATTTGTTGCGATATAGCAACAATACTCATTCCATCTAGTAAACAATTTAATATAGCTAATTCTCTATCATCTTCTATAAAAGATAAATGAGTATCAATAAATTGAACCTTTCTTTTAAACTTGTCCAATATTTTTCGCTTTCGTTCCCTGGACTGTACTTCTACACATACAGGATCAGCTTTTTTATTACCTTTAGACATAAATAATTCAACGCCATATTTTCCTGTTATTGGTTGATTTGGGGCTTTAAGTTCTTCTTCTAATCTTTTAATCTCTCTTACCATCCAACTGTAATTTTTTAATGCGATCTCTATTTCATGGAATGTTTTCATACAACCACCCCTCATATTTCATCTTGATAACTTACATACCGACGGTATACCCGCTTAATTCACTTTTTAACGTTTTTAAACTCTCAATCGTACTTAAACATAACGTCTGCTTAATCTCGTTTTAATTTAAGGTTTGCCACGTTTTCCCTTCCTCTTCCCTCCTTAGAAATTGGTCTAGCTTTTCTACCTATTTTGATATTCAATTTCTCTAACTCGGTTAAAGTTAGCGAATTAAGTTCCTCAGGGTCAAAGCCATCAAACGTAAGATGTCCAATTAAATAACTTCTTCGTTTTCCAACAGCTTCTGCAAGTTTCAAATTCTACACTCCTTATTTCTTATCTTAAATTTTTTAATAGTTTATCCATTTCAATTTTTTCTTTTTTCAAACACGTAATGTTTCTCTTGATATCAAAAGTCTGTAGAAATCTCTTGGTCCGTCCAGCCTTCTGCTTTACTCTTAAGATAGCCGTCTATAGTCAATCGCTTATCAAAAATACTAGGCACCGAAAATACCTCCTTTTCTCGGCTCAATGTGTCCTTGCTCTGCTCTATCAAAAATTAAGATGAATACTTCTTGTACCGGTCGTTTTGTTTTCTTTGCTATTTCTTCGATTGGAAGCCTCTCTTCCATAATTCTTCAACCAAAACAACTTCATGAGGCTTCCAGTCAAGATTCATTTCCTCTACGCAATGTAATATTTCATGTTGTATGTACTACGCGCTTTCTGCTTCAAGTTTCGCTTTTGCAGCTGCTATTTTCTCTCTCATTCTCTTGTACTTTTCTTCAAGCTTTCGTTCATTAACTGGTCCGCAGTTCGGGCATGGATGATACTTGATGAAGTAAGAGCCGAACTCGTGAATGGTATGAGTACCATTGCAAAGGTTACACATGTCTAAGCACCTACCAATCTATAATTTAAGATTTTTCTGTCACCCTTAATCACCACACAGAAATCTTGGCACATTTCGTATACTCTTGTTCCAAGCGCCTCGTCCACGTCAATCAACTCGTCAACCGTTAGCTCTGATGAAATCATAATTGGTTGATGGGTAAGATATCGGTGGTTGATTACAGCGTACATTTGCTCAACCTGCCATTCGGTTGCTCTTGGCTTTCTATCACGGCCAGTAGGCTTGAATAGATCGTCAATAAAGAGAACATCCACTTTTTTCATTCGTTCTTGCTTTTCTTCGAGTTTGTCAAAGTCGTCTTTCAAGTCATTGAACCCTTCAACATAAGGGAAATACATCACTGGAACATGTTTCCGTTGAATAAGGTTGTTTGCAATGGCTGTAAGCAAGTGAGTTTTTCCAGCACCAGGTTGACCTAAAAGCGCAATAGAATTTCTCCGTTCATTCCTCACATTCTCAAAGTCTTGGTAATATTCCAACGCACATTCGTAAGCATCAATGATCACTTGTGGCTTTCCGTCCGTACAGAAGTTTTTGAAACCAAGACGTTTAAACTCTTCAGTAATTTCACTCGATTTCATAAGCTTTTGAGCTTTTCTCCACTCGATACAAGAACATCTAACCCATACTTCGTTCGGCCACTCGCCTTTAATATAGCCAAGTTGATCCTTGCACTTAGGACAATCATATTGTTTTTCTTCGGATTCTGCCGACTCTGTTGCCAATGATTGATTCGACCTCATTTTTAGGTTTTCTAGGATTTCCTCGATGGTTCTGGCCACCTTTCCTCCCCTCCTGTTCAGAAACATGTTTATCTAAAATCTTCGGCAAGCAATAGGCAAAGCTATTAATCTTGTCAAACTTGTGTTTAGGTTTATAGTCTCTAAAGCACTCTTCAAGCCATTGAATCACTTTATCAGTGTCAATATCGTATTTAAGCAACTCTAAAATGCTTGTCCTGTCTTTTACGTTGATGTCAAATCCACGTATTGCTGCTAGCCTCATGTAAGCTTCTTTGATTCGTTCATAAGCGTCGATAGAAAAATTACCTGGTATTTGTCCCTTACTCTGATCGGCATCAGCAAGCTGGACACTTTCGGTTGTAGGCACCCCGCCAGTTGTTTTTTCTTCGCGCGTGTTTATAGCAGCAGCATATATGTTATTTGTAATATCTACTGTAATATCTTTATTAGAGTGGTCATTTTTGTCCGAGAGAGTGGACATATCTGTCCGTTCTGGATTGGACATTTTTGTCCATTCTCTTTCATCAGATTGGACATTTTTGTCCGTTTTGTTTTGGAACTTTTTCGAGTTTTTAACTGAGATAATCAAACCGTAAGCAACTCTTGTGACCCTGATGTATTCACTCTCTTCTAGTACATCTAACCAACGTCTTACGGTTTTTTCATTAACCCCAAATGTTTCAGCTAATTCTTTGAGCTTTAATGGCTTATTCCCTAATACGATGCCCCAGACTACTCCATCTCTCTCAACTTCTTTCGTCGTGGAGCTAATGCACCAGAGAAATAGCCATATCGCTGATCCAATTCGTTTATAATGTTTTGGTTCCAATAGCCCCGAGTAAGTTGGGAATGGATAGCTGTCTGGCATCGTATCACCTACTTCCTATCGCAAACAGCGAATCCATTTTTAACTGATTTCACAACATACTTAGGATATCGCTGCATATACTGTAGTACGAGTTGTTTCAAATGATCTTTGTCTTTTGCCTCCCTCCAGAGTCTTTCTGGAAGGAGGACTTTGTATGGAACCCTGTCATTAATCAACATCAAATACAATCTCCTCTTGTTGAGGTTCAACTACTTCTTCTTTGCTTTTGGTATCTTCCTCGATAGCTGGTACTTCCATATCAATAAACTCTGGTTCAGCTGTAATATCTTTTCGGATAACTTCATCTTGGACTGCTTGTTGTTGTATCTCTACACTAATCGGTAAGTACTTCCACATATGACGAATTACTGTCTTTTTTGCCATTTCCTCATAATCGGTTTTCCAAGGGCTATGACTTGATTTTGCTGCAGCTGATCGCTGTCTGCGTTTTTCAATTTCACTTTTTGGCATGAATTCAAATTGATACCCACCATCTTTAAAATGAGCCACAGCGTAGGCTCCAACAAATTCTCCACGATCTCCAACCATATATGGTTTGTGCCTTAGTTTAGGCTCCAATCCAAGCTCGTAATCAAACTCATCATTCTCAAACACCGCATGAGCGTAAATGTTTTGAATCTGTCCAGAACGTCTTGCTAGGTCAATCATGCCTTTGTAACCAATAATGAAAGTTGCTTCTTTCCCGTATGGAATAATGTAACAATGCCCAATTAAACCAGGTTCTAATCCTAATTGTGCGGCTTGCATTACCGAACCCATTAGTGAAGGAATGGAACATTCCAGTAACTTTGGATTTGTACGAATAGTGGTTAATGCGATTCTAGCCAATCGGTCTGCATCCATATGTTTAGGTAATGCTTTCTCAATTTCTGGTCCCATCTTCTTGAGATAAGCAGCTATTGTATTTGCTGGTGATACTGGTGCATTATTTCCCTTTGCTTTACTTGCTAATTGATTTTTCACATCTTTATTGGTAGCCATTTGAATCCCCCTTATTTAATCGCAAAACGACGATAAGATGTTGTTTTAGTATACTGGTTGTAGAGTTCTGGATGCTCTTTGGCGAAACGTTTGCTATCAAATCTATTTGAAGATACGGACTTCCAAGTAATGATTTTGTCCCCAGCGAATGCTTTTTCGTTCTCACCCATCATGGCTTTTAGTTGGTTTTCATATTCTTTCTTTTGTGTTTCAAGTTCTTTGATTTCAGAATTAACTTGATCTAAAGCATCTACTAGGCTGTTTGCGTCTGGAGGTAACTCGATTTCTGTTTCGGGTACAGCTTCTGGATATAGTGCTTTCAGCAATTCAGATGAGGCTTCTGAACCATCAAACATTGGTGGTTCTTCTTTAAGGACATGATTGTTCCAGAAGTCTGATTCTAGTTGAATTAAGTAATCAATGATTTCCTCATCACGTTCGATCTTCTTGTAAATAAACTTATTTCCACCGATAAGTACAGCGATCCACCAAGCTTCATACCCAGTGACAGCCATATAATGCTGGCATTGGATTAAATATTGTGCTGGAACTTCGTCGTCTTTCCATTCTTCTTTGAGATATTCACTTGCTGTTTTGCACTCAAGACCTTCTTTTTTACCTACAATCAAACGATCCACATTCGCTAACATGAAAGGATGTTCTGGGTTTTGTAAAATCGCATTTCTACGACGAACTTTAATACCTGTACGTTTACTGAACTCTTGTGCAACAACATCCTCAAGAATGGATCCGAAATAAGCAGCTTCACTGCTTGAATCTCCATCAACAGCTTGTCCAATTTTATCTAGGTAAACGGTAACTGGAGATTTCCATTTATTTAATCCTGCTATTGCAGCAGCATCACTACCACCGATTCCTTTTTTTCGAGCTTTCAACCACTCTTGGCGATTCATTTCAGTAGTCGTCGCTAAAACAGTAGCTTGCATAATCTCACCCTTTTCAATTAAAATAGAGATAAATCAAATGCATTTCATGAGCTCACTCTGGCCAGTGAGCTTTTTATTTTGCAGTTTGAAACTTGAATTCATAAACTTCCACAAGATAGCGTTCCAAGTTATCTTTTAATACTGTTTCTCCAGTGTTTGGATCCTCGATGATATCATCATCAACAAGAATCTCATCACCGAAATAGTCGATACCGTAATGCTCTGACTGAGCAAGCATATTTGGGTAGCCAGTACGCAATATTCGTGTGGTTACTGGATGATCGAGCATGTTATTCCTCCTTTCTTTATGTTTTAGTGCTTTGTTCGCACCATCACAGGCAGAAATGGATTCTCAGCTCGGGGGAAAAGCTTGTCCACTTCTACCCATGATGGCAGGAACAAAGTTCCTTGCCACACAAAAACTAGAATGATAGAATGGAAACAGATGATTTTACCATTGCTTGCAGTTAGCTACCGGAAATAGCTAGCTGCTTCTTATTTTTGTGATGAATTCCAAACTATTAAACTTCCAAAAATCATAAACAACAAACCTGCATATGCTAGAACAAGATGAAGGTCATCCATCACTTCTGTCCCCTGAGAGCGTTCTTTGCTGCAAAGAAAAGCATATCGACTGCACGTTTTTCCATGTTGAGTTTTTTCATTTGTTTTAAAGATCGAATCATATCAAAACAGCGTTCAATGGCTATATCGTAGTCTTGATCTAGCAACTTCCCTTTAATTTCAAGCATGAGATTTGAAACACACTCATTTTCATCAAGCATTTGACGGTAATATCTCTCTTCGTATGAGTTCATTCCATCCACCCTTTCGCTTTCCAAGTAGGTATTCTACTTTTATATGTTTCTTTCCATGATATTTTGTATTCTGAACAAAGAATCGCTGCTAAGTTTCGCGCCCACGCTTCAACATCTAACAACTCTCCAATCGTATCTTTGATACGTTGCCTTTCTTCCTTTGTCACAAGTGACGGTGACTTTACAAGACTAACTTCCTCAAGGGTTTTGATTGCTTCGTAAGCTTCTGTTATAGTTACTTCCTCAAAAGCTAATCGGTGTTCTTCAACTGACTTCCCTCGAAATACCGGTGGTGAACAATAATCCGAGAATTTATGTAGTATCTCCATGATGTAAAAAGGATTATCTAGTTTTCTTATTGAATGTTCTGCTATGTCCGGTTGCATTTTTCGTCTATTATTCTTATAATGGGAAACAAGTTGCTCAGATATGTTCAAATCCCATGCCAACTGAACACCTGGAATATCTTCATCCTCAAGAAGCCTTTCAACAGCCTCTCCTACAAATTGAGCTTGCAAGTTAATTCCCCCTTTGTATTCGCTGGTATATTTTCCTATACATGGAATGAATTTATGATTTAATTAAGAAACCTTTCTTGGCACCCAGTTTTCGATATAGTTGATAGCCTGTAACATATCACGACGTTTTAAATCTCTATAGCTTGCTACAGCAAACCTGTCTTTGATTTCACGATAAAGCTCTCTAAAGAGCTTTGGTCTGCTTTCTGGATCGTCACAAAGTTCATAGACTCTTGTTGCTACACATTTTTGAATACGTCTTTGTTCACCGTGATCCAGAGTGATTTGTTCTTCAACTTTGTTTTCAATTTCTAAAATTTTTTGGCTTTGCTTGTTAACAGCTCTCTCAAGTTGATCTGTCCTTTCTGCGGTTTCAACTGTTAGTTTAAGAGACTGTATTAAGGCTGTTCTTTCATCAAGCACTTTTACCTTATGTTGCTCAATATGCTCTCGCATTCTCTTAAACTCTTGAATAAACTTCACTTTCATCTTCATGGCTTCAGGTGTTGTATAGGCCATCGCAACAAGAGTGAAAGCATCTTCAGTAAGATTGTATTTTTTATATTCTCTTGTTCCGGATTGATATGAGGATAACGCAAAGTTGCGTTTTCCAAATTCTTGTTCTCCTGCTTCATGCAGTTTATTAATTTGTGTTTCAACATCACGAATAACATCTGAATGTCTTTTATTAAAAACTTCAGCGACTGTAAGACTGTCGGTAACAACTTTGTTGTTTTCAATGAAAACTAATTGATTCATTAAAAAATACTCCTTTCATTTGCGATAACAATCTATAACTGCTTTTGCAATTTGTTTAAGAACGGGATTTCCTTTTTCCCATTCTTTTTGGTACCACTGTTTGCGTTCACTTGGACTCATATGAACCAATTTGGAGTGAATGACAACCGTCGTGTTGCCGAATTTATATTCCTTCATGCTCGCATTCCCCCTTGATTCATGTTTATGCGAAGCATGAAGTTGAGTTGTGCTCATTCGACCATCTCCTTTAAGTTGTGTCGATTTTAGGAGTTTCTGTCTTTAGTTCAGTTTTTGGAGTAGATAGCTATTTTCATGGTGTAAAACTCCTTTTTCAGCTAATAACTCTAGGTTCAACTGACTTCTTTTACTTTTTGCTTGATACATTTTGTATCAAAAGATATATGAAAAAGATCTGGGAATAGCTCAGATGCAGGAATATTAAATAATATTTCAAATTTCAACAATGTTTCTCTCCCTGGATTCCTTAAACCTTTTTCAATTTTTCTAACAAAAACTTCTGAAATACCTAGAATTTCAGCGATCTGTTTTTGTGTATAACCTTTTGATTGTCTTTCTTTTATTAGTCGCTCTCTCAAAAGTAATCACCTCACATCATGATACATTTTGTATCAACTTTGTGTTTTTATTATAGATGATACGTTTTGTATCGTCAATATTTTTTTGATACATTTTTTATCATTCGTTTTATTAGATACAATTTGTATCTATAATTTAATTAGAAATTTATTTAAGAGGAGATAAATTATGTTAGGTGAGAGGTTAAAAAAGTTAAGGGGTAAAAGGACACAAGAGGAAGTTGCCAAGTATATCGGTGTATCGCGTGCGAGATATTCTCATTACGAAAATGGACGAAGTGAACCAGACACAGAAACACTAAAAAAAATAGCATCGTATTACAATGTTACAACTGATTATTTACTGGGTTTAGAAAAAAAAGAAGAAAAAGCGAGATACCGAGTAAGTAACGAACATAATAAATATGATGAACAATCTGAATTATTATTAACCTCTGAAGAATTAAAAGTTCTGCAAGAAATTAAAAAGCATCCTATTCTATTCCATGATCTTGCAAATGCTCCTGAGAAAAAGATCAAACAACTTATTAAGATGTGGGAATTTGTAAAGAAAGATCTTGAAAGCGATGATCATGAAGAAGGATTTGGAGACATCGAAGATTAATTAGACACGTTTAAATCGTGTCTTTTGTTACACTTAATAAATCCATTATTTTCTTGATTTAATATATATTAGTACTTTAATAGAGTTGATTGACATTAATGGGAGATGATTCTAATGAAAAAAATGTTATTTTTAATAACTAGTGCCACATTTTTGCTTTTATCTGCATGTGGTTCAGAAAATGTTTCAGATGATTCTAGTAAACAGGAGCCCAATGTTGAAAATGAAGTGACTACTAATAATAGTGATGAAAACTCTAGTTCAGACAAATCGAAAAGTGAAAATCAAATAATATTTAACGTTAATGAAATAGCTAATAAAACTTCAGAAGAGGTAAACGAAATATTAGGAGAACCCACAAATCAACAAAATACTAAGTTTAGTTTATCAGGAACAGATAAAACCGTTCCAGCAATTAAGTCAACTTATCATGATGGAGAATTTGAAATAACGTTTATTGAAGGGACTGCTCAAAGAATTACATATACTCCTAAAGAAGAAATAAAAGTTCCTAATTTTGCAGAAGAGTTATTAGAAAAAGTAGGTTTAGAAAAAACAATGCCAGATTATGATAACGAATTTACAACTAGATGGGAAGGTATAGAAGGATTTTATGAAGTTTCAATTATGAAAGAAGAAGAAAATGTTTCATACCTATATTTTATTGTTAATGAAAAATATCAATAATTAAGATTAAAGGCAGTGTTCTTTATGCAACTAGGACAACTTCTACCTAAAACAACAAGTGATTACTGGGAGGATCGGGCTAATAAGGTCCTCTCCCACTTTAATTATCAGTACCCAGATGAAATCGACATGTATGAAATATGCTGGAGATACGGCATTAAAATAATGCCATTGGAAAAGCCTTTTCTGGATGAAGATGTCGATGAAGGATTAAAGGCATTTTCTATTGCAGGTCAAAAAGGACGTCGTGGAGTTATTTACCTTCGACCTGGTTTGGATGCTATTGAAAAGAAATTATTGCTGGCAGAAGAATTTTGTCACATATATGCACACCATATTTCTCAACTGAATATAAATCATAGTTTCATAGCCAAAACCGAGAACCAGGCAAAACGAATGTCGGCTTATTTGTTGATGCCTGCTAAATTCCTTGAAGATGTTTATGTTGCTGCAGCTGAACAGATGGTTGTGATTTCTGATATTGCGGATTACTTCGTGGTCACGGAGGAAATTGCGCGGTATCGACTAGAGCTGATATTTAACCGTCGGGTTGATGGGTTTGCGAAGGTTAAAGGTAAAGTTGGGAGTATTGAATGGATAAATAATTAGGAGGGGGAAAAATGCAAATTGAACAATTTCAAAGTTTGTTTAATCAGAAAATGCGTGAAAGAAACGCTACAAAGCGTTTAAACGCTATCGATGAGTACTTAACAACTCAACATGACTTGGATATTACAGAAGATTTATTACCTCAACAATATTTATTACAAATCATTCAACTCATTAATGACAATCCAGAAGAAGGCGAAGCTATATTAAGTGATTTAGTCGTAATTCTAAACGACAGATACTCTAATGGTGAACCATACCTTTTTGCAACAATAGATACAAAATTAGATTCAATAATTTGACGGTAGAATTACGGAATGCTTTTAATGAAACCAAATCATTCGAATCTTTTGATTTTGAATTAATTGAAGAACCTATCTATGATAATGTGAAACAAACTGTTGATGTTAAATTTCGTTATACCGACTGGTATATTAATAATTTTACTCAAGAAAGAGAGAGAGAGTTAAGCTCAGGTATTATTCAATTACACTTTTTACTAGAAGAAAAACTCTGTATTTCATCAAAATCAGGATATAATAAGTTATTTTCAAAATTACTATCATTTATTGAAGAGAATATAGATGACTTTTACTATAAAAATGTTTATATTCAAAATAAAGCTAAAAGTTTAAGAAATACCTCTTTTGCACCTCTTACTTTGCTAGCAATACATTTAATTTACAAAAAATTACTTGAAATAGGTTTTAACGTTCAAAGTGTTATTTCTTTAACCTTTAATAATGAAAAAGCCCCTTATGTAAAAAATGCTAAACTAGGGGGAAATAATTTGTTTAAAGACGGAGATGTAATTGAAAGAATTTATCGTGGAGATAAAATCACAAAATTTAGTGTTTCACTTTTTAAATTGAACAATAAGGGCAATGCTATTATTGTTAATCTTACAATTGACTTTAAAAGTATATTAAAAATTACTTTTGACGATAGTGATTTAAGTGAACGTCTTATTCAAAAAATTGCGATAGACCTTTATAATGCTATATGTAACATATTAGAAAGTCCAAGCACAATATCTGAAGCAGAAGAATTATTATCAGAAAATCTAAAGAATGTTACTACTTCAGGACAATTACTTACTAGATTCCTATCTACTGTAAAAAACGAACTTAATGACTTATTTGAAAGCCAAGATGACATTGTTGATAAAATCAATAAGTATTTTACCGAAAAATTTAACATAAAATAAATTCAAAAATAAAGGTGAGGTGAATTTACCGTGCTTTTTTCAAGTAGTTCTATTGTTATAAAAATTAATGAAAAAAATATTAATGCATTAAAAAATGTATCATTTGAGGAAGACGGTAAATTCTACTCACTTTGTTACAAAAAAGAAATTGGATATAATATTGGTGAAATTCATTGGGCGGAATCATTTAAGTATGGAAAAATTAATATTGTAAGTTTTGTGCAAATTAACAAATACTTTTTTCTTTTTACTTCTTCAGTACAAAATTTTATTCCATTTAAAAAAATATTGAATCATATCTATAAGTCAGATTCAGACATTGAAATTTATAAACTACCTATTCCTGTTCCCTCAAAAAAAATTAATGATGATTATATAAAGCATATAGACATTGATAAATATTTTGGATTAACAGTTAACTTAGATGCAGATGGATATCAATCCATAACTAAAATTTATACAAATGGATTAATTACATATTCCATTCTATATAATGTAGAAAATGAAAAAGCAATAGAGATATTAAAAATTATTTTGAAGATTTTAGAGGTATATAATGAGAATAACGATATTTAAAGATTATATATGTACAATGTTAAATTTTGTAATTGATAATATTAAATATATTTCAAAAATAAATAAAGACGTTGTTGAATATTTATCTTGGACCTCAGCGATTATTGGAACAATTGTTTCTTTAATAACAATAATTTTTACTTTCTACAATGATAAAATTGTACACAATATCGAAATAATTCTTTTTAAAGTTAAATCATTACTAAAAAATTTTGAAACAAATAATTTAGAAGAAATTATTAATAAAATTAACAGTATTCAAATTTTAATTAACAAACAACATATTTATAATAAGTCTCTAT